>JAEEGG010022140.1_pt1 | contig 12548 bp, 10 predicted proteins | sample 9134161 | NCBI WGS metagenome assembly JAEEGG01 (sample SAMN16246543, study PRJNA631951) | gut metagenome | biome: gut microbiome; feature: rumen; material: CR-attached | host: Bos | place: Iran: Karaj | collected 2018-10
TGCTATGGCAGCAAACAACGAAACCACTTTCGGTCTTGGCGTTGGCGCAATGGCACTCGGCGGACAGAAGAACGGCGTTTGGGTATCGAACTCGAAGATTGCTCACCTCAACAAGATGTATGTTGCTACATTGCCATACGAAACAAAGCGTCTCTGCCAGGAAATTGGCGGCGGTATCGTTGAAACAGGTTGCGCACCTACCTACGAAGACTTCCACAATCCTGCATACGGCGAATTCATCACCAACATCATCAAGGCTGGCGACTGCTCGACCGAAAGCCGCATGAGAGCCGTTAGACTTTCGGAGTGGTTGACTATCGGTGCTGGCGTACCAGGTTGTATGCACGGTGGCGGTTCTCCCGATGGTGCAAAGATGGTCGTAAAGGCTTCTACCCCATTCGAGGAATACGCCGAAATGGCAAAGAAGGTAGCCGGTATCACCGAAGATATTCCAGACCCAGTGGTTGTAAAGAAATAAATATCATAAAATGGCGGTTGCAGTCATGCAATCGCTATTTTTAATATTGTTAATAGCAAAATTAAAATAAAGGAATTATGTTTCAATTTTTCACTGAAGATCAGAAGATGTTGCAGACGGTTGTCCGCGAATTTGTAGAACAGAAAATAGCTCCACACGCAGCAGAATGGGATGCAGAAGACAAATGCCCAGTTGAACTTTGGCCGGAACTCGGTCAGATGGGTATGCTCGGTTGCTTTGTTCCGCAGCAGTACGGCGGCGTTGGTCTCGGACTTACCGAAAGAGCAATCATAATAGAAGAAGTTTCGCGCTACTCGGCAGGCCTCGGCATTGCAATAATGACACACGACCTCGGCGTTGCAGCTATCCTCAACTGGGGTACCGAAGAGCAGAAGCAGAAATATTTGCCCGAACTTTGCGCAGGAACAAAGGTTGGTGGTCTTTCGGCAACCGAACCGACTGGCGGTTCAGACCTTGGAAACCAGGGCACTACAATCGACAAGACCGATACAGGTTTTGTTGTTAATGGTCGTAAGTGCTTCATTACCAACTCGCACATTGCAAATGTAAATGTAATTATCGGTTGCAGCGGTGTAAACGAAAAGGGCCGCAAGATATTGAGCGCAGTAATCGTTCCGCCCGAGACTCCAGGTTTGGCACCAGGCCGCGAAGAGCATAAGCTCGGTCTTAAGGGTTCGGTAACTGGCGAAGTTATCCTCAACGATGTCAAGATTGGCGACGACTGTTTGCTCAGCAAGGTTGGCGACGGAATGAAGGTTGCAATGCACACCATCGGACACTTCGGTCGTTCGGGTATGGCAGCTATCGCAACTGGCGTTCTCAAGGCTTGCCTCGAAGACGGCATCAAGTTCGCAAAGGAACGCGTAATCTACGGAAAGCCAATGACAGCACTTCAGGCTATCCAGTTCCTCATTGCAGAAAACAAGGTTGAATACGAAGCTGCAGAAAATATGCTTTTCAACGCAACTGCAATCTACGACCGTGGTACAGAATGTGTTCCCGATGTAGCAGCAGCTAAGTTGTATGCTTCGGAAGCAGCTATCCGTGCAGCAAAGCGCACCATCGAACTTATGGGTGGCTACGGCGTAATCAACGAATACGCAGCCGGCAGATATATGCGCGACGCTCTCGCAATCGTTCCATCGGGTGGTACTTCGGAAATCATGAAGATAATCATCGCTGGAGGTTTGACAAGATAAACTATACTGGGAGGGGCATTTCGCCTCTCCTATTTTTTACCTTTATCAGAAAAATAATAAGATAACACATTAAAAACAAGATAATATGCTTTTAGACATTACCGAAACCACAATGCCGCTATGGGCAAGCATCCCGTTCGTTCTGATGCTCCTCATGATTGCAGTATGCCCGTTGATACACAAGATGGAACACTGGTGGGAGAAAAACCTTAACAAACTGCTCGTTTCGCTGATTCTCGGAACTCCAGTAGCAATTTTCCTGATAATAAACGGAATGACACATGGTCTTGAACACCAGTTGCTATTCGACTACATACCTTTTATTATATTATTAGGTTCGCTGTTTGTGATTACCGGCGGTATCCACCTGAAAGGCGACATCGAAGCAAAGCCGAAAGTCAACACCTTGTTTCTCGGACTTGGCGCAATACTGGCATCAATAATGGGAACGACTGGCGCAGCAATGCTTCTCATCCGTCCTGTAATCCGTACAAATGCCGAGCGTAAATACAAGGTACACACCATATTGTTCTTCATCGCCTGCGTAGCAAACTGCGGTGGACTTCTCACGCCACTTGGCGACCCGCCACTGTTCCTGCTCTACCTGCGCGGTGCCGACTTCACTTGGTTCCTGCACCTGGTTCCCGAATGGGCATTCACAAACATTGTGCTGCTGCTCATATATTTCATCCTTGACACGCACTACTACAAGAAGGAAAATCCTGCCGACATTATGCTCGACAAGACCTTGAAGCAACCTATCAAACTCGAAGGCAAGCTCAACTTCCTCTGGCTAGCTGGCGTTGTTGCTTCGGTTGCTTTCATCAATGCAGGTACAATCCCCGCAATGGGCGAAGAAGACGCTCCATTATGGATTAAGTTCCTCCGCGAGATTGTTCTTGTGGTACTTATAATATTGTCGCTCCTTACAACCAAGAAGCAGGTTCGCACCGACAACAAGTACTCGTGGACACCGATTATCGAGGTCGCAGTATTGTTCCTCGGCATCTTCACCACTATGGTTCCGACAATGATGTACCTGAAGGCAAACGCAGCATCGTGGGGACTCGACTCGCCGTGGCAGTTCTACTACCTCACCGGCGCAATGAGCTCATTCCTCGACAACGCACCTACAGCACTTGCATTCCATGGCGTAGCATCAGGACTTACACCCGATACCGTTGCAGCAATCGGCGGAAACATCGTAGCCGACATTCCAGAAATCCTGCTGAAGGCAATTTCGGTTGGTGCTGTATTCTTCGGCGCAATGACCTACATTGGCAACGGACCTAACTTTATGGTTAAGTCAATCGCAGAGGAAAACGGAATCAAGATGCCGTCGTTCTTCGGATATATGATTAAGTTCTCGTTGATTATCTTATTGCCAGTTTATGTTCTGACACAGGTAATATTTTTGTGGCTACTGGCATAGGTAGTCACACAAAGACATAAAAAATGGCACGCAAAACGTGCCATTTTTTATTTAGCAGCAATTTGTCAATGGATTTGCGCAAATATTCTCAAGCTGAATCCATCCGCGATGCTTCTTGTCGTATGTCTCCACATAAACCCATCCTTTCTTAAAATCGAGAGGACGCAAGCCTATTTCTTCTGTAAATGCAAAATTTTCTGTCGATTTTTCCGATGGCTGTGAGTACAAAACATATCTCTGTCCTCCATAATTCCTTGTCGAGAATCCAAGAACTGAATAATGAATCCATGCAGTCTTGCACTTGTTGCTGAAATCGAAAGTCGTATCGGTGCTGCATATTCCAAATACAGAATTATCATCTATTGCCCACCAACCATTCTGCGGATTCTTTACATCGAGCATATATATGCAAGTGTCGGGCAAACTACCTACAATCTTTCCGTTAGGTGTCGAACGGATATTTGTCGGGGTACCTGTTGTATCGTTAATATAAACTTCCAAACTCTTCTGTGCACTTACACAGAAAGCAGAAAACATTACCACAGAAACAAAAATTAATCTTTTGATATTCATATTATTAAATTTATCTTAATCTGTTTTTCAAATAATTATTCCGGACATACGCAAAATAAAATATCACACCTACAGCATTCAAAATCCATGCCACCCAAAATGCACTATGGTAACCAAAATGCTCAACAAAAACACCACCGACAAGAATGCCAAGTCCCACACCTATGTCCCAGCTAATCAGGATACTTGAATTTGCAGTACCGCGTTGGGTGTGCGGTGCCAAATTGATGAACATAGTCTGGAATGCAGGCCACATGTGTCCGTTGCCAAGACCAATTATAAGTGCCGATGCATAAAAACCGACAGGATTGTGCAAGGCGGCAAACACAAGGTAGCCAACAACCGACACGCATATTCCCAGTGAGGCGTTACGCACAATCTTGCCTTCGCGCAATGTTCTGTTACCAATCAGCCGCGACATTATAAGTCCAGCCGACAACAATATGAAATAAACGCCCGAGCCACCAGTTATTCCTAGTTCTTCCTTGCCGTATATTGCTATGTATGTGGCAATTACACCATACGAGAAAGCATAGCACACCATTGCAAGCGCTTCGCTCCAACCTTTGACAAGGAAGAATCTGTCGAACGAAAGTTTTGGCTTGTCCTGAACAATTTCGCGCGGTTTGAGTTTCAGCGTTGAATTTATCGCGAAACCAATGCCAGCAAACAAAAGCGAAAGCAGAAATATCAAATCGTAACTGCCCGTAACCTCGTGAATCCAGATGGCTACGCTTGGTCCAATTGCCGACGCGATATTGTTGCTTAGTCCATAATAGCCAATGCCTTCGGCTCTGCGCGACGGGTGCAGCACATCGATTGCGACTGTGCTGTTCGATACTGTCGTAGCCCCGAATGGTGCCCCGTGCAATGTCCTGACGATGGCAAAGATTATCAAAGTTCCTGCAGCCAGATAGCCTGCAAAAAATATGAAGAAGAGGAAATAGCATATCAGCAGGACCTTCTTGCGCGGAAAGCTATCGACAAAGAAACCGCTGAACGGTCGGATAAGCAAGGCTGTGAGCGTATATCCCGAAAGTACTATACCTATTATATCCTTATTGGCATCGAAAGTGTCGCTCATATAGAGCGGCAGCATTGGAGCCAAGAGCATGAACGAAAAGAAAATCATAAAGTTAGCAATCCACACCTTAGTGTAGTTGCTGTTCCATAGCTTTTCCTTTACTTCGGTCTGCTCCGATGTCATTGCAAACTATTTTTTCAATTCTATTTCATTGAGCCACTTGGCAATATCATCGTCGGACGAAGCAACGCTCGACCCACTGAATACGCCAGATTTCAAGAACTTGGCATTTTCTGACAACTTGCGCATATCGGATTCACAACGCGAAAGACCGCCACCACCGTGGGTAACAAACAAAGCAACTTTCTTTCCTTCAAAATTGTTTTCAGACAAAAAAGTTGCCACAGGTGGGGCTATCGTACTGCACCAGTTTGGCGTACCGATGAGAATCACATCGTAATCATTCATATTTTCCACTTTGGTCTTTATTGCAGGCTTGAATCCTTCCTTTGTCTCCTTGCGAGCCTGCGCCACGCACTCCGAATAGTCGGTCGGATATGCAGTTTCGGGAACAATCTCCACAATATCGGCACCAAGCTGAGCCTTAATCTTTTCAGCCACGACTCGAGTATTTCCGCCCCACGAATAATAAACCACTAGAACCTTCTGGTTCTGCGAATTAGCACACATTGCTGTCATAATGAATAAAACTAATGTAAATAATACGTTTTTCATCAAAAAAATGTTTTGGCAAAGGTACGAAAAAAGTAAAACCGCCGTGAATACATTATTATTAATTTCGCAGCCGAAAACTTTATACGCACAATGGACAGATTTCGCAGTTTTGTACTTCCAATAGCAATAGTCCTCGGGCTATTGCTGCACAAGTATTGCGCATTGTTCACACCTTACGTGCCGATTCTCATTTTTGCAATGCTACTGCTCAACTTTGCGGCTGTCGATGTCAAAAAACTCAAAATCACAATGCTCGACGTGTGGCTGATGTTGTTCCAGATTGTCGTGAGCATGGGAAGCTATTGGCTTGTAATATTTTTCGGTGGCGGCGATGCCATTGCCGAAGGCATATTGGCAGGCGTGCTTTGTCCTGTGGCGGCATCGGTGGTGGTAATTTCGTGCATGCTCGGTGCCAACCGCGAAACAGTCACGACCTACACCATTCTCGGAAACCTTATGGTGGCTGTAGTGGCTCCGATATATTTTTCGTTCATCGGACAACAACAAGACATGCCGTTCCTCGATTCGTTCTGGCTGATACTGAAACGAGTAAGTCCAATAATTGCATTACCGTTCATACTTGCACTATGTATGCAGCACTGGCTTCCGAAAGTCAACGGTTTCCTTTGCAGAATAAAGGGCGTATCGTTCTACCTATGGGCATTGGCTCTGCTATTTACACTTGGACAGACCATCGACTTCATGTTCCTTTATGGCAAGGATAACCTCGGAAGCATAATAGCATTGGGGATTGCCTCGCTGATATTCTGCGTGATACAGTTCGGATTGGGCAAATGGCTCGGCAAAAAGTACGGCGACAAGATGGCCGGTGGCCAGTTGCTCGGTCAAAAGAATACAGCTATGGGCATCTGGATGGCAAACACCTACCTCAATCCGCTTGCATCGGTCTTCCCCGCCCTTTATTCCATTTGGCAGAACCTGTTCAACAGCTGGCAGATGTGGAAGTACGGAAAGAAAAAAAACTGAGCTTTGCAAAATTTTTAATAATTTTGCAGCGATGCGAAAAATAGCGACATTAGTAATATTAATGCTTGTAGCATTTGCTGCATTTGCCCAGCACGAAGGCATTCGTCGCTATTTCTCATCGTACACCCTCGACAACGATACAATCTCCGACGACAGTTTCTACAGCGATACAACTCTCGACAACTTCTACAAGTTCATGCCGCAGCAGAAAGTATCGGACAACACATTGGGACTGCTGAATCCAGGAAATCCATACCTTACAGCGCTTTTTTCGGACAAGGAAAGTTCACACGACTTTATATTTCTAAACAATTACCAGGCTTTTATAAAATCGCATAACGACGTCGTTTATTTCGACACACAAAAGCCTTTCTCCCGATTCGACTTCTACGGAGGAAACAAAGGCCTTGAAATTGTAAAGTTCATATTGAGCCAGAATTTCACACCTTACTTCAACCTGACATTCAACTACGACATTGCCAACTCCGACGGGTTCTATCTCAACAGCGCATCTAAAGTAAACGCACTAAGTTTAGCCGGAGCATTTACAAAAAAGAAATATCAGAACCATTTCAACTTTATATTCAACAAGATAAACTGCAACGAAAACGGTGGCATAGCCGACATCGACAGATTTATGAGCGGCGACATAAGAGCTGTTGACAACAACGTACAGCTAAACAAAGCATCAAGTTCGATTTCGCAACTCGGAGGACAATACAACCACGAATTCCGCTTCGGACAATACACCATCGACACCATAATACGCGACGAGAAAAACGATACTATTATCAACAAAACCCTGCACAGCAAATTCTCGATTGTACACGACATCACTTTCGACCGATACGTACGCAAGTACATGGACGAAGGTTCAACATTCTACACCAACTTCTACAACGACTCCAGCAAAACACACGACTCGGTAACATACTACCAGTTCAACAACAAACTGTTGCTTTGCCTCAACATCAACAACGACTCCACAGGAAATTTCCTGAAACTATATGCAGGACTAAAAAACCGAACATACTCGTTTGTAATCGACACAACACACAAGACATCATATAGTTCGACATATATCACAGGAAACTTAATCTTCAAGCACAACAGAACCAATTTGCAAGTAAACGCCGACTACTGTCTGTTCGGTGGCGATGCTTACGACTTCGACGTGTCGGGCGAACTGCAGCAGATGTTTGGCGAAAATCTAGGTATCAATGCAAATGTCGGATATTCGCTAGCCTATTGTACATTATTCGAAACCTACTACACATCGAACAATTTCAAATGGGAAAACGATTTTGCAAAATCAGGCGTTGCAACAGCACACATCGACTTGTTCCACAATAAATTCCAACTTTCTGTAGGCGCAAACCTAAATCTGCTGCACGACTATATAATCTTCGACCAGCAGGCTTTGCCGACACAAATACACAAGGCAAACATAATCGCCGACGTATATGCCTGCAAGACTTTCAATTTCTGGAAATTCCACTGGTACACAAAAGTTGCCTACCAATACATTTCCGACAAGCAATATGTACGACTTCCAGAAGCTGTCGGATACACAAGCCTATACTTCATGACAGGCATGTTCCATGACGCACTTACGCTACAGGTTGGCGTCGATGCAAAGATGAACTCTAACTTCTACGGATACGCATACATGCCTGCAACTGGCGTGTTCTATCTGCAGGACGATCAGAAATTTGGCTTCTATCCTAACCTCGGAGTATTTATTGGAGCCAAGATCAAAAGATTCCGCATATTTGCGAGACTATCAAACTACAATTCACTTTTCATGAAACCGACATTCTTCTCACTATATAGGATACCCGAAAATCCAATGGCCTTCAATTTCGGCATATCGTGGGAGTTTTACGACTAATTTATGGACAGCAATGCAAAAATATCACGTATAACCGTCACGGCGGTGTTGGCGATATGGATACTCATCGGCATAACTAAATTCTGCATTGACGAAAATCACGAACCCACACCATCCATATTTATCCGCGACTACAACGACATAATCTCGTCGCAGACTCTCAATGTAGCACTATCCGAAAACGCCACCGAATACTGCATATTCAATGCTACACCTCGTGGATTCCAACTCGAAACCCTCGAAGACTTCTGCAACGAACACAATTTGGAACTCAACATTATTCCTGTTCCAAACGAACTATCGGCCAAAGTTCTTCTTGCCTTAAACAAATGTGATATAATTGTCAAGCATACCTTCCTGCCCGATAGTTGCTCATCAGTGCCTCTAGTTAGGTCTAACCTCGTAATACTTTCTCGTACAAAAGCAATTCCTGATACAATATTTGCAATTGGTGAACATAATTGTAATATCTATCACAACGATAAAACAATAACTTGCCGCAACAGCATCACTCAGGAAAAAATTGCTCGGAAAGTAGCAACAGGCGAAATAAATGCAGCCATCTGCGACTCGGCTTTAGCTCTTACATACCAAAAAGCTTATCCAAACCTCAAAATCGACACTTCAATATGCATCGCACAGGACATTGTGTGGCAAACCCATTATCTGGCTAACGATTTTCGAGACAGCATCAACACTTGGCTCACACGCGAAGCCCAAACTAAGAAATACAAACTTCGCCACAAAATTTACTACTCTTACATAAATATAAATGTATCAAGCCAATACTATTCGGGGAACGGCAACAAAATAAGCGCATACGACGACCTTATCAGAAAGCATGCAAAAAAACTGCAATGGGACTGGCAATATGTTGCTTCGCTGATTTACGAGGAATCGCACTTCTATCCCAACATCAGCAATCCTTCGGGAGCATACGGACTTATGCAGTTAATGCCTGCCGCATACCAGAAATTTGCCCACGACAGCGCCGACATCACAAACCCCGAAGTACAGATCATGGCAGGAATAAAGCACATCGACTACCTGAAGAAACGCACTCCCGAAGCAATCACCGATACTGCCGTAATAATAAGGTATGTACTTATGGGCTACAATGCCGGACACGGACACTCCGAAGATGCATTCCATCTTGCCGAAAAATATTCGGAAAACGTAAATTCGTGGCACAACCTGGCAGAATACATGAATCTGCTAAACGACAGGACCTACTATACAGACCACGTTGTAAAATGCGGCAAATACAAGGGAAGCCGCACCGTAACCTTTACCAACAATGTGGTAAACAGGTACAAACATTATAAAAATTTGATTAAGGAATAACAAATATCAATTCTCGAACGATAGTTTTCCTTCTTCCTCACCTTTGATTATTACCTTCATTCCCAGAAAAGCGTAATTCTGCTTCAATGAATCGATGTCGGCATCGCGAAGACGGATACAACCCTCACTAAACCTGCCAGGAACAGAATTTTCGTTGTTGGTGCTACCATGAATGCCAATGCCAGTAAAAGGAGACGACAAGCGCATAAACCAATTTCCGTAAGCCTTTATGCTACCACGTCCGTCGCCAAAATCGTGAGTCCACCACGACGAATTTTCAATTTTTTCGATTCTGAAAGGCTTTTGTATCGATGCTTCCGGTGTGCACATATCACCACGTTTCTGCTTGTCGCCGAAATTCTTGCCCAAACAGCAATCGAAACGGGCAATCATAACGGTATCTTTCTTGCTTGCCTCGTAGACAGTAAGTTTCATATCCTTTTTCGATACCACTATGAAACATTTTTCCTTTACATTAGGAGTTCCAATCCCTACCGTATCTTCCATTGTTACAGCAGCCTTTACTTCTGCTACATCTGTAGAATCACCTGTTTCTGCCGTTCCTGCCGAACACATCACGCATAAAGCAGAAAACAAAAATGTCATTGTATATACAACTGTCTTTTTCATCCGAATATCTTATTTAACAACGCGGCAAGCCTATAGCCAGCCACCAAAAGTTGATGCTCGGCAACCTGCGCATAATCATACATATATTTATAAGAACAATTATCATCGGGCTTTACATATCCGTAAACTCCACACGTAATCTTCCAGGTTTCGGTCAACCAATCTTCTGGTGAGCCTGCCGAAATTTCATCAAATTCCTCCTTTGTACAACGGTCAAGGTTTTGCTGCCATTCGGTATATGACCAGGCATGCAAACGTTCGACCATATTGTAGTCCCATATACTATGCAAATTAGTCTTAGAACCGAACCACTTTAATGGGAAATCGTTGCCTCCTCTGTCAGTTGCCCGTCCTACATGCATAGGACAATGCATATCGCCCACAAGATGAATAAGCATACGCAAATAATCAAACTTGACACTATCGGACAGTTCTTTTTGATGCGTACCAAGTGAATCTATAAGCATATTTATTGCCGAAAGCACATCGCCTTTTGGATTGCGTGGCATGGTCTGTGGCGTAAAACCTTCGTCCACATTGAAATAATGCCAAGTCTTTGTGCGGTCGTAGCCGCCTTTCCAATAGGGAGAATTCTGCACATTGTCCATCCACGACGAATAATAAATCATCGACTTACCACCAAGTATCTTATCAATATTTTCCTTAGCCTTTTCAGTAAGGTGACGCTCTGCGATGCAAGCAATAATGTCGTGACCTTTCTGTCCCCAAGCAAAAAGGTCAATGCTTACAAAAGTAAACGATACAAATAGTAATATGACTGCTAAACGTTTCATCAATGTATTTATATGCCAATTTTATGCCAATTCCATATCAATCTGCTTCTTTTCGAGGTTTACATCCGAAATGCGGACTTTCACCTCATCGCCAAGCCTGTAAATCTTGCCAGTTTCTATTCCCTGAAGACAATATTCTTCGGCAAAGAACTCGTAATTGTCATCCATAAGCGTGCGCACATGAACCAAACCTTCGCAAGCCGACTCCTTCAGTTCTACAAAGAAACCATATTCCTGAACACCAGAAATAACGCCGTCGAAAACATCGCCAATCTTGTCCTGCAAAAACTCAGCCTGCTTGTACTTTATGGAACTGCGCTCCGCCAAAACTGCCTGCTGTTCCTTGAATGAACAATGCTTACACTTCAACTCAAGGTCTTCGACATCAGGAGTTTGACTGCGCATGTAAGCATAGAGCAAACGATGTGTCATCACATCGGGATAGCGGCGGATCGGCGAAGTAAAGTGCGTGTAAAAGTCGAATGCCAAACCATAATGACCAATGTTTTTGGTCGAATATACGGCCTTTGCCATTGCCCTAACGGCAAGATTTTCAATTATGTTCTGCTCGGGCTTACCCTTAACATCGTTTACCAAGCCGTTCAGCGAATTGGACAGTGAAATGCTGTTTGACATATCAATCGAATAGCCGAACTGGCTAATGAATGTCGAGAAATTTGCCAGCTTGTCGTAGTTCGGTTCTGCGTGAACACGGTAAACGAAAGGTTTGTGCTTCTTGCCAATAAGTTCGGCTACATTGCGGTTTGCCAGAAGCATAAACTCCTCAATCAGATTGTTGGCTTCCTTAGCCTCCTTGAAATATACGCTTACGGGACGGGCATCGTCGTCAAGTACAAACTTTACTTCCTTATGCTCAAAATTGAAAGCGCCTTTCTGGAAACGAGCCGAACGCAAGATTTTTGCCAATTCGTTGAGCTTCAATATTTCCTCTGCAAAATCGCCTTTGCCAGTTTCTATTATTTCCTGCGCTTCCTCGTATGCGAAACGCCTGTCAGATGAAATTATAGTCTTCACTGGCTTGAAACTCAGTACTTCGGCCTTGTCGTTCATCTCAAACACTGCCGAGAAGCAGAACTTGTCCTCGTTGGGACGAAGCGAGCAAAGGAAGTTACTCAACCTTTCTGGCAACATCGGTACGGTACGGTCGACAAGATACACGGAAGTCGCACGATTGAACGCTTCGTCGTCGAGTGGTGTATTTTCGCGCATATAGTGTGTGACATCGGCAATATGCACACCTATTCTATAATTACCATTGTCTAGTTTTTCAAACGACAGCGCATCGTCGAAGTCCTTTGCATCGGCAGGGTCGATAGTGAATGTCGGTGCATTGCGGAAATCCTCGCGAGTCTTGAGGTCGTAGTCTGTGATTTCAAACTTAATCTTATTTGCCTCGCGCTCGATGTCTTCGGAGAATTT
>JAEEGG010022143.1_pt1 | contig 12547 bp, 8 predicted proteins | sample 9134161 | NCBI WGS metagenome assembly JAEEGG01 (sample SAMN16246543, study PRJNA631951) | gut metagenome | biome: gut microbiome; feature: rumen; material: CR-attached | host: Bos | place: Iran: Karaj | collected 2018-10
ATTTGTAGAAGTACCTTTTTTATTTTCTGGCGCAGTGGTCCGTAAATTTGTAAAGGGATCATCAAAGTATTTCAGAGCGCTGTCTTCTGAAGTCGTTATCTCGATTTCCGGGGAGATTCCTTCGATATTGATAAGTGTTCCATCAGAAAAATGTATAGTATCAGTAGCAATACGTAAAATCGTTCCATCCGAAAGAGAAAAATCCTCAAAGCTTACAGTTTGACCGGCAGTTGGTTCGCCAATCAAAATGCTGTTGGGATGTTCTTTATCCAGGGTGGCGGCAATGGCTTCCGCAGGGCCTGCTGTTTTTGAGTTTATAAGGATGCTTAAAGGTTGTTGTGTCAATTGTGATTCAGAATGACTTAGTTCCTTGTTTACAGCATAAGTAACATTTCCTAATGAAAAAAGATTTGAAATACTGTCATTCTTGAGAAAAGCAGAAACAAAATCCGCAGCGGCAGAATAGTTTCCAGTTGAAACATTTCTTAAGTCGAGAATAATACCCCGGATTTCATTTGTCTTTATGCATTCATTCCATTGTTGAAACGGTGCTTGTGACTCTGATTCTATTTTTCCTGGGCACAAGCGGAGATAATATTTGTCCAGAACCTGTACTTTATTAGTGAGATTTAAATCTGAAAATGAATCCGTTTTTTTAGCGGCATTTTCTTTATTGGTTATGATTTGTACAGATGGGGACAGCTGATCTGCCAATCCCTGAAGTGCTTTTTTATCGAATTGAATTTTATTCGCACCAACAAGCTTTTTTTGAATGATAGTGACTGCTTCATTGAAATTAGTAAGGTTGGCAGAATTATCTTGCGCAATGGCACAGAAGTTACACAGCAATATGGATGAACATAAAGCAGTTAATAATAATTTATAATTCATAATGTTGAGTATTTATTTTAATGCTTTGGAAGCAATATCTTTTCGGTAAAAAGCGCCTTCAAAGTATATTTCATTTACAGCGTTATATGACATGGTTTGAGCCTCTTGGAGTGTATCTGCCCATGCGGTTACGCCCAAAACTCTTCCGCCAGAGGTTTCTATTGTGCTGCCATTGAATCTGGTTCCAGCATGAAAGACTTTTGTGTTTTTTATATTGGCAACAGTATCCAGGCCGCGGATAACTTTTCCTTTTTGATAACTTCCAGGGTATCCCCCCGAAGCTATAATAACGCAAACGGCGGATTGAGAGGTCCATTCTAATGAAATCTGATCTAAGGTACCATTGATGCTGGCCAGTAAAAGATCTACAAGATCATTTTTCAAGCGAGGCATATAAACCTGAGTTTCAGGATCTCCAAAGCGCGCGTTAAATTCCAGAACTTTAGGGCCTTGTTTTGTGAGCATGATCCCGGGATACAAAATGCCTTTGTAATCAATAGATTCTTTCAGACAACCATTTTGCCACGGGACAAGAATTTTATCTGCTACACTGTTAAGTTCAGTATCGCTGAGGAATGGTGTTGGTGAATAGGTTCCCATGCCACCTGTATTTGGCCCTAAGTCATTATCAAATGCCCTTTTATGGTCTTGAGAAGTAGGGAAAAGCTTCCAATGAGTCCCATCACAGAGAACATGAAGCGAAATCTCCATTCCTTCTAGCAGTTCTTGAATAACGATACGTGTGCCAGCCAGGCCAAAGCGATGTTCATCAAGAATAGTATGGATCGCATTTTGTGTATCCTGCTGATTGCGACATATAAAAACACCTTTTCCCAAAGCCAGACCATCTACTTTAACAGCACATTCCCAATTTAATTTTTTCGCGAATTTTTCAGCTTCATCAGAATTTGAAAAGATACCAGACATTGCTGTCGGCACATTGTGACGTTGCATGAATTCCTGGGAAAAGACTTTTGAGGCTTCAAATTGTGCGGCTTGTTTATTCGGCCCCCAAATCATCAGACCGTTTTTTTGGAATAAATCTACAATTCCTTCACCTAGCGGATTATCAGGCCCAACAACAGTAAGGTCTATTTGTTTTTCTTTGGCAAAAGCAAGCTGTCCATTTAAATCCTCCGCGGAAATATTAACACATTCAACATTTTCTCCAGAAGAGGACAATCTTTCTTGTGCTATTCCTGCGTTTCCCGGTGTGCACCAGAGATGTTTTGTATGGTGAGATTGAGCTAACTTCCATACCAGAGCGTGTTCGCGTCCACCTGAGCCTATAACCAGTATTTTCATTATTTAATAATTTGCTGTTATCTATTATTCGTAAACCATGTCCTCAACGGTTCCAGCTGATTTTATAAATGGAAGAACCTTTGCATTACAAGGTGTTATAATATCTAAAATATAGGGTTCATCAGCTTCTAACATCCTTTGCAAAGCTGCTTTTAAATCTCTTTTGTATATGACTCGTTCGGCCTTTACAGAATATCCTTCAGCAATTTTAACAAAATCAGGATAGATCACTTTTTCTCCTGAAGGATCACCAATAAATGTATTCGCGTGAACTTGATGATAAAACGCATCTTCCCATTGTTTTACCATTCCAAGCCATTGATTATTTAAAATGATGGTTTTAACTGCAATTTTCTCCACATGAGCTGTAGCTAATTCCTGAATGTTCATTTGGAAGGAACCATCACCATCTATATCAATAACTTGTTTATTAGGACATCCAACTTTTGCTCCTAATGCTGCAGGATAACCATATCCCATGCTGCCTAAACCTCCAGATGTAAGAAGGGTTCGCGGTTCTTTGAATTGGTAGAATTGAGCTGTCCACATTTGATGTTGCCCCACGCCTGTCACAATAATATCAGATTGTTTAGTCATCTGAGTAAGCATTTCAATGACTTGCTGAGGCATGATGACTTCCTCAAATCCATCTTTGTGGAGTTTTTCAATATGGGTCGGTTCTGGGACTTTTGTTGAAAATCTCCAGGAAAGAGGTGCTTTCTTTTTCCATGTATCGATTTTTTTATGCCATTCGGAGTAGTTCGCTCGAAGAGGCTTTTGTTGCAGAATGCTATTCATTCTCTCCAGCACATCACAGATATCTCCTTCTATAGAAAAATTGACATGTTTATTTTTATTGATTTCAGAAGGATCAATATCAATATGGATTATTTTCGCTTTTGAGACAAAGTGATGGGGATTACCTGTAACACGATCATCGAAACGGCACCCAAAGGCAAGAAACAGATCTGCTTCTTTTGAAGCCCAATTAGCATAGGCCGTTCCATGCATACCTAGTAATTGCAGAGAGAGGGGATCATCTTCAGGAAAAGAACCAATTCCCATTAACGTTGTAGCTATTGGTATTTGAGTTAGCTTTACAAATTGCCGCAACGCTTCCGAAGCATTAGCGCTAATAATACCGCCACCCGCACAAATCAATGGTGACTTTGACGCTTCTATCATTTTCACCACCTCAAGCAAATCTTCTTGTGAGGTTTTTCGATCAGGGGTGTATCCGCGAAGATTGATAGATGTTGGCCAAGAATCTGGGATAACTGTTTGCTGTTGTTGGATGTTTTTGGGAATATCTATAACCACAGGACCAGGACGACCTGTGGAGGCCAGATAAAAGGCTTCTTTTATAATACGAGGAATATCATCTACATTAGTAACCAGATAACTATATTTTGAAATCGACAGGGTGATACCAAAGAAGTCCGTTTCTTGAAAGGCGTTACGGCCAATAGATTGTTGACTAACCTGACCAGTGATGACTACCAGCGGTATGGAATCCATATAGGCATCAGCGATGCCTGTTACAAGGTTTGTCGCACCGGGGCCGCTTGTTGCGATACAAACACCCACACGTCCTGTTGCGCGGGCATAACCACTAGCCGCGAAAACACCACCTTGTTCATGCCTGGGCAAAACCACACGCAGTGAGGGATGTCGTGTCATTGCCTGGTGGATTTCCAAACTAGTGCCTCCGGGATAAGCAAAAACAGTATCAATACCTTCTTTTTCTAAGCTGCAAATAAGAAGATCTGCTCCTTTAACTAAAGGAGATTGCGTAGCGGCATTTATTTGCCGTTTTTCATTTTCTAAGGATAGATTTTTATCTGTTTTCATTCACATTTGGATGTGGAGAATTCCACCAGCGAGATCAATCTAAACTGAATAGGAAAAAATTGCTAGTTTATAATTTCAGTTGGGAGGTTTTAATGTTTTTTCCCAGTATATTTGACCCATTCTCGGATCCATGATTGCCCTTCCAGTACAGAGGCAATCGAAGTTACATTGCGCCTATCGAAAGTCTTTTTCAGCGCATGGAGTATATTGAACGACTTCAATTCATGGAAAATATCACTCATGTTGACTGCGATAAATTGGAGGATAGATGGATCCCGATAACAATCAATCATGCATTTAGTACAATGATCACGAATGAGTTTTGTCGAATCAAAATCATAAATTTTGCATATTGGTTTATTCCAATAATGGCAACGGTATAAATCCAAATTCCAATCTAAATAAAAATATTTCAATCCTCCCAAGCATGGGAATACTTCTGGTTCTTTCTTTAGATGATGTATCATTTCTTGGAAAGATTCCAAGGGATTTACTATAGTTACATCAGGATTTTTCTTCAATGCGGCCAGTTTTTCAAAGACTGTTATGAGTTCATCTGTTGTATAATCAACTAAGCCGGAATCGCTAAAACTTAAGTAAGAGCTTTCTAGAGGATCCTTGATCGAAAGTGGATAACTAAAAGTACAGCGGTCAAATCCCAATGAAACAAGGAATTGAGGTAATTTTTGATAGTCATCGATTAGTTTGCTGGCTGTTACACTTGCCACACTTTCAACGCCCAGTTCTCGGAAGAGCTTATTTGCTTTCGCAATTTTTTCGCAGACTCCTTTTAAACCACGGTTTTTTTCATGGAGTTCAATGTTAGTCGCATCAATGGACATGATGACACTTGTTAATCCAAGTTTTGTGAACATACGAACATTTTCATCTGTCCAAAGTGAGCCATTACTACAGATCATGGGTTGTAAGCCTGAATCTGCAGCATATTTGAGCATATAGGGTAAGTCTTTATGAGCAAGAGGTTCTCCTCCAACAAAAAGAATAAATCCAATCCCATTTTTAACAGCAATGTCAATGACATCATAGGCTTCTTGAAGAGTTACACTTTTGCGTGCGGATTTGTCAAAGCGATCTACTGAAAAACCACAAAAGTCACAATGGGCATTGCATATATTAGTAATGGCAAACTGCAAATAACCAGGGCCGCCATTTTGCAGGCATTCTTTGACTAAATGCCAAAAGCCATTTTTACGTTTGATTTTAGGTAGAGGAGTGTTTATTTCATTAACCATTACTTAATGATTTTTAATTTGTTGAAGTGGAATATATTTAAAAAAGATTTCTGTTTTTTCAAAATCATCACTCGGCTGTATGGAAACAATTTTATGCTCAGCAATATATTTATTTTTAAGCACAAGTGTATGACGATAAAGATCTTTTTCTTGAAACTGAATTTTAGAAAAATCTTCAGAAACAGTTACCAATCCCATGGATAATGGAGGAACTGTTTTTTTATAGATATCGTAATTGGAATAATTTGAAGATATGAAGAATCCGTTTTCATCATTAGAATCTGCCCAAAAACCGTCCCAACTTTCTTTATTAAAGATATTAGAATTATTTGTTATATCAATATCAATATTTTTATTATCAATGAGATGCGTTGTTTGGGAAATGTTTTTAAGATAGGATATTTGTGTTTGAGTAACAGGTGAATAGGTTGAGTTATAATTTCTTAAAACAGTGAGAATGTGATCTGTATCTCCATCTTCAAGTTTGGCAATAGTCTTTTGAAGCAAATCATGGAGATTTGTCGCAATGGGTTGGATGGTGTTGATTTTAGTAATCCATGCCATTAGAAAAATCATGACAAGTGAGCAAGAGAAAGCAATTATTCCCAGAGCCATTCTAAAAGTTTTTTGTGCTCGAAACTCAGCGATCAGCCAAAGGAGAGGCAAGATAACTGTGACTAATAACGGAATAAGTGTAGCGCGACTCATGACACAAAACTATTTGATAAGGCTAGGAAGCCAGGTTGAAAGACAGGGAATATAAGTGATCAATCCAACAGACAATGCCGCGGCTATGAGCATGGGGAGCACAGCTTTCATGATGTGTGTCATTGGCTTATTGAAGCGATAGGATGACAGAAAGAGATTCATGCCAACAGGAGGCGTTAAAAATCCAAGTTCTAAGTTAGCTAAAAAAATGATTCCTAAGTGAATAGGATTGATGTTAAAGGCTATGCCCAAAGGAGTGATAAGTGGGACAACCACAACTATGGCAGAGTAAACATCCATTAAACATCCCACGATCAGCAGTGAAAAGTTTAAGCAGAGTAAGAACAACCAAGGAGATGAAATATGAGCGGTTACCCATTCTGCAGCTAATGTTGGTACTTCCGCAAAAACTAAATAATTTGTAAAGCCTAATGCCAAGCCCAGAATAAGCAAGACACCGCCAATTAATAGGCCGCATTCACACATTGTTTGGGAAACATTCTTCTTATCGGGTTCAGCTTTTTTAAATTTGAGATCTTTATAAACAACTGTTTCGATAAAGAATGAGTAAAGGGCCGTCAGTGAGGCTGCTTCTACTGGGGTGAATATTCCACTGAACAAGGCACCCACAGCTATTACGGGAACAGCTAGTTCCCATTTTGCCTCCCATAGAGAAGAAAGTGCTTCCTTGAAATCAAATTGTTTGTGATTTTGTTGTATCTTGGAACCTTGGAATATTCCAAGTGAAGCCATAATAACAAGCATGATGATGCCCGGTATGAGCCCTCCTAAAAACATTTGCTGTATGGAAACATCTCCTGCAATGATTGCATAAAGAATGAGAGGAAGACTGGGAGGAAATAACAACCCCAAAGCACCTGCACTTGTTATGATCCCCAATGATTTTTTTTCACTATATTGTGCGGATAATAGAACAGGAAGAAGCAAACCACCTAATGCTAGAATTGTTACGCCGGAAGCACCTGTAAAGGTCGTAAAAAAAGCGCAAACAAGAAATGTCATAATAACCGTTCCTCCCTTTATGCTTCCTACAAGTGCAGAGAATACTTTAATAAGACGTTTAGATGCTCCACCTTCCGCAAGGAAATACCCGGCTAAAGTAAATAGGGGAAGGGTAGGAAGCGTCGGGTTAGTTACGAGACTATATTGATCGATAGGAAGCGCATCCACGGTAGAACCTTCACACCAGAAAAGCATGACTGCCGCGCCTCCCAGTGTAACATAAAGAGGGGATCCTAATATCGTTGCAATGAGAAGTATGCTGAGAAATATCCAGAATAAGTGAGCAGGATCACAGAAAGGTTTGTAAAAGATCCATGTGAGTCCAGCGCACAGCAGAAAGCTGATTGTTTTCATATACCAGTTATTTCCGCTTTGCCACCAGAGACGGATGGCAATCAATGAGAAACCAATCGGCATGACCAGTTGTACCCACCATTTTGGGATGTTATATGCAAGAATGTCAGCTCCTAGCTTTTCAGTATTTACAAATTGAAAAGAGGCAACAACTAAAACCAAGGTAATAAAAAAAGAAAAAGTATTGGAGATGAGTGTCGTCCATACTTTTATTGGTTTCTTCAAAAATACGGTAAACGATGAAATGGAAAGAAGTCGAGATTCTCTGGCGGCGATAGCACCGCCCAACATGGCTATGATGAGAGTGATGTGCTGGATAACAGGTTGAGCTCCAGAAATTCCAAAACCAAAGTACCGGCAAATTGCCTCAGCAATGGGTAAAACCATTATCAACGTCAGTGCTGCAACAAGAAAACCGTTTTCTGTTTTTTTAAGAATTTCGATTATTTTCTTATACCACTCTGACATGTTGAGTATAAAACAGGGTTATCTTGATTTCTCTGCGCGATAATCTTTCAATAACTGCATTACTTCATCAAACTTTTTCGCTGGAACGATTTTTCCACGTATAACAGGATAGACATTATCGCTCATAAATTTTTCCCATTCTTCATGTTGTTCGTGTGTTAACTGATGAACGATCAGCCCCCGTTTTACCATTGCTTCTACAGATTCATCTGCTTCTGAACGAGATTTCGCACGAATCTTTTCTCCTGCGATATCTGCTGCTTTTTTAAATTCAGCTTTTTGTTCCGGGGTGAATTTATCCCAGACTTTTTTTGAAATGACCGTAGCGCCAACCAGGGGAGCATAGTTGATATCCGTCATGTGTTTTGCGGTTCCATCAAATTGTCCAGTAAGTGCATAAAGTGGAATAGTGGGAACCGCATCGATCAGACCGGTTTGAAGACCTGTCAAAATATCAGTCATTGCCAGAGGAACACCTTTGATTCCAAAGGATTTAACAATATCAAGCGTGGCTGTTTCACCAGCAGTGACAAAAAGTTTCATGTCTTTAGCATCATTTGGTACCAGTATGGGCTTTTTGGAAAAGAAGCGTACCCAGCCGGCATCTGCCCAAAATAAGACAACAAAACCTTTCTCTTCAAATTTCTTTTCTAATTCCGGTTCTAACTTTGAAGAAATGTAATCCAATTCATCATAATCACGGAACACTAAGGGCATATTTTGTAATGCGGTTACAGACTCTTCAATGGATTGGAGACCGCCTACTGTGAGCATGGCGGCTTGAATTTGACCCGCTCGCATTCTGCGAACCATGTCAGCTTCACTTCCCATTTGGCCGTCAGTGTAAAATGTAAAAGTGACTTTGCCATTGGATGCTTTTTTCCAAGCATCACCCATTTCCATAACTGTTTTATGGAATGTAGTTCCTCTGGGAGCAAGAGTCGCCAAACGCAACTTGGTTTGTGCGTAAGTTGTTATGCTTGAAATAACAAAGGTTAAAACGATTAGAAATATAGTAAATGAAAACTTATGTCTCATAATTTGATTTATTTATTATTTATTCATCAAGAGGTATTTCTGGCAGAAAGAGATCATCTGATTTCTCCAAAAGCCAATGAGCTCTTTTCTGCATCAATACATTTTCAAGACGGCATTCCGGATATTTGTCAATATCTATAGCTAAAGCTTTATTTAAAAGCTCCGTAAATTCATCCCGATCTTGATTTTGTATGCAAATTCCTTCCGCTAAAGTAACATAGGGTCCTGCATAATGGCCTTGTGTGAATTTTATGGCTCCATCAAAGTCTCGACGAATCCGTTCTTCAAGTGTTCCATCAGCAGTATCTACCTTGGTTCTAACACTTTCAAATGACATCAATATAGAATCTAAAACAGGATTTTCAGAATAGTTGTCCCAATGGATAAACCATTCAATCATTGCTTCAATAAAGGGAAGATCCGCAATCAATTCAGGATGGTCTTTTGAAACAGAAATAGCAGCTGCCCAAGGGGATATAGTCCATTGAACAAGGTTTCTATTTTCCTCTTTGTTCTGTTTCAATGCCGAAAGAGCAATATTGGGATTTTCAAAAAAGGCATTTGTAAAACCTGGGTGAGCTGCTTCTAATCCTTCGAGGCCGTAATTTCTTGCTCGCAGATATAAATTACGGGCACGTTCGCGCATTTCTTGTGCTCGTTCTAAATTATCATCTTCGATATAATCTGCCTCCATTTGGAGATATGCATATGAATAACTTGTAAATCCTTTGCTAAGAGAGATAAGCAGTGGGATATGCTCCGGAGTTTCAGCCAAGATAGATTCCATTAATTTCAAGGCAAAGGGAAGGGCATCTTTGATCAATTCGGGATCGTTGTCTGATGAAAAAGTTCCTCCTGTACTCTGACTTAATGCATCTCCTAATTTGTTGACAGCCAGTTTTTTGACAGAACAGCCGCTTGATAAGAGTACACATACTCCTGCTATCAAAAACAGGAATGTGCAGTAAGTATTAAATCTATTTTTGTAGAAACAAGCTACATTCACTCGGCTATTTTAGTGAGCTAAACTGTTTGAATAAAGAAGATTTTTAGGGATCTACCCAGCGCCCATGTTCTTTGATAAGTTCTATAAGAGTATCAACAGCTTCTTCTGTCGGTATATTTTTCTTAACCGGTTGTTTCCCAACATAGAGTGTGATCTTACCGGGAGCTCCTCCGACATAACCAAAATCCGCATCAGCCATTTCTCCGGGGCCATTCACTATACAGCCCATGATCCCAATTTTAACACTATTCAAATGACTGGTTCTTTTACTGATCTCGGCGATTACCTTTTGAATGTTAAAAAGTGTTCGTCCGCAAGAAGGACAGGAAATGTATTCTGTTTTAAAAGACCTTGCACCAGCGGCTTGTAAGATGTTCCAAGCTGTTAAAATGGAAGAAGTCGCGTCGGGAAATCGACGTACAAGTACGGCATCGCCGATGCCATCGCAAAGCAGGGATCCCAGGATTGCCGAGGATTTCAGAAGAGGTTGTTTTGATGCAGATTGCGGGGTAAAAGTGTCCTTTAAAAGAATTGGATTTACAAAACCTTCTGATTTCATTTTTGAACACAGCCACCTAAAGGCACTTACAACAGGAGTTTGTGATCCATCTGTGATGGTAACCAATGCATCAGCCGGGATGTTGCTAGGAAGTTCTCCAAAAGGAGAAACTTCAATTATTTGTTTAGAAGGATACTCCGCTTCAAAAAGTGCTTTCTTCTGAGAGAGTAATACCGTGTCAACTTGTTTTATTTGTTCTGAAGACGCAAATACTCGAATGGGTTGCAGAGCTCCGCATGAGATATTTGAACCTGTTAGATTTGTTTCTGAACTGGCTCGTCTTGAAAAAGAGTAAGGATCCCACGATGGTTCTATAGATTTTACCGGATCAGAGGATCGGTCAGGAAAAACTTCAGACACGGAATCTAGCAAATCCCTGCATACAGGTATTTCATAAACACTGTCTTCAGAAAGAGAAACGCGCAATGTATCACCCAGGCCATCTCCAAGAAGCGTTCCTATTCCAATAGCACTTTTTATGCGGCCATCTGTCCCCAGCCCAGCTTCTGTCACACCTAGGTGAAATGGATAGTTCCAATCAGAACCTTCTTCTTCAAGTCTGATGGCAAGTAATCGATAAGCTTCAATGGTAACCTTTGGACTGCTTGCTTTCATGGAAAATACGATGTTGTGAAAATCATATTTCCGCGCAATTCTGGCATATTCAAGAGCACTTTCTACCATCCCCATAGGAGTGTCACCATATCTTGCCATGATACGGTCACTAAGTGAGCCGTGATTAGAGCCTATTCGTATAGCTCTGTTTAGCTTTTTACAAATGTCCAAAAGTGGTGCAAATTTCTGTTCAATTTTATCCAGTGCCGCTTGGTATTCATCATCACTGCAATCCTGCATATCGGGGCGTTTCCCATCCGCAAAATTGCCTGGATTGATGCGAATTTTTTCTACCCATTTAGCGGCTTCATAGGCTGCATTCGGTGTAAAATGTATATCCGCAACAAGGGGAATATCACAGTTCTGAGCTCTCAGTTTCGCAACAATGTGCTGCAAATTTTCAGCGTCTTTTATGGTTGGAGTCGTCAGGCGTACTAATTGACATCCAACTTTTGCTAATTCCAGTGTCTGTTGAACACAGGCTTCTGTATCAGAAGTATGGCAGGTCAACATTGATTGTATAACAATGGGGTGTTTCCCACCTATAATGACACCACCTTTGCCGGGTGTTCCGACCGTAACCTCACGGGTGTTTCTCCGTGAGTATGAATATAGTGAACGACAGTAGCTCATATTATTTTACGCTATCAGGGGTAGTGGGGCTATCTAAAGCTGGTGTGGCATTCTCAAATTGCGCATCTTGTTTATATAAATCTTTAAAAAGCGAAAATCGCTTTATATCATTGATGGAAACCCAAATCATGAATCCAATCAGCAACAAAGCAAAAATGGTGTTTACATATTCAAGTATTCGAATATTAACAGCTTTACCCGTGATCCATTCAAAGGTGGACATAACAATGTGACCGCCATCTAATACAGGTACAGGCAAGAGATTCAAAATGGCCAAACTGACATTCAAAAGAATCATAAAATTCAGAGCCAGACGATAGTCATCTTTAACAAAGGTTGCAAGCATTGCCAAGATGCCGGGAGGTCCGCTCAAATCTTTGACCCCCATTCCGCTTTTACTTGGGTTGCAAAGCGCAACAACAGAAATAAAGTTTTTTTGAAAAGCATCACCTACACTTTCCCAAGGCCACGGGCCCGGCCATTGAACCGCGTAAGCTTTAGGTGAGCTGAGATTAACAGCTATTTTACCAACGCCTCCCATATCCGCTGGAGTAATTTTGAGGGTCATATTAGTAACGGTATTGTCTGCTAATGTGCGGGCAATTTGAATGGTAGATTCTTTTCCCGGACACTGACTGATCACATCAATCAACTGCTGAACTCCTTGAATAGGAATGTCATTAAAAGCAAGAATGTGATCTCCGTTTTTTACACCAGCCTTTTCCGCGGCGCCACCGGCAATCACTCTTTGAGCTATTGGCAGATTTTTAGGTTCAAGATTCGGGAGTTTCCATGTGCTCCCCAGCATTTCTTTAACATCTTCATTAACAGTCAATTTAAGAT
>JAEEGG010022148.1_pt1 | contig 12544 bp, 11 predicted proteins | sample 9134161 | NCBI WGS metagenome assembly JAEEGG01 (sample SAMN16246543, study PRJNA631951) | gut metagenome | biome: gut microbiome; feature: rumen; material: CR-attached | host: Bos | place: Iran: Karaj | collected 2018-10
ATACTATACGCTTGATGGTTCATATCCATCCAAAGAGGACGGAATTCTTTATACTGCTCCGGTATCAATATCAGACGACTGCCCATATTTAAAGGCAGTGGCATATAAAGAAGGCACAATGAGAAGTGAAATGGCAAAATCTTTATATCGGCTTCAAAGGCAGGGAACAGACGATATGTTTATAATCTCTGCAGGCGGTCAGATTTTGTCATATACCGGTGATGTATTTGATTTGGTTATTCCTGAAAGAATAAACGGAATTACGGTCACAGGCATCGCCCGAAACGTTTTCAGCGAATCCGCATTGGCAGGCGTGAGTTTTCCGGATACTCTGTCAGAAATATCAGAATATGCCTTCGAAAATAATAGAAGTTTGATGCTGGCGGATGGCAAAAATATAGAAACTATAGGGCAATATGCTTTTAATAACTGCAAGTCGCTGACTTTAATTGATTTTCCCTCAGTTGAATCAGTCGGCAGTAACTCTTTCAGCTCGTGCGCTGCATTGCCCGGCATTGTCTTCCCGGAATGTAAAGAAATGGGTTTTTCAAGTTTTTCGGGTTGCTACAGTATGCGTTATGCGTATCTTCCGGAAGTAACCGTTTTCAAAGGCCAGGTATTCAGAGGCGCCACAATGCTGACCGATATTTATTTGCCAGAACTCAAAGAATTAACATGGACAGCGTTGAACCCCGGCGATTTTGCCTATTGTGATATTTGCGATGTGCTTGATTTGCCAAAAGTCAAAGCAACTCAAAATGGCACCTTTTCAAGTGCATACTTAAAAAGAATGGAGTTTTCTCAGATACAGAGTATTCATCGTTTGAATATGTTGGGAATTCACAAAATGGATACCGATAATAAATTGGTATCTTTGGTATTGCCCTCTACACTTGAATCTGTTCAGGGCATTACGGAAGGAACAATATATAATGTGTACGGCACCCGCGGCACCTATGCCGAGCAATGGGCAAATGAAAACGAATTTGAATTTATAGAAATCACTCCCGAAACAGCAGTAATAACCGATTTGCCCGATGAATTCTATGACTATATGAGATATCTCTATGCCGATGTCGTGGGTTTTAATCGAACATATCAGTGGTATGGTTCATATTCAAACAGGAATACAGGCGGTACTCCTATTGAAGGAGCAAATGAAAGAAAGTTCGTCCCGAAAGATAATGAACAGTATCCGTTTTATTATTGTGTTGTTACAAGCACCGATGTTGGCTATGACCCAATTGAGATTCGCACAGGTGCAAGCAGATATATGGAGTTCAGTGGCGAAATACCGCCAGCAGATTATTCGGCTCTTGATAAGATTCTTTCAACGATTCCCGAAGATTTGAGTATATATACCGGAGACTCTGTTGCGGTTTTGAACAGTATTATTGAAAGCATTGATTACAATCTTGATGCTTCCGAGCAGGATACAGTCGATGGTTATGTTGAAGCAATAAGTAGTGCGATTGAAGCACTTTATCTTGAACCTATTATAACTATAAGCAATACAAAAGTTGTAAGAGGTCAAAAATTGATATGGAATGTAACCACGCCGAAAAATGTCGTATGGCTCCAATTTGTCGGCACGGACGAAAACGGTAACACTTATACCGCTTATTATAAATACAGCAATTACAACAAGGAAACTACCGAAGCTTCGGTAACAGATATCGACAATTTAAGAATCTGGAATATCCCGATGGTATTCAACTATGCCGGAACGAACCTGACAAACAAGCAGAATTGGAAGATTGAATATAAGGTTAGCGGTTCTTCGGAATGGAAAACCGTCCGTGTTTCTGACGGGTTAGGCGGCAAAAAGGATTATTTGCAAGATATACTGGTTGGAAAGAATCAGGAGGTATTGATACCGCCAACACCGCATTATAGTAAATATGAATTGATAAGTGTTTTACCCAGTAGCAAAACTGTTTCAAAAGGTGATACCGGAACATTTACAGTCACCACAACCGATGATGTATCAAAAATTCGTATCGGATATGTAAATCCGGATACGGGAAAAGCCAAGACCGCGACATATCAGACAATATCGACAAATGTGCTGAGCCACGACAACAGCGACGGCTTGTCAGTCTGGGTTATTAAATATAAGTTTTCCTCACCGGCCGACAATGATGCTTTCTTTGTCCAGTGCAGAGGATCAAATTGGGGCAAATCCGAAGCGGTTGAAGTCGAAGTAGAATAAAATAGATTAATTAAGGCTTTTATTCTTAAACAACTCTTTGTTTAGTTGTTACTATAATTGTTCTGATTCTTTTAAAATGAATATAAGGAACGTCGATGAGCATATAATTTCTTATTCGGCGTTCCTGATAAAAGATACTTTTACGGAGTATAGATTATGAAACATATTAAATTTTCAATTCTTTTGCTAATCTTGATAACCGTCTTATGCTCTTGTAGTAAATATCGAAAACATGAAATGCTTGATGTTCAACCGGAAAGTGAGCAGAAAAGCTCCACAAATACATATTTACCTTCATATAGTATTGAAGGTCAAAATGTTGTAGCAGATTCATTTGAAATGCATATTCCTGAGAATTATTCACTAACAGATAATGGTAATTCATTGAGAGCTGAAAACGGAGAAAACCATTTTAATATTACAATAGAAGAACATAACTATACTGATGATGATTACGATAAATATTTATCCGAAACTATTTTAAGTTATAGACAGAGGGGAGTTGAGGTGTCTGAACCAGAAACGGTTACCATTGAAAACTATGATATACAACGAGTCAAATTATCATTTATACCTATGCAAGCATATGGGTATTTCATTGATCAAGGAGACAGAGCATTTTTGATATCAGTTGTTTCAAATGAAGAAAAAGTATTGCAAGATGAAGCTGATAATTTTATTAAACAATTAAGCATTTCATTCTAACAAGAAAATATTAGACAGATATGGGAGAATTCATAACTATGTATCATAAAGGAAAATCATGTTTGTTTCACAGCTTATCGAAAGAAGTATATAATTGGTTAAGCAACCAGCCAAATGTTAAAGAAGAAAGCATAACTGATTGGCTTTTGTATAGTTCAAGCAAAAGATGTCCTAAAATCATATATAAAGCATTTACAAGAAATGAGGAATCAAACAATGGCGCTGATTGGGAGTGTTGGATTATTCGAGGAAACAATCATTATTTTAAAGCTTATCGATTTTTGGTTCAAGCTAAAAAAATATACAATAAAAAAACTACTATTCTGCAATTACATATGGAAATATTAATGGTAAGCAAATTGATCTGCTGATTGAAGCATCAAGTAAAAGAAGAGCATTTCCAGTTTATGCATTTTACTCATTAACTAGAGCGGATTTAAATGAACAATTATTAAATTTTAAATACATATATTCTCTTTTCGGGCAACCGGGAGGTTCTTGAAGAAATGCAGGAGCACTACCGTAAAAACGGCAAGCCCGAGGGCCTTCGACTCGGTGCCAATATCCGTTTTATCAACGAGCAGACGATGGATTTTGTGCGCCGCTCGGATCTCTGGGAAGTCGGGCTTAATAATGAGGCGTTTACCAAAGCGGATGTGGATATGCTTGAATCTATGGGAATCAAGGTATTCTCAAATCTCGGCGATTACCCCGAATGGTGGAAGCAAATCTGTGATATGGGGGTTGTCGGCTTCAAAACAAATTATCCCGATGCCTATACCGAATGGTGGCTTGCCGAGAATTCATAAAACGCCTTGCCTTACAGTTTTAAGCTTAAAGGTTAAAGCTCGGAAAAGCTAAGATTTAACCGTAAAGAATAAAGCAAGAACCGCAGTTTCGGCTGCGGTTCTTTTGGCATTTTTTCAATTGTTTATCTGGCGGGTTCCACATCGGAATCGATGATGTTGCCGGTATAGGCGTCAATCTCATATTCGTATTCGGATTGACCTGCGACATAGAATTCAATGTCATAAACGGGCTTGCCGTCATCGCGTTCAAGCTTCGCTTTTGTAAATTTAACCTTGTCGGCGGTCAGACCGGCTTTTTTGAGGGCGATCGCTTTTGCCTCATCTACGGTTATGGTTGCGCCCGATGCCTGAGATTTTGTCGGCGTTGATGCGACAATGTTGCTGCCTTTGCCGTCAGATGTCGCCTTTTCACTGCCGATGTAATCGGAAGCGTCCCACGGCTCTTTGCTCTCTTCGATTATCTTTCCGGTAAGGGCATCTATTTCGTATTCGTATTCAAACTTTCCCTTAACATAGAATTCGATATCATAAACCTGTCTGCCGTCGTCAACATCGGCCATGGCTTTTGTGAAGGATACATCTTTGGCGCTGAGCCCTGCTTTGGCGAGCGCGATTTCTTTTGCTTTGGCTACGCCTATATCGCCTGTCTGAGTCGTTTTTGCTGCGGTTTCGGCGGAGCCGGTGACTTTATCCGCTTTATTCGTGGTCTCGGCGGGCTTTGCCTGAGAGGATGCGGAAACGGGTTCGCTCTTGCTCTCTGCGGTTTCGCTCTCGGAATATCCGGGCAGAGCTTCCGAATCTTTTTCAATTATGCTTCCGCTTTTTGAATCCACGGTGTATTCATAATTGGTGCCGTTTGCGTTGAATTCGATATCATAGACAAATTTGCCGCTGTCAAAATCAAATTCGGTGCGGATGTTTTCGGCGTCTTCGGGTAACACTCCTGCATCCACATAGGCGAAGTTTCTTGCACTCTCTTCCCCGATCGCGTTGCTTTTGGCAATTCTGTTTGCCGCGAAGGCGCTGCCGCCTCCGAGAGCGATAACTCCTGCAAGAGCCGATGCGATAATAGCTGTTTTTTTCATAATAAAACCTCCTGATTTGCGGGCTCTGTGTCCCTGTTTCGGTTTTATTTTAACGCCGAAAGATTAAAAGAACATTAGAAGCCGCAAAAAATCAGAAAATTATTCTGAAATCGCTCCCTTTGCCCGGTTCGCTGCGCAGATCAATCTCCGCGCCGTGAAGCTCTGCGATTCTCTTTACCATTGAGAGACCGAGTCCCGTTCCCTTTACCGAGCGCGAAGAGTCACTTCTGTAAAACCGCTCAAAGATCTTTTCCTGCTCATCTTTTTCTATTCCGATTCCGTCATCGGCAACCGAGAGTATAATACTATTTGTTTCTTTTTTAAGAGAAACATTTACTTTTCCGTTTTCTTTTCCGTAGCGATAGGCGTTTTCCAGCAGATTCTGCATAAGGCGAGAAAGCAGGAGCCGATTTCCCGGAATTTGAATGCCGCTTTCAATATCCGATGTCAGAGTAATTTCTTTTGTATCGGAAACGGTAATTTGCGATGTTGATTCCGTTACGATTTCGGAGAGATCGCAATCCTCGAACGCGTAGCGCTCGCTGCCCTGTTCCATCCTCGTATAATCGAGCATATCGGTAATCAGGTTGTTCATCCGTCTGCCCTGATTCCGAATTGTCTCAAGCGCCTCAATATAGTCTTCTCCCGTGCGCTCCTTTTCAAGAGCGTATTCCGCCTGAGCGAGGATAACTGCGGTAGGGGTCCGCAATTCGTGAGAAACATCGGAGGTGAACTGCCGCTCTGTCTCAAATGACTTTTCAATGCGTCCGAGCATACTGTTGAATACCTGCGCGAGCTTACCGATTTCATCGTTGCTGTTGGCAACTTCAATCCGCTGACCGAGGTCAGCACCGTTTGATATTTTTTCGGCGGTGTCCTTAATTCTGATAATCGGTGAGAGCAATCTGCCCGAAAGGAGATAGCCCGAGAGAGCGCAGATAAGTATGACAAAAGGCAGAATGACGAGCGAAACCCGCACCATCCCCCTGAGCTGTGTATCGGCTTCCGTATCGGGGACAATGCCCCGTATCCAGAGAGCTTCACCCGGCAGACCGATATTCAGCTTTCTGTCATAAATCTCATATCTCGTATCATCGGTTTTTAAGGAACGGATTGTTGACTGCGTGAATTCGGGCATATCAATTCCGACCGACGGTGGCATTTCACCGTAAATCATGGTGCCGTCGGAATCGCAAAGGGCAATGTATGCGTCATTCACGACATCCATATAGTCTGTGTCGATGCGCAGATAACCGTCCTCAACCTGAATATATACAAAGAATCCCTCTGCTCCTTTTTCTTTGACAAATTTTATATTATCCACATTTTCTTCAACCGCCGCCACAAGGTAATCCCTGACGGTTTTGCGAAGCACGGTTTTTCCCGCCCACAGAACAGCCGCAAAGGTGACTGCGGATGTGATGATCAGAGCCGCCGTAAACCAGGCGGTGAGTTTTATACGGATACTTAAATTCTTCATTCTTTTTCCTCGCCGGCGCATTTTAGAATATATCCCGCTCCGCGCACAGTATGAATCAGCTTTTCATCAAAATCGTCGTCAATCTTTTTTCTGAGATATCTTATATATACGTCAACCACGTTTGTGCCGCCCTCATAGTCAAAATTCCAGATATGGTCCTCGATTTTTTCACGGCTGAGCACCCTGTTTTTATTATGCATCAGATATGAGAGCAGGGAGAATTCCTTTGCGGAAAGGGTGATTGCTCTGCCGGCGCGGCTGACGGTATGCGCCGAGAGATCAAGCTCAAGATCGCCTGCTCTCAGAATGCTTGACTGCGTTTCATATGAGCGCCTTGTCAGCGCTCTCACGCGCGCCAGAAGCTCTTCCATCGAAAACGGCTTCACAAGATAATCGCTTGCGCCCGAATCAAGCCCGTGAACCCTGTCGCGAACGGAATCGCGTGCAGTAAGAAAAAGCACGGGCGTTGAGATTCCTTTTTTACGAATCTCCGAGAGAACCGTAAACCCGTCCATTTTCGGCATCATCACATCGAGTATCGCGCCGTCATAGTCGGCTGATTCAAGATAATCCAGCGCCTGCTCGCCGTCAAAGCAGCTGTCAACGCTGTAGCCCTCATCGGTCAGCTTGCGTGTAAGTATTCTGTTAAGATCTCTTTCATCTTCCGCAATTATTATTCTCATAGCTTTCCTCTGTCAGATTCAAATATTTGTTTCAAGTTCTTCCCTCCGCAAATCCCGATTTGTCTTATTCTTTCTGTGTGATTTATCCCGATAAACCGGAATTTGTCTGTTGTTTTTTCTTTTGCAACGACTTTCCGTAAATATATCTTCCTGTTAAAAATACGCACAATCCGAAAACAGAGGACAGCGTCATAACAACATATCCTGTTTTGGTTATTTTGCCTTCTTCGGTTCTTAAATCATTGTTTTTCCCAAAGAGTTTAACCATAATTCACCTCCGCAAATTCCGATTTGCTGAGATCATTATAGCGCAATGCAGTGCGTCCCGTCAATACAATAAAACCGATCCAGGCGGACCAGGCAAAAAGCAGCCCGGAGCGTCAGGATTTCATCCAAAGCTCCGGGGCTTTTGCTTTTAATGGAAGATATTGTAAAACAGTTTTTCAAAGAATGCGAGCACACGGTAGGCGGGCTGCAGCAGCAGGCTGATTCTGCCGGGGGTGTCAAGCTGTGAAAACGGTATATTCTTAATCACCGAATACTCCTTGCAAGCGCCTGAAATCAGCATGCTGTTATATGACTGATACTGCGTGCCGTTTTCAATATTATACATCTTGCCGTCGCAGCGCATGCTGTTAAGAACCGCAATACTGCCGCCCGACAGCACAAGGGCGGGCTCGCTGCCGTTGTTGCCGTCATAGCCCACATTGACAAGCGTCAGAGACGAATCTTCCGCGCGCAGATAGTTCTTTGCGCCGTATATGAACGTGTTGAAAACTGTCACATCATCGCTTGTGCTTATGTCAATATATGTGCAGGTCTGCTTTAATATAGGGTTAAACAGCACATCAAAAATCAGCGATTCATCGAGCCTTCCCTGAAGCTCCGGCAGGTCGGTTTTTGCGTAGCCGTTTCGGGTAACGGCGTTGCCGTTTTGCAGCGTTGCCTCAATCCACGGGCTTTCGCAGCCGCTGAGCGACAGCATTGAGCCGTAGCAGCAGCCGACAAGGCGCTTTACAAAGGCGTTTTTGCAGGCCTCAAACCTCACGCCGACTTCGGCAAGGGTGATAAAGCAGTTTACAACATAGCTATCGTCTGCATTTGAAAAAATGCAGGGCGAGGTGCTGCGGTATGTGTCATTCCCTTTAACAGGTGCGTTTTCTGGGTAGTCAAAGCGCATTCCTCTGATGCCTGCGCCTTTACCTGCGAGGGTGACAAGGGGTTTGTCGGCGTCATTGTAGCCGTAAAACGAGAGCACAAGCGTACCGTTACTGTTGCCGCCCTGATCTCTTGCGGCAACGGATGACGAGCCGCGAAGCTCCACCCCTGCGGGCACGGTTACAGGCGACTCAAAGCGGTACATACCGCCCGGCAGGTAAACTATGCCGCCCGTTGCGGCCGCTTCGTCAAGCTTTTGCTGCACGGCGGCGGAGGCATCTGTCTTTCCGCTTCTGTCCGCCTGCACTGTATAGAGCACGGGCTCGGGCTTAACGCAGGTTTTATTTAGCTCAATGTAAAAAGGCGAGGAAGATGTCCTTTGGAGATTAAGCACCATCACCGGGCCCTGAGTGATGACATTGTAAAACTCGAGTATCGCCTTGCCCATATAGTAGGCGGCGTATTTGCTGCCCTCGAGCGCGCTCTCGGCAAAGCTCACTCCCCAGTTTGCGCCGCGCGCCCAGACTGCGTCTTTTTCGGCGTAGTAGCCGTAGTCGCAATCCCTTATATCGACCATATAAAACGAAGCGTTGAACCGCACGCGGATGCCCCTTATCAGATGGATTCCGTATTTGCAGTTGCTGATTTTTATATCCGCTATCTCGGGCCACTCAAGGTCGCCGAGCTTCATTCCCGTGGCGTTTGCCCTTGTGTAGGCGTCAAGTTTGCTCTTATCGGGGGCGTTATATTTCTCCCCCGCTTCAAACCAGTATTTATTGTTGAAATGTATTGTTTTATAGACATCCACATCAGCGCAGTTGTGGGAATTGAGCCCCTCGTAAAGCACTGTGCCCTTGACGGTGTCAATCGTTGTCATCTCGTGGCACTGATACACATCGTCTTCACACACCGAGCAAAGGCCGATGCCCCTGTAGGAATTGAGCAGGGTGATGTTGTGAAGGGTGTGGAGCATATAGTCCCTTTCGCCGTTTACATAAAAGGTGTAGGGATAGGGCTTAACGCTGTCAATGCTCTGCTCGGGGTACCAGACCGTAAGGCCGACCGCACCAGCGCTTGCGCCGACATCAAAGAGAGCCGGGCATTTTTCGTCGCTGCTCTCGGGGCGCGCGACTATCAGCGTGCCGTAGTCATTTCCCGTGTCGGGGTCCTGCCAGTCGCCGCGAAGGGTGACAAAGGGTCTTATATAGACATTCCCGGTCACAAGGTAACGGCCGACAGGCAGAAACACCGTTCCGCCCCCGTTCGCCGCGCAGTCATCAAGGGCACGCTGCAAAACTGCGGTGCAGTCTGTCTCGCCCGTGGCATCGGCATAATACGGCGCCTGCGTGGCAATAATATCCGCCACAACCACATCATCGGTCGGATAAACTGTTTCAACAATTCGCGCCGTCTGCGCCGGGGAATCGAGCGCAAATGCAGGAACGGTTCCGCTCAGAATCATCAGGATTAGAATGATGGAAATCAGTTTTATGTGTCTCAAAACCCATACCTCCGTTTCTGATCTCATTTGGGCCAAATCATGCCTTGAAGCATTGCGAAAACAAAATCATTCTCTTCACGGGAACGAATCTCTCCCGCTGCCCCGCAGAGCAATTCATGCTGTCAGGCAAGCTCTGATCGCATGATCCCCTTCACAGATGCAAGCCGGCAGATGTCAGGTTTGCTGTTTCGGCAAACCGGGATTTAACTCACCATAAAAATCCGACCTTCACAAATTCCGATTTGTTGAGATAATTATAACTCAAAACAACACAGCCGGTCAACATAAAAAAGAACCCGGAGTTATGGGATGATTCCCACGCTCCGGGCCTTTTTGTTAATATGGTTTAGTCGAGCAGTTCTTCTATTTCCGCTCCGTTTTTGAATTTTAAAATCAGTGACTCATCGGCGGTAAGTGAGCGGTTTTTTGCTGTATAATGTTATGCAAGGTTTTTCTTTGCCCATTTTTCAACAGTGCTTCGGGCACCGGCGCAGCTGCCGCCCTGAACGGCGAGACCTTCGCCCACATCGGAGCAGTATTTCTTCAGATCCCTTGCGGAGCCCGCAAGTCCGCTGCCCTCGTGTGTCATGACGGGGAAAAGTTTTTTGCCTGTGAAGTCAAGCTTATCAAGCTGGGAGAAAATTGCCATGGGATATGTTCCCCACCAGCAGGGACCCGCAACAACGATATTATCGTAGGCGCTTATATCATCAAGATACTCTTTGAGCTCGGGGCGTGCGTTCTGATGAAGTTCCGCTTTGGCCTCTTCAATGCAGGTCATATATGCTTTATCATAGGGCTTTACCGTATCGACCTCAAATAAATCCGCTCCGACTGCGTCACGGATGTATTCGGCTATAATCTCCGTGTTGCCTTTGTCAATGTTTTTAATGCTGCCGCCGACATAGTTTTCGCCTTTTCTTGAATAATATATTACAAGTGTTTTCATAAATCGGTTTTCCTTTCAAAAAACGCTTTTGTTCCGCCGCATACCAGACGGTTGCAAAGCGCGATGATTTCTTCAAGCTCAGGTTTTTTGCCGTTTTCGCTCCAAAGCCTGTATATCTCAACGGTTGTGGTGTTTATGTAACTCAATATGATTTTTTGCTCCAGGGATGACAGGCGGTTGAACCTTTCGCTCTTTTTCCAGGTTTCATTCATCACCTTGCTTATCATTCTTTCGCGGACATACTCATAGTTTCCGCTTGTGGTGATTTTTTCATACGCCGTGCCCTGCTGCTCGGAGAAGAGAAAAAACTCGCGGTTGACTTTTTCCAGATCATCCGGAAGCACATAATCTTTTACCCTGTCAATATATCCCTGAGACAGTTCCATCTGCATTTCGGAGAGAAGATCATCAAGGGTCTGATAATAGTTATAAAAGGTCTTTTTGTTGATTCTTGCCCTGTCGCAGAGTTCCTTTACCGTTATCTTCTCATAATCCTTTTCGCATATAAGCGTTTCAAAAGAGGATTTTATTGCCTCAATGGTTTTTATAACTCTTAAATCCTCGTTGCCTGTTAATATCATAGTGATGCCTCCGTTAAGTAACTGTAGTTACATAATACCATATCCGGAGATATTTTTCAATTTATTTTGTTTCAAACTGAGGATGCCACGCTGCAAACTGTTCAAGCTGAGCGTCGGTTCTGTGATAATAGCGCATATCTTTGTCAAGCGTCGCAATCTCCGCCATTTCATCATCAGTGAGGGTAAAATCAAGAATGTTGAGATTGTCTCTGATATGATTGACATTCTTGCTGCCGGGGATAACCGCAAAGCCCATCTGAGTATGCCAGCGAAGGATAACCTGAGCCGGAGTTTTGCCGTATTTCTTTCCGAGCTTTGCGAAAACGGGCTCATTGATGAGAGACTTGTCGCCGTGACCGAGCGGATACCAGCTCATAAGTTTTATGCCGTATCTGGCGAGAGTTTTGCGCAGTTCCTTCTGAGTGAAATAAGGATGAGCTTCCACCTGAATAAACTGAGGAGCGATTTCCCATTTATTCTGTAATTCCTCAATGTATTTTCCCTCAAAATTTGAGATGCCTATTGCCTTTGCTTTGCCTTCTTTATATGCTTTTTCAAGCTGCCTGTAACCGGCAAGCCAGTTGCCCGCGGGCTGGTGGATATAGAGAAGATCGACATAATCAACGCCCAGTCTTTCAAGAGTTTCATCAACGGCGTTTTCATTTTCGTATTCACTGGGCCAGAGTTTAGTGGAAAGGAAGACCTCTTCTCGCTCTACACCGCTTGCTTTTATTCCTCTTCCCACAGCGCGCTCATTGACATAAGCGTTTGCCGTATCCACAAGAGAATAGCCCATTGCGAGGGCTTCTCTTACGCTGTTTTCGGCGTCTTCGGGTGAGAGCATATAGGTTCCGATTCCGATTACGGGGCATTCAAGACCATTGTTGAGTTTAATGATTTCCATAGTATTATCTCCTTTGTTATTTGTTGTAATACAGCCAGTTGCCGTTTTCTTTTGTGAAATGAGCGTTTACATGCAGAGTCCAGGAGCCGCTGATTCCGTAAACCATTGCTTTCAGAGTGACATCCGCAGTAAGCGACGCGGTATCGCCGTCAACTCTTATGACCGGATTGTCAATGCTGTAACGGTAGTAGTTCAGCGTGCCGTCGGCTATCTCGCCTAAATATTCCTCTTTGCTCTGCTTTTTACCGGACATATGCGTAAAAACTGTGCCGTCTTTAATGATGCTGCTGAGTGTGCCGATATCCTTATCAATCATTGCCTGCTGCATTTTTTTATAAAGCGCAAGCACTTTCTCTTTTTCCGCAGAGTTCATACCGTCACCGTCCTTTCCGCTTTTGTCACCCTGAGTATAAATTGAAACCGAATCAAATACAACGACACTTTTGCACAACAAGGGGAATAATACACTCTTTTGTG
>JAEEGG010022155.1_pt1 | contig 12542 bp, 1 predicted proteins | sample 9134161 | NCBI WGS metagenome assembly JAEEGG01 (sample SAMN16246543, study PRJNA631951) | gut metagenome | biome: gut microbiome; feature: rumen; material: CR-attached | host: Bos | place: Iran: Karaj | collected 2018-10
TGTCTTCGGCGCGACGCACGGCGGGTTCAACCCTGCGGACTGGGAGGGCGGGAGCCTCGTCGTGTCGTCGCTCCCGGCGACGGCGGCGACGAACGACTACATCGTCGGCATCGCGGCGGACACGCGCTACGTGCGCTTCTACATCGACGACGACGGCGCGATCGGCTGGTCGGCCACGATTTCGCTCGACTGGGCCGGCGAAACGACGATAGCGGACGACTTCCTCTTCATCGGGGACCCCGATGTCCTGTCCGTAGGCGCCAACAAGGCGACCGTTTCGGCGGTTCTCAACGCGCCCGGCGACGGCGCGACGGCGGCCCAGGCCTGGTTTGTCGTCACCGGCGGCGGCGAGACTTTCACCGTTCCGGCCGGCACGGCCACATCGCGGACGAACCTCACGGTTGAAGTTACCGGTCTTGTGCCCGAGACGGAATATTCAATCTGGTGCACTGCGACGAACAACGCGGCATCGCCCGCCGGCGCCGATACCCAGGCGGCGGTCTTCACGACCGGTCCCAAGTTTTCCGGCTGGGCGCCGGGGCAGACCGCGTTCAAGCAGAACGGAAAGTCGTTCTCCGCGACAGTCCCGATTCTCAACCTCGGCGTTGGCACGACGACGCTCTACCTGATGACGGGACCGGGCAACGGCAACGTCCCGAACATTTCGGCGACTAAGGTCGTGACGGGAACCGGTGAGCAGACGATTACCGCCGACTTCTCCGCCCTGCCGTGGGGCACGAAGTACTACTACGGGCTCATGATGGTGAGCGGGACGGCCGAGGAGGCCGTCACCAACGGTCCCTTCACCGCCAGCGGACAGATCTTCAGCAACAAATCCTTCGAGCTCCAGGACAACTCGACCTACACATGGGTCGGCGGGGCGACGGGCGTCTGGAACGACGCCGGCAACTGGGAGCGGACTGCGGCGGGGTCGAACGCCACCACGCTCTACGCCGGCTATCCGGTCTACGGCTCGACGGCGGTCTTCGCGACAAACTTCCAGGTGACCGTGACCATTCCCGCAACGGAGGGAACGACGACGGTCTCCGGCGGTAGCCCGTCCTGGGCGGTCTCGGGTCTGAACCTGACCGGCATGGATGCGCCCCTTGTCTTCATCTCGGGGCCGCAGGGCCAGACGAGCATCTTCTACATCTCCGGAAGCATCGCCGCGACCAAGACCTCGAACCGCCTCGTCTTCGACGGCTGCCTGTGCCAGCTCCCCAACCTCAAGGGCTGCGGTGCGTCGGCCTACGACGCCGAGAACGGTGGAAACCTCGTCGTCACCATCACGGGCGGGTCAGAGGCGTCGTTTAGTTCCATCGAGCCGAGCTACCCGGGCGTCAAGATCCGCATCGAGGACGGATCCCTCGTCAAATCCGGGAACATTTCCGCCGGTTCCGGCAACACGTCCTACCCGACGGTGATCGAAATCGAGGACGCTGAGCTGCGCTCGACGGGGCGGATCGAGCCGGACACGAACGGGAAGGGCGGCACGATCTTCCGCTTCCTCGGACGTAGCCCGAAGCTTTTGTCCAGCTACTACCAGGCCAAGAACGCCGACACCCCGTCCGCCTTCGAGTTTGTCGTGCCGGCCGGTGGCTACTTTACGCCGCCGCTCCACTTCTACGGCGACAGCATCCTCGCGTCCGGCGGAAATAAGGCGATTCTGCTGCGCGTTTCCGCCGATTCGCCCGCGCTGGCGACGGGTGTCGGGACGACGACCCGCTTCGTGGACGCGAAGATCGCGGCCGGCTCCTCCACCGCGCGTGTGGACTTCGACCTGCCTACCGGCGTGACGACGTCGATCTACACAGACGCAAACGGCAACGCCGACGGCTATGTCGTCGCGATCCCGGCCGGCGCGGGTCCGGCACTTTCAGACGTCGCGCTCGCCTACGCTGGCAACGGCAGCTTCGACGTGGCGGGGTCGGTTGACCCAGGTTCCGCAGGCAGCGCCACCGTGAAGGTCTATGTGGCGGAAGGGGATGGCGATTTCGCCGCAGCCGCGACGGAGAACGTCACCGCCGCGGGCGCCTTCCGTCTGCGGATCTCCGGCCTGACGGACGGAACGACGTATCGCTGGTACGCCGAGGCCGTTTCCGCGTCGGGCAGCCACGCGACCGAACCTGAAAGCGTCACCTTCCAGTCCGGCATCGCGAGCGTTTCCGCCGCGACGGTGGAGCCGCATCCCGTCTTGAACGGCGATACGGTCTACACGTTCACCGATTCGACCGCCCCCGGCTCGATTACTTTCTCGCAGGGCGGCCTCGTCGAAGTCCTCGTCGTCGGTGGCGGCGGCGCGGGCGGCAACAGCGCCGGCGGCGGCGGCGGCGGCGGCGCGTTCCTCCATCGCCGTGCCTTCGTTCCCGCCGGAACGTATGCGGTCACCGTCGGCAAGGGCGGCTACACCGCGACGGTAGCCAACAACGTTTTGCCGGTCGATGCGGAACCCTCCGCGCTCGGCGCTCTCTTCGTCGCGGCTGGCGGCGGCGCGGGCGGATGCTGGGACATCCCGAGCGGCACGTCGCTCGGCGGCAGCGCCGGCGGCAACAGCGACAAGGTTGGAACGCCCACCACCTCCGGCACGTATCCCTTCGGACACGATGGCGGCGTGGTGCCGGTCGGCGGCAATAAATTTTTCGCGGCCGGCGGCGGCGGCGCGGGCGGCGGCGGCGGCGGCGGTGGCGGTTCGGGCGGCACTTTCTCCAACAGCAGATATTCGGCGTATCTTTACGCTTGGGGCGCTGGCGGCAGATTCGGTTCGTCTTACACTGGTTGGGGAGACGATGGACACGCCGGCGGAGAACAGGTGGCTAGTGACGACGACTACGGAATCGCCTACGGCGGCTACGGCGGCAACGGCGGCGCGGCGAACACGACACGCGGTGACAGCGGCACGCTCCAGGCGCTGGACAGCGTCGCCTTGACGGTTTCTCCGGCGCGCACGGCTGCGCAACCGACGGCACTGAGCGCCGGGGATGCGCCGGCCGCTCCAGTCACCGTCACGTTCATGTCGGACGGGGCTTCCGTCGACACGGCGCAGGCGACTCTGATGCTCGCTCCGCCGTCCGCGCCCGCCCCCGCTGCCAAAGCAAACTATGCATTCCAGGGCTACTACACGGCTGGCGGAACGAAAATCTACGACGAGAACCTCAACCCCGTCTATCCCGTCTGGCAGACCATCGAGGATACGACGCTCCAGGCCAGGTGGGTGCAGACGTACACCTTTACCTTCGTTTCAGAGGGCGGGACCGTGGGCTCGGCCATCTACACGGAAAACGGCACGGCTAAGGCGCCTGTCGCGCAGAGAGCAGGCGACTACACATTCCTTGGATACTTCACAGAGAACGGAACGCAGGTCTTTGACGCAAGCGGCACGCTCGTTCCGGGTGCTCTGTCGGGTCTGACGCCCAAGGCGACGCTCCGCGCCCAGTGGCAGCGTCCGCCGGGCAGCGTCGCGAGGCTCGTCTATCGCGGGCAGCTGACGAAGCTTGGGAAGGACGAGCCGGCCGTAAGCGAAGACAAATACGAAAAGAAGATGCATTTCAGGGTATATGACGGCGAATCGGCCGAGACGCCGCTCTGGGAAGCCAAAGACCAGCCGGTGACGGTCAACAAAGACGGCAGCTTCGTGGCGGCGTTCGGCGACGATACGCTCGCGGAACTCATCGCGACGGGAAGCGTCACGCACGTGGGCGTCGCGATCGGCGACAGCAGGATCGAACTGACGCCGCGCCGTGCGCTCAGGCCTGTCGCCGCGGTCAACCGCGCGCTTGTCGCGGAGGCCGCCAGCAAGGACATCCGCATCGGAAATCTCCTTACGGAAAACGCGCTTGCGGCGAACAACGTGTCGGTTTCGCAGCTTGAGGTCTACGGCGCGGTGACGGCTCCCGGCGCGGGCCCTGTGGAGGTCTCGCCGGTCGTCGTAGGCGACAAGGAGACGCTGACCCTCCTGCGCGGCGACGGCGTCAAAGTCTTCTCGAACGGCAGGACAGACCTCGGCGAGGTCGCCAACGTGCTGCGCGGGCAGAAGCTCAAAGAGGCTCCGGCGGACGGCATCGCGCTCGTTTCGAGCAGCAAGTTGGGCTCGCGCGGCCTGCGCATCCCCGGCGTCATACAGTACTGCCGCAAAGGGGATTGGGTAAGGGCGCCCGCTTCGGAGCCGGACGGGGTGAAGGTGACTTTCTTCCCGTTCATCGGAAAGGAGGGAAAGTAAGATGAGAAATTATCTGGTGTTTGCCTTGGCATTCCTTTCCGGCGGCGTTTTCGCGGCGGCTCCGGAGGATACGAACGTCGGGCTCGGCGAAGTGGGTCTGCCCGTCTACGGCGCCACTTCGGCCACAAGCGGCTATTCGCAGCCGGGCGTGGCATATCCGATTTCCGCCGCGTGCGCGCCCGTGCTGCCCGAGGAGCAGGTCACCGCGACGTCCACGAAGGACACGCAGGTTTCCTGGACGCTCGCCGCGTGGACGGTCGGGCGCACGCTCTCGGAGCAGAAGCCGGACGCTAAGATCGGCGAGTTCTGCACGAACATGCCGTCGGACGACACCATCGACTGGCAGGCGACGATCGCGGCGAACTCCGCCATCGCGTCCGAAGGCCGAATCCTCTTCAACAACGGAACGACGAATCCGCTGGAGCGCGTGCTCTTCACCTCGAGCGGCGCCATGACGGTGACGTGGGTACTGAAGAACGGCACGCAGGAAGAGCAGACGTACAAGATCGGCGCGACGTCGTCCTCGCGTCCGTACAGGATCTTCGCGACGCGCGCGGAGGAGGCGAACACGGCGGCGTACATCGACCTCTCCGGCAAGTTCGTCAGGTTCTTCGGCAGCAGCAGCCTGCTTTCGACCGAGTGGCAGGAGAAGGCGGGTGGCGTGTCGAACGTCGTTTACGGACTCGACTACAACCCGTCCGTCTCTAAGATGCTGACGTTCCGCTACACGGCCGACGAGAAGACGGGAACGGTCAAGCGCTGCCCGCAGGGTCAGTTCGTGCTTGCGTACTACGACACCGAGACGAAGGACCACATGGTCGCGCACATCGTCGTCGAGGTGTGTCCTCCCGTTGTCAACACGCTGTACGCCGGAGTGGGCGACGCTCTGGCGCCGGCGGGCGGCGGGTATGACACGGCCAACCTCCACGCCGTCGTCGTAGCCGGTCTTGCGAAGGAATCCGACGACCCCTATTCTCCGTATCTCGAGCAGTACAAGGCCGCGTCGGGCGAGGAGTTGACGGATCCGGACCACGGCAAGGTCTTCGCCATCGCGCCGACGGACATTACGACAAGTTCGTCCGGAATATCCGAGCCGTGGAAGGCCGACATCTACTGGCAGACGTCCGACCCGATGAAGACGAAGTGGAACTTCGAGCACGACAACTATCTCATAAGCTGGCCGGAGAATCCGATCCGCGTCGTCGTCGCGCCTGCGGACGCGACGCCGGGATGCCCGTTCATGGTGCCGACCAACTACCAGGCCAGCACGATGTTCCGCATGCCCGCAGACGTTTCGGCGTCCGTCAGCCAGGCGGGCGAGGTCTCGCTCCGCGGCGGCAACGGCGGCAAGATACTCATCCGCCTCGTGAACAGCATCGGGTCCGGCTGCCCGTGGTACATGCCGGTGGAGTTGACCGACTACCGCTCCAAGACCGTGGCGACGCCCTGGACGATCGACTGGCCCGTCGGCATGGAGATTACGCCCCGCCTCGGCATCGAGGCCGGGCCGGACGCGCGCACGATGTCCGAGCGCGTCGACGACAAGCTCGCGGGCTACATCTACGAGCCGGAGTCGCCCGGCCGCAACTGGAACCCGCGCCTCTACCACTCCCCGGCGGGCACTTCGATCATCCCCGATCTTTCCGGAGCGCTCGACATCGACATTGACGGCTTGCCGGACGAGGAAGATCCCTACGCCGATCTCCAGTCCTCGATCTATGCCGTGAACGCGGACGAAGGCAAGATACAGGTTTGGTGGCGCGCGAACTTCCAGGACGCTCGCATGCCCGAGCCCGTCACCTACCCCGCCCTCGTGCAGAACTACCGCGCGAACTGGGAGTCGACGATGACGGACGGCCTTCTGCCCGAAATCGCGCTCTCCTCCGGACTCGGCTCGGCCGATCCTTCGATGGTCGCGTGCAGCGGACGCTCGCTGCTGCTTGAAGAGGAGGGTTCGACCGCGTCCGTGAACGTCGGCGGCGCGACAGTTTCCGCGACGGCCGAGAAAGTGACCGCCGGCTTCGCGCTCTTCGTTCCGACGGACGAACCGGCGACGCCCGGCCGCCTCGTCCGGTTCGCCTTCGGCGACAAGCAGTCTTCCGCCGCCGTCGTGGAGGCGCGGCTCGAGCGCGCCGGCGAGGACGGCTGGCAGGTGGTGTGCTCTGCGACAGGTTCCGGCGAGAAGTCCACGACCGTCACGGCGGGCGCGTGGAACGTCGTCGCGGTGAACGTCCCCGCGTCGGCGATGGGGCGCGGCGTATCGGCGACGATCGGCGCGGTTGAGGGCGAGAGCGGCGTGTCGGCGACATACGTCGCGCTCGACGCCATCGGGCTCTGGTACGGCGACGCGCAGGCACCGGAGTCGGAAAACGACGTGATCTTCAACTTCAGCTTCGGCGACGACGATCTCGCGACGCTCGGCACCGACGGAACCGTGCGCACCGCTCTCGACGCAAAGGGCAACACGCTTCGCGGCAAGAACTGCGCCGTGCTCGGCATGGGCGCGCCCAAGGCGTTCAGCCTGACCCTCGCAGCGGAAGGCGACGTCTCGCCCGAACTCTACTACCAGAACGTCCAGGGCGCGGTCGGCTTCAACCCCAACGAGGAGCACGCGTTCCTCGAGGCGAACGGAAGCGAATACATCGTCTGGGCGCTCAGAAACGACTTCAACCAGTACGGACTCTCCGATCCGGTCGTCATGGTCATGTATGCGCGCAACGGCAAGGGCGCGATGCAGGCATACCGCGTCGTTGAAGCGAACACGGCGCACCGCGATTTCACGAGGATGGTGACGGTCGGCAACCTGATGCTGCCTCCTGGGCCGATAGGCAAGGTGCCGGGGTGGGGCACGGACAGCGACATCGCCGTTACGCTCTCGTCTGCCGACGACGCCTCGGTCGCGTACATCGACCGCAAGAACCAGATGTGGGCGCGTCGCGACGGCATGGCGCTCGCGATCTACTCGTACCCGCTCCAGCCGGGCTTCTACTGCCCGTCGCTCGGCGACAACCAGCTTCCCGTCGACACTGTCGTCGGCTGGATGAACTGCACGAAGATCCCAGCGCCGTCCGCCACGGACATCCAGGACGGCACGGCGTCCACGCCGTGGACATGGCTCGCGCAGTGGCCCGCCACCAACAGCGTGCCGACGATGAAGGTCGGCCAGGTGCTGACCGTGGCCGAGAACGGACTCCCCGAAGTCTGGAACGCCGCATCGATGACGATCGCCTATCCGTCGCCCGCGGACGGGCTCATGACGGTGGCCGAGCTCATCGACCCCACGGCGGTGCAGTGCTCGGATGAGGAGCTGCCGATCACCGCGAACTTCGCGGAGGAGTACGGCTTCGAGGTAGGTCCTTCCGGCACGGCGATGCTGCGCAAGGGCAAGTACTACTTCACCGGCCTGCCGCCGTCCATCAGCGACCGCTTCTACATCGACGCGAACGCCGATCCGATGTTCCGCGTATGCCTCGTCGGACGCCGCGTCGTCAAGGAGTCGGGCGGCTCGTATCTGCAGCTCAACGTGCTGACGGACGCCGAACGCGAGGCGCTGAAGGCGATCTGCACCCTCGACGCGTCGGAGGACGTCCACAAGACCTACTGGGACAAGGCCATCGATTCCCTTGCGACGGAGGAGATCACCCCCTCGACCAGGTCGGGAGAGGTGCTCAACGCCGACAGCTACTCCGTCCGCAAGACGTACGCCTTCCCGTCGCAGAAGGCCTTCGAAGCCTGGCGCGACAGCCTCGACACCGTCAATTTCGAGGTTTCGACGCTCGAAACCGAGCTCGGGCTCGAATACCAGCTTGTCACGGGTCCCATGCCGGAGATATCCGGCGCGGAGTATCTCTGCACCACCTGCTCCTGGGAGGTTCTCGAGACCCGCTGGCGCCCGACGATGTGCGCATCCACGACCGACCTTGAGGGAAGGTGGGAGGAGGACGGGCTGAAGGAATACACCGGGCTCGAGTGGAATGCCGAGAGTTCGGACGACGAGATTTTCTCCAAATATCTGGAGGTCGTGGTGGACTTCACCGCCATCGTCGCGGAGCGTCTGCCCACGACGCTCTACCTGCCGCGCGACCACTACGCGCTCGTCGCGAACGGCGCGGGCGCCGGCTGGGTGACGCTCGTCGAAAACGACAATCCGGATCCGCAGGAGGTCAGCCCGGGGCTTCCCGTCTCGATGAAGGTTCTGCGCGTCGTTCCGGAACTCTACGTTGACGGCATCGCTGTTCTGAAGGATCCGCTGAACAAGCTTTCCGAGGAGCTCACGCTCCAGTACCGCACGCCGCTCGGCAGCGCGTCGGACGACTTCGAGTTCGAGTGGCGCCGCGCCACGCCCGCGGCCGACGGCACTCTCTCCACCGCCGACTACGAACACGCGCCTTGGTCGTATTATCGCGGCGCGGCCGGGCTATACTCGATCCTCCTCGGCGCGAAGGGCGCGAGGCCCGACGAGTACGTCAACACCTACTACACGCTCCGCTACCGCGCTCGCGAAGGAACGCTCGCGGCGCTCACCGTCGGCACCGGATGGAGCGACTGGGCGCCGGAGCAGCTTGCGGAAGGGTGGCTCCAGCGCGTCCTGAACGAGATAACGCCGTTCGCGCAGCGCGTGGAGGACTTCTACTCGAACAAGGCCGACTCCTGGTTCTCGATGCTCGAGCAGATCGGGCGCCCCTACCAGGGCGACGTCGCGCTCAACAACGACAACCTGACGGAGGTCGGGCTTCTCGAACTGTACCAGACGCTCTTCAACCGCGCCGAAAGCGTGCTCCAGGCGTCCGGCTCGCCGAGCGTCGATCTCTCGAAGCAGCTCCTCCTGGCGCAGACGCGCATGGGCGAGTTCTACTCGCTCCTCGGCGCGGAGGCGTATTCGGACGCGAAGAACCCGCTCGTCGCGCAGCGCACGCTCGACGACATGGAGGAAAGCACGCTCAACCTGCCGAGCTCCGTGTTCTGCTTCGCGAACCAGGTGCCGTCGCTCCTCGACGAGGAGCTCGCGCTTCTGCGCGGACGCTCCGCCGCGACTGCCTATCCGCGCATGACCGAGGCGCCGTGCTACAACCGCCTCGCGTGGAACCTCACGAAGGGCATCAGCGAGGGCGAGCCGGCGTACGTCGCCAACTACGGTATCCGGGCGCGCGAAGGCATACTTGACGTCAACTGCGCAGCGGCGCAGTATCCGCAGGGGCACGGCGACGCGTGGGGACACTACCTCTCCGTCCTCTCCGGCTACTACCGCCTCCTGAGGAATCCGCTCTTCGACTGGACCTCCGCGATGGGCGAGATGCTCATGGACCAGAAGCTCACGAACGTGGACTACCAGGACGAGGAGAAGTTCGCCGACGCCGTCGCGAAGCTCGCCCGCATCGGACTCGACGCGATGGATCTCACGGTCCGCAAGCACTACCGCGACAACGACGGCGCGACGGGCGGATACCGCGACTCCAACGCCGACCAGGCCTTCGGCTACGGCGAATGGGCGACGCGCACCGGCATGGCCGCCGCCTACGGCTGGATGACCGCGAATGCGCTTCTTCCGACCAACGACGCGCCGTACAAGGCGTTCACGGACAGGGGCATCATGAAGATCGACCGCACGACCGCGGCGCAGCTGCCCGTCATCTGCGACGCCGTGCGCTCCGTCGAAAACCGCCTCGCCGCCACGGAAGCGGGGCTCAATCCGCTCGGACTCTCCGACAACACGATTCCGTTCGACATCGACCCCGACCGGCTTGAAGAGAAGGACTCGCACTTCGAGCAGATACTTGAGCGCGCCGAAAGGGCCCTCGCCAACTGCAAGACGGCGCTCGACTACGCCAACTTGTACGGCAACAGGATCGTGCAGCTCTCCAAGGAGGAGACCGACCTAATCGACGAGATAGCCGAGCAGGAGCTCTCCTACAACAACCAGCTCATCGCCATCTACGGCACGCCGTTCGCGGGCGACATCGGCCCGGGCGGAACGTATCCGCAGGGCTACGAGGGTCCGGACCTCTACAACTACAACTACATGGACCTCGAGCCCTTCGGACTCGAAGAGCTCGTCACGCAGTTCACCAATTCCTGGACGCTCCTCTGGGGCAACGCGCTCGGTTTCTGCGACATGAAGATCTCCAGGGACGAGAAGGGCAAGATATACCTCCAGGGAATCGACCTCGGGGTGAAGGTTGGCGACATCGGCTCGGCCGACGACATCGGCATGGTCGCCTCCTATCTGCCGGACAGCCTCCGCCGGCTTCTCGCCGGCAACGAAAAGTTCGAGCTGCCGATCGAATACTCGCTCGAATACACCGTCAGCGAGGGAGGCATCCGCGCCAAGCCGCTGTACGTCACCGGCAACCGCGCTACGGAAGGCAGCATCCAGGCCGCCTACCGAGAGTACCTGCTTGCCTACAAAGATGTGCAGAACGCAATTTTCGAAGTCGATCTCAAGCGCATGGCGATGGACCTGGTCTGGAGCGAACTCAAGCTCAAGCTCGGCAAGGACCTGCCGCTGATGATTTCGAAGGCGGCCGTGTCCGAGGTCGGACTCGGGGTCGCGATTCTCTTCAAGGATCTGGCCATCGACACCGCTAAGGACTCGTACGAGCACATTTACAAGATGAACACCTTGACCGCCGCCGCCATTCCGGCCGTCGTGGGTGCGGGCACGACCGTCATCTCCGATCCAAGGGCGGTTGCCGGCGCAGCGACGATGGCGGGGCTCGTGGGCGGCCTCTCTGCGGCGAAGGCCGCCGTCGACGCGGCGGAGGCCTCCAAGACCGGGCTCGAGGTCGGCAAGGGCCTTCTCGACATTGTCCTCGGGCTCTGGGATACCGCCAACACGATCGCCGACTCGATCATCGAGCTGCGCGACCAGATGCTCATGGCCGCGCTCGAATTCGACGTCGCCGCCATGTGCGTCGCCGAGAAGTTCGGCGCTCTCGCGAACGCCGAGGCCGCGTACCGCGCAGAGGTGTACAAGGGAGAGATGCTCCAGGACGAGCGCGCCGCGTGGCGCAGGAAGATCGCGAACAAGGCGACCGCGCGCCGCTACCTCGACATGTACAACCGCGTCGAGCGCAACGCCGCCCTCGCCAAGTACTCGACCGCGTTCGACACGGCGCAGCGCTACGTCTGGGAGCTCGCGAAGGTCTACGACTACGAGACGGGCCTTCTTTCCACCGACCCGCAGAGCGGCAAGAAGTTCCTCGCCGAGATCATCGCCACGCGTTCGCTCGGAGAGGAGGGCGTCACGATCGACTCCGCGACGACGGACGGCGGGCTCTACGACATCGTCCACCGCATGAAGGAGAACTGGTCCGTCCTCAAGGGACGCTTCGGCATCAACAACCCCGACAAGCCCGAAAAGTGGTTCTCGCTGCGCTACGAGCACTTCCGCATCAGGCCCGACGAATCGGGCGACGGCGCGTGGAGGCGCGAGCTCAGGAAGTACTGGGTGGACGACCTGCGTTCCAACTCCGACTTCGTGCGCTACTGCCAGCCGCTCGCGAGCGAGGCGGTCGTCGTGAAGGAGCCGGGCCTCGTCATCCCGTTCTCGACCTCGATCAACAACGCCGAGAACTTCTTCGGCAACACCCTCCAGGGCGGCGAGTCGCAGTTCTCGTCCGCCGACTACGCGACGAAGATCGCCGCGGTCGGCGTCGACTTCCCGGGATACGAAGACCTGACGACGCAGACGGCCGAGGGTCTCGCCGTCGAGCCGAACGTCTACCTCGTGCCGGTCGGGAGCGACTACATGAGGGCGCCGTCCGGCAGCGGACGCAAGCTCGTCAAGTGGAACGTCGTCGACCAGGTTCTGCCGCTGCCGTACCCGATCGGCTCGACCCAGCTGGACGACGCATTTTGGATCTCGTCCTTCTCGGGCCTCGACGGCACGAGCGACTCCGTCGCGACGATCCGCCGCCATTCAACGTTGCGCGTTGGTGACGACTTCAATTCCACGCGACTCGTCGGGCGCAGCGTCTGGAACGATCACTGGATTCTCGTCATCCCCGCCTCGGCCCTGGGCGCAGACCGCGAGAAGGCGCTTGAGACGTTCATCGATGGCGTCGGCGACATCAAGATCGGCATCAAGGCCTACTCGCGGCAGGGGAACTGATGTCGGTTTAAAAGTTGAAAGGTAGAAAAGTTGAAAAGTTGAAAGGTGGAAAAAACGACATGGAATTCGGTAAATTTATCGAGCAGTTCGCCGAAAGATCCGGCATCGAGATGCCCGAAATCGTGGACGATGCGGTGGCGTTCGACGCCGACGGCATGCCGTTTTTCATAATGCGGGTCGCGAAAGAGGGCGAGAGCGAGTATCTTGTCATCGCCG
>JAEEGG010022158.1_pt1 | contig 12539 bp, 11 predicted proteins | sample 9134161 | NCBI WGS metagenome assembly JAEEGG01 (sample SAMN16246543, study PRJNA631951) | gut metagenome | biome: gut microbiome; feature: rumen; material: CR-attached | host: Bos | place: Iran: Karaj | collected 2018-10
CAAATTTCTTGTCCAATACAGGTTTTGCAAACCTTACATGGCAGTACCTGGTTATGATCGGCATGGGCTGTTTCCTGCTGTATCTGGGTATTGTACGTGGGTTTGAGCCGCTGCTCCTGGTTCCGATTGGATTCGGTTGTATTCTCTGCAACCTTCCAATCACAGGACTTATGGACGAAGGCGGTCTGCTTAGGTACTTCTATTTCGGAGTAGAGCATGGTCTGTTCCCACCAATCATCTTCCTTGGTATCGGTGCAATGACAGACTTCGGTCCGCTCCTGGCAAACCCGATCACATTCCTGCTTGGTGCAGCTGCCCAGCTGGGTATCTTCGTAACCCTTATCGGTGCAAGAGCCCTGGGATTCACATTCTGTGAAGCTGCTTCCATCGGTATCATCGGTGGAGCCGACGGTCCTACCGCTATCTTCCTGACATCCAAGCTGGCACCACACCTGCTGGGACCTATCGCTGTTGCAGCATATTCCTACATGGCACTGGTTCCGTTCATCCAGCCACCTATCATCAAGGCTCTTACTTCCAAGAAAGACCGGATGATTCACATGGCCGAGGTACGCCAGGCTTCCAAGACAGTAAAGATCCTGTTCCCAATCATCGTATGTATCTTGGCATCCCTGCTGGTACCAGATGCAGCATCCCTCCTTGGTATGCTCATGCTCGGTAACCTGTTCAAGGAGTGCGGAGTTACAGAAAGACTTACCAAGACAGCTGGAAACGAGCTTATCAACATCGTAACCATCTTCCTGGGTCTTGCAGTAGGTTCCAAGATGTCTGCGGAGCACTTCCTTACAATCCAGACCATCATGATTATCTGTATGGGTCTGGTTGCATTCTGTTTCGGAACTGCAGGTGGAGTTCTCCTGGGACAGCTTCTCAAGATCATCACCAAGGGCAGAGTAAACCCGATGATCGGTGCTGCCGGAGTATCCGCTGTACCAATGGCTGCCAGAGTTGTTCAGAAAGTAGGACAGCAGGAAGATCCTTCCAACTTCCTCCTTATGAACGCTATGGGACCAAACGTTGCCGGAGTTATCGGATCTGCAGTTGCTGCAGGTATCCTCCTTTCACTGTCCAGAGGTTAACACCTACGGATATATATAAGCTCCCCGCAAGGGGGGCTTTTTTTTCTTTGGAGGCTTAAGTGAACATAAAGGCAGTCCTCTTTGATGTGGACGGCACCCTTTATCCTCAGAGCTATTTTATCTGGACCAGCATCCGCTTCCTGCTGCGCCATCCGCTTTTAAGTGCCGTTTTCAGGCAGCTTAGGCACGATGTACGGGCTATTGGCGGAGTGGAGGACCTGCATCTTGCCCAGACGTCACTGTGTGCCGGATACCTTAGAATCCCGGCAGAGAAGGCACAGTATCTGCTGGAGACTCACATCTACGGCACCTTTATGGATATGCTGGCCAAGGCAAAGCCATACCCGGAAGCAGAGCCACTTCTTGCATCCCTTAAGGAGGCAGGTTTCAAGATGGGGGTAATAACCGATTATCCCGTGGGGGCCAAGGTTTCGGCCCTGGGTTTTGATAAGTACTGGGATGTGACCATATCTGCCGACACCATTGGACACCTTAAGCCGGAGCCCGATGCCTTCTTTCTGGCGGCGGAATTATTAAAAATTTCACCGGAACAGATAATTTATGTTGGAAATGAATATAAATATGATATAATAGGGGCAAAGAGGGCTGGGATGAAGACTGCCCACCTGGCTCAGAAGCCAGTAAAGGACAGCGTCGCAGACATAACATTCTCCAATTTTGAGGATTTACGGAGTTATATACTTGGGAATTAACACCATAAACATTTTCTTCTTTTTATTTACTCTTGCAGTTGTACTCCTGATCCTTTTCGCATTCCGGAGAGCCGACACCAACAACCGTACACTGGACAGGATCCGCCGTTATTTTGAAGACAAGAAAAAGGATCTGGATGATATCGTGGAGGAGAAGAAGCTGGAGCTCAACGATATCAACAAGGCCATGGAGGGTAGCGAGCAGAATGCCAGGGAGCTTATAAGGAGCTTCGAGACCAGCTTCAACATGGTGCGCAAGAGGGATGACGAGATCAAGGTCCTGAACAGCCAGCTGGACACCTTCAGGAATGCTTTCAACGAGATGGCCGACGCCTCCCAGAAGGCAGACAAGAACCTGCAACTTCTTAAGCAGGAGTCCAGAAATGTGGAGATTGTGCGGCGCAGCGTGCAGAACCTGACAGAGCAGCTGGGAACCATAAAGGAGCAGGCCGATTCAATCCTTGCCGATTTCAATAAGAAGAATACCGATGCCTTCGAGCAGCTGAGGCTTAACCTGCTCAACACCGTGAACCTGAACATGGGAGCTATCCAGGACGGCCTAGAGATGGCCGGCAACCGGCTGGATACCTTCAACACCCAGATAGAAGACCTTACAGCACGCCAGGAACTGGTTTCCGAGAAGGCAGTCAATAGCCTTTCCGCCACCATGAACGAGAAGCTGGAGGATTTCAAAGCCAGCATAGAGACCTTCGGAAAAGCTTACATGGAGCGGCTTGACCTGCTTAAGGAAAAGAACACTGCGGTGGAGTCCGAGCTTTTTGCAGCCCTGGATAAAGAGAGCCGTGGCAGGCTGGAAGTTGTGCGGGGCGAGATTGAGAAGGAGTTTGAGGCTCATAAGGCGTCTATAGACGAGAAGATTTCATCTGTGGACACCCTTAAGCAGGATATAGATGCACTGGGTGCCACCCTGCAGGAGATACGGACCGGGATGGACGATGTGAAGGCCAAGGCGGTGGATGAGCTTTCACGCAAGGTTCAGGCCGAGGAAGACCTGTTCATGGAGAAGTTCAAGAGCCGCATCGATGCTCTGGATAAGCTTACAACAGGCCGGATGGAGAAGATTGAGCAGGCAGTCAAAGCGCTGGATAACCTGGACAGTCTGGATAGGAAGCTGATTACCTCCGAAGAGCGTTTAAACTCAATAGATAAAGTTATGGAATGGCTTGCCAAGACCGAGACCCGCCTGAATGAGGCTGTGCGCAAGGGCGAGGAGACTATTGCAGTGCTCGGAGAGCTGGTGGAGAAGCCTGTCCCGATAGCTTCCCCCGATCCACAGATGTCCCAGGAAGAGAAGACCGAGACTATAAAACAGCTTATCCAGAGGGGCTGGACCAACGAAAAAATCGCCGAAACACTTAAAATCAGCGTAGGCGAGGTTGAACTTATCAGAGAATTCTGATTTTTCCTAACAATAAATTTTTCTCAACTATTGACTAATATATTTTCATATTATTATCTTTTATATAAAGAATACAACTGAGGTTACACAAATTGAAAAAGGGTACTGAAGAAGAAAAGCTAGAACAGGAGATTCAGCCGGAAGCCCAGGCTAATGCCGAGGAGCAGAAGACTGAGGCCCCTGAGACAGAAAAGCCTGTGGACGATGTTGCAGCTTTAAAGGAGCAGATCCAGAAACTTGAGGCCGAGAAGGCCGAGATGAAGGACCAGTTCCTCCGCAAGGCAGCTGACTTTGACAATTTCCGCAAACGCCTTTTAAGGGATAAAGAGGATGCAGTAAGCTTTGCCAACACATCTCTTCTCACCGATCTTATTGATGTGCTCGACGACTTTGAGCGGGCAGAGGAAGCAGCCAAGAAATCCAAGGATTTCGACACACTGGCAAACGGCGTTGATCTTATAGAGAAGCGGCTTGCCACACTGCTGGAGAAGAAGTGGGGGCTTACAAAGTATGTTCCTCTTAATGAGGCATTCGACCCGGAGAAGCACGAGGCTCTTATGATGACCGAGTCTCCTGATGTAAAGGAAGCTACTGTTGCAGAGGTGTTCCAGAATGGATACATCCTGCACGATAGAGTTATAAGACATGCAAAGGTAAAAGTGAGCATGCCTGCAAAAAATAATTGAAAATTTTATCTATAAGGAAGGAATAAAATGGGAAGAGTAATTGGTATTGATCTTGGAACAACAAACTCATGTGTTTCAGTTATGGAAGGTGGAGAACCTATTGTAATTGCAAACTCAGAAGGACAGCGGACAACTCCGTCTGTTGTGGCTTTTACAGACAAAGGCGAGAGGCTTGTAGGACAGCCGGCCAAGAACCAGATGGTTACAAACCCCGAGAACACTGTCTATTCAATCAAGCGGTTCATCGGCTGCAAATACGGCGAGATGAAGGATGATGCCGCACTTATGCCATACAAGATGGAAGCTGGCCCAGCCAACGACATCAGAGTAAACATCAGAGGCAAGCAGTATTCTGCACCTGAGATCTCAGCAGCAGTTCTGCAGAAGATGAAGAAGACTGCCGAGGATTACCTGGGCGAGCCTGTAACAGAAGCTGTAATCACAGTTCCTGCTTACTTCAACGACGCACAGCGTCAGGCAACCAAGGATGCAGGTAAGATTGCAGGCCTTGAGGTAAAGAGAATTGTAAACGAGCCTACAGCCGCATCACTTTCATACGGCTTCGGCAAAGATAAGAAAGAAGAGAAGATCGCAGTATACGACCTTGGTGGCGGTACATTCGATATCTCCATCCTGGAGCTGGGCGACGGCGTTTTCGAGGTTAAGTCCACAAACGGCGATACCCACCTGGGAGGCGATAACTTCGACCAGGAAGTAATTCACTGGATGATCGACACATTCAAGGCAGACACAGGAATCGACCTGTCCAAGGACAGAATGGCACTCCAGCGGCTTAAAGAGGCTGCAGAGAAGGCTAAGATAGAGCTTTCAAGCTCCCAGTCCACAGAGATCAACCTGCCGTTCATCACAGCAGATGCAACAGGTCCAAAGCACCTTCAGATGTCCCTTACCAGAGCTAAGTTCGAAGGTATGGTGGAGCACCTGATCAACAAGACAAAAGAGCCATGTATCAAGGCTCTTAAGGATGCTGGACTTACAGCTGCCGAGATTGACGAAGTTATCCTGGTAGGTGGTTCCACACGTATTCCTGCTGTACAGACCATGGTAAAGCAGATTTTCGGCAAGGAGCCTAACAAGAGCGTAAACCCGGACGAGGTTGTAGCAATGGGTGCAGCAATCCAGGGCGGTATTCTGGGCGGCGATGTAAAGGACATCCTGCTGCTTGATGTTACTCCGCTCTCACTGGGTATTGAGACCCTTGGCGGTGTATTCACAAAGCTGATCGAGAGGAACACAACTATTCCTACACGGAAGAGCCAGATCTTCTCCACCGCAACAGATGGCCAGACCGCAGTTTCCATCCATGTACTCCAGGGCGAGCGCGAGATGGCTGCAAACAACAAGACACTGGGTAACTTTGACCTGGTAGGTATTCCACCGGCACCACGGGGAGTTCCACAGATCGAGGTTACATTTGATATCGATGCCAACGGTATTGTCCATGTTTCTGCAAAGGATATGGCTACCGGCAAAGAGCAGAGCATCAAGATTGAGTCCTCCTCCGGACTTTCCGAGAGCGAGATTGACCGGATGGTAAAAGAGGCCGAGGCACATTCCGAGGAAGACAAGAAGGAAAGAGCTAGAATCGAGGTCAAGAACGAGGCCGACAGCATGATCTACCAGACCGAGAAGTCCCTTAAGGACTACGGCGACAAGATCAGTGCAGATGACAAGGCCAAGATTGAGGCTGCCCTGAAGGATCTCAAGGAAGCTGCAAAGACTGACAACATCGACGATATCAAGGCTAAGATGGAGACCCTCAAGCAGGCTGCATATAAGCTGGCAGAGCAGATGTACGCTGCAAATGCCGCAAAGAACGGCGGTGCAAACCCAGGTTCCGGCGCAGGCCCGAACCCTGGTGCCGGCCCACAGGCAGGTCCTAACCCAGGTGCAGGTGCACAGGGGGCAGGCCCAAAGAGCGGCACAGTAGATGATGTAGACTTCGAAGTAGTGGACGATGACAAAAAATAATGGCAACCAAAAGAGATTACTATGAGGTTTTGGGGGTGGAGAAATCCGCCTCCAAAGAAGACATTAAAAAAGCTTACAGAAAGCTGGCTATCAAATACCATCCCGACAGGAATGCCGGAAACCCAGAGGCCGAGGAGAAGTTCAAGGAAGCTACTGAGGCCTACGAGGTGCTTGGAGATGATAAGAAGCGCCAGGCCTACGACCAGTTCGGTTTTGCCGGGGTAGAGGGCAATATGGGAGCCGGTGGAGCACACGACTACTCCAACGTATTCCATGATTTCCAGGATATCTTTGGCGGCGACTTCTCCATTTTCGACACCTTCTTTGGAGGCGGCGGCACCAGGGCGGGCCGTGGCTATGGCGGCCAGTACCGGGGCGCAGACCTGCGCTACAACCTTGATATCTCCTTCAAGGACGCAGTATACGGCACCAAGGTGGAGATCTCCTATAACCGCAATGTAAGCTGCACAGAATGTAACGGCACCGGTGCATCCGCCGGCTCGGGACGCAAGATGTGTCCTACCTGCGGCGGTACTGGCCAGGTGCGCCGGAGCTCTGGCTTCTTTTCTCTCGCATCGACATGCTCGACCTGCCATGGCGAGGGATCCATCATAGAAAAGCCCTGCAGCCACTGCGGCGGCAGCGGCACCAACCGCAAGGTCCAGAAGATAAAGGTAACTATCCCTCCAGGAATAGAACCGGACAAGCAGATCAGCATACCAGGGCAGGGCGATGCCGGGCCAGCCGGTGGCGTTCCTGGCGACCTGTATGTGTTTGTGAACGTGCGTCCGCACGAATACTTTGAGCGCAGCGGCAACGACCTTTACTGCATGGTTCCGATTAATATGGCCCAGGCAGCGCTTGGTTGCAGCATCAATGTGGATACCCTGGACGAGAAGAAGGTAAAGCTTAAGATTCCGGCAGGAATCCAGAATGGCAAGCTGCTCCGCCTTAAGGGCGAGGGTGTGCCATACCTTCATAATCCAAACAAGAAGGGAGACCTGTACATAAAGATCCAGATTGTGACCCCGGAGCGCCTTTCATCCAAGGCCAAGGCTCTTATGGAGGAGCTGGGCCAGCAGCTGGGCGAAAACGAGAACCCTAAGCCAGTGCGGCTTTCTTCCATTTAAGCGGTGCTTATGGCAGCAGAGTCCACCCGGTGCTACAAAGTAAGCGAGATCACAAGGTGCATCAAGGACTGTCTTGAGGAGGAATTCTACTCCGTAAAGATAGAGGGAGAGGTCTCTGGTTTCAAACCATCAAGTTCTGGACATTTCTATTTTACACTTAAAGATCAGACTGCAGCCATAAGCGCAGTCCTTTTCTCCAGGTCGGTGAAGAATGTGGGCTATATGCCCAAGGACGGCGACTTGGTTGTGGTTACAGGCAGTGTGACAGTTTACGCCAAGAGCGGAAACTATCAGATTGTCTGTAGTGCGATAGAGAAGGCAGGACAGGGCGACATATTCGCCGAGCTGGAAAAACGCAAGCAGCGTCTGGCAGCCGAAGGCCTTTTCGACCCTGCCAAGAAGCGGCCTATCCCGCCATACCCAAAGCGCATCGGGGTGGTCACATCCCCCAACGGCGCCGCAATCCGCGACATACTGCGGGTGCTTAAACGCCGTAACAACACCATAGACTTGGTTATACTGCCGGCGCCGGTGCAGGGCGACGAGGCTGCACCCATAATCGCGGCCCAGATACGGCGGGCCAACATGTTCCGGCTTTGCGACGTGCTGCTGGTATCCCGGGGCGGCGGCGCACCAGAGGACCTGTTGCCCTTCTCCGAAGAGGAAGTGGTGCGCGCAGTTGCTGCATCAGAGATACCCACAATCTCTGCCGTGGGACACGAGATAGACGTAGTTTTAACCGATTTTGCGGCAGACCTCCGGGCGCCCACCCCTTCCGCCGCCGCCGAGGTTGTGTCCCGGGAAGCCGACAATGTGATAAGCCGAATACAGGAATACAGCCGCAACATCCGGGAGGCCATGCTGGACAGGCTTGACAGGGCCCGCCAGGTATTGGACAATTGCTCTAAGGAGAGCCTTAAGCGGAGTCTGGAAGGCTTTGTGGATGCCTTGCACCAGCGCCTTGATGACGCCCAGGAGGATCTTTGCCGCTCTGCCAGGGATATTCTGAAGGAGAACCGCCACCGTCTGGAGCTTGTTTCCGCTGGACTAAAGGCATCTTCGCCAGAGTCCATCCTTAAGCGGGGATATGCCGCAGTATACAACAAGAGCGCAGAAGCCTATTCTGGCTCTGCTGCCTCAATCAAAGCCGGAGACCGGCTTAATATCACCTTCTGGGATGGCACAGCAGCTGCCGTCGCTGAAAAACAGGGAGAATGAGATGAGTTTTGAAGAGAAATTGAACCGGCTTGAAGAGATCAACGACAATATGAATGATGGGGATGTTCCTATCGAAAAGGCTATGAAACTCTTTGAAGAGGGGATAAAACTGGCGTCTTCCCTGGAAAAGGAGCTGGGCAAGATGGAACGGAAGGTGGAAATACTCATCAACAAGCCAGATACCCCCGAAGAGGAGCCCAAGCTTGAACTCTTTACCGATGTGGACGAGGAAGAAAAGGACTAAGGCTTAAAAACTACCTTGTCTCCTGCCTTTATACCATGTCTTTCAAAGGCTCCCTGATTCACTTCCAGCGCATACCGTACCGAATATTTTGATTCAATAATCCGCGTTGAGAGCGGCTCCATATCGTATATCTCCCTAATAGTCCCATCCGCCGCAATATAGGCGATGGAAAGGGGTATCTTGGTATTCTTCATCCAGAAGGACTTGCGGGAATCCCTGTCGTAGACAAACAGCATTCCCCGATCCTCATCAAGGCTATCCCGGCCCATAAGCCCTTTCTCCTGGGTTTCCGGGGTATCGGCTATTTCCACAGTGATATTCCACTGGTTAATCTTGAGAGTTTGAGTCTGCAAAACATCTTTTTTACTGCAGGAAAAGATGGCAAAAACCACCAACAGCACCAGAATGGGGCGAATAATTTTCATATATATATTCTAGACAATGTAATATTGGTTGTCAAATCGGGTTGAATTAAATACCCAAAAAGAGTAAAATAACCCGAAATTATTGGAGGTAATAGAATGTTACTCGCACTTATTGCCGTGCTTGCAGCTGCATTTGGCCTTTGCGTGGCATTTATGCTTGCAAAATGGATCGGATCATGCGATGCCGGCACAGACAGAATGAAAGAGATCTCTGGATTCATCAGAGAAGGAGCTTTCGCTTTCTTAAAGAGAGAATACAAATCAATGGCTATCGTTATTGTAATTCTCTTTATTGTAATTGGTTTTGCACTTGACTTTACAACAGCTGTCCTGTACCTGTTCGGTGCCCTGCTTTCAGTTCTTGCCGGATTCTTCGGTATGAACGTTGCTACAAAGGGTAACGTAAGAACAGCAGCCGCTGCAAAGGATTCTGGAATGAACAAGGCCCTCAAGGTCGCATTCCGCTCCGGTGCAGTTATGGGACTTTGTGTTTCCGGCCTGGGACTTCTGGGTGTCGGAATTGTAGTTACCAGCCTTGACCTGGCAACTGTAACACAGTGCATCACAGGCTTCGGTTTCGGAGCATCCTCCATGGCTCTCTTCGGCCGTGTAGGTGGCGGTATCTATACAAAGGCAGCAGACGTTGGAGCTGACCTGGTAGGTAAGGTAGAGGCTGGAATTCCTGAGGACGACCCACGTAACCCAGCAGTTATCGCAGATAACGTAGGAGACAACGTAGGTGACGTTGCTGGTATGGGTTCAGACCTGTTCGAGTCCTATGTAGGATCAATCATCTCTGTAATCACACTGGCAACCAGCGCATCACTTATTGGTGGCTTCAGTGAGGAAAAAGCAGCTTTATTCCCACTTATCATCGCTGCAATCGGTATTGTAGCATCTGTAGTAGGAATTATGGGTGTCAAGGGCAAAGAGGGACAGAACCCAGCTTCTGCTCTTAATATGGGAACATATATCAGCGGTATCGTAGTTATCATCGCTTCCATCATCTTGTCTAAGGCAATGCTTGGAACATTCAACTACGCTTGGTCAATCATCGCAGGTCTTGTTGTAGGTATCGCAATCGGAAAGGTTACCGAGATCTACACATCTGCAGATTTCAAATTTGTAAAGAAGATCGGCGAGCAGTCACAGACTGGTGCCGCAACAACAATCATCTCCGGTCTCGGAGTTGGTATGATGTCCACCCTGTGGCCTATCATCTTTGTATGTATCGGCGTATTCGTAGCATATAAGTTCGGTGGAATGTACGGAATCGCACTCTCTGCAGTAGGTATGCTCTCCACAACAGGTATGACAGTTGCAGTTGATGCTTACGGTCCTGTATCTGACAACGCAGGTGGAATCTCTGAGATGTCTGAGCTTCCAGAAGGCGTTAGAAAGATCACAGATACCCTGGACTCTGTAGGTAACACCACAGCAGCTATCGGAAAGGGCTTTGCAATCGGTTCTGCTGCTCTTACAGCACTGGCTCTGTTCGTTGCTTATGCTTCAGTTTCCAAGCTTGACGCTATCGACCTTCTGAATCCTATCGTAGTAGTAGGACTCTTCATCGGTTCTATGCTCCCATTCCTGTTCTCTGCAATGACAATGAACTCCGTAGGAAAGGCTGCAAACCAGATGATCGAAGAGGTTAGACGCCAGTTCCGTGAGGACAAGGGAATCATGGCTGGAACATCCAAACCTGACTACAAGCAGTGTGTATCCATCTCCACAGGAGCTGCTCTTAAAGAGATGATTATGCCTGGCGTTATGGCAATTGTTGCTCCTATCGCAGTAGGTATCATCCTTGGACCAGCTGCCCTGGGCGGAATGCTGGCCGGCTCTCTTGCTGCAGGTGTACTCCTGGCTATCATGATGGCTAACGCTGGTGGAGCATGGGACAATGCCAAGAAGTATATCGAAGGCGGCGCATTCGGCGGAAAGGGTTCTGATACCCACAAGGCTGCAGTTGTCGGCGATACAGTTGGTGACCCGTTCAAGGATACATCCGGTCCTTCCATCAACATTCTGATCAAACTTATGACAATTATCGCTCTGGTATTTGCTCCTCTGTTTGTTCAGATCGGTGGTCTTCTGAAATAAGCTGCAAACTGGATAAAATATAAAGGCGTCCTGAAAAGGGCGCCTTTTTTGTTCAGAGGGCGGTGAGCATGAGGCCTGTCACCAGCGGGATAAGCAGGTTGTCGTAGTCCTTGATAGGCAGGAGCTCGGTGAGGGTGGCGGCCAGCGCTGTGGCAGCAGCCTTGAACGGGTTACAGCCTGCAGCCTGGAAAGCCAGCAGGAACACGGTGATAAAGCAGGCTGCAGAGCCGGCCCAGGTTTTGCCTGTGTAGGGGATTGTGGTGCGGCCTACGCTTTTGCCAACCAGACAGGCCATTGTGTCGCCAAAGGCCAGGGCGTAGATGCCTACAGCCGCATATTCCAGGGGGCAGAGGGCAAGGGCACCCATGGCTCCCAGGGCCAATGTCACAGGGGCTTTGGCAAAGTGCACCATGTCACGGTCTCGGAAGGCTCTGGCCTTTATCTCGGAGAAGACCGGCACATAATGGCCTGTCAGACGCTGGAACTCAGACCATGAGTAGATAACTATGCCTGCGGACAATAGGAAAAAAGCCAGCGCATAGCTGCGGCCGGCGATGAAGGGGACAAATACTATAAGACAATGTATAAGCTTTCTGCATGCTTCCTGATGCATGACAGTAATTATTCTCTGCATGCTTTTTTATCGGCATATTAAATAAAGATATTAAAAAAATAAGATATTTTGATTGTATTTTCCGCTATGTTATTATAAAATTTATTTGGGAGGGGTTATGGGCAAGTATTATGAGATGAACATCGTGGGCTGCATCCGCAGGCTTCCCATCGTAAGGATAGAAGACAATCTGGATATCGCAAGCTTTGTCCTTTTAGGAGACGCAGAGCTGGTTGTAAAGGCTGCCCAGGCTATGGACGGCAAGCTGCCGGAGGCTGATTATCTTATCACAGCCGAGGCCAAGGGTATTCCGCTGGTCCAGGAGCTGGCCCGCATACGGGGCATGAAGCGCTATTTTGTGGCGCGCAAAAGCGTAAAGCCTTATATGACAGACCCCTTTGTCACCGAAGTCTATTCAATAACCACCAAGAAAAAGCAGATTCTCTGCCTGGACAAAGAGGAGAGTGACCTTATCAAGGGCAAGCGGATTCTTATTGTGGATGATGTGATCAGTACAGGCGAGTCCCTCAAGGCTATGGAGACCCTGGTGGAGAAGGCTGGCGGCAATATTGTGGGCAAGGCCTGCATACTGGCCGAGGGCGATGCAAAGAACCGCAAGGATATCATTTATCTCGAGGAACTTCCCGTATTCCCGGTTACCAACGACAGATAGGCGCATAAGATGGACTACAGGGTAGAGGGCATAACCTATAAATACAGCAAGGACGGCAGAACTGTCCTGGACAATGTGAGCTTCAATATTGAACCGGGAAAGGTTACAGCCATAGTCGGGCCTTCGGGCTGCGGAAAAACCACGCTGCTTGAGATTTTAAGCGGAGTTATCCCCACCCTCATCAGCAACGGGGAATTGTCGGGCACATTCCAGAAGCCTGAG
>JAEEGG010022161.1_pt1 | contig 12538 bp, 10 predicted proteins | sample 9134161 | NCBI WGS metagenome assembly JAEEGG01 (sample SAMN16246543, study PRJNA631951) | gut metagenome | biome: gut microbiome; feature: rumen; material: CR-attached | host: Bos | place: Iran: Karaj | collected 2018-10
AGTACCTGACCATCGGCATCAACGGTCTGGTGGAAGCTGCTGAATTCATGGGCTTGAAGATCACACCGAACGAGGATTACAAGAAGTTCGTGCAGGGCATCCTCGGACTCATCGAGAAGTACAACAAGCAGTACCGCACCAAGGACGTGATGTTCAACTGCGAGATGATTCCAGCCGAGAACGTGGGCGTGAAGCATGCGAAGTGGGATAGGGAAGACGGTTACTTCGTGCCACGCGACTGCTACAACAGCTACTTCTACGTGGTGGAGGACGACTCACTTTCCATCATCGACAAGTTCAAGCTGCATGGCGCACCTTACATCGAGCACCTCACAGGTGGTTCTGCCCTCCACATGAACCTGGAGGAGCACCTCTCCAAGCAGCAGTATGCCAAGTTGTTGAAGGTGGCTGCACAGGAAGGTTGCAACTACTTCACGTTCAACATTCCAAACACTGTCTGCAACGACTGCGGTCATATCGACAAGCGTTACCTGCATGAGTGTCCGAAGTGCGGCAGCAAGAACATCGACTACATGACGCGCATCATCGGTTACCTGAAGCGCGTGAGCAACTTCTCACAGCCACGTCAGGAAGAGGCTGCACGTCGATTCTATGCACACGCAAGCGCGTAAAATAATGAGGAAATGAAAGAATGAAAAAATGAAAATTGCCATGCGGCATGTGCGTCACACCGCGCTTGCACCAACTTCATTTTTTCATTCTCTCATTCTTTCATTCTTAGTCTCTAATCTTTTAATTTTCCAAACTTCGTGCTTAAATACGTCAATACAGGCATTGTCTTTCAGGAGATTCCCGATGAAGTGACGCTTGCCATCAACATATCAGGCTGCCCTTGCCGTTGCCCCGGCTGCCACTCGCAGTATCTGTGGGAAGATATCGGCATGCCGCTCACCACTGACGCCATCGACGAGTTTGTGGAGAAGAACGGTCAGGACATCACCTGCATCGCCTTCATGGGCGGTGACGCCGAACCACGCCGCATCAACCGTCTGGCGCAGTACATCCACGAGGAGTATCCGAAGCTGAAGGTGGCGTGGTACAGCGGCAGGATGCGCGTGCCATTGGAGGTGAACAAGGACGACTTCGACTACATCAAGATTGGTCCTTACCTCCAGCACCTCGGTCCGCTCAACAGCCCCACCACCAACCAGCGGCTCTACCGCAACACCCACGATGATTCGTGGGAGGACATCACGAGCCTTTTCTGGAAGAAGGGGGAAAACCCGTCATAAAGGCATTCCGCGGACTCACGTGAAGCGCATAAAAGAAGCCCCGTGCAATGATGGTTGCACGGGGCTTTTTTGTTTTCCTCTCTTTGAAATGGCGGTTCAGGCATGAGCAGCCTTTTCTTCCTCTTCAGCCATCTTGGCCAAACGTTCCTGCATGTCCTTCAGGAGAACAGAACGCTCGGCACAAGGCTCCATGGGAATGAAGAGCCACGTGGCAAGCCATTCTGCCTGATAGCAGCGACCGATGGCACCTTCGATGGAGACGATGTAGAACTGTCCCTCTTTCGGAGGATGCTGTTCGTCCCATTCCTTGGCGAAGTTGAAGATCTCTATCACGGTGAATATGTTGTCCGTTTCAGGCATGCGCCACACCTGACAGCGTGAGACAGCCACAGCCAGGGCTTGCATCAGATAAGGGTAGTGACCTGTCATGAATGCCTCCTCTGCCTGCTGGCGGATGAGGTCCTTGTTTGCTTGTTCATTGATTGTATCCATGTCGGTTGATGATTAGCGGTTCAACGGAGGTGGGGGTGGGGGACACGACGTCACAGGCGGTGGCGGCGGCACGGCACCCGATGGGGGTGGGGGAACAACACCCGGAGGCGGCGGTGGCACGGCACCCTGACTCGGAGGCACGGGAGCAGCACCCGGAGGAGGCGGTGGCACGGCACCAGTGAGAGCCTTAGCCGTTGCAGGTTGCTGCTGCGCGTTCTTTGTCACCACAGCGAGGATGAAGCCGACGATGAAGAAGGGGTAGGCGAGCCAGAAGCACCAATGGAGACCGACGAGGCTGAGACCTACGGCGAGCGTCATGCCCAAGGTCATGCCCGTCAGGAAACGCACGACGGTGATGTGGCGCGGCACCTTGCCTTTCGTGATGGTGCGTGCACCCGAGAAGATGAGTCCGGTGAGGAAACCGCCCTTGTTGCCGATGTTCTGCAGCAGCATCACCGCCGACATGAGACCCACCATGGAGTTCTGCCAACGCTGGTTGATGTTCATGAACGTGTAGAGCAGCAGGGCGATGCCCACACCCATCAGAAGGGGCGCGACACCCTTCGCCGTGTCTTTCGACATATTGCTGAACATGCCTTTCAGACCGCCTGCCACACCCACGAAGGGGGGCTTCTTCTCAAACAGCGGCAGGATGAGCGAGTTGATGAACACCGCCATCACCACCTTGCCGGCAATGCCGCCGACAGCGCCCAACACACCACCGAAGAGTCCGCCCTCGGCATAGGAGAGGAAGCTGAGCACCTGCATGGGCCACGGGAAGGGCCGCCAGATGCTTGACAGGATACCGATGATGATCCACACGGCACTGATGGCAATGGTGGGCAGCAGTTTCACGGGGTTCTTCAACACCTGCAACCCCTGTTGCACAGCATTCTTCAGATATTGGCCTAAGCCTGTCTTGTCTTTTTCTTGTTCCATACACTTTCCCTCCTTCAACTAAAGATGAGACTTTTTCCGCACTGGGTGCAGAACCTGTTTTCTTGCTTCACCCTGGCACCGCAGTAGGGGCAGAAGTTGAGCGCCCGCTTCGGCACTACCTTCTCCGTCTGCTCTGTCTTTGCCGACTTCTCTGTCTTTTCCTTCTCGGCCACTCCAGTCTCAGCCTTCTCCACCTGCTGCTTTTCCTGTTCAGGCGCCTCCTTGGTTTCTGAAACACTCTGGAGGTCCTCCTGCATCTTGCGCAGGATGAAGTCGCGTTCCTGACAGTCTTCCATAGGCACAAACATCCATGTTGTCAGCCATTCCAGTCCCGGGCTGATGCCGATGGCACCGTCGGTGGTCACCATGTAGAATTTGTGTCCGTCAAGCGGATGCTCCTGATCCACCTTTTGGGCAAATTCAAGGAGTTCCATGGCGGAATAGGGCTTTTCTGTCTCCATTTCGCGCCACACCATGCAGCGTGTGACGGCGACGTCGAGTGCCTGGGTGAAGGTGCGGGTATGCATCGGCAGCACTCTGTATCTTGGTTTTTCCTGTTCTTTTTCCATACTTGTCTGCTCTTTGGTCCGTTACTTTTTGCGGTTGGCAGCATAGCGTGCCGCTGTGTCAGAAAGTTTGTTGATTTCCTTGCCGAATTCATACACATCGGAGCCGTAATTGCCGCCAGTGAGTTCAAAGACGTTCTTGGCATCCTCGCCTTTGCCGTACTTCACCTGTGAGAAGGTTTCGTTGACGGCTGCCTCTGCCAGCTTGCCCTTGTCGATGGTGCCTTGGAAGATACCAGCCACCTGAGTCGTCTTGGTGATGAGCTTGGCATTGCCATCGCCGAGATCCGACACACGCACGTTGACGCCTTTCATCTTAGGTCCCAACTTGATGTTCGACTTTTTGTTGAGGAAGTTGTTGACCGTCGTCATGACCGAATAAGTCTTGTCGTTGTCAGGCACGAGTCCCTTCTTGGCATAATCGACATAGTCCTTAGCCCCTCCCTTCAGGGTTTCGAAACCGGCGTTGACACCCTTGCCGAACGCGAAACCTGCAGTGTGGCTGCCCACGCCGCTGAAGCCTGCCTTCAAAGCCTTGTCCATGTCACCGCCCGAATTGTAATACTCTTTCGCGCCCGACTTGAGGAACTCGGTGCCTGCACCGACGCCGTACTCCATCACCCAGCCGCCGCCATACTTCTCGGAAATGCCCTCAGCCTCGTTCTGAATGACGGTCAGTGCACCTTCACCCGTACGCACAGCCACATGTCCGACGGCCTCCCAGCCCGACTTGCCCTCTGCCACGGCTTCAGTCACACCCACGCCTGTCGCCTTGATCATGGTGTAGGCGTTCTTCACATGACTGCCGCCCGGGGTGATGGTGGAAAGCACGTTCACACCGATTTCAGCCGTCTTGTCAACCTTCTCCAGATACTGCTCCTTGTCGTCCCATGCTTCACCTTCGTATTTGTAGGTGCGCGAGTCTATCTCATTCATGACCTGCTCAAATTTCTGTGCCTTCCTCACGGACTCGTAGTCCGCCTTCGTGTGATACTTATCAGCCAGCTTCTCCAGGTCTTCCTGCTTTTTCTGTGCCAGTTCCTCCTTTGCCTTCCAGTCGCGGTAGTCCTTCATCTCGTCGGAATAGCCACGCTCGAGGTCGCGCTGGTTCTGGGCTTCCCACTGCTCATGCTGCTCCATCTTGTTCACCTGACCTTGGATGTAGTCCTGACGGAGCGTGTCGGCATTCTCAGCCTCATGTCGCAGCATCTCCCCAATCTCATCGATGTTGTATCGCTGGTTGGGATCGTCCGGATTGGTTGCGCTGTCCGTGTACCAGGTGCCATCGCCATAGGAGTAGAAATGCTTGTCCTGATGGGTCACCGGACTCTTCATCACGATGTCGCCATCTTCCATCTGCTTCAGATGATCACCATAAGGGATGTCAGCAGGGTTGATGCGGTTGGGATCAACCTGCTCTTCTGGCTCTTCTTCTTCAGACTGCTCTTCAGAGTCTTCCTCAGACTCAGACTTTTCTTCTTCAGACTCTTCTTCTTCCTCAGATTCTTCCTCTTCGGATTCATCGGATTCAGATTCCTCATTTGAGTCCTCTTCCTCTGGTTCATCTTCTTCTGGTTCATCCTCAGACTCTTCTTCCTCCGATTCCTCTTCTTCCTCCGTTTCTTCCTCAGACTCTTCTTCCTCCTCCTGCTCGTCCTCCTCCTCAGACTTGTCCTCCTCTTCAGACTCTTCTTCTTCCTCAGACTCTTCTTCTTCCTCAGATTTTTCCTCTTCTTCAGGCTCCTCCTCAGGTTCTTCCTCCTCCTGCTCGTCCTCTTCTTCCGATTCCTCCTCAGGTTCCTCACTGGGTTCCTCGTCCCCTGGCTCTTCTTCTTCCTGTTCCTCCTCAGGTTCCTCGGGCTCGTCAGGTTCTATGCCTTCGTCGGACGGGAAGTCAGACGGGAAGTCGGGTGTTGACGGGGATGGGGGTGGGGGAGGTGTGGCTCCTGCGGCTGCACCTGCTGCTCCTGCAATGCCGCCACCCACACTGCCGCCGACGGCACCGCCTACTGCTCCGCCGACAGCTGCTCCGATACCTGCACCCAGACCGATGGCGGCGGCACCACCGATGACATTGACAATGGCCGAACCGACAGGACCGGCATGGTCATGCAGTCCCAAGGGGTCGTGCGAACCAGTCAGGTGGTAAATGAAATGATCAAAGGCATCGTGATGATGATCTTCATAGCCGTAGTCATAGCCATAGTCATCATCGTGATGGTGGTCTTCATAACCATAGTCATCGCCTTCGTCACCGTGATGATGGTCTTCATAGCCGTCATCATAGCCTTCGTCATCGTGGTGGTGGTCTTCATCATCATGATGATGTTCCTCGCTGTCCTGCCCCTTCCCTTTCTTCTTCTTTATGTTTTCCATGAGAGAGTGGGCAAGTGATTGGGTCAGTTCTTCTATTCTCTTGTTCTGTTGTTCATTCAACCTTTGAGCGGCATCAACAGCAGCACGAATGGCTCTATCTTCCTCTTCTGTCTGGTTGGAAGTGCTGCTTCCCGACTGGTTGGGATTAGGCATGGCGCCTACGTCGTAATCTCTTCTGGAGGAGGGCACGTGTTGGGTTTCATAATTTCCGCCTTGCCCTGCCACATGCAGTCCCGGTTCCATCACCTTTTTCCTGTCCTGTGCCAGTCCCGGTAACGACACAACGGCTGCAAGCATCAGCAACAGGATGCCCAGCCGTTGTGGGGTTTGTGTGTATTTCTTTTTCATGTATGTCGTGTGTTGAAATGGTTCAAGGATGTTTACGGAGGGTTCACAGCCCATCAATGCACGTCGATGCCGTCAAACTCCAGCTCAGAGATGGCAGTGTCCTGATACTTCGTGCCGGGATAGACATCGATAATCTCGAAGCGCAGACGCCATGCGGGTTTCTCGGAATCGTGATAGCCGAAAGGTCCAAACTTCTCAAGGTCGAACTCCTGCATGCCGCGCACATCCTGCAGGTCGAGGATGCAGATGGGCTTGCTGCGGTAATACACCTTGATGTGTTTGGGACGTGAATTGGACTCGTATGCCGTCTTTGACTTCACATAGCCTGCAAGAATCTTGACACCAGTCACGCGTGGACAAGCACCTGCAAACTCATATTCAATCCATTCGCCAATACCTTGTCCCTGGGCTCCTTCCACCCATGCCGACTCGTGGTCGAAGTCGTGGGCGTTCTTGGGCAGGTAGTTGAACTTCCCCTGCGACTTCAGGTGGCTCGATGCCGTGACACGCTGCACCTCCCCGCCGCAGTACCAGCTGCACTTGCCTGAATAGAGGTCTTCGAGGACGGGGTTTTCACCCAGTTCCTCATAGCGTTTCCACATGTTCGGGGGCAGGTCGGCATCTTCTATGCTTGCCTGTTCGTTGAGTGACTTCCACTCTGCCAGTTCCTCATCCGACGGCATCAGCCACACATGTGCGGGCTTCACCATCGGAAGGTTGTTCGCTGAATTGGGATTCGGTCCCTGCGCCTGTGCCGACAGTCCTGCCAGCACCAGTGCCATGCTCAAAAAAATCTTTTTCATATCCGGTTGTTTAATTTAATACATAATTCATATTGCATATGATTGAGAGCTGAGCGCCTCTTTTCATTCTCTCATTTTTTCATTCTTTCATTTCAGCGGAGCGCCCTCACTCCTCATACAGATAAGGGTGGGGGTTGGGGTGGAGGGTCACGGGCTTGTCCAGCACGGTGTATTTCCAGTCGTACTCAAGTTCGAAAGTGAACGTGGCAGACGTCGGGGTCATGTCGGAGAAGGAGAAGCTCATGGCGTAGGTGCCGGCGTAAGGTCCTTCTTCAAGCAAATACTCTATCCATCCGGTGGTGTCGGGCTCGTCGTCGAAGTTGTGCCCTATCCGGAAACCTCCTGCCTCATTATATATATAATACACGTCAGGTTTGTAGTCGGGGTTCTCCTTGCAGTATTCCTCGTCATACTTCATCGCCTCGACGTAGTGGGTGGTGTCACGCAGGTCATAAATCCTCGTGCTGTCCTCATTGATCCAAATCTTGTAGATGCTCACTTCCTGACTGGCTTGTCTGGCACCCTTGTCCAAAGAGTCTGCAGCCAGAGAGTCCATATCCGTCACCGTGGTGACCTTCTTTCCATTCGTGATGCATGCCGTGACCATCATGCCAGTCACAAACATCAGTGCCCAAATGATTTTCTTCATATTCAACAGGTTTTAATTCAATAGGTATGGATTGCTATTCCGCCACAAAGATAACGACTTTTTCAACATCTTCCAAATGTTTTAAGAAAAACGTGACAAATTCCAAAGATGCTCCCCAAAAGCGTGACAGATTCCCAACTGTTATGGAGTGGAAGGGGAGGGGAGTGAACGGGTGGAACGTGACAAATTCCCAACAAGGAATGAATCAGCAGAATAGGCGCAGCGTGACAAATACCAAACGGGGGGAACGTGCTGATGGAACGGAAGTGTGACAAATTCCCAATAAGGACTTTGTCTTTAAAATGAAACGGAAAAATGTTTAAGCAAAACCCGATATGTTTTATTTCAATAGAAATGTGATTGAGAATAAATTAGCGATATTTTGCGCAAGTTTTCGCATAACAAAATTAATAAAAGTGTGACAAATTCCCAATACGTTTTTGTCACGATGAAAAGCATGTTTGAGCGACAGGGCAGGGCAGGAAAGGCGGGTGGGGGACGCTCCATGGTAGAGAGGGGCTAACTGACTCAAAAACAACGGTAAAAGTGGAAAGCCAAGGAGGACTCATAATACAAGTTTGTCACACAAAAACCGCCTTTTCAGACACGGATTTGTCACGCACTTTTAACCCATTTCTGTCACGCTTCTGGTGCTCATGTTTAAAGAACTCCCATTAAGTGTATGAAAAATAGTTGGTTAGACGGATTGTTTGCATCATCATCCAAAGAAATAGTGTGACAAATTCCCAACACAATCTACCGCACAAAGGAAGGAAAGAAGGGCTGGAAAAAACGTGACAAATACCAAAGAAGCATTGAAAACGAGTGTTTTAGGGTAGTGTGACAAATTCCCAACTCTATATATAAATAGGTATAGGAAGATAACACCCATTTCTTAAAGATGAGAAAGAAAAATCTTTCATTTTAAATAAAAATAAACAAATATATTATATATAGAGTGCCGCAACTGATTGAAAAACAGATGAATGAACGATGAAAACGTGACAAAAGGCAAACAAGACAGTGACAAATCCCCATTGAAAGCGGGACAAAAAGCAAATATAAATGACTGATAATGTGACAAATACCAAATAAACAATGGAATGTGTGACAAAAACCCAACATAAACGTGACAAATTCCAAATGCAAGTGTTTCCCATGCCGACATTGAGAGGTACACCCTTCCTGAAGCCTGACGCACCCCCATGTTGCAACTCGACGTACATACATCTGAAGGAGGGCGTTGCTCTCACTGACCCACATTTGTCACGATGAAGGGGGCAGACAGCACTATTTTATCAAGAAAAAAGAGAGAAAATCAAGAAAAATCTTTGAGAGAAAAAAAAACTTTGTATCTTTGCAATGTTTTCATTAAAGACCAACCAAAACCAATGAAAGAAGAAACAGAACGGAAACCCGAAGAAGGCAAGAAGGTGGGAACGGCTGCCGCGCAGAAAACGAAGAAGGCGCAGGACGAGACCATCATGAAGAACCTTCCCCAGAACGTGGAGTGGATCAAGCAGCCCTATGCGCTGTCGGTCATGCGCGGCGACCTCTCGCTGACGCAGACCCACATCATGGTGGAGCTGATGGGTGCGCTGCAGGTGAAGATCAACGACTTCATCGCCCACATGGGTGAGGAGGGCAATGCCGTCTTCAAGGAGGAGGACTTCAACGAGAACGGCGTGGCGCATGTGGACGTGAACCTCGCCGCCGTCTCCAACCGCCCCGACTACTATGCCGACGTGGAGTCGATGGCTTACCGTCTGATGGGTGCCACCATCAAGCGTCCCGAGGAGGTGGAGGGCATGAAGATGATGAAGCTCTCCCACGTGTTCGACTCCATCAGCGTGCCTTTCGAGGACAATGAGCGTGGTCGCCGCAAGGGTTTCATCCGTTTCTACTTCAACCGTGAGCAGGCGAAGGAGATTTTCAACTTCACCCGTTACAGCAAATACATCAAGGCGGTGGCGCGCAACTCCTCGAGCCAGTACACCAGCCGTCTCTATATGATCATCACCGCCTACAAGGCATTCGGCCGCTGGGAGGTGGACTACAGTGAGCTGCGCAAGATTCTCGGTTTCCTTGCCTACGAGGAGGACGAGAACGGCCAGTGGCGATGGGTGGAGAAGAAATACACGGAGTACCGCCAGTTCAAGCGCCGTGTGCTCAACACCGCCGCCGACGAACTGCGCGACCTGGCAGACAAGGGCGAGGCTGACTGCTACTTCGACTTTCAGGAGGTCTATCCTGCCGGAAAGAAGAAGGGCACTCCCGAGAAGATACTCTTCACCATCACCGTCAGCGACTTGGGCAAGGAGCAGAACCATTCGGCTTCTTTTGCAAAAAAGTTGATAATGGTCGAAGACTTCATGAAGCAGGACTTCGGTTTCCGCACGTCCGAAATCCGTCAGATGTTGCCGCGCATCAACGACGACAATATCGATGTGTTCATCGCCAAGATGACGGAGGTGAAGAAGTACATTGACAAGGAAGGTGACAAAATTCTTGACAAGAAGAAGTATGCTTTCACCGCTCTCCGCAATGTCATCGACGACTTTGAGGATGCCATTGCCGAGGAGGTGCGGGAGGCATATCCGATGTATGCGCAAGAGGACACGGGGATGGATGATGTGCAAAAATCTTTACAGGAAAACCATCTGGACGGAGGTGGCAGCACGTCAAAGACGAACGGAAAGAAAGAGGGGGAACGCTCTCCATGGGACGGCATGTCCTTCACCGACGCTCCTTTCCGCGACGCCCTCACGGCTGCGTTCGGCGCACGCATCTTCACGATGTACCTGATGCAGATCCGCATCATCTCCTACCGTCAGGAAACGGTGGCACTGCTCATCCCGCATGAGGAGGTGAGCGACTACATCGACTCGAACAATCTCATCACCCAGTTGAAGGAATGCTTATCGGGCATCATGGGCAAAGTGCAGACGGTGAACTACCTGGTGGGGATGTGAGGAGTTAGGAGTTAAAGGAGTTAACGACGATACCCAGTCAATGAAAATTAGTAATGAGGAAAGATGCGGTTGAGCGAGTGCAGAGGTCAAGCTTGTTTGAACTATGCCGAGCGTAAGCATCTTCGGCGAAGCCAATTAGGAATTAGGAATTGCCATGCGGGGTGTAAGAATCGCGTCAGCCTAATTGTCAACTGTCAACTCAACGTAGCGCTCACTTCGGTAACTTCATTAACTTCAATTATACAAAACTTGCAAAACTCATATACATTTATAAATAAAGGGCAAAATAATGAAGAAACTATTCTATTTGATGTGTTTGCTTCCCTTGGCTTTGACAGGGTGCAAAAATGCGCCACGCATCTTTGATGTGATGGATGGTCCAGGTATGGTGAACGAGCAGTTCATGTCGTTGGACAAAATTGAAAGTGAATGGAAGGGTGGGGACATACCCGTGCAGAATGGCAGCGAGCGTCCCAGTGTGATAGACCTGCTGACGGCATTCAACGAGCGTTTCCCGAGTTTTGGTGTGGATTCGTTGTTGAGGAAGCTCAACGAACCTGGCTTCGAAGGCGAATACTATGCGGAGGACGGTACCGGCACCATCCAGCATTTCCCTTCGAAGGAATATGTGCTGCTGTCCACCGAAACTGATGCCGAGAGTGTGGAGGCGCGTGTTATGCGCCGTGAAAACGGTCACAGTCTTTTCGTGTGCTCATTGAACAAACCTACCGACCCAGTGGCTGATTTTCATGTTTTCTACGACTACGACCCACAGACCAAGACGCTGACACCCGAGGATGAACCGTGGAAGAAGGTCTCGCCTGCAATGGAAGGCAACACGCTCATTCCTTCGTGCAATCTTTTCGACGGCGTATTTTTGATGGGCGAGTTCAATCCTGACGATACCCTTTGGGAAAACCCCATCTATTGCCACACGTTTGAGTTCGACGGACAGGACATCGTCTATACAGGCTATCAAGCCAACATCCCAGAAGATGAAGAAGGGGAATGAGAGGGACTCCCTAACTCCCTTCTGACTCCTCTAAGTAAACATTATTTGATCATATAATCACAATCATCATGAAACAGATTTTCTTGACATTGTCTGCAGCTCTCATGCTGACGGGTTGCAACGGACTTTTCAATGGGAAGGCAGACACGGCAGCTTCCGACAGCGACAGCATCGTGAGTGTGGCGGACTCTCTCTCTGCGGAAGGCTTTGAAGAAGGCGAGGCTGACGGCACCGAGGCACAGGGTCTCAGCATTTACGACCAGCAGGATTTCGACGACCTCAGCGCATTGCCGTCCAGTGCTGTGGAGCAGGACCGCATGTTCAACCATGTGCTTTATGTCAACGAAGAGACGGAGCCCAGCGAGGACGACCCTGCAGGGCTTTACACCGTGTGGGTGGTTGACGAACGTTGGGATCAGCTGCGGAGAGTCCTCACCACCAATCCCACGGCAGCACCTGCATGGGATCAGATGCAAGGGAAGAACGCCAACGGCGTGGAAGTGCCCATCCATCTGGTGGCTGTGGCATCCTCTGCCCAGTATGCATCGTCGGACTACAGGAAGATTGTCGTCGAGGGTTGTCCTGACGGACGCAACACGTGGACCTACATCATCGACCTCGTTGACCGCACAGCCATCCAGCTGCCGTCCACCGAGGGAGTGCAGGAGATTGACATGGACAAGGGCGAAATCATCGCTGCCTCCTACGGCTACTACCCAGCCCCCGACTACGGACGCTACACCGTCAACAAGGCTTACTCGCTTGAGGGCAAGTTCCTGCGGCAGGTGGGTGAGCCCCAGCCAGAGTGATGCTGGATGGTTTGAAGTAATTGAACCCAATCAATGATTCGTTGGACAAGACGATTGCCTCTCTCGGGCAGTTGTCTTGTCCAACTTTTTTATGCCTATGAATGACTTGAATTGTTAAAAATGCTTGTGCATCTGAAAATTCTTTCAAAAAGATTTTGCAGTGTCATCAGAATGCCATTACTTTGCAGTTTGGTAACGTCATCTGAAAACAACAAAACCAAAAAACAGAGAAACGTCCCCTCAAGAAGTGCCGACGCTCGACGGCGGTAGAACCATCAATTAGACTCATTTTTTATTTATTCATAGACAACCATGTGGC
>JAEEGG010022165.1_pt1 | contig 12536 bp, 12 predicted proteins | sample 9134161 | NCBI WGS metagenome assembly JAEEGG01 (sample SAMN16246543, study PRJNA631951) | gut metagenome | biome: gut microbiome; feature: rumen; material: CR-attached | host: Bos | place: Iran: Karaj | collected 2018-10
CGTTAGCTCGGTCCCTCCGTTTTCCTCCGTCTCGATTTGTCCATGTTTGTCCATGGCACAACCTGGCTCAAACATAGACTCCTGTAGACTCACCCGCTTACTGGCTACCTGCAGGGGTCCGGGATCATTCTCTCACACTTGGAGGGAGCCTTCAATCCGCCGGTTTATTTGACGCTATTACATTTCAACGGCGTAGAAAACGGTAGCATGCGTAGACCAGCCTGCATAAGCTAGGAGATATCATGCACAGATAATAACAACATCGTTGTTTCAGAGAAAAATACGACGGGCAGTGTTTGAGACTGCGGAGATAGCAAAGACACTTCTCGTTTAACTTGGGGACATTCCATCCAGCTGCCACAAATGATAATGCTTTCTTCTGATGATAGCGCTCTGAAAGCTCAGGATAACCCCATTCTTTCAGACGCCGAACTGTCATCATAAAGGCTGAGTATTGATCAGCTGCATTCGATTCTGACCGAATTGTGGTAATGCTTCCGATTCGATACCACTGATTGTATAAGATGGCAGGTGTATAAAAGATTGTTTTGGCATCATGGACTAATACCGGTGTCAAAAACACGTCCGCATATACGCAGCCTTTTGGGTATCGATTCGTTCGGAACAGGTCTCGATGATACAGTTTATTCCAAGCGGTCATGCCTATGCCTTTTGTCAGCAGGGTGAGCGCTTCAAGCTGCGTTTTTTCACCTTCATTAACAGCAGTATCCGGCTCTCGAGTTTTGCCCTTTTTGATATACCTGTATTGAAACATAACCAGATCCGCTTTTTGCTCCTTTGCAATAGAAAGGGGGATCCTGCAGAACTCCGGTTCCACACAATCATCGCTGTCCACGAACATAAGATAGTCTGCTCTTGCCATATTAATTCCGGCGTTTCTGGCTTCTGAGAGTCCAGCGTTTGCCTGATGGACCACCCGAATCCTGGCGTCCATACTGGCATAATCGTCGCAGGTTTGGCTACAGCCATCGGTAGAACCATCGTCAATCAGGATGATCTCTATGTCATGCAGGGTTTGAGTAATAAGGCTGTCCACACACCGCCGGAGATAAGGGTTTACATTATACACCGGCACAATCACACTAACCTCTGGCCTTGCTTCCGTCAACTCAAATTCCCCTTTCATTGCATACTGCACTTTGCTTTGCCATGATGGTGGTCTTCAAAATGAACGGTAACCCGTTCAACGCTAGAACTTGTGTCTTTCGGACGAACTTGCCCGTGATTGCCACACATTATAGCATATCCTCCACCATTTACAATTACTTTCCGGTTGCTATATAAGGCGGAATATGCTGTAAATATTTAAAAGGTAGGTATACCTTCACGGATCCGTTTATGCCATAAGGCGATACTCATAGTGGGCAGTTTTTTCCATTCCGAGAGGAGACAGAATCATGGCATCCAGGCTTTCCTCTGCAGCCAAAGTGCTGCTGATCATATTCTATGACGCCTTGTGCGTTGCCATTTCCGGCGGACTTGCGCTGCTGGTGCGCTTTGATTTTTCCTTTAGCGGGATACCTGCGCTGTACCTGAATCCTTGGATTCGATTTCTTCCACTCCATATAGGAGTCACAATCGTTTGTTTCCTCCTTCTGCGGATGTACCGCTATGTTTGGCACAGCATCAGCGTGAACGATGTGGCACGTATGACGGTCAGCGTGGTCCTGGCCTTTGTGGCCAGCGTGGTCGCCTCTTCCTTGTTGGGGAATCGCCAACCCCGAAGCGTCATTTTCATGCAGTTCGTTTTTCAGCTCGTCCTGCTGGTAGGCGGTCGCTGCTTTTTCCGGTTCTGGGATGCGATCCATTGGGCCCTTAAGCAGACACGCAGTGCGACCGGGCAGCGTGTTATGCTGGTCGGCGCCGGGGAAGCAGGACATATTTTGGCACGGGAACTGCTGACCAACAGAAAAGTCGATGCGAAACTGTGCTGCGTCATCGATGATGACGAGAACAAGTGGGGCAAGTTTTTTGAAGGAGCACCGATTGTGGGCGGACGGGAAGAAATCCCCTCTGCGGTTCGAAATGAAGGAATCACCCAAATCCTGGTCGCCATGCCCTCCGCTTCTTCGGAAGACCTGAGTACCATCCTGAATATCTGTAACGCTACCGGCGTACATACCAAGACACTGCCGGGAGTGTATCAGTTTATTACCGGGGAAGTGTCCCTCTCCAATGTACGTGATGTGCAGGTGGAGGATCTTCTTGGCTGAGCGCCGGTTCAGCTCAATACGCAGGTTGTGGATGGGTTTATTTCCGGCAAGACCATTCTTGTCACCGGCGGCGGCGGTTCCATCGGCAGTGAGTTGTGCCGCCAGATCGCAGCCCGGGCTCCGAAAAGACTCATTATCCTGGATATCTATGAAAACAACGCCTATGACATTCAGCAGGAACTGCGCCGTACCTACGGCAAGAAGCTGGTTCTGGATGTGGTCATTGCCAGTGTGCGGGATAAAGCGCGCATCTATGATCTCTTTGATGAACTCCGGCCGGACATCGTCTTCCATGCGGCAGCTCATAAGCACGTGCCGCTGATGGAATCCTGCCCCGCGGAAGCAATCAAGAACAATGTTTTCGGAACTTATCACGTCGTCCGAGCTGCGGAAAAATACGGCGTTAGGAAGTTTGTGATGATCTCTACGGATAAAGCTGTGAACCCCACAAACGTCATGGGCGCCACAAAACGCTTCTGCGAGATGATCCTCCAGAGCCGGATGGACAGTCCTACGGAATACTGCGCCGTGCGCTTCGGCAATGTTCTGGGTTCCAACGGTTCCGTGGTGCCGCTGTTCAAAAAACAGATTGAAGAAGGCGGCCCGGTCACGGTCACGGATAAGCGGATCATCCGCTATTTCATGACGATCCCGGAGGCGGCCCAGCTGGTGCTGGAGGCGGGGGCCATCGCAAAGCAAAGCCAGATTTTTGTCCTGGATATGGGTGAGCCGGTGAAAATCCTAGACTTGGCAGAAAAGCTGATCCGGCTGTCCGGCTATGAGCCTTATAAGGAAATCGAGATCAAAGAGATCGGTTTGCGTCCCGGGGAGAAGCTTTACGAAGAACTGCTGATGAGCAGCGAGACCCTGAGTAAAACGGAGAACAAGAAAATCTTTGTGGAACAGCAGCAGGAGATCGATCCGAAACAGATCTTGGAGAACCTGGAAACGCTGGACCGTGCGGTAACGGACGACAATCTGTCTGATCAAGAACTTATCGCCATGCTCAGAAGTATGATTCCCACTTATCGTGCCCCGGAGGAAGTCAATCAGAAAGCAGTTGCAGCAATAATACCATAAATGAGTTTGCGTACACGATAGATATTTTCTGTGATTGGGATGGGAAACCGATAAGTATCGTGCCCCGTGAACGGCTGCAAGTTCGAGCGGGCGAAGTGCTGAAGACACGGATTTGTATGGACGAAACCATGATCCGGGAGTCGCAGGATCTATGCGCTGCTTTTAAGCCTTGCGGTCCGATGTCCGTGCAATTCATCCGCGATGATGCCGGAATCGACTGGTACATAGAAATCAATCCCCGTTTTGGCGGAGGCGCTCCCCTCTCAATGAAAGCCGGCGCCAGAAGCGCAGAAGCGATTCTAAAGCTGATAGACGGAGAAGAGGTTGAGAAACAGGATATAGCCGATGGTGCCATTTTCAGCCGCTTCGACCAATCTGTGTGCATCACTGAGGGCAGCGGAGGCCAGATCAAGGGTGTGATTTTCGATCTTGATGATACTCTTTACAGTGAAAAAGAGTATGTCAGGAGCGGTTATAAGGCTGTAAGTGAATACCTGGGAGGGGAATACGAAGAAAAGCTATGGGGCTTTTTTGAAGAAGGAAGGCCCGCTATAGATGAGCTGCTGAGAGAACTGGGACGGGAAAACGACAAGGCAGAAGTATTGGAGGTTTACCGTTCCCACAAGCCAACGATCCACCTCTATCCCGGTGTGGCTGAGATGATAGAAGAGCTGAAGGTAAAAGGCTTCAAAGTCGGCATTATCACGGATGGGAGGCCCGAAGGTCAGCACAACAAGATGGAAGCTCTTGGCTTGAATGTAGAGGATGTAATCATCACTGATGAGCTTGGGGGCATTCAATTCCGGAAACCCTGTGACATTGCGTTCCGCATCATGATGATGCGATGGAGATAGAACCCGGCAGATATTGTTTATGTCGGTGACAATCCGGCAAAGGATTTTCAGGCTACGCAGCAGCTGGGCATGAGGAGTATCTGCTTTGATAATCCAGATAGTCTCTACCACAGGTGCGACAAGGGCGGAATAGAAAGAATAACGGAGATACTGGATCTGATCTGAATGAAGGAAAGCATTATGCACGTTCTGATTCTTGCGAACAATGACATGGGACTCTACAAGTTTCGGCGGGAACTGCTTGAAGAGCTTGTGAAAGAGAATGAAGTGTATTTCTGCGTGCCTGACGGGGAGTTCGTGGAATCAATTAAGGAAATCGGCTGTAAGTATGTGCCTTGTACCCTCATGGATCGCCATGGAACGAACCCAATCAAGGAGATTAAACTCATCAGCTTTTACAAGAGAATTCTGCGTGATATCAGACCGGATATCGTTTTCACCTACACGATCAAACCTAACGCCTACGGCGGTATGGCCTGTGCCGGCCTTGGAGTTCCCTATGTGGCGAACATTACCGGGCTCGGCACATCCATCGAGAATGGCGGATTGATGCAGAAGGTCAGCCTCACACTGTATAAGATGGGGCTTCGCAAAGCGCAGAAGGTCTTCTTCCAGAATACAGAGAATCGTGACTTTATGGTTAGTCATGGCGTTGTTAAGAGACCATACGATATGCTCCCCGGTTCCGGAGTAAACCTTAGTCAGTATAAAGTGTTTCCTTATCCGGATGGAGACACCGTGGATTTCGTGTTCATCGCCCGCGTGATGAAGGAAAAAGGAATTGATCAGTATCTTGATGCAGCGAAAGAAATCAGAAAACGCCATCCAGAGACCCGGTTCCACATCTGTGGATTCTGTGAGCAGGATTATGAAAGTCAACTGAAGGAGCTGAACGATGACGGCACTGTGGTTTACCATGGTCTCGTGCCGGATATGACAGAGATTTACAAGGTCATTTCCTGCACAGTACATCCCACCTACTATCCGGAAGGCCTCAGCAATGTCTTGCTAGAAAGCGCCGCGTCAGGGCGTACTATCATAACAACGGACAGATCCGGATGTCGTGAAGTTGTTGAAGATGGGGTTAATGGCTTCGTAGTAAAGCAGCAGGATAGCCAGGATTTGATCGAGAAGATTCGAAAATTCCTAAGCCTGAGTGTGGAAGAACGAAAGGCTATGGGGTTGGCCGGTAGGGCTAAGGTTGAACGGGAATTTGACCGCCAGATCGTTATAAGTAAGTATTTGGCTGAAATTGAAGTTGTGAGGAAGAAATAATGCGAAGACTGGTAAACAATATTATCAGCGTTTCTTTTTCGCTGATAAAGCTTTCGATCATAAAGCTGTTCCGCTGGAAGAACTTCACGTTTTCACCGGTTGAACGCTTCTCGCCCAACGTTGTGACGGAGTTCAATAAAGGGAGCCATGTGAACTTCGGCAAAATGGTGAGGGTTCATAGTGTCAATGTATACGCCGTTCCAAAAAGGTAATGAGACCGCCAGTCGCGGGAAACCGGACCTCCGTAGATGGGAAACCAAAACGCCAGAAAAGGGAAATGTGTGGCGCCGGCAGGCGGTTGACGAAACATGAGTATTCTGGGGGCTGGAAACCGCCAGAATACACACCACTCCCTCGGGAAAACAAAAAGCGCTAAACCTCGGGGGTGCGGGGGCTGGCCCCCGACTCTATCCGCTATTCTTTATAGGGATCGCAAGTCTGAAGATCGGGGCCTTTGAGTTCCAATCTATGAGCCTAATTGCCTTTCGGCCCAACTGCTGTGGGTGCTATGATAGTACCTGAAAATTATAGTGAGAAAACTTGCCGCCGGTTTGATTTCCCTTTTTCAGCGGTCTAATTCCCCCTGAGTAGCGGTCTACCTTCCCATTTCAAGCGGTGGCGACAGTCAAAGTTTATCCATGGTGGAATAGAAGCGATTGTTGGGAATCATTACCGTGGGAATCGCCGCAACATGAGCTTTGAGGAAGAAGAGACTCTGCTGGAGCCGTTCATGGAGCAAGCGGAAAAAGGACAACTGCTGAATACTGCCGAGTAGGAGAAGCGTTACGAAGAAGTAGTCGGGCACAGAATCGGCAGCGGCCAGATATATCGCGTGTTGCAGCGTTACGATTGGCGAAAGGTCATGCCTGGGTATTCCGGGCGGCGGACATCGCCGATCCGGACATGAGGAAAACATGAATCCGGCGAATTGGAAATCATCGTTCCAGTGAAACGGAAATCGAGACTATCCCGAAAATTGTGTAGACCTCCGAAGTGGTGTAGAATAGGGGCACCAGATCGGAGGTTTACGCATGAGCAGCAGAAAGAACCGCAGCCCGGAAGAACAGGCCCGGCGAGCAAAAATCCGGGAACTCCTGCAGGAAAGCAACATCAGCAGCATGGAGGACATCCAGAATCTCTTCAAAGAGACCATAGCGGAATTCATGGAGAACGGACTGGATGCAGAGCTGGATGACGAAATTGGCTGCAGCAAATACGACTACAAGAACAAAGACACAGACAATAGCCGGAACGGACACAGCAGCAAAATGAATACGCCGGGCGGGATGGTGCATCGAGACCGCGCCCGTGGTGCATGAAGACCGGCGAGATGGTGCATGGTCGCTGCGCTCATGGTGCATAGCGAATGACCTCATTATAATGGGTTCAGCATCTACAGATGCGAATTCATTAAGGAGGTCTGAATATGACCAATTACAAGGAGGTCCTCAGGCTGAAAAGTCTGGGAATGACCCACGCCGACATAGCCGCGTCCTGCGGCTGTGGACGGAACACGGTAACTCGCGTGCTTAACCGTGCGCGGGAGTGCGGTCTCACGTGGGAGACAGCGCAGAAACTTGCAACAAACGAGATTCAGAAGCAACTGTTTCCCACAGACGTAGCCAAGCCAACCTACAAGATGCCGGACTACGAGTGGGTACACCGCGAAATGCAGAAAAGCGGCGTCACCCTGAGCCTGTTGTGGGTCGAGTACTGTGAGCAATGCCGTGCGGTCGGCGAGCTTCCGTATCAGTCCACGCAGTTCAACAAGTACTATGCGGAGTACGTCCACAAGACCAAGGCCACGATGCACCTGGATCACAAACCCGGCGAGACCATGCAGGTAGACTGGGCGGGCACCACGGCTCATATGCTGGATACATCCACCGGTGAACTGCTGGATGCGTACCTGTTCGTAGCGGTGCTGCCGTATAGCGGCTATACGTAGGCATCAATCTGGACGGCAAAAAGGACGTTCTCGGAATGTGGGTCGGAGAAAACGAGAGCGCCAAGTTCTGGGCGTCTGTGCTGAACAGTCTGCGGAACCGGGGCGTGGAGGATATTTTCATCGCCTGTACGGATAATCTGACCGGCTTAACCGCTGCAATCGAGGCGGTATTCCCTAAAACGGAAATCCAGAACTGCATCATCCACCAGCTGCGCAACTCCAGCAAATATGTTTCCTACAAGGATTTGAAAGCCCTGATGGCAGATTTGAAGATGGTCTATGCGGCAGTAGATGAACAAACCGCTCTGGACGCTTTGGACGTCTTCGCTGAACGCTGGGATAAGAAATACCCCAAAATCTCGCAGTCCTGGCGGGAGAATTGGCCGAATCTCAGCACCTATTTCAAGTATCCTCAGGAGGTGCGAAGGCTGATCTACACCACCAACGCCATCGAGGGTTTCAACCGCCAGCTTCGGAAAGTGACCAAAGCGAAATCCGTCTTTCCCACCGACGACAGTCTTTTCAAGATGCTCTATCTTGCCATGATGGACATCACAAAGAAATGGACGGGCCGGAGGCAGGACTGGAGCACGATCTACGCCCAACTGGTGGTTTTCTTCGGGGATCGGATCCCCGAATAGCAGAAACCGGCCCGCACGGCAAGGGTAAATGCACGGCGGCTGAGGCCGCCGCCCATGCGTTCCGTTTCCTGCTTATTCTGTTGGTAAGGCGGGCGGCTTCCGCCGCCCCGCCAGACCATATACTTTTCGCCCTGTTTTTCACCGCTATTTGATGTTTACACAGAATTTGGGACGCTACCGAGGCAGTTTACGATCATCTTCTTCGTCTCTATAGGTAAGTATTCAGTTTTATAATCCGTATGCGGCTATCCCTGCGACAGCAGAAAGGCAGATCAGCAGGTTTACTCTCCGTGATGACGGCGGCAGCCCTCGTCGCCCTCTTCGTGGCCGCAGTCGAGGCCTTTTCCGTGATGATGGCCGCACTCATGATCTTCACCGTGGTGATGGCGGCAGCCTTCATCCCCATGATGGTGTCCGCACTCCTGTCCTTCGCTGTGGTGATGACCGCATTCGTGACCTTCTCCGTGATGATGACCGTGGTGGTCGCACTTGGCGTCGGGATCATATTTCAGCGTTCCATCCGCAAGGGCTTTTGCGGCAGCATCCGCAGATCCCTGAACGCCTGCATAAAGCTTGATCCCGGCGTCGGAAAGCGCCGTCTGCGCACCCATACCGATGCCTCCGCAGATCAGGGCGTCAGCCTTCACCGCCTGCAGGAACCCGGCAAGGGCGCCGTGACCGCTTCCGTTGGTATCCACGATCTGCTCATTCACGATCTTCCCCTCTTCAATATCGTACAGCTTAAACTGCTCGGTATGGCCGAAGTGCTGGAAGATTTCTCCGTTTTCGTATGTGACTGCGATCCTCATGGTATTTGTTCCTTTCTCAATGATTTTCTGATCGATCTTGACCGGTTCAAATTCACAGTGTCCGCCTGTGATCAGCAGCCTTTTTCCGTTTACCAGGGCGTCGGCTACCTTTTTCCTCGCACTGTCATAAATGGCGGTTACGGTGGTCCTGGCGATGTTCATCCGGGAGGCGCAGGCTTCCTGGGTAAGACCCTCGTCATCCAGAAGTCTCAATGCCTCAAATTCATCCACGGTCATCTGGACGCTTTCTGCGGCTGTGATATCGTCAGGCGAGAAGCTGCGATAGACCGGAAGCTGTTCGATCCTGCGGCATCGGAATGGTCTTGGCATAGGCTCTCCTTTCTGACATATGTCAGGAAAAATAATAAACCTGATAGCGACATATGTCAATAACCTTTCGAAGGATCTTCAGGAAAACAATGCGCCTCCGTTCTGCTACAGGCAGTCCGGAGGCGATACATTTAATTAGGCATAGATATTCACTTCATTTGCTTTTCAAACCTGAACATACCATCAAAACCTTCACCCTCATAATTGTTCTCCTCTCCGGTTTCCGAATCGTGAGGATCCGGATGATGGCTGTTGAAGAACTCGACGATATACTGCGCATGATCGTGTTGACCTGCCGCTTGACCGCTCCGATCTGGCTTTGACGGCTTCCGGATCCCAGCCCAAGCGTCAGGTATTTTGACTGTACTCTTTCAAGGATGGAAGTGCAGGCCGGGTCCGTCCACGGACGATGACGGTCGATCCTCCCAATATGGGGATAAGTATAAGCAAACACTGCGAAGTATTCTTCGGGGAAATCCTTCGGCATACTTCTTGAAATATTACACGATACACGCTTGTGCCCGTTTTTTTGCTTCGTTACTAGAAAGAGCCATAGCGGGCGACCGCCTCATCTATGGTCATAGCGCCTGTCCCAACGCCATAAACCGCCTGCCTGAACTGTTTCACAGCGTCGTCCGTCAAACCGAACACTTCCGGTGACAGGATCCGGGACTCCGGAACGCTTCCAAATGCGGAATACATACGGTTAAAGGACAGGTCTTTGGTCGGTGACACAAGGCCCTTGTTCTGCGCCATCTCGTTCAGTTCCTGCGACGTGATCAGAAAACGCATGAATTCGTTGGCCATGTCCAGGTTGGGGCTGTCTTTGTTGACAGAGAACTGCAGATTCGGAATATCAAGGAAATAAGCGCCTTCGTCCGCCATGGGCACGGGGACAAAGGTATAGGTAAAGGGGTTGGCGGCAAATGCCTCGGAACGGCTCTCCCGTTTTTTTGTTCCGGAGACGGTATCTCCGGAGCAGGTCATCATAGGTACGTCGCCCTCAAAAAAGCGAAGGATCACAGCGTCATAGTTGTTTTCGATCTCTGCACATGCGTCAAGATCCACGCAGCCGTCGTTCAGAAACTGCACAATTTTCTCAAGGGAAGGCCGCATATACTCACCGGCCGAAGGATCCAGGGCGTTGAGTTTTTTGACGGCGTCTGCATCGTGTGCCACAGTTCCGCAGAAGAACGGATAGATCGTCAAAGTGAAAAGCGATGTAGTTTCCTCTTTGGAAAAGCCCATGATCGGGTTATCATAACCCTTCTCATGAAATGCGGCGCATACTGCCGTCAATTCCTGATAGGTCGTGGGAACGCTCAGCCCTTCTTTTGCAAACAAATCGCTGTTCACCAGCATACCGTAGGTGTTTGAGAAAACCGGGACCATCGGGAGCGTGCCGTCGTCCGTATTCAGGATGATATTGCTGCGGATGCAGTCCAGGTCAAGACCCAGCGCGGAGTTGGCCAAATCCTCGGCATGATCAATGGAAGCCTTATACTGCTCCCGGCCATACATCCAGGCGTAATTGACGTAGATGTCAGGGGCGTCGTTTCCGTTCAGGACTGTGCCGATCATGTTGTTGTAGTCGTCGATTTTCGTGAATACCAGTTCCACGTTGGGATAATACGCGTTGAAACGGTCAAATTCGGCTTCCAGCGCTTCAAAGTTGCTGTAACCGCCGGCAACGCTGATATGACAGCTGACGGAAGTATCCAGAGACGGCCGGAAACCTTCCTCGGCAGCCGTTTCCTGCTTCTTAGCGCCGCATGCGGTCAGACTCAGGATCATCAGCACCGCCAAAAACATACACATCGTTCTTTTCATCATTCGTTCCTTTCCTCCCTGATTCTTCGGATTTCATTGATGACCAGTTTCATATCAACAGGCTTGGCGATATGTCCGTTCATTCCTGCGTTCATGCACTCTGTGACGTTTTCGGAAAAAGCGTCTGCAGTCATTGCAACGATCGGGATCGAAGCTGCCCAGGAGTTCTCCAATCTCCGGATGGCTCTGGTCGCGTCGAGCCCGTTCATCTCCGGCATCTGTACGTCCATAAAAATCAGCGCATAGCTGCCCTCCGCGGCTGTACGCATCTTCTCTACGCAGACACGTCCGTTTTCCGCGCGTTCGCTTGTGATGCCGATCATGCTGAGCATACGGGATATGATCATCCAATTCACGTCGATATCCTCTGCGACAAGGATGTGCAATCCATTCAGATCGGAATAATCGTCTTCCGGTTCGCCGGATTTGGACTCTGTGCCAAGAAGCGCATTGATTCGTTTTTGGAGGGTGGATCGGAAGATCGGTTTGCCGATAAAACCGTCTGCACCTGCCTCTTTTGCCAAATCCTCGATGTCTGACCAGTCGTATACGGAGGTCAGCAGTATGGGGATGTCTGTATCGACCTCCGCTCGGATCCTGCGGATCGTTTCAAGGCCATCCATATCCGGCATTTTCCGTTCCAGAATCACAATGCCGTAATCCCTTCCGGACGCATGCCTGCGGGTAATCATCTCAATTGCTTCAGCTCCGCTGCGTGCCTGCTCCGCTGCAGCGCCCAGGGATTCAAACTCAGCGGTCAACGTTTGCAGAAAAGCCTCATCGGCATCCGCAATGAGAGCATCGGTCTGACCAAGCCGAATATCGTCCAGCTGCCTGTCGGCTGCCGGGATATCCAGCACAACAGTGAAGGTTGTCCCCTTGCCTTGCTCGCTCTGACAATCAATCGTTCCGTCCATCAGATCGACCATCTGCTTTGTTATAGCCAGACCAAGGCCGGTCCCCTCAATGCTGTTGACACGGCTGTCTGTCTGACGCGAGAAAGGCTGATACATGGTCTTCATGAATTCCGGGCTCATGCCGATGCCCGAATCGGCCACAACATAGGTCAGCCGCAAGCAGCCGGGGATGGCGCTCTCTTCCTCGCGCAGATCCACACTGACACGTCCGCCGGGCTCCGTATATTTGATGGCGTTGGAGAGAATATTGATATAGATCTGGTTCAAACGGAGCTGGTCCGTATACAGGTATTCCTTTTCCACCTGATGGATATGGAAGCTGAACTCAATCTTCTTTTCCTTGATCATCGGCTGTGAAATATTGATAAGGTTCTCGACCGTCTCCACAATAGAGAACGACCGGGGACTCAATTTCAGTTTTCCGCTTTCCACTTTGGATATATCCAGAATGTCGTTGATCAGTGTCAGCAGATGATTACTGGCAAGACTGATTTTTCGAAGGTTCTCCCTGGTTGACTCCACATCCCCGAGATCTTTTTCGGCAAGGGTCGTAAGGCCTATGATGGCATTCATGGGCGTGCGAATATCGTGGGACATGGTGGAAAGAAAATCGGTCTT
>JAEEGG010022169.1_pt1 | contig 12535 bp, 8 predicted proteins | sample 9134161 | NCBI WGS metagenome assembly JAEEGG01 (sample SAMN16246543, study PRJNA631951) | gut metagenome | biome: gut microbiome; feature: rumen; material: CR-attached | host: Bos | place: Iran: Karaj | collected 2018-10
GCTTCGTTATAAAACATGATGGCTGCTCATTCCCCGAAGCTGTGAAGAAACTGGCTGAGAAATGCAACATCGATATCGAGGAGTCCGAGCCTTCTGCACAGGAGGAAATGGAAAGGAAGCAGAAGGAGGCAATGTACATAGCCAATGACATCCTGGCGAAATACTATCATGAGCTGCTTCTTAATAACGTAGAAGCTTCCAAATATGCCTTCGGACGATGGAATGAAGAATACTGCAAAAAACATCTCATTGGTTATTGTCCGCCCGACGCACGCCTGATTGATAAGCTTGGCATATCAAATGAAATCGTCGAGCAGCTGGGACTGAAGAACAAAGGTGGGTATGACTTCTTCAATGAACGTGTTGTCATTCCTATCCGCGACAGGAACCAGCACATTATCGGATTCACAGCTCGCCTTCTACAAATCCCCAATGACAAGTATAAAGACAAGGAGAAGGAGCCGCCAAAGTATATGAACAGCAAAGAAAGCATCATATATGACAAGAAAAGTTCATTCTTTGGTTCTGATACGGCATGGGGAGCAATCTTTCGGACTGGCATCTGTCACATCGTGGAAGGTGCTTCTGACTGTATAAGGCTGCATCTCATCGGTGTTCCTAACACTTTGGCACCTTTAGGCACTGCCTGGACGGAGGAACATTGTGCCATCATCAAGAAGAAGGCTTCACACATCTGCTTCGTGCCTGATGCGGACCCACCCAAGCCTAACGAGAAGTACGGACCTGGCATCAAGGCGGTGATGGAGTCTGGCGAAGCGGCCATGAAGTATGGCTTTACTGTCTCTGTGAAGCAGATACCCATCGGAAAAAAGAAAAAGGATCCTGACTCGTACTGTAAAGACAAGGCAAAGTTTGATAAACTTAAAGAAACAGATTTCGTTCTTTGGCTGGCCGAACTCCTATTCGAGAAGGGCATGACTGCAGAGCAGGAAAGCAAGATTATTAACAGGCTTGCTTCGCTCATGACTACCCTATCTGATGAAACAACTGTTGACAGGTATATCTCGAAACTGACAAAATATGTTCCCGGGAAGCGCACTTGGCAGAAGGCTCTGGATGCACAGCGTAATGAGCAGGCGGAAGCTGAAGCGAAGGCTAAGGCTGAAAAGGATTCTGACCTTTTCAAAAAGTATGGCTTCAACATCGAGAAAGACAAACACTATTACTCTATCTCTGATAAAGGTGGGGTGTATGTATGGAGTAATTTCATCATGACGCCGCTTTATCATATCAGAGACAGCGTGAATCCTAAGCGTATCTACTTGCTGAAGAATGAACGGGGACAACAGGAACTGCTGGAACTGAAGCAGGAGGATTTGTGCTCTCTGCAAAGGTTCATGGTGAAAGTCGAAGGCTTGGGTAATTTCATCTGGAAAGCTACGAATCGTGAATTGCAAAAGCTGAAGGAACAGCTTTATGAGGTCACGGATTCGGCTGAGGAGATTGTACAGCTGGGATGGCAAAGCGAGGGGTTCTTTGCCTTTGGCAATGGTATATTCCATGATGGGAAATTCCTCAAAACAGATGATGTGGGTATCGTCAGACTGCCTGAAGGCAATTACTATCTGCCTGCAAACTCTTCTATCTACAGTAAGGACAAGAAGCTTTTCCAGTTTGAACGGCGTTTCGTACATCTGGGACTTTCTACCATTTCACTCAAAGAGCTTACGAATCATCTTTTCCGAGTCTTCGGGAACAATGGACGTATGGGCTTCCTGTTCCTATTGGCTACGCTTAACAGGGACATCGTGACAAGGGTGACACGCTCCTTCCCTATCCTGAATCTCTTCGGACCGAAAGGCTCTGGTAAGTCCGAGCTGGGACATACGCTGATGTCATTCTTCATCATTGATAACGTGCCGCCCAATATACATAACTCTACCAAGCCTGCTCTTTGCGATACGGTGGCCGCTGTGTCAAATGCGCTGGTTCACCTTGATGAGTACAAGAATGAAATGGAGCCTAGCAAGATTGAGTTCTTGAAAGGACTCTGGGACGGCACGGGACGTACACGCAAGAACATGGATCTGGATAAGAAGAGCGAGGTGACTTCTGTCGATTCTGGCGTCATTCTCTCTGGACAGGAGATGCCGACTGCCGACAATGCGCTCTTCTCGCGTATCATCTTCCTCTCGTTCAAGAATTCTTCGTTCTCTGAAGAGGAAAGGGCAAACTTCCTTACGCTTAATCAAATCAGAAAGCAGGGCTTGACGCATCTGACACTGGAGATACTCAGTCACAGAAAGAAGGTGGAAGGCTCTTTCCGTAATCTCTATCATCAGACAATGATGGAGGTCAGCGAGAGCCTGAAGGAAAAGGGCAAAGATATCGAGGATCGTATCATGATGAACTGGGTGTCGCCGCTGACTGTGTTCAGGTGTCTGGAGAGTGCTATTGACACTTCACTTTCCTATAAGGAGATGTTTAATATCTGTGTCGAAGGCATACGCTTTCAAAACTCCCATTGTAAGCAGAACAATGAGCTTTCCAACTTCTGGAAGGTGGTGATGTATCTCGTCGGTGAGAACTTGCTCGTTGACGGGGGTGATTACCGTGTCGAGTATCTGCACCGCCTCAATACGGACAAATACAAACGTGAATGGCAGGAAGCACATCCTGTTCTCTATGTCCAAAAGTCCCGATTGTTCATGCTTTACAAGAAGAACGGGAAAGCTGTGGGCGATAATATCCTTTCGGAAAGTTCTCTTGAATACTATCTCCTTAACTCCAGGGCTTATCTGGGATATAAGAAAGGGGTACGCTTCAAGGTGTTTCATGGTGGAGTTCAGAAGTTCAAGAGTGGCGGTGATGGCGTTCCCGAGAGCAAGGTATTCCAAGCCTATTGCTTTGACTACGGTATTCTGGAAGAGGACTATGGCATCAACCTGGAACTGGCATCCGATGATGATGGAGACACTGCTCATAAGGAAGATTATGATGCTGCTCATCCTAAACAACAGACATTAGACTTATAGACATTCTTCTCTTTCTTTCGGTGCAGAACCTTCTGCAAACCCCGATTATTTGCCGCGAGGCACGTAATCGGGGTTATTTTTTGTCCGAAAAAAGCGATTTGATTTTGATAGCTCATTTTTTACTTACAACATTTACAACTTATACAACATCTTATTTTATAATAAGTTAAAAGGCTTCCTCTCGGAAACATCTGACAACATCTGACAACATGGCTCATAATTAGTTTTTTTCGACAACAAAATCGGGCAGTTTACAACACTGGCAACACATGCAATATTTATATCTTATTTTATATCAACAAATTAGCACATCGTCGAACGTGTTGTAAATGTTGGAAGCGAAAACATGTGTACACGAGTTAAAAATCTTTTTTTCAGAAAAAGTTTAATATATAGTTGAGATACTATCGATTATCAGTACCTTTGCAAATCATTTGAAAATTGCTGATACTATGGAAAACACTATTTTTATTACACTGGAGCCGTATCTGGCCCAATGGTTGAAACATCAGATGGGTGGTACTAGTCCGATTCCTGTCAAGAGAGCTTCGGCTGAAGCTGCTATCCTGCAGATGTTCCTCCAGAAACAACCGCGTGACCCTCTGTATAGGCCGCAAATTAAAGCACTGCCTGGGCAGGTGGAAATACTGCTGCCTAGATTCCGACTGAGAGATACGCGTACATATAACTATTTGCCGCCTCGCGGTGAGAAGGCGCTGCACCAGTGCATACGCAATCGCTTCAAGGTGGCAATGTGGACGGATCTGCATACCGTAGGGAATGTGGTCAAGAGGACGGACATCGTCATCTCTAACTGGATGGAGAAACATGGCATCGAGGTGGATGACAAGAACTGGAACACTGTTGCCAAGATACTCCAGCGTTGTAGGGCTGTGTATTGCAAGAATAATCGTCTGACTGGCCATAAATCTTCAAAAGACGCAGAAATATAGCTTTTTTTTCACTACATCAATCGCTTTTTGTCCACCTATGAAGCAGTCTCTTCCGAACATAACAGTTATCTATTACGTGCCTTGTGCTTCGCTCATACCCAACATCACTGAGAAGCATCGGGCAGGACTGCCTGTTGCCATATTCCCGCTACCCTCTGCCATTGAGCAATATGGCAATGCTTCATGCGAGGCGGAGCAGGAATATGACAATGGGGGCTATTCGGAGAAAACTGTGCTGCAGTTCACCACTACAGACGATTTGAGCCACTACCCTCCTTTGGCATTCGTGGTTACGGATGCGGATGGGCAGTCGTACATCATAGGGACAAAGGAAGCGCCATACCCTATCATGGAAATCACTCAGACGATTGACAAGGAGGTGCATGTGAATACTGTCAAGGTGACATTCACACGACCAAAGTCTCTCGTTCCCTGTGTGATGTAGGCCTCCTCTCGGTTTTGTCAAATCTTGGCTAATTATTCGTCTCGGTTTTGTCATAAATCGAACAACTATTCGTCTCGGTTTTGTCAAATAATTGCTGAAATCCTTTGTCGTTCAGCTGAAAATTCGTACCTTTGTAGCCGAAATCATCTATAAAGCAAAGGAGAACATGTACATAGAAAGAGCAATAGATAAACTGCTGAAAGAGTGGAAGGGAAGCAGAAGCCTTAAACCGCTATTGTTACGAGGTGCAAGACAAGTTGGTAAGTCATGGGCTGTTCAGCATCTGAGTAAATCATTTGATTATTACATCGAGGTAAACTTTGAGAAACGCCCGGACATAAAGGATGTGTTTGAAAGAATCCATGATGTACATGAATTGGCAAATAGCCTGGGGCTGCTATACAATGTGCCTGTAGAGGCAGGCAAGACATTGTTATTCCTCGATGAAATACAGGATTGCCCTAATGCCATCAAGAGTTTGTGGTCATTCAAAGAAGACTTTCCCGGACTGCATGTGGTAGCTGCCGGGTCCTTGTTGGAATTCGCATTGCAAGAATTACCGTCCTTTGGCGTTGGCCGAATACGATCATTATTTGTCTACCCCTTCTCTTTTGACGAGTTCCTTATGGCTGAGGGAAAGGTTGCATGGGTGAAAGCAAAGCAAAAAGCCAATTGCAACAATCCTTTGCTCTCTGCCCTGCATAACGACATCGTGCAGCACTATCGTACATTCCTGATGGTGGGCGGTATGCCTGCAAGCGTGGCAGCATGGGTGGAAACACACGACTATCGCAATTGTCAGACAGAACTTGATGATATCCAACTGACATATTATGATGACTTCATAAAATATGCCAAGAAGGTTGACCCCACATTGCTCAGAAACACCTTGCAGAGCGTCATCCTGCAGATTGGAGATAAATTCACTTACAGCAAGGTCGAAGGCTCATATCGAGCAGACGATGTAAAGAAAGCTTTAAAGCTACTTTGTGATGCTGGTATTGTCAAACGTGTCAGTCATACTGCGGCGAACGGATTACCACTTGGGGCTGAGACAAACGACAAGTTCCGTAAATATATTTATCTCGACAGTGCTCTCCTGCTGCGCATCCTTGACTTGGATCTAGGGGGGGCACGTCGGCTTACAGACTTAATTGTGGCTGGCACAGCCGAAGATTTGGTCAATAAAGGCGGACTGGCTGAAATGGTACTGGGATGGGAAATCATCAAATACAACAACCCGCGTTCACAGCATGACCTTTATTATTGGGAAAATACTGCCGAGGGTACGCACTCTGAGGTGGACTACATTATCACCCGCGACATGAAGGTTCTGCCTATCGAATGCAAATCCGGAATAAGCGGTAAAATGAAGAGCCTGCGATTGTTCATGCACTACAAGCACTTAACGGAAGCATTACGTTGTTCTTTGGAGAACTTTGCCTTGTTAGAAAATCGCGACGAAAAAGATGACAATGCAATCAGACGCATACAAATCCTGCCTCTCTACGCTATATCAAATTTGTATTGCGTGTAGCCTAACGTTTTTTCTGCTTCTGTCATAATAGTGTACTTTTGTGCCAAAGACTCATCAGTACACTATTTTTTATGCCTAAGAACAAACAAATACCATCTTCATCTGAAAGGCTATGTCGGAGGACATGACTTCGACAGAGATCACATTGATTATGCTTTCCAAGAATCCGGATACGGAGGTGCATGTGAACATTGATTCATTAGGCTCACACTTTTACACATATTTATTCATAAAAGAGATAGATAATAAAATGAAATGAGTTTTTTTTGAATTAATGAAAAAATTTGTCTATATTTGCAAAGCGATACTGCACAAAAACGAAAATATTAACCCTAATATGGCAAAAGAACTGATGTTCAAATTGGCTGGTACAGATTATGTTGCAGCACCCGTAAAACTTGAGAGTAAAAAGATTTATGGTCGGTCGGACATCGTGGCTCCAGGCCGAGGGGGCGAAGTTTGCGGCTCGGATTACCTCTCGTCTAACGATGCACACGTAATCCGAATGTCTTATTTGAACTCGGAATCCGACAGGCTTTAGACAAGCCAGTTGTATTAATACAAGAGAACGGAACACCTAAAATTTTCGATATAGCACCATTGAGATATTTGGAATATATTAAATAACTGAAATATCATAAGGTTTTAGAATCTCAGGGCGATGTGCCTAATCCAAGGAGGGGGGGAAAGGTGTGATTCCAAGCAAACAGAGTTATTCTACCAAGAAATAAAAGGCCAAAGATAATAAAACTATTGGAAACAATGACGGATAAAAATAGCATTTGGCAACTTGGCGCCCCCTCCATGTCCCAGATGAACCTATCGTAATAAATAACAGATGATTACATCGCATATGAGTAAAAAGGACAATACTACAATTTTTGAAGAAAAGACATATCCTCTTAAAGTCCCAGTATATGTGTCAAAACGGATTGAGGTGGATGATGCCAATTCTTTCGATTCTTTTGCCGTATCGCAAGAGAATATGATTGACCTGGCCAAGAAGTATATTGACGACTATAATTCGAATCCCAAGGCTCATATCGTCAGCGATTACAAATCCAAGACAACGACAATTGGTATTGACAGTATTGCCTATGAGGATATTGCATTTAACAAAGATAAATGTTTGTTGTTGCGCGCGACTGCTTACAAGTCTAATCTAATTGATGGATTTTATCAGCAACAAGATGACGAGGGGCATGAATTTCGTTTCAAGCAGAAGGACAAATTATGCAGTGATACCTATATTTTCATCCTTTATCCACTCATTGCGAAGGATTTGGTTAATGATGTCTCTGAAATTTACTGGCATATTTTCATCTATGAAGATCCATCAAAAGTTGGGGCCGAAATAGTGAAGATTGCCAAACTAATAATGGGACAGATAATCAAAGCTCCGATTAGAAATATTAAGTCAGAAAAGATGTTGGCAGACATTCGCAAGTATGATTTAATATCTAAGGTGGAAATATCATTGTCAACGATTGGCGAGGATGAGGAAGGCATACCCGAATACATCAAAAACTACACTTATAAATGCTCTTCTAAGCGTGAACAGAAAATATCGTTAGAGAACATGAGTGTAGAAGATGCGGTTTTGGTGTTTAATGATAAGGATTTCATAAAATGGTACAATAGACGAAGTGTTAAGTTTTCAACCTACAACAAACGGCTGTTTTCGATGGTTCAAGAATTTAAAGACAAAATCACCGAGTCATTTGAGGACAGTTTTAATTATTCAATTGAGATTAAAGAGTCTGCAATAAAAGATAAGAGCATTTTCGAAAAAGAAAATATCAAGAAAAATGTTGAAGGAATCTTTGCAAACTATTTGGCAGCAAATTCTAATGACTGACGCTAAAGCCTATGAGGATTTCTTGTCTCTTTGCATGACAATAGCCACAACGCTGTTGTCAGTCAGTGTTTCTATCTTTACTTTGACGACAGCATTCGTCGTCAGCAAAAAGGATAGTTTGAATGAACTTGGCAGACAGGTGGAAGAAGGAGGGCAATCTTTGACACTCGCTAGAAGGATGAATGCTTTACGGAGTTTTATCAAGACGATGAAGTTTATCACGAAGATGTCAATGGCTGCTGTTTTGTCTTCTGTTTTGTCTTTACTTTTAGTTGCTTTTTTAAGGAGTACATCTACTAGACTCTATGTACATCTTTTGATTTTTACATCTTTTGCGAGCATCGTTTTTACATTTATATATATATGGATTCTGTTTGAATGGTTCCTTAAACAATGAACACAATCTTGAAGAATCTTTATTCCTGCAATTCTAAAAGACATGAATATACGTCTTTGTTATTAAATGATTCTTATGTATACGTAGCTTTGATCAAGCCAATAATTACTTGAATAAACTTATCCATGGGTCCGTCATTTTCTCAGCAATCTACTTCATTTTAGAAACAAATTATTATTCTTTATCTCGGTATTTTAACCGATTCTATAATTTGTCTCTATAAACCTTCTCATCTGTCATATTGTATTATCCATCTTGCATTATTTATCAAAACTATTCCATATTAGCTAATCTTCCAAATATTATAGATATCACGACGACGGTTAAATGCAATTTTTCCTCCTTCCATAATACCTACAATAGCCTTTTGAATACTAGGCGTATCAATCGAGCCGTCTTCTAATTCTATGCTATTACCATTCTCAAAATCACATGCTACGACCTTCTCGCTTTCACCTAGCACAGGAATATTTGCATTATGTGTGGCAAAAATGAATTGCATTTGGGGCTTCAACTTTATTATTTCAGTAATCACCTCTTCATAAATAGTTTGGTTATCAAGGTCGTCTTCTGGTTGGTCTATCACCAATACATTGGTATCTTTTTGTGCCAACAAAAACAAAATCAATGCAGAAGCTCTCTGCCCTAATGAATGACGGGACAAAGCCTTTCCCTTATATTTAATAGTGACTCGGTTTTCCACCTTGTAAGTAAGCAGATCGCCAAGAGACTCTTTAAACCTCTTACTTACTTCCCCAACAACATTTTCATTAAGTCCATCTTTGAAGTTTTTCCAATTCCTAATTATTTCAATATAGTCTTTATAATTTGCTTCGATATTCTGATATGTAGCCTCTCTTAATCCAGTGCCCCTTAAGAATCCTTTGATGTGATTGATAAAGTCGTTTCGTCGTCCTTTAAATACCACATCAATTGTCAAATTCCCATTGGAATCATTAATTTTGGCGACCTCTTTCTCCAATGCAAGAAATTCTTGACGCCAGGCCTCATTCAAGTCATCAAGAGCCTTATTAAGATTTGAATTAAGTTTTTTCTTTAGCTCCTCTTGTTTGCCAATTTCAGCTATTTTTGTTTTCGATTCAGTCAACAAACTACTAAGTTTCAGGAAAGTATCAGGATTAATCGTATCAGAATTGAGTTCGCGTTTTATTTTAGCGAAATCCTCCGCCATAGATTCTTCTTTTTCTATAACCTCGTTCAACGCATTTTCAATCTTTTCTATGACCTTCGAAAGTTTTTCTGCCAAAGACATTATATCTTGAGAAATCGAGCTCAATTCCTTTAATGCCAAATTAACCTTCTCGAAATGTGCCTTGTTTTCATCAGAACCAACTAATGGTTCCCAACATTCGTTTGATGATTCAACTATATTCAGTAATTCTTCTTTAAATTGTTTGATTGTACTGATTTTCAACTGCATTTCTTTCTTGTCTTTTTCATATTGAGCTTGGACTTTTAATTTGTCCTCCACACCATTATCCCTAAAAAATTTTAATTTTTGCACAGTATCTTTAATTGTTTTCTCAAGTTCCTCTTTCTGTATAGCAATGTCTTTTACCTTCTGTAACTCTAATACACAATTTCTCACATAAAGCTTCTTCTCATCAATAACTGACTTCTGACCTTCTATATGAGACCATATTAATCGTTGAAGCAATTCTGATTCAAAGGTTTCTTTTTTGTTCGAAAGGTCTTTCTGCCCAAAATACACTGGATTCTTGAAGATGGCAGATAAAGAACAATCAAGCCTATTATTGGCGTCATCATAGATAGAAGGCGACTGGCCAAGTATACGTTCCAGACGATATTCTTTTCCGTCATTACATCTTAACACAATCGTCACTTTGCCACCACTTCCAAGGATGTAGCTTACGAGTTCATTTTTATATGATTTATCAGCCGCAGCATCATTTAACTCTATTCCGAGTGCATCTCTTAGAATCTCTATAATAGCAGATTTCCCACTTCCTCGAATACCTATAAAACTATTAAGGTCGGGTGATAGTTCAATGTTTTTCCCATCTAGTTTTCCACCACTGAATGAAATAGATTTTACATACGTCTTATTTTGAGTCGGAATTATAGGGCTAACCCTATGTCGATGGTCAATTAATGCATATTTAAGAGCCTCAAAATTAAAGTCACCAATCTTTATGTATACTTTGGCATCATTACCGTCTATGACATGAGCCTTGCCAACATCAGCTATTGTTTTACAATCAGATCCTTGAACAAATGCAGGCATCCATCCTTTAAACCATGCAACGCAATTATTTATCGTATCTCGTTTTGTAACCTTTTGGAATCCAAGAATTGAACTTTTGAAAAGTTCATCTTTTCCAATGGCTAAAATTCTTCCACCATCAAGTTCCTCAAAAAAACCTTTATTCTGATCAACGTGAGCCAAAATCACAAAAGAATCTCTTCCTTGTAGCCTATGTTCATTCAATTTCTTTAGAACATCCATCATACAAAGTCTACATGGCGTATTCTCATTTTCACGGTTGGCCACCCCTTCAAATGCAGAAGTAAGAAACTGGTTGATATAATCATCATCACCTTCTAACCAACTATCTTTATCAAAGACAATAAGTATGTGTATTCCATTGGCTCCGTCATTAACCGATAGCTCAACGCCAGGGAGTATCCATATCTCCTTTTTACTGGCAGCCTTTCGTAAGCTTTTATACTCCTCTCTATCGAACTTATTATGATTAGTTATTACGCCTATGGCTATACCTTCATCCACTATCCTTTCCACATATTTACCATTAAATTGCTCTGGTGTATCTGTGTAAGTAAACTCCTTGTCAGCTTTTGTGTGCAAATGGAAATCCGCACGTAGCCATGTCATTCCATTTTCAAATATCGTATTTACCATAAGTATAAATAAAATTTTAGTTATTAACACTATTATATTCTCTAATAATACGCCGTACCTAATCCTCCACTTCTAAGCAAACATTTTTATCGTTTCTTCATCATCTGCCACATGCAAAAATAATAACCAATATAAATTATATCTATAATACTCCAAAAAATAATACCATGTAATCTTTTTTACGATTGCAAATATAGTAAATAATAAGCAAAACATATTTCACACAACATGTCTTTTATCAATTATTTGCAGTTCACTTACTTCTTCTGCCCCAAAAGTATACAAGTATGTAAAAAACATTAACGATACGTAACAATTGTCACCATCTTAACTTTCACAAAATGGATTCAATGTAGGACATCTTTCTGCAAAGTTACGGATTAACTCTTTATATTATTTTATCGCTCTTTTCTGCCCGTTTTCGATGTAAATGCCTTGAGTGGGCATGAACTCGAGATTTCTACTAAAGATTTTAGAATAAAGCTTATTATAGATAAATCTCCATCTTACATCATGTTACTCATGTCTATTTGATTTTACTTTTCAAACTTCGATTTACCAGGCAGGATTTCTTCTAGTCGGTTTATAAGAAGAGGCTTCCCAACATGGAAATCATCACGGTACTCATCATTGAGGACTATCACATCACAACCTGCAAAATCAAGGGCTCGGATGCTATTCTCGTCACGAAGTGCGTTGAATCGCGTTTTGATGTCCCCATCCTGAAGCAATCCTTTCTTCATTAGACTTAACGGATAGATGAGCCAGGTTAGATTCTTGCTTTCTCTAAATCTAGAGAGAGAATGCTCTATCTCTCTTTGGTACTGTTCCATAACTTTTATGTTTTCCGTCTTCAAATGTGGCACAATGGCATGGTGACAGTAAGGTAAGATATAACGCCCTGAAGTTTTGGAAACAAGCTGGGGGCAAATTAACCAATCCGAGTTGATAATAGTTTGACAGTAGGTTGAATCGGTAAACCAATATTGGCCCAAATGAAGTCTGATTCCGTTCTCGAAAAAGTAATTTTCGGGCTTCTGTTCCCTCATGATTATGTAATCGTCACAGGCATACAGATAATGTTCGCTCAATCCTTTTATGCGAGGAATATACAAGTCTATGACATTTGAGTTAAAAACAGGTAGATATTCATTCGGAACAATTTCCCAGTCCCATACAATGTGTACACTTTCATGCTGTGTGTTCAGCCATTTAGGAACCTGAGTCTCAGATATAGACATTACAATAAATATGTTTCTTATCCATGGCATATATCTTTCTATGCTGCGAAGTTGGAAGCGAAGAGTATCCCAGTCACGAAAACGAGTAGCGTTATTGCTCCAGTCACTCAAACTAGATACATATTTTTTGTACTCCACAAACCATTTTTCGTCACTGTAATCAACAAATGGTATTACATAGTCAATAGGCATGTTCTCCCAATTAT
>JAEEGG010022171.1_pt1 | contig 12535 bp, 9 predicted proteins | sample 9134161 | NCBI WGS metagenome assembly JAEEGG01 (sample SAMN16246543, study PRJNA631951) | gut metagenome | biome: gut microbiome; feature: rumen; material: CR-attached | host: Bos | place: Iran: Karaj | collected 2018-10
AGGGCGACGAAAGCAATCCTCTGGTCGTTTTCGTTATAGACGGGTATCTCGAAATCCGTTTCCACAAGAGAGAATTCCTCCCCGTTGACAAGTGCGAGACCGAATGCTGAAGCCTCATTAGGGGAATTACCCTTGAAAAGCGGAACGAGGTAGCGGTATTCTCCGCTGGCGGCCTTGCCTATGTAAATAAGGTCTGAACTCCATCCCGCATCGCTGCCCATAGGATGCCATTCTTCGAAGAGGGGCACTGTGTACGCATCTCCCTTATAGCGGTCTACGGAGATGTCGCCGGTCCCGCCGTAGTTGGAATAGTAGCCGAATACTATGGCGTTGTCATCGGACGTGCGCAGTATATAAGGATATGAGCGGGCCTGCGAGATGTCCTTCACGAAGGAGAAGGCTCCGCTTTCCGTAGTATATTCTTCGATGCTGTCGCCGCTGTACCAGTTGCCGGAAACGAGCACCTTGCCGTTGCCGAATCCCAGCGCGCGGAAGAGTGCGCGTCCTGCGGCCATATTCGGTCCGGTGGAGAACGAGTGCGTCGCCGGATCGTAGATGTCCACTCTGTTATGGACGCCGCTGCCGCCGCCGGACCGGCATCCGCCGAGTATCATATATTTGCCGTCGCCAAGGGGGGCGGCAGTGGTATTGTCATGGTGGGAAGTCATATCCGGCAGTGCAGTCCATTTGTCGGTGGCGAGGTCATAGTATTCTGCGGTGTTGCTGACTCTGAAAGAATTGGTGTGCCCGCCGGCCACGACGATTTCGTCTCCGGTCCTGAAGATCGCGAACGAGGAGCGTCCGGTGTTCATATCGGCGAGTTTGGCGGCCTCCATCTTCACGTAGCTCAATTCCTTGGCTTTCACGGTTATCTCGCAGGTCGCAGTCTTGCCGCCGTCGGTGGTTTTCACTGTGATGACCGCGTTTCCGGCCTTTATGGCTGTAACGATGCCTTCCTGGTCCACGGATGCGATTTCGGTGTCGGAACTTTCCCAGCTGACACTCTTGTCGGAGGCTTCCGCAGGCTCGACGGTGGCCGTGAGGGTGAGCGTCTCGTCTTCCATAAGCGTGGCCGAAGTGACATCCAGCGTCACTCCGCTCACGGGAACGGGCTTGGCCGTGACGGTTACCTTGCAGCTGCCCTGCTTGCCGTCGGCCGTGGCCGTGATCGTTGCGGTTCCTGCCTTGACGGCCTTCACGGTGCCGTCGGTTACGGTCGCGACCTGGGTGTCGGAGCTGGTCCAGGTTACCTTGGGATTCGTTGCATTTGAAGGCAGGACCGCGGCCTTGAGATCCTGGCTTTCGCCTTCGACGAGGGAAAGCGTCGCCGGCGTGACGGTGACGGATGTGACCTTGACCTCGGGCGGTGTGGGCGGCGGGGTAGGCTCGGGTTTCACGCATCCTGAAAGGGTGGTCAGGATTGCCGCAGACAGCAGCAGGATGGCTTTGTGTGTGTTCATAGTTGTTATGGATTATAGCTTTTGTGCCGTGTTATCTATCGAAATATAGACACAATCCCCAAAGAAGCCTGCGACAGAATATATAATCGGACGGACAATGCTTTTACTTTTTTGTCAGCGGCCCTTTGGAATTATTTGTTAAATTTGTGAAACACGCACGGATAACACCTGAAACTACAATACCATGGCTTTTTCAAGAAGAGACTTCTGCAAGACCGGCCTGGCCGCAGGCCTGGCGCTCGGCGCCTCCATGATCGCCCCCATCCCCGCCGAAGCAAAGGGTGTCAAACCCAAGAAACGCAACCGTGCCAAGAGAGTGCTCATCATGTCTTTCGACGGCATCCGCGTGGATGCCCTCGCACAGGCCCGCACCCCCAACATCGACGCCCTCATCCGGGAAGGCAGCGCATCCTATGCCACCCGTGACGTGATGCCGTCCATCACCCTCCCGAACTATACGAGCCATCTCTGCGGAGCCGGCCCTGAGGTGCACGGAGTGGACGACAACGGCTGGAAGGTGGACAAATACAGGCTTGTCGCATTGGAGAGGGACGCCGACGGCTATTTCCCTTCGGTCTTCAAGGTCCTCAAGGACCAGGTCCCGGGCATCAGGACGGCGTACTACTGGAACTGGAAACCGCTCATCAACCCGTACAACCCCAAGGTCTTCGACGACACCCTCTATGCGGGCGACCCCGAATACGACGTCCTCTGCGACAGGGCGATGGCCTTCATCAAGGAGCACCGGGACGAGCCGCAATTCATCTTCCTGTACAACGTGCATACCGACCACGTGGGCCACACCTTCGCGTGGATGTCGCCCGAGTACATCGAATCCATAGAGGAAGGCGACGTGCAGGTGGGCAGGATGATGGATTTCCTCAAGGCGGAGGGCCTTTATGAGGACACCCACATCTTCTTCATCACCGACCACGGCGGAATAGGCAAGGGCCACGGCGGCGTCAGTCCGGAGGAGATGATCGTTCCCTGGGTGATCAAGGGCCCCGGCATCAAGAAGGGCTTCACCATCGAGGAGGCGAACAACACCGTGAACACCGCTGCGACCGTCGTGCGCCTCTTCGGCGCCGAGCAGCCGCTCTGCTGGACCGGCGAAGTCCCCGAATCGATCTTCGTCTGATAACCGCAGCCTTTCTGATATGAGAAAGATCCTCCTTTCCGTCGCGCTGGTCCTCGGCGCGATCCTTTCCCGGGCCGGCGTTCCCGAAACGCGTGCGTTCATCCGCGATTCGTGGGAGAAGAGCGTCCGCTTCAGTCCCGAGGATGTCGGGACGCACATCGGCATGCCGTTCCCATACACGGTGCCTAGCGTGAGCGGGGGCTTCCAGGAGCTCTATTACTGGGACCTCTTCTTCACGAACGAGGGCCTGATTATCGACGGCCTGACGGACCAGGCGCGGATGAACACGGAGAATCTCGCCAGCATGGTGGACCGCTTCGGGAAGATCCTGAACGGCAGCAGCACGTCCTATCTCAACCGCTCCCAGCCCCCGGTTTTCTCCCTGATGGTCAGGCAGATATATGACGCTACCGGAGACCGGGAATGGCTTGCGGCGATACTTCCCAAACTGGAAAAGGAGTACGGTTTCTGGATGAACTCCCGCATGACCCCCTGCGGGCTCAACCACGACAGCAACGAAGCGAGCGATGCCGAAAAGATGGCCTTCATCCGCCTGGTGAAGGGCCGCTTCGGGGAGAATTTCAAGCTGGAGGGCTGCTCGCACGAGGACTCCCTGCGGGTTGGCTCGCACTACATCTCCGAGGCCGAATGCTGGGACTTCACCCCCCGCTTCAAGGGCGAATGCGAGAATTACTGCCCGGTGGACCTGAACGCACTTCTTTATATATATGAGAAGAACTTCGCCTACTTCAGCCGCATATTCGGCGACCGGGCCGGAGTGCGCCGGTGGAACAAGGCCGCCCGCGTGCGCAAGCGCCTGATGGGCAAGTATCTGCGCAATCCGAAGGACGGCATCTGGTATGACTATGACTTCGTCACCGGCGAGCGCTCGGACGTCGTGTCCGCCGCGCAGTTCTTCCTGCTTATGGGCAAGGCCGTGACGCGCCGGCAGGCCCGCGGCATCGTGAAGTCCCTGGCCGTCCTGGAATATCCCCACGGCATCTCCGCCTGCGAGAAAGGGGACTACCCGTTCGTGTACCAGTGGTCCTACCCCAACGGCTGGGCCCCGCTGCAGTACGTGACCGTGCGCGGACTCGACGCCTACGGCTATGAGGAAGACGCGCGCCGCATAGCCCGCAACTACGTGGACCTCCTCACGGGAAGCTTCGACGCCACCGGCACCCTCTGGGAGAAGTACAATGTGGCCGAGGGCAACCTAAACGTGGGCGACGAGTACAAGATGCCCACGATGCTCGGCTGGACCGCCGGCGCCTATGTATGGCTTACCGAATACCTTTCACGGACAGAATAATTTCCCCGCCATGAAGAAACTTTTATCCATCCTGATTGCCGGATGCCTGCTGCATCCCTTCGTTTCACCCGTCCTCGCGGCCCAGGAAAGGACCTGCAAGCCCGTGGACAACGGCCAGGCCCTGGTCAATCCGGGGATGGGCTGGATGCTGTTCTACTACTCCAACAAGCTGGACACCTACGGCTCCAGGCTGGCGCCGTCCGACATCGTGGAGGACTTCCCGGGGATGAGCACCGTCTTCCTGCGGCTGCCCTGGAGTTTCCTGGAGCCGGAGAAGGGCAAGTTCAACTGGGAGATCATAGACACGCCGGCGCAGCGCTGGCTGGAAAAGGGGCGGCAGGTCGCGTTCTGCATCACCGCCACCGAGAACTGGACGCATCAGGGCACGCCCCAGTGGGTGTTCGACGAAGGCGCCAAATACTATAATGTAGGCGGCTTCACGGAGGTCGATTACGACGATCCCGTTTTCCTGGCCGCGGTGGAGCACATGGTGGAAAAGATGGCCGAGCGCTATGACGGCGATCCGGCGGTCGCATTTTTCGCCATCGGGGCCTACGGAATGTGGGGCGAGGGGCACACGGTGCGCACTACGCCGACCCACGGCCGCACCTGGGGCCTGGAAAGCCAGAAAAGGATCATAGACATCTACACCAAGTATTTCAAGAAGACCCAGCTCTGCATCTCCGACGACTATGCCGGCCACAACGACCGCAGGGCACGGTTCCCCATCACCGACTATGCCAAGTCCAAGGGCATTACGATCAAGGACGACAGCATCCTCGTGATGGATCCGCCGGATTCCTGGTATCACGGCGGGATGGCGCAGCTCTTCTGGCCGGAATTGCCGGTCATCCTGGAGCACGAGCACTACGGGATCAGCAAGAAATACAATTCCTGGTTCCCCGAACTCCTGCTGAAGGCGGTGGAGGAATACCACGCCTCCTATATGTCCATCCACTGGTGGCCGCGGGAGGAGTTGGCCGAGAACAGGGAAGTGATAGAGAAGATCAACAGGCGCATCGGCTACAGGATCAACCTGACCGAAGCCGGCTGGCCTTCGGAGATCAGGCTCAACGAGCCCTTCCGCATCAAGGCCGCCTGGAAGAACCAGGGCGTCGCTCCCTGCTATGGCGGAGGCTACCCCTGCTTCACCATCAAAGACAAGAAGGGCGGCATACTCGCAGTGCTGGTGGATACGGAATTCAATGTCAGGGACCTGGGCGTCGATGCCCCCGGCGAGGGCGTCCCGTTCAAGCGTGACGTGGAGTTCACGGTGGCGAAGGTCTTCACGGATTCTTTCGGCTCGTTCTCGCGCGCCTGCCCCACCGGCAAGGCTGAACTGTATTTCTCCGTCGGTACCGCCTACGGTTCCCCGACCATCGCGCTGCCGTACAAGGGCGACGACGGCCACAAGCGCTACTACCTCGGAGAGATCACCATCGCTCCCGCAAAGTAGCCGGACGGCCGCAGCGGGGCGCTAGAACAACCCCACTATCAAGTTCCAGAAAAGGAACCGCAAGGCCTTGCCTATCAGCAACATGATGAAGGTGAGGCCTTTCGGCGTCCGGTAGAAGCCCAGGGCGAGGACGAGGATGTCGCCAATGATGGGCACCGAGCTCAGGAGCGCCAGCCAGACGCCGTATTTGCTGACCTTCTCCCGCTGCTTCTCGAGCTTTTCCGGAGTGACCTTGAACCATTTCTCGATCCACTCCCACTTGCCCAGCCAGCCGATGTAGTACGTCAGGATGCTGCCCGCCCAGCTGCCCAGGGTGGCGGAGATGAAGCAGCCCGCAGCCTGTCCGGTAGCCGCCAGGACGGCCACGTAGAGCACGTCCGAACTGAACGGCACCAGGGATGCCGCCAGCAGGCTGCCGATGAAGAGGCCGAGCAGGCCGAGACTTTCCAACCATTCCATGTTCCGGCGCGGGATTCAAGCCGTCAAAGATACTAAAATCCGGCGAGTAGGGATATCGTGATTATTTGCGATATTTGTGTTTACCAAAACCACATCCAATGGCAGATAACACTATCTACGTCTATACCCTGACGTCTTCCCTGCACGACGAGACCGCGGTGGACAGGATCTCCCGCGAATTCCTGGATTCTTCGCTTCCGGCCGGCGGGTACGTATTCCGCGGACCGGACTTTTCCGCTTTCGGCAAAGGCGGCACCGACCTCATTTTCGTGCGCACCGGTGGCACCGAGGGCATTTTCAAGGCCCTGATGGACGAAGGCCGCTTCGAGGGGGTGAAGAAGTTCCACCTGCTCACTTCCGGCAAGAGCAATTCGCTCGCCGCATCCATGGAAATACTGTCCTACCTGCGCCAGAACGGCCTGGGGGGCGAGATCCTGCACGGAGGCGGGGAATATATAAAGAGGAGGGTGGAGGAGATTTCCGCCGAAGTTTCCGCCCCGGCCGCGACGCCGCTGCGCCTCGGAGTAGTTGGCCGGCCGTCGGACTGGCTTATCGCCAGCAATGCCGACCGCGCCGCAGTGCGCAAGGGACTGGGCGTGGAACTGGTGGACATTGGAATGGACGTACTGCTGGACAAACTGGCGAAGATGGACGCTGCATCAGCCGGAAAACTTCCTTGCGGCATCCCCGACCCTTCCGCGGTACCGGCACCGAAAGTGGCCGCAGCCATCCCCGGGGCCGAGCGCATCTATCTGGCACTCAGGGAGATAGTCGAGGAATACCGGCTCGGCGGCCTTACCCTGCGCTGCTTCGACCTGCTAGGCACCGTGCACAACACCGGCTGCCTTGCGCTCGCCCGGCTGAACTCCGAGGGCTTTCCCTCCAGTTGCGAAGGCGATGTGCCGGCGCTGCTCTCGATGCTGGTGGCCAGGCGCGTGACGAGCAGGACCGGATTCCAGGCCAACCCGTCCCGCATCGATCCGGAAACCGGCGAGATGCTCTTCGCCCACTGCACCATCCCCTTCGACATGGTGGACGCGTTCAGCCTGGATACGCACTACGAATCCGGCATAGGCGTGGGCATTCGCGGGCATTTCCCGGAGGGTCCGGTGACCGTGTTCAAGCTCTCCGGAGACCTCGGACGCTGCTTCGCGGCCGAAGGCGAACTCGTCCGGAACCAGGCCGAGGCCGACCTCTGCCGCACCCAGGTGGTGGTGCGCCTCCGCCCGGAAGATGCGCGCTATTTCCTCACCGACCCCATCGGCAACCACCACGTCATCGTTCCCGGCCACTGTGCGGAAGAGCTTCGCAAGGCTTGCGGACAGGGTTAGTTCCCAACGGTGAACGAGATCCCTGCCATGAGGCAGTTCTCGCCGGTGCTCCGGTGGTAGTAGATGGCGTGCAGCCTCACGGCTTCCGACGCCTTGATGGGGAAATATTCAACCCCGCCGCCTGCCTGCCGGATATTGGTCCCGTCCGGAAGCAAGGGGTCTTCTATCCCGGTTTCCTTATAGTCCCAGGTGGCCTTGGCGACAAGGTTCATCCAGTCGGTAACTGCGTGTTTGTAATGCAGCACGAAGGAAAAGTCTTTCATGAAAGTAGGAGCAAGGCAATCCATCCGGTGCGCGAGTCCCAGGTCTATTATGCACTTTTCCCCCAGGTGAAAGCGGTTGCCGAGGCTGCAGAAAAAGTTCCCCAGACCCTTTTCCCGCTCGAAATAATTCACCGACCAGGCGTGCTCCCAGGCACCGGCCCGCCCCCGGAGAAGCATCGAGGCTCCGAGGAGATTGGACACCTGGAGCGAGTAGATGCTGTTTCCGGCCTGAATGCAAAGCGATTCCGAGCCGAAATAGCGACGGACCTGGACGGCATAGTTGTACATGCCTCCAAGTCCGCCGAAATACACGGGCTTGATGTACAGGTCATAGGTTGTCGACAGGTAATCGAAACCGCCGCAGGCGAGGTAGGTCTTGCCCCCGAGGAGCTCCCAGTCCCCACGACGCCAGGAGACGTTCAGATAGTCGGTGGCGCTGAGGAAATCCTTTACCGAAGGAGCCCTGTCCAGGCGCTGCCGGAAAAGGAAACGGAAGCCGCCGCCGAGGTCCCCGGATGCGGTAATGCGCAGGAAATCGGACTTGAAGCCATAATCCGGAGTGTTGTAGAATGCACTCATACGGCTGCGAAGCACCACTTTGACGGGCTTTTCCTGCTCCCCGCACCATGCATGCGGGGCAAGGAAAAGCATAATCAAAAGAGGGATTATCCTGCGCATTATCCGGATACCGCTATGGCTTGATCACCGGACGGACCGACATACCGACGCTTCGCTCATCCGAGCCTCCCACTCCACCTCCCAGGTCATTTACGAGGAAGTAATTGGCGTTGGCACGATTATCGGGGTTCAGGTCCTTGGTCCAGTAGTACCCGGTATCATCTTTGTCCAGCCATTCGTCCGTCTTGAAGCCGGCGGCCGGGAAGAAGATGCTGGTCTCGCCATCCATGGACGTGATCCGGAAGCCCGGGACTGGCAGCGTGATCCAGACCGGCATCAAGCAGTGCCAACGCAATTCGTCGAAGTCTTCCGTGGTAGGCATAGACCAGGCGGCGTTGGTCTTGTACGCCACGTCGTCGGCATCCAGGAGGGTCGTCATCCTTTCGATGTTGTTGTACTTGGTCGGGTTGTCTGCGCTGCCGAAGCGGTAGTTGCTCCACAGATACTTCGATTTCGGCGAGACTTCGCCCCAGGCGTAGAAAGTACCGGCGTTGTACTCCGTCGAAGCGCCGAGGTTGCACTCGGCCCACAGCGTACCGCTCGGCAGACCCAGGTCGACAAACCCTTCAGGAATATCCCGGTTGCGGCTCTGTACAATGGTGGAGACAGAGCTGAGATTTCCGTATTTGAAGGTGATGCTGGTAGACCGTTCCGTGGTCCGGCGGTTCTTGCTGAACGCTACCTTGACCTCATAGAGTGTGTTGGAAGTTTGGGTGACGGATTTGACCGTGGCCCATCGGTCTGCTGTTGTCACATTCACGGCGGTCATGCTGAGAGGGTCGTCAATCTTGACCGTGAAGGTCAGCTCTGTGGGATACTCGGCGATGTATTGATGACCTATGTCGACCTTTATATCGGTATGGGACGTGTTCTGCGTGATGCGCAGACGGACCTTCTCGCTCATCCCGCTGTAGCCGATGACGGCGAAGGTGTTCCTGGACGACCCCGTCGTATTTTCGGAGACATTGAGGGTCGGGACGCCGTCCTGGGTCGAAGACCAGAACCAGGATGTGTTGCCTTCTTCCATGACGTACAGGGTCGCGTTCTCGCGCGGGTTCGTAATCTGGACGTTGATGGTCCGGGTCTGTCGTGAATAGTTAAGGAAGAGGGAGGTCTCGGGTACGGTGAAGACCGGGGCTTCGTAGGTCTGCGTCACGTGGAAGACGGACTGGCTTCCGCCAAGACTGACGACGATGCCCGTCGTCCTTTCATTGCCGCTGTTGTTCTCCTTCATGTCGAAGGAGACCGTATTGCCTTCGCGCTTGAGATTCGTTACGAAACTGTATTCCTGCTCGTAGGCGACCTGAAGGTCATCGTAGCTGTATTCATCCGGCAGCGTGACATCGAACGAAACGCTCCGTTTCTGATAGTTGAAGGTCATGTCTCCGGGGTTCAGGATAATGACCACGTCGTCGGCGAGCTGCTTGAAGGGGACCGTGACGTGCTGGTCCAGGTAGCTGAGCTTGATGTGGCCGATGCGTTCCCTGCCTGTCGTGTTCCGGCTTGCCGTGAACAGATATGACATGTCGGTGTTCTGCCTGATATTCGTGATCCAGGATACGTCAGGGGTCAGTTCCATCTTGACGCCGCCGACAGGATTCCTTACGTAGGCGATGAGGGATACGGCATCCTCGCCCGCTCCGTTCACGGTCTCGGGGGCTTCCGGATTGAAGTCGGCCACGATCTCCGGCGGACCTGCGGGCTTGCCGAACTGCTTGACTACCAGCGTGTCCATGTTGGGCGTTGCCGTATACTTGACAAGCAGCTTGCAGGTACGGGCCGAGGTGGACGTGTTGGGCTGGACGGTATAGGAAAGGACGCCGTCCTTGAATTTTCCCTCGATCCAGTCGGGCGCACTGAAGGAATAACCATTGTTGTATCTGAAACTGATGGTGCAACCCGGATAGGGATTGGTGATGGAATAACCTATCTCGAAGCTGCCGCCTTCGTGGGAGATGTCGCGGGCATGCTCGTCAATCGCCAGGACGGTGAAGGGATCGTAGAAGCCGTACTGGGTGATGGTGAACACCTGCGGCTGGGCATCCTTGTAGTTCAGCGTGATGGTGCCGGTGCGGACGCTGCCGTTGTTGCTCTCGGCGTAGAACGAAACCTGCGTGGCGCTGATTTCCTGGATATGGATCCAGCTTTCCGAAGGGCTTGCCGTAAGGACCTCGCCCTCGAGGGGGAAGTCGACCGAATAGGCCAGGAATCCGGGCGTCCTCGCCATTGCGCCGCCCATTTCAATGGATTCCTGCTCCAGGACGATGACCGGATTGGCGATGGCCGTCCATATGGAAGGGTCCTTGATGTTGCCGAGGCCGATGGCGGTGTGCTTGCTGACCGTCTTGGCGTTGACGGTGCGGGTGAAGCGGGCTCCGGACGTCTCGTCCACGATCATGAAGGTATAATCCTTCGGAGTTCCCACGGCGCTTTCGTCAAGCACTCCGGAGAAGCTCACGATGGAGCGGTCCTTGTCGTAATGGCCGGGGATGGGGCTCCCCGAATCGTAAAAATACGAGGACGACGGGCGGGCCCAGTCGTTCACGAACAGGAATGCGAGCGGCCTTACGTACTCCTGCGTGAAGGTATAGCGGTGTCCCTCAGTGAATCCGGTGATGTCGAAGTGTACATATTTGTACGTATCGGGGATCGGCGGCGCCTCCAGCTCCAGGGTGCCGCGCAGCTCGTCGTTTTCGAGATGCCAGAAGCACCAGTCGTGCTGATAGAATATTCCGGAGTAGTCCTTGTCGAAATAGAAATAGCCTGCCCACGGGTCCGATTCGGGCGGCGTGGTGATGACGGCATCGTTGTAATAGGGTAAGAACACTCCCGACATCTCCATGTTGCCCTTGTCGTATGCGGCCAGCAGGTCGGAGACGGTGAGTCCGTTCATGGGCGTCGCGACCCATTCTCCCCCTACGTATTTCTCTTCCAGATACTTAGGCGCGGGGACCCCATGGAAGAAGACGTACACTACGTCGCCCTCGTTCCACTGGTCCTTGTACGTGGCGCGGGTGGCCGGCTCTCCGGTGGGATCGATGCGGGTGATTTCCAGTTTGACTTTGAGTTCCCTCTGCGGGAGGACGGTGGGATCCTGCAGTTCGATTCTCTTGCAGGCTGCGAGTGCGGCGAAGGCGCAAAGGATGGCAATAATCTTTTTCATCTCTAGTCCTCCTTAAACATACCAATCTTCCTCTCCCTCGAAAGGAGTGGTTATCAACGGGTCACTGACGGCAATCAAGCCCTCCGGCCGTACCGGTACGACCTCCGTCAACGGGGCTTCATACACTACACGCATAGCTATATCGGTTTTTTACAAGCCGAATATACGCATTTTGCGCGTGTGTAAGCAAAAATAAGGGTGTAGATTTTCAAAAAAATCTACGATTTCGGCGCAGATTAATGGACCTGCTTGAACTGCTTGTGGCCTTTGCAGCCGGGGCAGCCTTTGTTCAGGTTAGGGAGGACGTATTTGTAGTAGCAGGCGTTGCACACGGTCAGCGAGCAATTGTCATTGGGACAGCGGTAGAACACTGTGCAATTGCAGACCCCGCTGGATGACTGCGGGCACGACTTTCCGAAGCAGATCTGGCAGGTGAGCCTCGCGTCGGAATCGTTCGCGGCCTCTTTCGGGTGTGTCTGTGCAAATGCCGCCGCCAGGCAGATGGCAATAAGAACGCCGGCAAGTATCAATGCTTTCTTCATATGCTGTTCGAATGTTGGTTTCGGGTATCACAAAAATACTTAATTTTGTTCGATTAATGAGAAAAGCGCCAATGAGACATCATATTTCTTTACGGATAATCGCGGGAATCGCCTTTGTTTTCCTTCTCTTCATCACCAGTTCCTGCCGGAAGGCCGCGGGGCTGGACGGGATAGTCGGCAACTGGGAGGTGTCCATTACTTATAAGTATCCGGAGGGCATTTCCGATGATACCATGGATCTGGGCCTGTGGAATTACACTTTCCTGGCGAACGGACATGGCAGTTTCGCCGGCAAGGACTATAATACCGACAAGAAGGAGTTCACCTACCGCTATGATGACGCGAAGAATTTCATCGTGCTGAAGTCGGAGGGGTCGACGAGCGAACTGTATGTAGACAGCATTTCCAAGGACAGCTTCGTGCTTCAAGGCACCGGGACCTCCCAGCAGGGGAACGCCATATATACCATTGCGATAACCTTCCGCGGAAAGAGGATCTGACGGGGTTTATCCTGCCATACGCTTCTCCGCCCTCATTGCTTTGATTTCCATGGCAATCGTAAGGACACTCCCGAAAAAAATGCACAAATAATTTGGTTTATAATATAAACTACTTTATATTTGCATCGGTGTTCGACGCTGAACCGGTGCGCAACGGGACGGAGAAGAACCAGAATGACCTTTAAATCAGAAAAAAAATGGAAAACAACTTCTCAGCAGAAAACAGTCTCCGC
>JAEEGG010022173.1_pt1 | contig 12532 bp, 7 predicted proteins | sample 9134161 | NCBI WGS metagenome assembly JAEEGG01 (sample SAMN16246543, study PRJNA631951) | gut metagenome | biome: gut microbiome; feature: rumen; material: CR-attached | host: Bos | place: Iran: Karaj | collected 2018-10
AGGTCTGCCGCCACCTTATATATAATAATAAGGAGTGCCGTAAACAGGCAAAGTGTCTGCAACGAGTCCGTCCACACCAACGTCTTAATGCCACCTTTACGGGTATAGAGCCATATCAAAAGTACCAACAATACCGTTGTCAGCGCAAAAGGAACGCCCAAAGGTTCAAACACGAAACGCTGCAAAATAATACACACCACATAGAAACGGACAGCAGCACCAGTCATCTTCGACAGCAGGAAAAACCACGAACCCGTCTTGTGCGAGCGCTGTCCCAAACGTTGTCCCAGATACGCATAGATAGAGGTAAGGTTCAGCTTATAATAGAGAGGCAGCAAGACAAAAGCCACCACCACATAGCCCAGAATAAATCCCATACAGGTTTGCAGATAATTCATCTGGGACGTCAACACCATACCTGGCACCGAAACAAACGTGATGCCCGATATAGACGCTCCAACCATACCAAAAGCCACCATATACCATGGTGACTGACGGTCAGCCCGATAGAATGTCTCATTGGTTGCTCGACGCCCCGTCCACCTGCTAAAAGCAAAAAGCAGGGCAAAATATCCCAGTACAACAGCTATTATTGTCATAAACTTGTGCAAAGGTACAAAATAATTGATAATTGATAATGGATAATTGATAATTATTTCGTAATTTTGCAGGCGGTAATTATTCACCAACAACAAAAAACAATGGCAAAACAGAAAAAATTCATCCTTCAGGAGAGTGAGATTCCAACACAGTGGTACAACATCCAGGCAGACATGCCCAACAAGCCCATGCCTCCCATCCATCCTGCTACCAAGCAGCCTTTGGGTGTCGACGATTTGGCGCACATCTTCCCTCGCGAGTGCTGTGTGCAGGAGCTGGACACAGAACATCGTTGGATTGACATCCCTGAGGACGTGCTCGAGAAGTACAAGTACTATCGTTCTACTCCGCTGGTGCGCGCCTACGCATTGGAAGAGGCTCTTGGCACACCTGCCCACATCTATTTTAAGAATGAGAGTACCAACCCACTGGGTTCACACAAGATTAACTCTGCCCTGCCCCAGTGCTACTATGCCAAGCAGGAAGGTACCAAGAATGTCACCACAGAGACGGGTGCTGGACAGTGGGGTGCAGCCCTAAGCTATGCTGCTAAGATCTACGGTCTTGACTGCGCAGTCTATCAGGTGAAGATTACCATGCAGCAGAAGCCTTATCGCTCAAGTATCATGCGCACCTTCGGTGCTGTCGTTGAGGGTTCTCCTTCGATGTCAACCCGTGCTGGTAAGGACATCCTGACAAAGGACCCAACCCACTCTGGTTCGCTGGGAACAGCCATCTCTGAGGCTGTCGAACTGGCTACGACCACACCCAACTGTAAATACACGCTGGGGTCCGTACTGAACCACGTAGGCCTACACCAGACCATCATTGGTTTGGAAGCTGAAAAACAAATGCAGATGGCAGGCGAATATCCTGACATCGTCATCGGGTGCTTTGGTGGTGGTTCTAACTTTGGCGGTATTGCCTTCCCCTTCATGCGCCACAACCTGCTTGATGGCAAGAACACAGAGTTCATTGCTGCAGAGCCAGACAGCTGTCCTAAGCTGACACGCGGACAATTCCGCTACGACTTTGGTGACGAGGCTGGCTATACACCTCTATTGCCCATGTACACGCTGGGCCACAACTTCAAGCCTTCTAACATCCATGCTGGCGGTCTGCGCTATCATGGTGCAGGCATGATTATCTCCCAGTTAATCAAGGATGGTCTGATGCATGGTGTCGACATTCCTCAGCTTGAAACCTTCGAGGCTGGTATGCTGTTTGCACGTACAGAGGGTATCATCCCTGCTCCAGAGAGTTGTCACGCTATCGCTGCCACCATCCGCGAGGCCAACAAGTGCAAGGAGTCTGGCGAGGAGAAAGTCATCCTCTTCAACCTCTCTGGTCACGGACTCATCGACATGCCGTCATACGAGTCGTTCATCAAGGGCGACCTACAGAACTACACGGTAACCGACGAAATGATTGCCGAGAATCTTAAAGCACTCGATCAGCAATAATTATAAAGCCCGCTCAAATGAGCGGGCTTCTTATTTTATGCTATTTCTATCTGCCGTGACAACTTCACCTTCTCTTCTACCATCTTGGGCAGTTCTACGGTCAACACGCCATTATCGACCTTAGCAGATATGTCCTCCTTTTTCACATCATCCGGAAGAATCAGCGTCTGTTCGTACTTAGAGTAGCTGAACTCGCGGCGCAAATAGCGCGTATTCTTATCTTCCTCTTTGGTTTCCTGCTTGCTCTCCATTTTTATCACCAGGTTACCCTCGTCGTTGATATGAACATTGAAGTCTTCCTTCTTCATACCCGGAGCAGCCAGTTCTACGACATACTCCTTATCGTTCTCCTTAACATTGATGGCAGGAGCCGTGCAGTTGCTCTTGGGCAATACATCGTTGTAGAACAAATCGTTGAACACAGCGGGAATCCAGTTGTTACTTCTCATTGTTGGCATCATAATTGTTACCTCCTAATTTCTATTTTTAATTGTTATACATGTTGTTTATTTTCCGATTGCCTTACGGCTTTCACACATGTATATGCAACTAAAATGCCAAAGCGTATTTTGTGTCATATTGACATAAAACAATGCCAAAACGACAGAATTCTTAAATCTGAGATAGCAATTTCACAGCTTCTTCAACGGAAGGTACATCAGAAATAACCATAGACCGTTTACCATTTACCTCACGGAATTGGCAACGACGGGGATTTGTGGCCACAAACTGCAATATATGGTCAAAGGCATCGCTCTGATAGAAGGGGCTGTTGGGATTCTGAACGAAGAACATCGTCATCTTGTCTTGTTTCAAGATGATTTTCTCACAACCCAAGCTCTTGCCAATGCGACGCAAAGGCACAACCTGCATCAGTTCCTCGCCCACATGGGGTACTTTGCCAAAGCGGTCTATCAAGCGGGTGCGATAGGCAGCCAACTGTTCGTCTGTCTGCAAGCCATCCAACTCACGATACAGCAACATGCGCTCTGAATCGCTGGGAACGTACTGATCAGGAAAGTACATCTCCAAGTCACTTTCAAGGGAACAATCGGAGACCCACTCCCCTACTTCTCCCTGCAATGGAGGGGAGTTCAGATGCTTCTTCCTTATACTACTCTGTGAATAATCACCATGAGGGTCATCAGCCTCCCCTCCCGCACGGGAGGGGTTGGGGGTGGGTTCCTCATTGCGTATTTCCACCACAGCCTGCTGCAGAATCTTCACGTAGGTTTCATAACCCAGGTCTGCGATGAAGCCGCTCTGTTCGGCTCCCAACAGATTACCTGCACCACGAATGTCAAGGTCCTGCATAGCGATATGAATACCACTGCCCAAATCACTGAACTGCTCTAATGCTTCTAAACGCCTGCGGCTCTCCTGAGGCAGATCAGCCAAAGGAGGCGCCAACAGATAGCAAAACGCCTTGCGATTGCCTCGTCCCACACGACCACGCATCTGATGCAAGTCGCTAAGTCCGAAACGATGGGCACCATTGATAATGATGGTGTTGGCATTAGGAATATCAATACCATTCTCGACTATAGTCGTTGAGAGGAGTACGTCGTAATCGTAGTTCTGGAAGTCAAAGATGATCTGCTCCAGTTCCTCGGGTTTCATCTGTCCGTGTCCCACAGCAATACGGGCATCGGGCACATACTTCTCAATCATCTCCTTAATGCGCGTCAGGTCGTTGATACGCGGATTGACGAAATACACCTGTCCGTTGCGCGACATCTCGAAGTTAATGGCATCGGCTATGATCTCCGCACCAAAGGTATGTATCTCTGTCTGAATAGGATAACGATTGGGCGGCGGTGTCTGAATCATACTCAGGTCACGGGCACCCACCAACGAGAATTGCAGGGTACGCGGAATGGGTGTCGCACTCATGGTAAGCGTATCGACATTGGTTTTCATCTGACGCAGCTTCTCCTTTGTTGACACGCCAAACTTTTGTTCCTCATCGATGATGAGCAAACCAAGGTCCTTGAACTTCACACTCTTGCCAATCAGCTTATGCGTACCTATTATTATATCTATCTTACCATCTGCCAAGTCTTTCAGAATGGCTGTCGTTTGTTTGGCGGAACGGGCACGCGAGAGGTATTCTACGCGCACAGGCAAATCCTTCAATCGTGAAGAAAAGGTCTGGAAATGCTGATAGGCCAATACCGTCGTAGGTACCAGCACGGCTACCTGCTTCGAGTCGCAGGCTGCCTTGAACGCTGCGCGTACAGCCACTTCCGTCTTGCCGAATCCCACATCGCCACATACCAGTCGGTCCATAGGACGTGCCTGTTCCATATCAGCCTTTACGTCGTTGGTGGCCTTTAACTGGTCAGGGGTATCTTCATACAGGAACGAAGCTTCCAACTCCTGTTGCATAAACGAATCTGGCGAATATGCAAAGCCCTTCTGTTGGCGACGGGTAGCATATAGTTTGATGAGGTCACGGGCTATATCCTTCAGCTTTTGTTTGGTACGCTCCTTCATGCGTTCCCACTGGCCCGTACCCAGATGCGACATACGAGGTGGCTCTCCATTGTCCTGAGCCTTGTATTTCGACACCTTATACAGCGAGTGAATAGAGACATAGATGGCTCCCCCACCTTCGTACATAATCTTAATCATTTCCTGATAGCTGTCACCTTGGGGCATACGCACCAAACCGCCAAATTTACCAATGCCATGATCGATATGCACCACGTAATCGCCCACTTCAAACTGCTGAATCTCTTTCAGCGTCAAGGCCACCTTACCGCTACGTGCCTTGTCTGAGCGCAGATTATATTTATGGAAACGGTCGAATATCTGGTGGTCGGTAAAGACGCACAGCTTTTGGTCGTTGTCAGCAAAGCCTTCATGGAGGGTCTTCTCGACGGAATCGAAAAGTACTGTTCCTTTTTCAGCGAAGATATCCTTCAAACGATCCAATTGCTTTTTACTATCAGCAAGGATACAGAGCCGATAGCCATCAGCCAGATACTGTTCCAACGACTGCTGCAGGAGTTCGAAATTCTTATGGAACTGCGGTTGTGGCGATATATGGAAAGCGATAGTGGCATTAGGCATCCCTGTAGGACGATGGCCTATCTCAATACGTCGGAATCCAGTCATATCACGGGTAAAGGTTTGTCCGCTTATCAATTGGATTTCCTTTTTCATCTCCATACGGATGGCCTGCTCTTCCATTTCAGTAGCAGCCTCCAAGCGTTCTGTCAGTGCCTGTTCAGAAAAACCGTCCTGATAGGTGCGGTCTATGGCATCGCGTACATAAAGGAAATCCTTGGCCACCAGCATCGTCGATTCAGGAAGGAACGAGAGGAAGGGAATCTTCTCCGTCTCCATCAGTCCTAATTCCGGCACTATTTCCATCTGTTCGCATTTGTCTTTCGACAGCTGCGTCTCAACCTCAAAAGTACGGATGGAGTCGATATCGTCGCCAAACAAATCGATACGAAAGGGATACTCAGAACTATAGCTATAGACGTCGAGAATACTGCCTCGCAGGGCAAACTGACCTGGCTCATACACGTAGTCCACCTCACGGAATCCCAATGAACGCAAGCTTTCCAGCGTAGCATCCATATTCAACACGTCACCCTGATGCATCACCAGCGTCTGATCGTCCAGCTGTTTCTTTGAAATAACCAGTTCCGCAATGGCTTCAGGATAGGTAACAATCAGAAGCGGAAGGGTTATCGCTGACAGTTTCGACAGCACTTCAGTACGCAAGATCTCGTTGGCAGCATCGCGTTGGGCATACTTGATGGCCCGACGATAGCTTGAGGGGAAAAACAGCACCTGCTTGTCATCCAGCAATTGCACCAAATCATGATAGAAATAGCCTGCTTCCTCAGCATCCTGAAGGATAAATACTGTGGTCGTAAGTTTTGTTCTCGACGCTAAGCTTCCAAACACCATCGGAGCCGATGAGCACATGAGCCCCTCGAGGAAAATAGTCTTTACCGATTTTTTCCCCACCACATCTGCCAAAGCACTCACGGGAGCTGACTTGGCATATATTTTCAGCAAATCTTGAATCTTCATATCAATTCGTGTGCAAAATTACTAAAAAAATTAAACTCTAAACCCTAAACTCTAAACTTTTTATTACCTTTGCATCAAAATAGAAAAATATTAATCATTATGGCACACATAAGTGATAGTATCGTTATCATACCTACGTATAACGAAAAAGAGAATATCGAGAAGATAATCCGCGCCGTCTTTGGACTGGAGAAGTGTTTTCATATCTTGGTCATCGATGATGGCTCCCCCGATGGCACTGCAGTTATTGTCAAAGGCATGATGGCACAAGAGGAATTCTCGGATCGTCTTTTCATCCTCGAACGTAGTGGCAAACTGGGCTTGGGCACAGCTTACATCACTGGCTTCAAATGGGCTTTGGAGCGTGACTACGGCTATATCTTCGAGATGGATGCTGACTTCAGTCATGACCCCAACGACTTGCCTCGCCTCTACGCAGCATGTGCTGACGAGGGCTACGACGTGGCTATCGGTTCACGCTATGTCAGTGGCGTGAACGTCGTCAACTGGCCTATCGGACGTGTACTGATGTCATACTTCGCATCAAAGTATGTGCGTATCGTTACAGGTTTCAAGGTTCACGACACAACTGCTGGTTTCAAGTGCTACAAGCGTCGTGTGCTACAGACCATAGAACTTGATAAGATTCGTTTCAAGGGCTATGGCTTCCAGATTGAAATGAAATTTACTGCCTATAAAATTGGCTTTAAAATTAAAGAGGTACCCGTTATCTTCGTCAATCGTCGTGAGGGTGTCTCGAAAATGTCTGGCGGTATTTTCGGCGAAGCCTTCTTCGGTGTTATGCGTCTGCGCTGGGATGGTTGGACGCGCAAATATCCTAAGATGTTACCAGTAGTTCTGGCTTGTCTGTTTACTGGTTTGAATGTCCAGGCAAAAGACAATGTGGTGTTGCGCCGTAATCAGGTGGGGTGTTCTCCAAATCAAGAGAAAGTCATCGTTGTAGAGGGTGCAAATCCTGGCAACAAGATACGCATTACGACACCAGAGGGCAAGGTTGTGAAAGCCAAGAATGTACGACGTGCCATATCGCCGCTGTCAAACAAGACGCGCTATGTAGTGGATTTAGGCAATTTGTCGGCTACGGGAGACTATCGTGTGGCACTTGGCGACGAGTCGTGCGTGCTGCACGTTAGCAACCAGCCCTATCACGACATTGCCACATCATCACTTCGTCTGTTCTACCTGGTTCGTTCGGGTATTGCCATCAATCTGGGTGGTGCCTATAATCGTCCACTGGGTCATCCTGATACGCACGTACTCGTACACCCCTCAGCAGCATCACCACTGCGTCCTGCAGGAACGGTTATCAATTCGCCTTATGGTTGGTATGATGCTGGCGACTACAACAAGTACGTCGTCAACTCAGCATTCAGCATCGGACTGATGTTTGCAGCCTACGAGCAACAGCGCGACTATTTTACCAAGCTGAACACCAATATTCCTGAGAGTCGTAACGCAATCCCTGATTTTCTGGACGAGATGATGTTCAACTTGCGCTGGCTGATGACTATGCAGGATCCCTACGACGGTGGTGTTTACCATAAGCTGACAACTCCCAACTTTGAGGGTTTCGTCATGCCTACCGATTGCAAGCAGACGCGCTATGTTGTAGCCAAGAGCGTTACTGCCACACTGGACTTTGCTGCCGTAATGGCTGATGCAGCCCGACTCTTTGAACCTTATCAGCAAGACTATCCTGGTTTTGCTGCGCAGGCTGCTGCTATGGCCGAGCGTGCCTATCAATGGGCAAAGGCCAATCCCAGGGTTTTCTATATGCAGCGCCAACTGAATAATCCTACAGTGACTACTGGCGAATACGGCGACAGAACTGCCAACGATGAATTCTTCTGGGCAGCCTCAGCCCTTTATCGTCTGACTGGTAATAAGCAATATCTTAACGATGCCCGTCAGTATCAACCCAAGCAGTTCACTCTCCCAACATGGGGAAATGTGGCATCACTCGGTGCTTTTGAATGGCTGGCATGCAATAGCGAACTGAGTGCCGACATGCAGGCTCAGCTAATAGCTTATTGCGAAGAAACAGTGAAGGAGGTTGCCACATCAAGTTTCCAGTCGCCCTACGGTAACAAGGCACGCGATTTCGGATGGGGCTGTCTGGCTGAGAACTGCTGTTGTCAGGCTTTGGCATTGCTCTATGCCGACAAGATGACTAGCACCAAGAACTATCGCCGTTATGCTTTGCAGAATGCTGACTACCTATTTGGGCGTAATGCCACTGGGTACTGCTATGTGACAGGCTTTGGCGATCAGAGTCCTATGCATCCACACCATCGTCCATCGGCTGCCGACAATGTAGAGGCTCCATTCCCTGGTATGTTGGTTGGTGGTCCGAATCCTGGACAACAGGACAAACAAAACATGAAAGCCACTTATCCTTCCAACGTGCCCGATGAATCGTACATAGACGACGCAGAGTCGTACGCTTCTAACGAGATTGCCATCAACTGGAACGCCTCGCTTGTGGCATTCCTTTGCTGGCTTGATGCACTTACCGATTAACTACTGATCGGGATTCTCTATATAACCTTGGTATTCAGGCACTAAGGCTGACATAACGCTGTCGTAGGCCTGATTCATTGTGGCTTGGATATTGTCACTGCCCTGCCCTACGGGATAAATAGGCTGATGAATAGTTAGTTTCAGAGGATGCCATGTGGCAAAATGCCAGTCTTTAGTGCGAGGCATCACATTAAACGAACCATTGATTGTCAGTGGCACCACAGGCAACTGCAATTCATCAGCCAAGGCGAAGGCTCCCTTCTTAAATACACCCATATGACCGGTAAACGAGCGCGCTCCCTCTGGGAATACGACAACTGAGCAATTACCCGTTTCCAGAATATGACGTGCTGCCTCGTAAGTGGCGCGCACCTTGCTGGGGCCACGCTTGTCGACGAATATCTGATGGGACTTTGCACAGGCAAAACCCACAAAAGGTATCTTCTTCAACTGGTACTTCATCATCCATTTGAAGTTGCGTCCCAAGAAACCGTATATCAGAAAGATGTCGAAAGCGCCCTGATGGTTGGCCACAAAGACATACGACTGGTTGGCTTCAAGATGTTCACGTCCCTCGACAGTAACAGGCAGCAGGAATGCACGCGTGATGACACGGGCCCACCAACGACCAGGATAGTAACCCCAGAAGTGGCCATCGCCCAAAGCACAACCAACACCAACAAGGAAAGCAGTCCATATCGTCATCAAGATGGTAACAGGAAAGGCAATAATGATTTGATAAATCCAGTAAAATATCTTCATTTCTTTTTCAATGTGATTACTACTATTTCGCCAGGTAGTCCAAAGCGGAAAGGAATAAGAGCGCCTAATCCTGTAGAAACAAAGATGGCACGAGTTCCTTCATACGTCATACCGCCCCACTCCGAATAGCTCATGGCTACAGGTGACCAGCCAAACAGAGAGATTTGTCCACCATGCGTATGTCCGCTCAATGTTAGCTGGGCATTACATTCAGGCAATATCTTTTCACGCCAACAACTGGGATCGTGCTGAAGCATAACAATAAAAGGAGAAGGATTAATGGTGATACCAGTAAGAGTTTTAATGACATCACCCTTGCGAGGCATACGTTTCTTGGTGCCCCAATTCTCCATACCTGCAATAACGATGCTGTCCGAGTCACGGCGCACAATACGATGCTCATTCAGCAAAAGGTCAAAACCCATATCGCATAATGCCTTTACAGTCTTCCCACAATTCGTAGTTTTCTCAGTTTCATCACAATCCTGATAGACGGCATAGTCGTGATTACCCAACACAGCAAAAACACCATCCTTTGCTTTCAACTGGCGGAAATAGGAAGCCTGCCGAGGCAACTCATCAGGCCAGATGTTCTGCATATCGCCCGTAAAAACAATGGCATCAGCATGTTGGGCATTGATACTGTCTATAGCTCGCTGGAGCATCCACTGACGACTGCCCGTCATAGAACCTACATGGGCATCGCTGAACTGAACGATGCGATACCCATCAAAGGCCTCAGGCAAGTCAGCAGAAGCAAACTCAACATGGCGTACCTCAAACTGTTGGAAACCAAACAGGAAACCATAGCCCGTCAGTGCCCATAATATAATAGTACACGCGATAGACGTACGTCGCCACACCTTGCGTGGCAGAATGTACCTGAACAACAACGCCAAGCCCAATGGTACCACAACGAGTACCATCAACAGGAAGAAAGGTATGGCAAAACGGGCTATCATGAATGACTAAAAGCTATTTCTTCTCCAATATAGGTGTTATCCACTTGACCATTGTGATATACGGTATGACCATTACATAAGGTACGTTCCACTTGCCAATTGAAGGTGTGTCCCTCCAAAGGGCTCCAACTGCACTTGCTCAAAACGCATTCCTTGGTAACGGTCCAAGAACGCTTCGGACGTACGATGACGATATCAGCACGATAACCCTTACGCAGGAAACCACGCTGCTGGACACCAAACAGGCGGGCAGGATTATGGCACATCAGTTCCACCAATCGCTGAATGGTAAGTACGCCTTCGTCAACAAGTTCCAGCATCGTAACCAGCGAGAACTGAATCATCGGCATACCTGAGGCAGCCTTGACACAGCCTCCTTCTTTCTGACTAAGCAGATGGGGAGCATGGTCAGTACCTACGACACTGATACGTCCATCTGTCAATGCCTCACGTAACATAAATTGGTCAACGGGCGTCTTGATAGCAGGATTCACTTTAATTTTTGCACCCAGCCGTTCATGATCGAGTTGGGTAAAATAGAGATGACCCACGCAAGCCTCAGCGGTAATTCTTGTCGCGGCGGGATCGTGACACACAGTAAAGAGTTCCAACTCTTCAGCGGTAGAGATATGTGCAATATGCAGGCGTGTACCATATTTCTTTGCCAGTTCTACAGCCTTACGTGATGATGCCAGACAAGCTTCCTCGCTGCGAATCAACGGATGAAGCGATACCTGAGGATCGTCTCCCCAAGCCTGCTTGACCTCAGCCATATTCTGATTGATAATGTCTGTATCCTCACAGTGTGCCATCAGTGGCAACCTGCAGGTTTTGAAGATATGTTCTAAAACCTGTTGCTTGTCAACCAACATATTACCCGTTGACGAACCCATAAACAACTTGACACCCGGAATCCTGTCAGCAGGCAGTTTGGCAAATGTATCGGCATTGTCGTTGGTCGCCCCATAGAAGAACGAGTAGTTCACATGGCTTTTTTCACGAGCCAAAGCAAATTTCTCTTCCAAAGCTTCCAGCGTAGTTGTCTGCGGATTGCAGTTTGGCATGTCGAAATAACTCGTCACACCGCCTGCTGCCGCTGCACGGCTTTCTGTGTCGATATCCGCCTTAGCAGTCAATCCCGGCTCACGGAAGTGTACGTGGTCGTCAATAATACCTGGCAACACATAACAACCCGCAGCATCGATTGTTTCATCAAACGATGCTACGGGCTGCTGCTTGATAATCTCTATAATATTGCCGTCTTCGATGACTATATAGCCTTCCTGCGTACGGCCTTCGTTGACAATATGTCCCCCCTTAATCAGTATTCTCATGGTTTAGGCATGTTTACCAACGGGGCTGGCGTCTGAGACGCTATAGAGTCAACAGGTGCTGCTGGAGCCGCCGTCTCACTCAGTCCGTTCATGCGTTGCTCATTCTCCTGTGCTACCTGATAATACTCTCGGACGTATGGGTCGTTCTTAAACTGCTTGGTAGCTTTAGACATGATGTCCTCAATCTGCGGTGTCAGCACAGGATAACGATACTGACTCGTTATCATCATAAACACACCAGGACCCAGCACATTGTCGAAATTCTCGACGATGAAATTGGTAACGAGTGAATCCTCTTCCTGAGCTATCCGGGCGGCTTCTACAGACAATTGCTGATTGATGGTTTCCTCATCAATACCATCCAACAGCATCTGACTCTGTCGATGTGACAGTTCCGTCATACGATTGGAAAGCTGGTTGTGCTTGTCGATAAAGTGATACAAGCTGTCATTCAGCGGTGTACCGCCCACGCTTTGGCTGGCATTATCAATCTTAATCGTAATATCACCTTCTTCCAGTACAACGGGCATGATGCTCTCGTCGTCCATATAAAGATTAGCCATACGTACTGTATCCAGCAGTCCGGCAAAGTGGAACTCACCATGCACCACGTCGCAAGAGTCAAGGTTCTTAACCTCACCAGCCTTGATGGCTCTCAAATAGAGTTTGTTACCATCGAGTGCGGACACTGACGTTGAACCCTCCACACGCCAAGAACTGGCGCATGATGTCAAGGTTGCAATGACAGCAAATGTATAGAGTATTTTGTTCATAGACAATATATCGTTCATATTTCTTCGGCAAAAATACAACCTTC
>JAEEGG010022174.1_pt1 | contig 12531 bp, 10 predicted proteins | sample 9134161 | NCBI WGS metagenome assembly JAEEGG01 (sample SAMN16246543, study PRJNA631951) | gut metagenome | biome: gut microbiome; feature: rumen; material: CR-attached | host: Bos | place: Iran: Karaj | collected 2018-10
CTATGATGTTCTGCTTGTTGTATTTGTTCATTTCTTTTGCCTCTGTGCTGTTCTTATTCATAATGAATTCTCCTTAGGGCTGTCTGGTGGATAGTCCTTAGTTGTGCCCTTGTGGGGGCGGGTTGATTGTTTGTGTTAAGTTTTTTTTGTAATAATTTATTTCGTTATTGCTAAAATTCTCCCTAAATATAGACGACTTGGGTATGCCTTGTCGTCTAAACAAAACGGCTGTTTTAACTTATCTGCCAGGAATTAGAACCACTGTACCTTAAAGCCCTGGGCTTTGATATTCTCAATAGTGCGTTTAACTGTCTCGTATTCGGAGCGTGCGTTGCCTTCGACTTCTTTGTTTGGCTGAACGTCTACAGCAATATGCTTATCTTTTTTTTCGCCAAGACCACTGACTACAAAGTCGTATTGGTAACGTGGGGCGTTCTTGTCGTCAATGCCAAGGCGCCGAACATATAGGTTATTCTTTTCTATGATTTCCTTGATGGTTCCATATTGTTCTGCTAAAACGGAATCAATCTTTAAGTCGGAAAGCATCCCTTGTATCCAGGCGGACAATCCAAACGCCATCTGCACGTATTCCAGTTGCGGGCGCAACTCGGGCGGCAAGCTGAACGAACAGGCTATTGAACGGCGTGGTTTACTGGGTCTACCCATAATAAATCTCCTTGTATGTTCCCAATATACAAAATTTCGTTATTGCTGTCAATAGGTTATTGCTAAAAAATGATTTTTTCCCCATTGGATGGCTGTCATGTGTAACTATCGCTTTATAAAATGCGGAAAACAGGCTGGTTGTCCGTTGGACTTCAGGGCTAGTTCAGCCTAAAGGTGACGGAAACAGGTGGAGTACCCTTATATAGGAGGTTTTTACCCATTGCGGGACCTTTTTTGAGTGTCTTGGAGTCTTTATAAGGTATATATATGCCTTTGCTATCTAAAATGGGGTTGTTGTAGAGTCTGGTTACCCTGATAAGCGTGTTTCGCATTTTTTTTATAGTTCAATGTCAGAGTAGCTTTTTAAAAATATATAATAGTAGTATAAGTCATTCGATTGGATTTTTTCTCAATTGGTTGATGTTATAAACATATAGTAGATGATGACAATACGATTCTAACACGGTTATTAACTCAGAACTTAACACAGCTATTAACACCAGTTCCTAACACCAGTTCTTAACACCAGTTCCTAACATCAGTTTTAACGCTTTCATAAAAATACCTTGCTCGGAATCCTAGGCCAAATCAGGTGTAGGTGCAGTTGCTCAAAGAACGTTCAAGGTCGTGATGCCAAGAGAGGTTTGTCTGGTGTCTGCTGATACAGTATAAAAACGAATTAAACTAAAAGATATGCAGATTTCATTAGCTTCTTAGTTGATGGATTCTGTTTGCCCGCTGTTGGCCTTCAAGGATGAAATCGGAGTACAGGATAGCCGCTTCGCAAGCCTTGATTAGTGGTGTAGCAACCAGCCGCATTGACGTTGACGTTCCCGATTACCCGACTCACTAGGTATCAGTTCCCACGTCAGAAATGCCCCTAACAAGGGCATTTCTGTCTCCGAAACCCTCTAAACCCCTCGCCTACGTAGGTAATCGATTCCCACAAAGAGATTAACAAGTGAAAAGAACTGATAAAAAAGGGATAAAAAAGGGGAAAAAAGGAAGGCATGGCCTTCCTTTTCATTTTTTACTCGTTTTTAATGCCCATGATGAAGTTCACAGCCTTTTCGGCCTTGCTGGCCGCATTCACGACTAGCTGAGCATTACCCCTAATGTTTGATAACCAATTCTGAATGTATGCCGCATTGTTCGTGTGTGTTGTTTCCGTAGCTAGGCCACAATTTGCAAGAAGCATTGCGCTCCCCATTTCGGCAATTAACTCTTCTTTGCTGTAGTCTTCGCTTCCAAAAGGTTGCGGCCCTTGAATGAATCTATCGAGCCTTTTGGTGTTGCCCGTTGAATGGGTCATTTCATGGAAAAGTACACTATAGAAACCGCTGCTGGAACGGAAATTCTTTATCGGAGGAATTTGGATTAAGTCCATGCTGGGAGAGTAAAAGGCCCTGTCAAATTCCTTATACAGAAGTTTTACACCCTCACGATTAAGATATTCCTGAACGATTTTTTCGGCTTTTTCGTCTGGCTTGTTTCCCTTGCCAATGGCTTCATTAACCGTCCAGCGGGGTTCCAGCCCTTCAGTATCGGAAAAATGAAAAATATTAAATGCCTTAAGTACGGGGGCTATTCTTTCTTTAACAACGGTTTTCCCGTCAATCTCCTCAGAGGTCTCAATGACTGTAGGCTTGTAGAAGTATATCTTCCTGGCCTTGGCACCTTTGCGGATTCTGCCTCCAGCTTCCTGGACCTGATGGAAGGTTACATAGGCGCCTGGCCTATCTAGCAACATCCTGTTGAGCAAGCTGTAGGGCTTCCCTGTGGCGTAACTCACGATGCCGCCTCCGCACACCCATGGCTTAGTCCATGGCACGATTCCCTTTTCCATCATGGCTATAATTTTGTCTGTGATTTCTTGGTGGATGCTATTCATGGTCTTACCCCTTTTTGTTTTGAGTAGCTGTTTTCTTGGTTGCGTATATGTTCACAAGTCCCATTTGGTGGGCTTGCTTGATGGCTTTGATTCTTTGTTGTTTTGTCATGGGTGAACCTCATTTTTTGTGTGTTTTGCTTTGACCTAATGGCCGTTTCACTCTCTATATGTGGGGTCGTGTTCTTAAACCACAGTTAGAGTGCCTGAGCAGAATCTCAGCGGCTGATATAGGGTGGTAGGCTCTTCTTGATATAGGGGGGGATGTCAGAGACCTCTTCTTTGACGCTTTCTAATATGGGGAGGTATGGCGCCCCAAAAGGCCGCCAAAACAAGGCCAAGGAGGGCAAAATAAGGCGAGGCCAATGCAAAGCAAGGCAAGGACAAATAAAGCCTATGCAAAGCAAGGCAAGGGGGTGTTTTTTGGGGAGGCGCCCTTAAGGGGTGTATGGGGGCGGCGAAGTAAAAAAGTATAAGCCCCAGGGGGAATCCAAATTCCTATTGGGAGTCCGAACTTTATTGAGAGGGGGGGCAAAAAAAGAGAATGTAAAGTTTGACCAAAAAAACAAGAATTAACTAACTGCTTGAGCACTCGATTTTGAAAACCATCTGATATAGGGGGGTCTGAAAAATTTTTTAGGGGGGCGCCTGATTCAGCTATCTTCAGGGTTTCCGCCTATCTAGGTTGCCCCTGTGGAGTGAAATTGGCTCTATGCCCTTTAAAAATGCGAAGTGCTGCTAAAGTCAAGCTCTTCTTTGGGGCAAACTTTAATTAAGTTTAAGATGTTAAGAAAGCCAAGACTTTTGGCTGTTTCAAGGATATACTTTATGGCTGACAACAAAAAAGAGTTGGAACGGAACGAACTCCACCGTGCGATTTGGGCGCTTGCCGATGAAATGCGTGGGGCGGTTGATGGTTGGGACTTCAAACAGTATGTGCTGGGGATGCTCTTCTACCGTTACATTTCCGAGAACATAACCAACTACATCAATGCCACGGAAGCCAAGGGTTTTGACTATGCGAAGCTTTCCGACAAGGAAGCAAAGCAGGCCAAGGATGATTTGGTGAAGGAAAAGGGTTTCTTCATCTTGCCGAGCCAGCTTTTCTGCAATGTCTTGGACAAGGCGGACAAGGATGAGAACCTGAACGAGACCTTAGAAAGTGTCTTCAAGGGGATTGAAGCCTCTGCGAAGGGAACGCCCTCTGAACCCGACCTTGACGGACTGTTTGACGATTTTGATGTGAACTCCACCAAGTTAGGCAAGACGGTTGCTGACAAGTGCAAGATGCTCCGTAAACTGATGCACGGCATAGCTGATATGAAGTTGGGCGATTACAAGGACAATACGATTGATGCCTTTGGTGACGCCTACGAATACTTGATGGCCATGTATGCGAGTAATGCGGGCAAGAGCGGTGGCGAATTCTTCACTCCTCAAGAAGTATCTGAACTGTTGGTTCGCATTATCACCATCGGTAAGAAGTATTTGAACAAGGCTTATGACCCCGCTGTGGGTTCCGCTTCATTGCTGTTGAAGTTCCGTAAGGTGCTTGGCAAGGACGGTGTGCGTAAGGGCTTCTTCGGCCAAGAGAAAAACTTGACTACCTACAACCTTGCAAGAATCAATATGTTCTTGCACGATGTGAACTACAACAAGTTCAACATTGCTCATGGAGATACCCTTACTGACCCGCAGCATTGGGACGATGAACCGTTTGACGGAATCGTGTCAAATCCCCCGTATTCAATCAAGTGGGACGGGGATGACAACCCGCTGTTAATCAATGACCCACGATTTGCCCCAGCGGGTGTTCTCGCTCCGAAATCCAAGGCGGACTTGGCTTTCGTGATGCACATTCTTTCGTGGCTCTCTACGGACGGAACGGCTGCTGTAGTGTGTTTCCCTGGCATAATGTATCGTGGCGGCTCGGAAAAGAAGATTAGGCAATACCTCGTAGATAACAACTATGTGGATGCCATTATTCAGATGCCTGACAATTTGTTCTTCGGTACGAGCATTGCTACTTGCATTATGGTCTTGAAGAAGTCCAAAAAGGACAATAAGATTCTGTTTGTAGATGCAAGCAAGGAATGTGTCAAGGTCACGAATGCCAACAAGCTCTCGGACGAGAATATCGAGAACATCATCAATCGCTTGGTGGAACGCAAGAACAAGAAATACGAAGCGAAACTGGTCTCTATTGACGAAGTTGCCGAACAGGACTTCAATCTTTCCGTTTCGACCTATGTGGAGCAAAAGGACACTAGGGAGAAGGTAGATATTGTGGCTTTGAATAGGGATATAGCGGAAATCGTCAAGAAAGAAGATGCTCTCCGCAAGGCGATAGACAAGATTATAGCCGATTTGGAGAAGTGATATGAGCAAGTCATTAGAGAAATTCTCCAGCGGCATTGAAGATGCTAGGAGTATGTTGGCGATTTACGATTGCCACAATTCAAGTGAAAATGCGGAAATAATCCAGGGCTTGTATAAAGGCAAATTGCCTGACATTGATGTGTTGAAACGGTTCAGCTTTACCTTGGCTTTCACCGCATTTGAAACCTACATTGAAGACCTTGTGAGGGAAATTGAGCAAAAGCAGATTACTCCTAATTCCACTGAGAAGAACGAGAAAATGCTGGAGCGGTTTCACAACCCCAATACCGAGAACATCCGCAACCTTTACAAGAGCTGGTTCTGCATTGAAGACGTGACTTGCCGTTGGTCTTTTGACGGAATGAACAGGGAACAAGTCTGCAAGAAACTAGATGACTATATCCGTAACCGTGGCGAAATCGTACACCGTCTAAAAGAAGACAATGTGCCAGACGTTGCCAAGAGGGACAATGTGGTCAAGTGTGTCAATTTCCTTGACAAACTTGCAAGATGTATGGACGAATATATCGCAAGTGACGAATGGGTTGAAGATGCCCGCAAGAAAAGGGCCGAAAAGGCACAAGGGGGCAACAAATGAGCAAGATAGATGATTTGTTGAAAAAGTATTGCCCGAATGGTGTGGAATATAAGCCCTTGTTGTCCGTGGCCAATGTTTTATATGGTTTCCCATGTGATGCGTCTAAATTTAATACAGATAAACAGGGACAACCATTAGCAAGAATTCGAGATGTTCTTGATGGAGAAACGAGTACATATACAACAGAAATTGTTCCAAACAAATATAAGCTAAAAGAAAACGATTTGCTAATAGGAATGGATGGCAATTTTCACGTTTCTAACTGGAAAATGAAAGATGGAATTTTGTGCCAACGAGTTTGCAAAATTTCATCAAATGACAATGAATGTACGGTTCTTAATGGTTTTTTATCACATTTGCTAAAACCTGTAATAAAAAAGGTTGAGGATGGAAAACAGAGCGGAACTGTAAAACATCTTCTTGACAAAGATTTGAAGGCGATTCAAATCCCTGTACCTCCTTTGGAGGTGCAGCGTGAAATAGTCCAGGTACTGGACAGTTTCACGATGCTCACAGCGGAGCTTTCAGCGGAGCTTTCAGCTCGCAAAAAGCAGTATGAGTATTACCGAGACCAGTTGCTGTCCTTCAATAATGTTAGGGGGCTAACTTTTGCAAACCCCGAATCTGTAAGGTGGATGACCTTGGGCGAGATTGCTACAGACATATATCGTGGCTCTGGAATAACAAGAGAGCAAGTCACCGCAAGCGGTATTCCTTGTGTGAGGTATGGAGAAATCTATACATCTTATGGAATACATTTTGATAAATGTATCTCCCATACGAATCTTGCCAATATTGCAAGTCCAAAATACTTTGAACATGGGGATATTCTGTTTGCCATTACGGGCGAAAGCATTGAAGACATTGCGAAATCAACAGCCTATGTCGGGAACGAGAAATGTCTAGCGGGTGGCGACATTGTTGTATTGAAGCACAAGCAGAATCCAAAATATCTTTCCTATGCTTTATCCACCACTGACGCAATCAAACAGAAGGGCAAAGGTAAGGTAAAAAGCAAAGTTGTGCATTCAAGTGTTCCCGCAATTTCTGAATTGAAAATTCCAGTTCCGCCTATTGAAATCCAAAACCGCATTGTCAAGGTGCTAGACAACTTTGATTCCATTTGTTCTGACCTTCAAATTGGCTTGCCAGCGGAGATTGATGCCCGAAAAAAGCAATACGAATACTACCGTGATTTGTTGTTGAGTTTCGAACCGATTGGCACGGTTCTTGCTAAGCAAGCAAGCAAGCAAGCAAGCAAGCAAGCAAGCAAGCAAGCAATAATTAGTCTCTATCAGTATGTTTATGGTTATGTAGAAGTGATGTTAGGTGAAGTGGCAACAATAAGTCGTGGTGGAAATTTTCAGAAGAAGGACTTTGCCGAAAGCGGAGTCCCCTGCATCCATTATGGGCAGATTTATACACGCTACGGGCTGTATGCTGACAAGACCATATCCAGCATCAGTATCGAAGCCGCTCAGAAACAGAAGTTCGCACAGCCTAACGACATCGTAATGGCTGTGACAAGTGAAAATGTGGAAGATGTCTGTAAGTGTGTTGCCTGGGTAGGCAATGAACCCATAGCGGTCAGTGGTCACTCTGCCATAATCCATCATAATCAAAACGCAAAGTTCTTGACCTATTACTTCCATACATCAATGTTCCTTGAACAAAAACGAAAGCTCGCTCATGGAACAAAGGTGATAGAAGTGACTCCAGACAAGTTGAACGGCGTTAAAATCCCGCTCCCATCCCTTGCCGAACAAGAGCGGATTGTGGCTGTCCTTGACAAGTTTGATGCATTGGTGAATGATTTGAGCGAAGGTCTGCCAGCCGAAATAGAAGCCCGCAAACGGCAATACGAATATTACCGAGACAAACTGCTATCTTTTAAGAAGATTGCGTAGTTAAAGGGAAAAGGTTTATGATATACTCCACTATAGCCGAAAGCAACGAAGCGACCGTGGTTGCGGAATACACCCCGACCAAGTCCAAGTCTTCTGCCTACCAGAGCGAAGCCGACTTGGAGAAAGAGTTTATCCGCTTGCTTTCTAATCAAGGCTACGAGTATATCCAAATCCATTCCCAAGACGATTTAATCGCCAATCTACGCACACAGATAGAAAAGCTGAATGCCTTTAAGTTTACTGACGATGAATGGGAGCGGTTCTTCAACGAGTTCTTGGCCAACAAGAATGAAGGTATTGTTGAAAAGACTCGGACAATCCAAGAAGATTATGTCAAGACCCTTATAACGGACAAGAAGAAGTCCAAGAACATAAAGCTGATTGACAAGGACAATATCCACAATAACTCGCTTCAAGTTCTCAATCAGTATGAAGAGGAAGAGGGTTCACACAAGACGAGATACGATGTCACCATTCTTGTCAATGGCTTGCCGTTAGTCCATGTGGAACTGAAAAGGCGTGGTGTCGCCATCCGTGAAGCATTCAACCAAATCAACCGCTACCAAAGGGATAGCTTTTGGGCAGGGTGCGGACTGTTCCAGTATGTTCAAATCTTTGTTATCAGCAACGGGACACACACCAAGTATTACTCCAACACCACCCGTAACGCCCATATCAAGGAACTGGGCTCTAGCAAGAGCGGCAAACTCAAAACGAGCAACAGCTTCGAGTTTACGAGTTTTTGGGCTGATGCCAACAACAAGAACATCTTTGACTTGGTGGACTTTACCAAGACATTCTTCGCCAAGCATACCATACTGAACATCCTTACCAAGTATTGCGTATTCACCTCGGAAGAATTGCTCTTGGTGATGCGCCCGTATCAAATCACTGCCACCGAGAAAATCTTAAACCGCATCGTCATTGCCAACAACTACAAGAAGATGGGCACTGTGGGTGCGGGCGGTTATATTTGGCACACAACGGGTTCGGGCAAAACGCTGACCTCGTTCAAAACCGCTGTATTGGCGAGTAAGCTGGATTATGTGGACAAGGTGTTGTTCGTGGTTGACCGCCAAGACCTTGACTACCAAACGATGAAGGAATATGACCGCTTCGAGAAGGGGGCAGCAAACGGCAATAAATCCACGAAAATTCTTCAAGACCAGTTGGAGAATAAGACCGCAAAGGGCGCCTTCAAAGACTACCGCATTATCGTCACCACGATTCAAAAACTTGGCTGTTTCATTGCCAAAAACAAGACCCACGAAATTTATAACAAGCACATCGTCTTCGTGTTTGACGAGTGCCACCGTAGCCACTTTGGGGAACTGCACCAAAAGATAACCAAGGCTTTCAAGAATTATCACTTGTTCGGCTTTACGGGAACTCCTATATTCCCGCAGAACGCAGGGAGCAGCAAGAATCCGCTGCTGAAGACTACCGAGCAAGCCTTTGGCGATAGATTGCATCATTACACGATTGTAAACGCCATCAAGGATGGAAATGTCCTTCCGTTCCGCATAGATTACATCAATACCATCAAGAAAAAGAGCGGCTTGGAAGACAAGAAAGTTTCTGCCATTGATACCGAAGAAGCCCTTGGCGACCCAAAGAGAATCGCAGAGGTGGTCAAGTATGTGCTAGAACACTTTGACCAAAAGACCAAGCGGAATGCCTACTATCAGATGGCTGACAAAAGGCTTGCGGGCTTCAATTCCATCTTTGCCACATCGTCTATCCCGATGGCGAAGAAGTATTACTATGAGTTCAAGAAGCAAATCAAGGAAAAGCCGTTTCCCCTGAAGATTGCGACCATATTCAGCTTCGCTCAGAACGAGGAGGAAAATGGCGGCATTCTGACCGAAGAAGACTTTGAAACAGGCGCCTTGGATGCAACATCCCGTGACTTCTTGGATAAGGCGATTGCCGATTACAACAAGATGTTCAAAACCAACTTTGACACATCGGGCGATAAGTTCTTGAACTACTACAAGGATATTTCGCTCCGCATGAAGAAGCGGGAGATTGACTTGCTAATTGTGGTCAATATGTTCCTGACGGGTTTTGATGCCACCACCCTGAATACCTTGTGGGTAGATAAAAACCTTAAACAACACGGGCTATTGCAAGCCTATTCACGCACTAACCGTATTCTAAATTCGGTCAAGACCTTCGGCAATATCGTTTGTTTCCGCTCTTTGCAGCAAGAGACGGATGATGCCATCGCCTTGTTTGGTGACAAGGATGCGGGTGGTATCGTCATTCTTCGCACATTTGAAGAATACTACAATGGTTTCAAGGATGAAAAGGGCAAGAAACAACCAGGCTACCAGCAGCTCTTGGACGAATTGCAGACCCTTTACCCTTTGGGCGAGGAAATCATAGGCGAGAAGAAAAAGAAGGACTTTGTAGCCCTATTTGGAGCGATTCTACGGCTTCGTAACATCTTGACATCCTTCGACCAGTTCAAGGACGATGAAATCGCTGAAAGGGATTTACAGGACTATCAGTCCATGTATATTGACATCCACGATGAGCTGAAAGGTCATAGGGACGGAACAAAGGAATCCATCAAGGATGATGTAGAGTTTGAACTGGAACTTATCAAGCAAGTTGACATCACCATTGATTACATTCTCGCCTTGGTTGCCCAATACCACGATGGCCATTGCAAAGACAAGACCATTCTCACGAAGATTACCAAGGCGGTCAACAGTAGCTTGGAACTCCGAAGCAAGAAGGACTTGATTGAAGCCTTTGTCGCACGGGTCAATACCAAGACCGATGTGGACAAGGATTGGAAAAAGTTTGTCTCGGAAGAACGGGAAAAGGACTTGGTAGAAATCATTTCCGAAGAACGGCTCAAGGAACCCGAAACAAGGGCTTTTGTCGCCAATGCTTTCCACGATGGCGAACTGGACGAGAACGGCACGGAAATAGCCAATATACTCCCCCCGATGTCTCGGTTTGGCGGTGGCAACCGCTCTGAAAAGAAAGCCACAGTCATTGAAAAGTTGCAGCACTTCTTTGAAAAGTATTTTGGTTTGGGCGATTTTGAAGAAACCGAAACGGTCGATTCTGACAATGTAGATAGGGCAAGGAACATTTACAAGTTGCCGCAAGCAGAGAACCCAACCTGTTACGGTATGGTAGCCGAAAAGCCTGTTCCTTTTTCTGCCAAGAAAGATAAGTAAGAACCCATAAAAGATTCACCCTATAAACTAAATGTGAAATATGGGTGAGCGATTATGGATTTTGAAAATATAAAGATTGAATACGAGTTAGACGGTTGCATGCGAATGCTTCGTCTTCAACAGATGCTGGAACAAAATGGCGTGGTTAGTGTCCTTGATTCCAAAAAGGCGCTTATAACGGTTTATGTGGAAGAGAGGGACAAGGAAATAAACAATCCGTCTTTTTATGTCCTTTATGGTTATAACGATATTGGACTCCCATTTCTTGATATTAAGGCAATCAATCCGATTCCAATGTGGGAGGTGTTGCATCTTCTATGGCGAGAATCGACACTTGAATTTAAGGCAAAGATGATTAAACATCTTATTGACGATGTTCGGATAAAGAATGTGGGTTAATCGCTCAAACTCAAAAAAGGGGTGGGTCTTTTCGACCCATCCCTTTTAGAGATTGCCAACTTGCTAGCCTATGTCTACGCCTACATTGATAAAATCTGACATTTCCTATTGACTTCCGTAAAAAAAAGATGTATATTATGATTACGCCTGGTGTGATAGTCATACCCTAATACCCATCGGGCGGCCCCGTAAGGTATGAACAACCGGGGCTAGCCTTTATAGGACTCCTTCGCCGTGAAGGAGTCTTTTTTTATCCAAGACTTCCTTCTATACCTTCCTTTATAACCTCATCCCTTTTAGAGATTGTCAGCTTGTAAAACCTATATCAGGTTTAAAGTCTTCAAATACCCCTCGGTTATTGATATTCCGCTGTGGTTTAGTAATTGTTTCAGAATGTATATGTCCCCTTTATGGGAGTTTTCGAAGTCGCCACGATACTGAGATACGGCAAAGAAATGCCTGAAATCGTGGCATGAGTATTTGTTTGCGATTGAACCCGCTTTGAACAGTTTTCCTAGCCAGTACGAAACCTGCGTCTTGATTTGGGGCGCCGTCATCCCATAGAAAGGCTTCTTTTTCCCTTGAAAGACCGTAAGGAACTTTGCTAGGGGAAGGAGTGTTTCTTTTTCATCGAAATGGCCGTTGTATGGTTTTCCCTTAGAAAAGGCGGTAAAGGAACTGTTATAGTCGATGGTCAATGTAGGCAAGGCGCCTACACGAATGCCTCTATATGCCATTATTGCTATAGCAGCCCTCAATGGCTTTGGGATTTCCTTAGAGGAGAGGATTGTTGCGACTTCTTCCTTGGAGGGAACAGACAGTTCTCTTTGTGCCTTCAATCTCGGGGTTGCCCGAGTTCCTCGAAAAGGATTCCCAAATTCGTTGTTGCTGATGCGCTGAACGAATGCGTAGAAAGCACTCAAACAGCTTGAATCCCTACGAATGGAGGCTGGCGCCCTTGTTGGGGCCGATGTATTAAGGGAGTCCTTTATCAAGGGCTTTGTCAGAAAATCGCTTTGAATCAGCTTGTCAGCGTCCAGCGTGCTTACTTCCGCAAAGGATTTGCCCTGAAAGGACAGATACATTTCGAGGCGCCTTAAAGCTAGGGAGTATGCTTCTTTGGTATGGCTGGATTTCGTATTGTTCAGAAACGTGGCCTTAATGTCTTCGTAATTGAGCTTTGCGATTTTGGCCTTGTATTGTAGGCTTCGTTTGTATTCGTCAGCGGCGGCAATCTTAAGGATTTGGTTTCTAGCTTCCTCGGACAGATTGTCAAAGGACGGCATGCTGTTAAGAATCTCGATGGCCTTGGCCTCGGTGATGGAGGGGAGGTTCGGAATAATGGGCTGGATTGCCTGGGAGAACGAGTTCATAGTTTTGCCCCTTTTTCGTGTATGTCAGAAGAGAATGTTATGTCAGGTTTCGTTTCTGCTAAATATACATTTGAGCAGATGTAAAAAGGTGACATTTTGGGGGGCGACCTAAAACGGAGGACGG
>JAEEGG010022176.1_pt1 | contig 12531 bp, 11 predicted proteins | sample 9134161 | NCBI WGS metagenome assembly JAEEGG01 (sample SAMN16246543, study PRJNA631951) | gut metagenome | biome: gut microbiome; feature: rumen; material: CR-attached | host: Bos | place: Iran: Karaj | collected 2018-10
TTTATCTTTCCTATCATTTTCCTAAGCTGCTCCTGGTCCTCAATGCCTGCATCCGAAAAAGTTGTTAACGCTTTTTCCATCTGAGTGAAATTATTGCTTATCAGGTTTGTAATGGTCTTCGCCCGACGATCTGCCATGGCTTCAAGATAAAACGAACTTATAGCCGAAACAGCATCATCCGTAGCAGTATAAGTCTGCTTCGCCGACCATATGGTATTGACCATAATCATGATCATTATCAAAATGCTTCCTATTGTCGCAGTAAGGACAAAAGTTTTATTTGTAACCCTTTTAATCTTCATCTTTATTTATCTCCATAAAGAATCTCGAGCATAGTTGCCGCATCCTGTTGATAGATCAGAGTTGTCATCATCTCGCTTTTTTCAGGATATAACGAACCGGGTAAGACACCGTCTGCAATCATAACCGCTACCTGGATAGTATCAAATCCCATAGAGTAGCAGTCCTGAACACCCAGACAGTAAATAACTCCATCTTTCAGATACTGCAGTGCTTCCTTGTCATGGTCCATGCCTACGATGACTGCCTTACTGTTTTCCTCAATAATGGCACGTGCTGCTCCGACCGGATTGCTCATATTACAGCAGATTATACCATTAAGATCAGGATTATCAGCCAGTATCTTCTTCGTAAGATCATAAGCAAGATCCACAGAATCCATATCATATTCTATAGCAACAATACTCATGTCACTGTACTTTGCTATTATATCCATCGCGCCCTTTGCCCTGTCCTCATGACATGGAGCACCTACGCTTCCGACCAGGATTGCCACTTTGCCTTTATAATCAAGCTTCTTGCAAAGTACTTCTGTAAGGTCAGCTCCGTCCTCATAGTTATGAGTATTTCCGACGTATGCAATCCTCTTACAGCCATCTGCAGCATCAGAACTGGAAAAAGTCATGACCTTATTGCCGGAATCTATCATCTCATCAATGACAGGCGATATTATCTTCTCATCTGCCACATCCACTCCTATGACATCATAATTCTCCTGTCCTGCTTTTTTTAGCCTCTCTATCTGGTCTGCTGCCGAAGCTCCATCAGGAGCCATATATTCATAAGTAACGACTATGCCCTTATCCAGAAATTGCTTTTGGGCGTCCTCCATGCCTAATGCCACTGCATCCCACCATGCATGAACGGTTTTATATGTAAAATAAAAATTGTAATGATCCTTCTTGGGCCGATATGAACTCAGTTCATGGTCAAAATCAACTGCACTGATAATGCCGTGGTCCGTAGCGGATATTTTTCCGATTTCACTATCTGGATCTGCTCCGGTTTTGTCCTTAGTGTCCTCATTTACAGATTTTACCTTAGGGATAACAACAAGAAAAATAACCAGAATAACAGCGATTAATGGTACCAATATCAAAAGAAGCTTTTTTATCGCAGATTTTTCCATTGCCCGTTCCTTCCTTTATATATTTGTTTTTTATCTAATTCAGACATTTTCTAAATATTTTTATTATATCCCTTTTTATATGTTTTTTTAAGTTTTATTTAGGTTTAAGACAAGGTCCGGATTTTATGTAACAAAAAAACCTGTCCTCCTGTAAAACCAAAGTACAGGTTATGCCTTCTATTCCTTGCATCATACGATTTATTTAACTATTTACATCCCTACAACGAACATCTTCAATCCCTCTGATCAATTCAACGATCATATCATGAGTCGGCGTCTGAACACCGTATTGTTTCCCTATCCTTTGAATACAACCGTTCAATGTATCAATTTCTGTCTTCTGATGTTTCTCAATATCCTGTAAGGTTGATGCCCGATGCGCAAATGTATCCGGTACAAGTTTACTGTAAAAAACATCCTGATACTCCTTCGCATTATTCCAAAACGTCTTATATCCGGCAGCTTTCATTACGGCAAAGGTTTCTTCAATAAGCCTGTTCATGATGCCGACCAAATGCCCTGAACCCGCCAGCTCACCATAGCTCATATTCATGATTGCGCCTAACGGATTTAAGGTTGTGTTATAAAGCATCTTCGCCCACAATGCCTGAATAAGCTCATCCGAAACCTCGGACGGTATACCTGAATCGCTTATAGCCTTTGCCAATGGCTCAAGCCCTTTTGCATTTTCTCCGTGCAATGAGCCAAGCAATATCGGAGCATTATGTACAGTCACCTTCGTAACCCAGGGCGCGGTCCTTTCAAAGCCTGTTATTACCCTTGCGTTGAAAACCTTTGAAGCCGGAAAATGTGCCAGATACGGCTCATCATTTCCCCATCCGTTCTGAAACAATACTATTTTACCATTCCCGCTTATAATGTTCCGGTTCTTGGCCAATTCGTCCGCAACAGTCTTGTTGGCCATGGTTTTTACCGCAACTGCTATATAATCATATTCAGCTTCTATCTGAGCAATGTTCTCATATACAGTGACGCATTCCGGTGAAACCGTTATTTCACCGAATATCCCGGTCCTTTTTAATCCGTTATTCCTTATAGCATTGGCGGTTTCACCTCTTGCAACAACAGTTGTTTCCATCCCGGCATTTGCAGTTGCAATAGCTATCGCGCATCCTACCGCACCCATTCCTATGACCAAAGCCTTCATTTTAATTCCGTCCTGCCTTTCTGTATAGTATTCTTATTCACTAGCTTTATCTTTCATGCTTAAGAAGGAAGTCCGCTATATCAAAATCCTTATCATATGTGAAATCCATCGAAGTCTGATATTTCCCGTTATCAAGCCTTGTCATTTCGCAGTCATCCACCATTTTCAGCATTATTGCCAAAGCCATCCTCTGCTGTTCATTTTGGGAAGAATCATTGCTGTCGCCGAAATCCGAAACGGTTATCCTTAAAAATGTACTGTAGTACTTAAGAGAAATATCTATGTCTTCGATTTTGTCTGTTTTTCCGTTTATACGCAGGACAAGAAGCTCCTCAACAGCCTGTCGTATGGCAAGCGCTTTTTTTCTGCTGAAACCAAGGTTCATTGCTAATTCCTCGAACAATGCGGCTACAGGTGTGATATTATATTCACTGTTCTTTACGGACATCGTTATTATCGATATGCCCTTCTCCAAGTTATCTTCAAGCTGAAGCCTATGGAGCCGCCTCAGCATCTCAACATGCAGATTTCGCTGGTCAATCTTTCCATTCGCATTTAACGGGAACTTATCAAAAACAAAATAGTAGACGGGCGATTTGTAGGTGCCAAGCTTTTCTTTTGCGTACTGTCTTAATATCGTCTCGTCAAAACTTGCACCCGGAGCCAATGTTATGCAGGCTCCTATATTTTCGCCGTAAATCCGGTCCTTATACCCGAATACACGACAGCTGCCAATAGAAGGATGGGATGTTATCTGTGCCTCTATCTCAGCAGGAGCCAAGTTTTCACCGCCCTTTATTATAAGGTCCTTGATACGCCCTACAATCCTTAAATTGCCGTCCGCATCAAATACCCCGAGATCCCCCGAATGAAGCCAGCCATCTTTATCAATGGCCTGTTTCTCCGGCTGCAGCTTATAATACCTGTTTTTCAGGTGATACCCACGGGTGATTATTTCCCCGACTTCATCATGAGACAGCATCCCACGCTCATCATCCCATATACTTGTCTCTATGTCTTCAACAGGTCTTCCGACCGTATTGTGCCTGACGTTGATATCATCGTCAGGCCTGGTGAACACAAACGCACCCGAGGTTTCCGTCATACCGTACAGATTTATAAACGTGCTTTTATAAAAAGCTGTTTCAAAGCGCATAAATTGTACTGGTGAAGTATAACTCCCTGCCACAGTACAGATACGCGCTCTTGGAGCAACCTTAGCGGTAAGCTCATCGTTTTCTATTATGGACTGATAAAGCACGGTCACGGTCCATATATCGGTGATATCTTCTTTTTCAACAAGCCCTGCTATGATATCCGCTTTAATAGCCTTAGGGATAATGACGGTTCCTCCGTTAATAAAATAAACCCATATCCCGAGTAACGCATAAACATGGAAGAACGGCACGCCAATAAGCGCACGCTCGCCCCGTATTGATTTCAATTCACTGCCCAGCCTATCCGACACATTGAGCAAGGCATACTGTGAATTTATAACAGCCTTCGGGAAGGCCGTTGTACCGGAGGTATAGATGATATATGCATCATCATGAACCGTAAGCCCTGATGTATCAGGCTCAACGATTCCCACAGCTGAGAAATCCTCATCCACTATGCTTATGCAATCAGCCTTATCCAGTCCCAAGACTTCGGATATCATATCTATATCCTGTACGTTACCTTCAAAATCATGTGTTTTTCCAAAAAGGATATATTTAGTATCTGCAAATTCAACCAAAGGCTTTGCATCCTTTATAGAGAGATTGGCATTGAGAAGTACGGCGATGCCGCCTGCCCGTATAATTCCAATATAGCTGTAAAGCCACGCGGGAGAAGCAACAGACCATAGGGCTACCTTATCACCCTTTTTTATTCCTTTGCTGAGCAATACAGATGCCACACTATCTATTTTATCCAAAAAATCACGGTAAGTAAGCCTGACGTCCCCCATGACAACCGCTTCGCTGTCAGGCCGGTTAACAGCGTGGGTATGGATAATATCATAAAAAGAATTTTCAACCATTTTCATTTTTAACCTCCGCTTCGAACATCTTTCTCTTCTTCATAAATCCATTCTGAAAGTCCAGTTTCCGAACGATTTTACTTTGTACTCAAGCGTTTCTTCTTTAACAAGCGAGAATCCGTTTTTAATATAAAAGTCCACGTTTCTTTCAGAATTGGTAGTTACGGTAATCAAATTTCCGCCATTGGAACTTACTAAAGGGATAAGGAAATCCTGTATTGCACTCGTCCCGATACCTTGGCCCTGATATTTCGGATCAACTGCCAGAAAATACAAATGCCAGCGTGGTTCGGCGATGCTTTTCACAGCAATTTCGGTCTTATCTGACAGTTCCATATACTTAAGGGTGTCAGCGAGCCCTATTCTCGCTATAATACCCGCCATTCCACTTACAGCATAATCCCAAAATCCAACCGGTTTGTCCGATGGTTTCTCAATGATTATAATAGCAGCGACTTTTCCGTCCGCAACACATATGTAGCAGTCATCTTTTCGGATAGTAGCTTTGAATATCCCCTTCATCAGATGCTCATAAAAATTGCGCAGCTTTATCCCTGACTTGAACCGATTTTCGAAAACTCCCCAAAAAAGAGGGTAGTTAACGAAAGCCTCTATGAGAACCTTTAATGCCTCTGCTTCATACGAGCTGTCATAATGCTTATATTCAAATAAATGCTGTTTTGTCAACATAAAAACCCCTTCGACGTTTCCTTAGTTTAAAAATGATGCTCCACATCTCATTTGGCTATATAATATCAAAAAAAGCAGTCTTTTACAACTGCTTTTTCAAGATAGGATTTTTATTACGTTACGTTTCAAAAAATCAGGCAGGAGCCTTGATACTATTTCCAAGCCAGTTCTAATTTTAGTCCAGGCTTTACACAGTCGGCTATTCGTATATTTTGCCATTTACTTCAATCTTTACCTTTTCATCATTCCCGAGAATATAACCGAAATTGTAAACAAGTGCTATACCTTTGTTTATGGATGCACCTCCTCCAAGAAAGTAATTCTGCACGCCATCGATCATCCAGTTGAGTCGTATATCGGTTGGATTACCCATCTGATCGCAATACTCTTCACTAAGTCTGAATTCTGTTCTTGTACCGTCTTCACGGATAATGGTGAAATTATCCACGATACTGTCATTTATACCATATTCCATTATCAGACTCATTCTGCCAATCGTGAGCTTGAGATTATCTATTTGGACCACCTGGGCTGTTGAAGTCATGCCTTCAACACCCATCATGTCATATTTATTTATTATCTTTACTACCTCAGCATGTATACCGGCATAATCATCTATCTGTTTATACCACACCCTTGCATCCGGATCATATTCCATCGGGATTTCCTTCTCTATGTCCCGTTCCTCGACTCTTATAATTTCACTAAGCTCTTTGTTCAGTCTGTTTATTTCATCCTTATTTAATATCGTAAATGTAAAATCCTGATATTCAGGTAATTCCGTATATCTATAGCCATTAAAATGATCAAGGTCAAATCTTGAAATCGTAAAATATATCCCGTTCCCGTTAGTCGATATATGAGCATCCTTTGCTCCATCTATCAACAATCCCCAAATATCATCTCCTATCTTATACGGAATAAGGCCTGTGAATGTAGCTTCCGTAAAATCATTTGAATATAACTCATAACTAGAATCTTTCACTTCTTCAAGTTCTGCCGGCAGATCCACAGGCTGTCCCTGCGCATCCCAAACACTAAAATACAGACATATCTGTTCAACGCTCTTATCATATATCGATCCTTCATAAACTATCTTATGCTCTCCGATATTGTATTCTTTCCCACCGGTGGTATATAGCTCATTAAACTCTTTATCGCTATTATTAAAGAAAAAATCCTTTAATCCGGTATTAGTCATTGCCCAGACTACCCCACCACTAAGTGCCAGCACACAAGCAAATGCAATAACTGCTGCAGCTGCTCTTGGCAACCTACGCCTACTGTTTTTATTTATACAAATAATATCGGAGTTTTGCCCATCATAACCTTTTATATCATTACTCATACGCATTCTTCCGACTTCTTCAATATAACTTTCATCCAAGTACTCTGAAAGATCAAACAGATCATCATTTTTCATAATTCAAAACCCTCCTTTGCAAGGTATTTCTTAAGCTTTTTTCTTACCCTAAACAAAATGCTTTTGGCTTTGCTTTCAGTTATCCCATTGTAATCCGCAACAACCTTTATAGAATCAAAATAGCAATATCTTCCTATAAACAGTTTTCTCTGATCCGGTGGCAGTGAACTTACAAACTTTCCTATCGCTGTATTCAACATTTTACCGTCATATACCTTATCCGGCGAATTTCCTCCCGAAATAGAATCTGCCAGTTCATCAATTGATAGAACACATTCTGAGGGTATTCTCTTCTGGCTGTTTCTTTTTCTTAAGACATCAATGCATGTTCTTCTCGTAAGTTTGATAAGTAAAGCCATAAGACTGCTCTCAGTATTTATTGTTTCCATGTTCCATACGAATAGAAAAGTGTCGTCCAAACACTCTTCTGCATCCTCATGGTTTCCCACTATCTGAAATGCAATTTTGTATAGGTAGTTATAATATTTATCTTTTGTAGCAGTAATAGCCTTTTCATCCCTTTTAAGATATAAAGTTATAATCTCTTCATCAGACATCTTATCCTCCCTGCTTATTCTTAAAGGATCCTTCACTATATATATCGTAAAAAGTTATGGTCGGTTGCAAAAACTTACTATGTGAGCCAAAAATAGTCAAAATTTCGTCAAAACAGTGTTCAAAACAAAGAAATTAAAATCGGCAGTCTGTTAAGGCCGCCGATTGCTTAATCATTTTTACAACCAGATAGCCATGCCTCTGATTGATCTACTTAATATTTTTCTTTCTGAATATCAATACCCCCAAGCAAGAGAAAACTACCATTATTCCAACATTATAGGCTATTTCTCTCTTTAGCGTGCTCACTTTTTCCTCAATATATTTATTCTGTGTCTTGGCAACTTCTTCCGGAAGTTTTGCATCTGCTATCTGTGACGAACCAATATACTGATTAAACTCAACCAATGCATCATATGCACTTGCTTCATATATAACAGTCAGGATCACACGACGAATTCCACCTATATATCTGCTATTTGGTATCCTGTTAACTTTTATCACATCATCAGGTTTTTTCATTGAATCAGGATCAGCCTGCATCGTCACGGTATGTCCGTCTTCGTAAACATACTCTGTGTAATACTCCGGTCTCGTAAGTCTCGAATAAAGCTCGTCCCTCATCACGATCATCACGACAATAAGCATCATTCCTATGATGGCAGCCACAATACGGTTTTCCAGAATGAAACATAGAAAAACCATAATAACCGTTACAGATAATATACAGCATAACAGCAATGCTGATGCACCAAACAGGAAATCCAGCCTGGTAAGGTATTTCCAACGTATAACTAAAAACGGACCATAAAAAAGCAGATATAAAACAGTTGAAAACAGAATTGCCAAAATCAGTTCCGAAATAAATACTACAGATTTGGTATAACCTGCTATAAGTTTATTCCTTATACTTGCGGAGCTAAATTCACTGCCCAGATTAATGGCTGTTACTATTACCGCCAGAAACATAACAAAAACGGATAACCCCAGATCAGGCTTGAAATACTCATATAATTGACCATCATGTAATTCCTGTCTCATGGAATGCACAACACTAATTATACTCATCGTCAATGAAACCAGAAAAGCCAATAAAGTGACCGGACGTCTGATATAACGGACAAAATTGGCATGCAAAAGATTACGCATTTTCATCACCTCCGTTGCGAAAGAAAAGTTCTTCGGGCTTTCATCCTTGATGTAAACATCACGAAGCCCTTCATTAAAATCCATTCTACCTGATATTTTTCTTCCTGAATATCAGTACCCCAACAGATGCGAACGCTACAATCAAAAGAACATTGTAGATCATCTCAAGCCTAATCTTATCAACGGTTTCTTCATTAAGTTTTTCATATTCTAAGGCGATATCTTTGGCGATATCGTCAGGCAACCCGCTTTCTCCATATTTTAGCATATTCTGTCTATTAAAGAATTCTATGCTGTCCTTTATCCTTTGAAAGCAGTTAATCTCCAATGCAAATGATAAAACCTTTCTAAATATTCCATCTACATACTTAGGATTTGGTATATCATGGATTTCCTTAATACCCGAATCGTCCGTCCCGGCATCATCAGAAAAGGTGCGGATAACACCATTTCCGGTCACAAGCATGCTACTTCCGTCTTCATATATAGTCTCCTGATTATACTGGGGCTCTTTAAGCCTTTTGGCAACCGCATCAGCACTCATAAGCATGATCACTACCACCATAATCCCAATGACAACTGCTATTATCCGGTTCTCAGTAAGAAAACAAAGGAAAACCGCAAATGCCGTCAATGACAGGATGCTGAGCAAAAGAAGAGCGGTTACTCCAAGTATATAATCCAAATCCCCTAAATACTTCCAGCCTTTTACTAAAAAAGGAAGATAATACAATATAAATAATATTACCGAAAAGATAAGTGACAGAATAAGCTCCGAAAAGAATATTTCCATCTTTGTATAGCCTGAAACAAGCTTGTTCCTTATTGCACCTGAAGCAAACTCACTTCCTATATTCACAACAGACACAATAACTGCTAAAAAGAACACGAAGAGCAGGTACTGTAATTCAGGCGAAAAATAATCATTCTTTATTCCATTAACATATGACTCTTTTGATGAATCAAATGCCGTCACCAGACCAAGCGTCAGAGAAATCATAAAAGCAATAAGTGTTGACAGCCGGTTAATATACCTGATGAAATTTGCATGCATCAGATTACGCATCCTGCTCACCTCCTGTCAGGCTTATGAAAAAGCTTTCCAGGCTCTCGTCCTTATTCTCCAATGAGAGCAGCTCGCAGTTTACCTTTACAAGGTCTAATGTCAGCTCAGTCAGATTCGGTTCAGCATAGACATCGCAAAGAGACTCGCTGATCACTTTATATTCCAGTTTCTTCTCATCAAGAACTTTTGTCAACGCTTTAACATCAGTTACTTTCAGTCTTACACATTTACGGCTGGAAGCCTCCAGCTCATCGGCACTCATCTCACAGACAATTTTCCCTTTGTCTATAAAACCGAAATGTGTTGCAAGTCGTGCCAATTCATCCAGAATATGTGACGAAATGAGCACCGTGATCTGTTTTTCACGGTTGAGCCTAAGGATAAGCTCCCTTATCTCAATGATTCCCTGCGGGTCAAGACCGTTTATCGGTTCATCCAGGACAAGGAAATCAGGATTCCCGCACAGTGCCACACCTATACCTAGCCTCTGTCTCATGCCAAGAGAAAAATTCCTTGCTTTCTTCTTGCCGGTATCTTTTAACCCTATCAGATTTAAGATCTCATCTATCCCATCAAAATCCGGCATACCCAAAACCCTATATTGGTGCTTCAGATTCTCTTTTGCCGAAAGGTCAGGATATATTGAAGGAGTTTCGATGACCGCCCCCATATGCCTGCGTGCTTCGGAGATTTTCTTACTGTTGTTTTTTACTCCATATAATTCATATTCGCCGCCGCTAGGATCCTGCAGTCCACAGATTACTCTAAAAAGTGTAGTCTTTCCTGCACCATTTTTCCCGACAAAACCATAAATAGACCCTTTGGGTACATTTATATCTACCCCGGATAAAGCTGTGAACCCCCTGTATTTCTTTTGAAGATTTTTTGACTTTAATGCATACTCCATCTTTATACCTCCGACCTTGCGCCCTTTATTTCAAAGCTACACATTACAAATTCAGTATATCACAGGATAGTCAAGAAACCGTTAAAGAAAAGGTCAAGATTTTGTCAAGATTTTCAAGGGAAATCTATTCTGATATTCAATATGCCACTAACATACTCTGAAGAAATGGTCCCGCCCTGCCTTTCTACCAAGAGCTTTACGATAGAAAGACCTAATCCGGTCGAGTTCCTTGCAGCTTCAACAGTATAGAACCTGTCAAACAGCTGTTCAACGTCAATGCCTTTTAAACCCTCTGCTGAATTTGAAAATGTTATTGTCCCTTCATCGTCCAGAACTATTTTAAGATCCCCATCGCTGTATTTTACAGCATTATTCAGCAGATTACTGAAGATTCTGGACATATAGTTTCTGTTAAGCATCCTTACAATCTTTTTCTCAGTGATTTCAGCTTTCAGTTCTATATTTTTTTCGGTCAGGACTCCATAATACCCCATTATGCTGTCTTCAAGTACTCTGTTTATATCTACTTCCTCTTTTGCCACTTCCGTGCCTATATTTGAAAAATCCAGGGAGTAATCGAACAGTTCCTCCGTCAGCTGCTTCATGCTTTCCGCTCTTTCCGAAATAATCGGAAGATACCTCTCCATTTTTTCTTTATCATCTGATTTTCGGATCATATCCAGATAGCCTATGATAGCCGTTAACGGAGTCCTCAAGTCATGAGATATATTGGTTATGGCATTGGAAAGCTCTACATTTCCATGAATATACCTGTTTTTCTCTCTTCTTAGTGTTTTTAATTCCGTATTTATTCTTACAGCAAGGTTCCGCATCCTGCCATCCCGCGTATTTAACGTGATAACGTTATTTGTATCCTCATTTACGATTCTATGAAATCCATGTTCGATTTTTGCTGCGGCACTTCTAAGATCATAAACCTTTAAAACAAGAAATATATTAAATGCTGCCAACAGAATCACAATATATATCATATTTTCCCTCACTCTTATCTGTCAGAACTGATTTTTAAACTTAAATCCTATACCATATATTGCCTCGATATAATCTTTCCCACTCACAGCCTGGAGCTTATGACGTATGTTACTGATATGCTGCTTCAGAGACCTGTCTGTGCAGTCAGGTGTATCCATGCTTATGCTGTCAAGTATCGCGGTACGTCCGATTGGCGTATGTGGATTCTGCATCAGAAGTTTCAGAATAGCTGCTTCTGTCCTTGTAAATCTTATCTCAGTCCCATCTATTTCAGCAGTCAGCCTGTCAGCATAAAGTGTGACTTCATTTACTCTTATAACAGATCTATCTTTTGTACCCTGAGTCCTTAGCCTGACCTTTATCCGTGCCAGCAGTTCTTCCATATCAAAGGGCTTTGTCACATAATCTTCTGCACCGTTCAGAAGCAGATTAACCTTATCATTCGTATCTGCTTTGGCACTGATCACTATGACAGGGATGTTCTTAATCCGGGTTATCAGTTCTTCTCCCGTAATCCCCGGAAGCATCAGGTCAAGCAGTATAAGGTCCGGATTTTTTGTTTTTAGCATCAGCTCTGCTTCTGTCCCGGAATATGCACTGTATACGTCATAACCTTCCCCTGACAGAGTTTCTTTCAGCATATTGTTTATATAAACATCATCGTCAATGATCATAATCTCCGACATATCATTTACCTCATTTCCAACTTTTGATGGGTGGTCCCATACTGGTTATTAGTCTTTTTAGCTTGTCTCATAGTCCCAATGGTTTATCCAATGTAGACCCGGGTATATCTTCAGTAACGCTTTGGCATATATCTTGTCCTTATGAACGAACCGGAACCTATCCGAATCATATTCATCTGGTTGAAGCCTTCCATTCTCAATTACATTTTTAAGCAGAAAAACACCGTTTGGGATTTAGTATAGCACTTATTCCAAACGGTGTCTATTGATTTTAAATGATGTCTCTTAATCTATTTCAAACATAAAATAGCAGATAATCTTTTGTAATATATTTAATCAATATCTACAGATACATAACTCCAATCCGTATACTCACGAGTTCCTTTATCATCAATCACCTTATAGGCTCTTACTTTTGCATACAATGTCTTTACCTTATCCG
>JAEEGG010022177.1_pt1 | contig 12530 bp, 7 predicted proteins | sample 9134161 | NCBI WGS metagenome assembly JAEEGG01 (sample SAMN16246543, study PRJNA631951) | gut metagenome | biome: gut microbiome; feature: rumen; material: CR-attached | host: Bos | place: Iran: Karaj | collected 2018-10
ACCGGATTCAGGCCTCCCCGGAATCCGGTCCGTGTTTTCTGCTTATGCGAGCGTGGTCCAGCTGGCGTTCATGACACTGCCGAGCTTGTCGTCGAGCGCGTCCGTCACCGCGGAGGAGATCGCGGAGGACGTTTCGGCGAACAGGTTGTCCTGCAGGACGTCGGACGGAGCTTCCGACATCGCCAGAGCACTTGCGAAACTCGGCTGGAACGTCTCGACCGACACCGTGTAATCCGCGCTGCCGCCATTCTTGGCGTTCGGGGATTCCATGGTAATGTAGTAGAGCGTGTCCCCGCTCAGCAATGTCCTCGACATGGTGAACTCGTACAGACCGGTGTCGCTGTTGTACTTGAGCGCGGTCTTCTTCTGGACGGTCTTCAGGGAGACTTTGCCGCGGCGTTCCGTGTAAGCGGAAAGCGTGAACTTCGCCTGGTCGGTGGCCGTGACCGAGAACACCACATTCGTGTTGTTCTCAAGCGAGAACCCGTAGTAGTCGATCGTGTCGCCGTAGCCGACCCAGCCTTCGAGCACCGTGCCTTTCTGCGTGATGACATGCTTCTTTTCCTCGGCGGCACTGAGCGTCTTCCAGTTATCGTTGCCGGAATCGTTCATCTTCGCCGGGTCAAAGAACGCGCTCTTGTCCGCATTGACGTCGACGTAATAATAGGCGTTTCCGCCCGACGCCGCGTTCGTGGACTGCACGGAGACATAATACGTACCCGATTCTTTCAGAAGCAGACCGACCGTTTCGATCATGTACTTCTCATCCGCGGTTTCGGCATTCTTGTTCTCCTTCAGCGTCGCCGCCATAACGGACTTCAGGGAGTACTTGCCTTTCTTTTGCTCAAGAGAATAGACGGTAAACTTGACCTTATCGCTGGCCGCGACGTCGAAGACGAGCTTCGCGGGACCGCTGATGGAGAATCCGGCGTAGTCGATGGGATCGCCGTAGCCAACCCAGTCGGACGCGATCCAGGTGTTATTCGGAGCGAGCTCGACGATATGATCGCGGATATATTCGTTGTTCGGACCGGTTTTGACCAGATCCGACCAGTCGTCGACATCTCCGCCGATGGCGTCGCGGAAGAACACGGTCGAATGCTCGCGGTCGTCATCATTGTCATAGACGTACACGCTGTAGAATGCTTCGTTCTTCTTTGTCGACTGCATGGAGATGTAGTAGTCTCCGGCTTCCAGCAGGAGCCGTTTCGTCTTCGCCTGGAACTCTCCGGCTATTGTATTCCCCTTGACTTTCGTCGTCTGGAGAGCCTTCAGGGAGTACGCGCCAAGCTTGTTCCGCTCGAGCCTGTAGATGGTGAACGTCGACACATCGCTGGCATGGATGGAGAAGCTCAGGTTCGCCGCTACACCCAGAGAGACCTTCTTGTAGTCGATCAGGTCGCCGATGCCGACGTAGTTGGTATAGACGTCATCTATTTCCAGTCCGGACAGGCTGTCAAAGTAGGTGAAATTCTTTTCGACAGACCCTTCCCGGTCGAGCTGGATGGCATCGCAGGTTTCATCAAGGAGCACCTCGTCGGCGTTCGTGATTTCCGTATTCAGCACGTAATTGTTTTTGGAGACCGCCTTGGTCACCCAGTTATTCCAGCCGTCGTCGGCGACGTCGTAGAAGACCGAGTCGGGTGCGAGCTGAATGATATAATTGATTTCTTCCTCTCCGCATTTCTGCGAATTGAAGCATTTTACGGAGAAGAAGTAATCGCCGGCATCAAGCGTAACGAGTCCCGTTTTGCCTCTTTCGGGCATTTCCACGAGTTCGGACTTGAGAGACAGAGTCTTCCCGATCTTTTTCAGAGTCTGCTTGCCGTTCTTGTCCGCGATTTCGTACAGGTCGAAATCCAGATAAGTACCCGCGACGACGCCGAAATTGAGTTTCGCCGCATGGTCAAGCGTGAACTTGTAGAAGTCGACCGTATCGCCGAATCCGACCCAGCCTTCCACGTGGAAATCCTGGTCCATCTGAATCTCGTTGTACTCGCCTTTCTCCAGGCCACCGTCGTCATCGTTGTTGCCGTAGCGGTAGAACTCGGTCAGGCCCCGTTCGAGCTCGACGTTGTAGAACACGCTTTTCTTTTTGCTGGAGGGATTGACGGCGAGGAAGTACTTGGAGCCGTCATAACTGTCGGCCTCAAGCTGGATGTCGGTCGTGAGCGTGTACAGGCCGGTCTCCTTGTCCTTCTTGAGCGCCTTGAACCGGAGGCTTCTGATCGCGAGGACGGTACGTCCGTCGTCGTTTACGCTCTGGGTCAGCGCCACCAGGTTGATGCTCGCCTTCTCGCTCGCTGTAACGGTGAAGCACAGCCTCATGTTTTCATCCAGCAGGAGACGCACGAAGTCCCTCGAGTCGACATTTCCGGCTTCGTCCGTTCCGACGAAATTATGCCAGCCGTCGACATCGATGGAGTGCTTCTTGTCGATGAGGACTTCGTCCTTGAATTCGTATTCCGGAGAAATAAGGACCGAGTTAAGATCTTCGTTGACGGCGCCGGTGGTATTGTTGATCGCCCAGTCGTTCCAGCCGTCGTCGGCGTAGCTCTCCTGATCGACAGGTTCGTAGATGTTGTCCACGGTGTAAAGCGAGTTGGAGATATTGCCGACCGCGTCAGTGGCGCGGAACCAGACCATGCCGTTCCGTTCGAACCGAATCGGATCGGTGTACGCCTGCCAGGTTTCGCCGTCGAGACTGTACTCGCGGGTTACGGAATCTTCACTGAACGCGGCGGAGACGGTCACGATGCCGTCGGTGTCCTCCGTGACATCAGCGGATGCGCGCGGGGCTTCCGGCGCGACCTTATCGATGTTCGACACAACGAAGGTGGTCATATCGGACCCTTCGCCGTCCGCGTCCACGCAGGCGAAGTAGACCGTGCCGTTCTGGGTGAGCACGACGCCTGCGTCGGTGTAGTCGTACCATGAGCTGGTCGTGTTGATGGCGTACTTGCGCACAGTGGCGGTTTCGTCGAACGTCGCGTAGACCGTCACGTCCTGATTGGTCGGCTCGGTGATGTCCGCATAGGCGACCGGAGCGGCCGGAGCAAGGCTGAGCTTGTCCACAAGATAGAACGCGGAATTTGACACATTGCCGGCGGCGTCCGTGCCGCGGAAGTACAACTTTTTGCCGACTTCCGTGACCGTGATCGCGCCGCTGTATTCCAGCCAGGTCGTGCCGTCGAACGAATACTCCTGTTTGACCGAATCTTCGCTGAACGCGGCGGCGATGTCAAGTCCCTTGCCGGCTGGCAGATTTGCGGCGGTTACGGTCACAGTCGGTTTCGTCGGGGCGACCTTGTCGATGTTCGACACGACGAAGGTGGTTACGGGCGAGTAGTTGCCCGCCGCATCCACGCAGGAGAAGCGGATGGTGTCGTTGTACTCAAGCACGACGCCTGTCGATTCATCGTAGACTTGCCAGTTTCCGCTGCCGGCGTCGACCACGGCGTAGCTGCGCATGACGGAATCCTCGCTGAACCGCGCGTAGACCGTCACGTTCTGGTTGGTCGGCTCGGTGATATCGGCAAAAGCGACCGGGGCGTCCGGCGCGACCTTGTCGATGTTGTTGATAATGATTTCCGTGACCGCCGAATAGTTGCCGTCGGCGTCCATGCTGCGGAAGTAGACCGTGCCGTTTTCGGAAATCGAGACGGCGATCGGGCCGCCCGTGAATACGGGTTCTTCCGGATACGGCAGCCAGGTCTGGCCGTCCAGGGAATATTCGTTGACCGCGGCGGTCTCGTCGAATCTGGCGGTCACGTATACGTCCATGTTCGTCGGTTCGGTGTTGCCTGCGATGGCGACCGGGGCGGCGATCTTCGGACCGTTGTCGAGGACCGCGGCTTCGGACAAGTTGCCCGCGGCATCGACGGCCTGAACGCTCCAGCTCCAGTCGGAGGGATCGACCTGGACGGAGGCGAGCGCCGGGGTGACGTCGGAGCTGCCCACGGTCCCGTCCACGTCGATCGGGGTCCCGTCGTCACCGGTGGCCGAGGAGGGAATGGGGGCCGGGAAGTCAATGCTGAATTGCTTGTCCGTGGTCTCGACCGTGGTAATATTGCCGGAACCGTTCTGCCAGTAGCTGACGATGTACTTGCTGATGCCGGAGTAATCGTCGGTGGATTCGGACCAGCCGAACGTGAGCGTAACGGAGCCGTCTGCGTTCTCGGTCGTCCAGGAATTGAGACCGGTCGGCGCAGTCGGCGCGACCTTGTCGATGTTGCGCACGGTGAAACTCGTCACATCGGACACGATGCCGTCCGCAGTCGTGCCGCGGAAGTAGTACGTGCCGTTGGCAGTCACGGTCAGCGTGACCGGTGCGGCGCCTTCGTCGGCCGGGATGACCGAGCGGGTGCCGCCGCCTGCCGTTGTGCCGTCGCCGTCTGTCATCGTGGTCGTTCCGCCGCTCACGGGGGTGGCGATGGCGGTTCCGGTCGTCGGAAATGCCAGCCAGATCCGTCTGTCGAGGCTGTATTCCTTCAGATAGGCTTCATCGCTGTAGCTGACGCTCAGGACAACGTCCGTGTTGGTGAACGCGAGGATGTCGGCGGTAACGGTCGGGGCAGCCAGGCCGGTTTCGCCGCCGGTGGCGCCCGTAAATTCATAGGTCGTGGTCGACTCGTTGCCGGCGGCGTCGGTGGCGCGGAACAGCACCACCGTGCCGGATTCCGTGACCGAGATCGCGCCTTCGTACTGCATCCATTTCTTGCCTTCGAACGAGTATTCCTGATACACGGAGTCCTTGCTGAACGCGGCGGAAACGATCACGCCTTCGAAGGTGTCGGCCTGGGTCACGGAAATGACCGGGGCGTCCGGCGGGATCTTGTCGATGTTCGTCACTTCGTAGGTCGTGGTCGGGGAAGCGCTGCCCGCCGCGTCGAGACTGCGGAAGGAGACCGTGCCGTTTTCTGCGAACGGAATGCCGTTTATCCCGTCCGCATACTCTTCCCATGTCTGGCCGTCGGTCGAAAACTGGTTGACGGCGGCATCCGAGTCGAAGATCGCGGTCACAAACACATCGGTGTTCGTCGGCTCGGTCGTGCTCGCACGGGCGACCGGGGCGTCAAGGCCTTCATTGCCGCCGACGGGGAAGTTTTCCGCTTTGTACTCGGCAAACGACTCGTTTCCGGCGGCGTCCGTGGCGCGGAAGAATATCTCCGTGTCGGCATTCATGACCGAGATCGCGCCCTCGTACTGGATCCACCGCTGACCTTCGAACGAGTATTCCTGAACGACGGAATCCTTGCTGAACGCGGCGGAAACGATCACGCCGTCGAACGAGGCGGCGCTTTCGACGGAAACGACCGGAGCGTCCGGCGCGACCTTGTCGATGTTCGTCACTTCAAAGGTGGTCATGTCGGACCCTTCGTCGTTCGCATTCGCGCAGGCGAAGTAGACCTTGCCGTTTTTGCTGAGCACGACGCCATTTTCAGTGTAGTCGTACCAGGAGTTGGGCGTGTCGATGGCGTATTTGCACACGACGGCGGTTTCGTCGAACGTCGCGTAGACCGTCACGTTCTGATTGGTCGGCGCGGTGATGTCCGCGTATGCGACAGGAGAGGAGGGTTTGCTCATGGATGGCTCCTTTGCTATGAGTATTTTGAGGTTAAAACAAGATAAATCCACATTTTTTCTAATACAATAGCACGGATAAGCTCAATTTCAAGTCATCCGGGAGACAAAATGGAGAAAAAAGCGCGGATTTTGCAATACGCTTGACATAAACCTCTTGCAAAATCTCATAAAAAAATAATCCGTTTTTTTATCCGAGATCGGAAGAGGAACAGACCGGAATATGACGATGAACGGAAGCGGAAGATCACTTATCGTAATCAAGGTAGGTCCTGCCGTCGGAATCGGTGGCCTTCGGGTCGGCTCCGGCTTTCAGCAGAGCGTCCACGACTGCTTTATTGCCGGATTCGGCGGCATACATGAGCGCGGTCTTGTGCTTCGGTCCGTAGGAATTGGCGCCCGCGCCGAGCTTCACGAGCGCCTGAATGACTTCCGGCGAAGTCTTCGTGCCGGACGCGGCGTAGAGCATGGGCGGGAGCTTCACGAGCGGATGCCGGACCTTCAGGTCGACCGGGGTGGAGGCTTCCTTGCAGTCGAGCAGGAAGGCGTCGAGATTGCGGTCGATAAGGGCGAAAACGAGCGGGACCTGGTCTTTGACCTTGATCTGGTTCGGGTTGGCGCCGAGCTTGATGAGCTTGGCGAACGCCTGCTCGCGTTCGAGCTGGAGCGCGGCGATCACCCCCTGCGCGAGCATCGGGGCGGTCTTCTGTTTGCGGGCGGTCGCCTCGTTGAAGATGCGTTCGATCTCGTCGGGGCGGTCCTGTTTCGCAGCCGTCTCGATGTCAGGGCAGACGGGGAGCGTGGCCCCGAACGCCGTCAGCAGGTTCGTGACTTCCTCGACGCCCTTCATGTTCGCGTAGACGAGCGGGGTGCAGGTGGTGGCGTCGGGGTGGTTCGGATCCGCGCCGGAATCCAGGATGAGGCGTACGGCGACGGGCTTTCCGAGCTCGACGGCGCGGATGAGCGGGGTCTGCCTGTATTTGTTGTCCTCTTCGTCCAGCGGGTCGTCCACGTCGTCCATCGTGCCGAGATGCTTTCTGATTTCGGAGGAATTGTCGGTGAGAACGGCGGCGTTGAACGTGAGGGTCGGCTTGCCGGTGAAGCCGGGCTTTTTCGCCTTGCGGGCGGCATCGGCGTTCTTCTGTTTGTCGGCCTCGCGTTCGAGCATGTAGGCATTGAGGAGCTTGACCCCCTCGTCTTCCTTGTGGGTCCGCATGTACTCGGCGAGGACGTCGGACTTGAATTCGACCTGTTTGGTGCTGAGGAGGTATTTCAGGATGTCCATGCGGTCGTTTTCACAGAGGATCTGCACGGGGACCTTGCCCTCGAACCCGGGCAGATTGCAGTCCGCGCCACAGGTCATGAGGAGCTTGGCGAGCGCGAGGGTGTCGCGCTTCTGGGACGCCGTGAGGGTGGGGATGAAGCAGACGTATGCCAGCGGAGTGCAGGAGCCCTTGATGGTCTGCTTTGCGTCGATGGGATGCGCCGCGATCTTCTGGAATTTGCGGAACTGCGTGTCGGGAAGCTGGAAATTGACGATGCTGCCGTAGCGGATCAGAAGGTCCGTATGCTCGAGTTTGAGCTCGGAGATCGCATGGAAGATGACAGGCGTCTCCATATAGTTGAGCCGGGTATCCAGATAACGCGGCGTGTGGGCATAGTTCGACAGCACGCGTTCCAGCAGGCTCGGAGCGCCGCGCCGGATCGCGGCGAGGATCTCGCCGTATGCTTCGTCGCCCGCCTGCGCCGTGAACGGCAGGTTCGTGACGGTCCCGGCGGTCATCCCGCCCAGCGATGCGCCGTTCAGCGGCCCGCGCGTCACGGCACGGGCATGCAGAGCGGACGGCAGAACGGTGAACGCCGCCGCCATCAGAAGGGATAGGCTGCAGAGATGAAAACGTCCGGTCATAATGAAACCTCGGAGACATAGTCTCCACTGTCGCAGTGCCGTGCTTCGCGACGGCAGGAGACAAAGTCTCCACTGTCGCAGTGCCGTGCTTCGCGACGGCACGGTAAAGATCTATCAGTTTAATATGATGCGGAAATCGCGAAAAATCAAGCGCAAAAACGCGGGGAAGTCATAAAAAACGAAGATTTGTCGCGTCCGCGGGCGGCGCGGGCTTGCATTTCGCCCGAAATCGGCTATATTAAATGGATTCATGTTTTTTACTTGCAATCACATATCACAATCACATATCGACGAGGAAACTCAAATGGGAAAATACCCGCTGGAAACGATCCGGCACAGCGCGGCGCACGTGATGGCCGCGGCGGTGCAGGAACTCTACCCGAACGCGAAATTCGATATCGGTCCCGCGACCGAGGACGGCTTCTACTACGACTTCGACCTGGAAACGCGCCTCACCGCCGATGACCTCGCGAAGATCGAGGCGAAAATGGAAGAGATCGCCAGGGCGCATCTCCCGTTCGAACGCAAGGTCATGACCCGCGAAGACGCCCATGCGTTCCTCGCCGGACGCGGCCAGAAGTACAAGCTCGAACGCCTCGCCGACATCCCGGACGACAGCGAGATCACGTTCTACATCTGCGGCGATTTCACCGATCTCTGCCGCGGCCCGCATGTCGCCAACACCAATGAGATCGGCGCGTTCAAGCTGCTCTCCATCGCCGGTTCCTACTACCGCGGCGACGAGAAGAACCCGATGCTCCAGCGCGTCTACGGCACCGCGTTCGCCGACAAGAAAGAACTGAAGGCGTACCTCCAGCGCATCGAGGAAGCCAAGAAGCGCGACCATCGCCGCCTCGGCAAGGAGCTCGACCTCTTCAGCATCTCCGAAATGGTCGGCCCCGGCCTCGTGCTCTGGCACCCGAAGGGAGCCTACATCCGCAACGTCATCGAGACTTTCTGGCGCAAGGAACACCTCGCCCACGGCTACGATCTGCTTTACACGCCGCACATCGGCCGCAGCCAGCTGTGGGAGACCAGCGGCCACCTCGGATTCTACAAGGAGAGCATGTACTCCCCGATGCAGATCGACGAGTTCGACTACTACGCCAAGCCCATGAACTGCCCGTTCCACATCGAGATCTACAAGAGCCGCGTGCGTTCCTACCGCGAGCTCCCGTGCCGCTGGGCCGAACTTGGCACCGTGTACCGCTACGAGAAGAGCGGCGTGCTGCACGGCCTGATGCGCGTCCGCGGCTTCACGCAGGACGATGCGCACATCATCTGCACACCGGAACAGATCGAGAGCGAGATCATGGAAGTCCTCAAGTTCTGCCTCTACATCTGGAAGACCTTCGGATTCCCCGAGATCAAGGCGTACCTCTCCACCCGTCCCGCCAAGGCGGTCGGCGATCCCGCCCGCTGGGAACAGGCGCAGAAGTCGCTCGTGCAGGCGATCCAGGCTTGCGGCCTGGAGTACGAAGTGGACGAAGGCGGCGGCGCGTTCTACGGTCCGAAGATCGACTTGAAGATCAAGGACGCGATCGGCCGCGAATGGCAGACCTCCACGATCCAGTTCGACTTCAACCTGCCGGAACGCTTCGGCATCACGTATGTCGGTGCGGACGGCGCGCTTCACCAGCCCTACATGGTCCACCGTGCGCTCTTCGGCTCGCTCGAACGCTTCTTCGGTATTCTGGTCGAACACTACGCCGGCGCGTTCCCGCTGTGGCTCGCCCCGACGCAGGTCAGCGTGATCCCGATCACCGAAAAGCAGCATGAATACGCGCAGAAGGTGGCCGATGGACTCCGCAAGGCGGGATTCCAGGTCCTGTGCGACGTCCGTTCCGAAAGCATGGGCGCCAAGATCAAGGATGCCCGCCTCCAGCGCATCCCGTTCATGGCCGTGATCGGCGAGAAGGAGCAGAGCGAGGGCACGATGGCGGTCCGTTCCCGCCGCGAAGACCAGCTCGGCGCGATGGATCTCGAAACTTTCATCAAAAAATTGCAATCGGAGCTTGAAAATAAGCTTTGATGTGCTATAGTATAAGCTTGTTATATGTTTCCGCCACGTCGGCGGAGGCATTCCGCACCACTCACATGGAGGGCGTTTACCATCGCCAAGTTACTGAAAAGCAATGACCGTGCCTTTTCCGACAAGTCCCTGCGCGTTATCGGGGCCGACGGAGAACAGCTGGGCGTCATGAAGTTCGCGGCCGCATGCCAGGCCGCGCAGAACGCGCATCTGGACCTCGTGCTCGTGTCGGAAAACAGCAACCCGCCCGTCTGCCGCATCATGGACTTCGGGAAGCTCCTGTATGAACAGAAGAAAAAACTGAAGGAGCAAAAGAAGAACCAGCAGGCCCAGAAGGTGAAGGAAATCAAGTTCCGCCTTCACATCGACACGCATGACTACGAGGTCAAACTCAACCATGCGAAGGAGTTTCTGGCCGAGGGCAGCAAGCTGCGCGTGACCATCACGTTCAAGGGCCGCGAACTTTCGCACCCGGAGATGGGATTCGAGCTTGTGACGCGGATCACGGAAGACCTGGCGGAAGTCGCCGTCGTCGACGCGCCGGCGAAACTGCTTGGAAAGAACATCAACATGTCCTTCAACCCGAAGGCATGACATACAAAACCGCCGGACGAGGCTGATGGCGTCTGCCTGCCCGGTCGAGACACAACTCTAACATAAGGAGACCAAACGATGCCGAAAATGAAGACTCGCAAGAGTATCGCCAAGCGCGTGAAACGCACCGCCTCCGGCGGCTACAAGTTCACGAAGCCGGGCCGCCGCCACCTCATGACGAACAAATCCGGCAAGAACAAGCGCCAGAAACGCAACGCCGGACTGCTCGACGCCGCCCATGCACAGAGAATCAAAAAGGCCCTGCCCTACGGCTGAGCTTGAAAAACAGGAGAATCCATCATGAGAGTTACTTGCGCTGTTTATTCGAGAAAACGCCGCAAACGCGTCCTGGATCGTGCAAAAGGTTTCTACGGTGCCAGCTCCAAGCGCATCCGCACAGCGTACGATGCCGTTGACAAGGCGAACGTCCACGCCTACGAAGGCCGCAAGCAGAAAAAGCGTCAGTACCGCCGCCTCTGGACGGTCCGTATCAACGCCGCCTGCCGCGCCCAGGGTACGACCTACAGCAAGTTCATCGACGGCCTCAAGAAGGCGAACATCGACCTGAACCGCAAGGTCCTCGCCGACCTCGCCGTCAAGGATCCCGCAGCGTTTACGGCCCTGCTTGAAAAGGCAAAGGCCGCCTGCTGACGAACTTGACAGGACCACCCTGCCCCCTGCAGGACGTCCCATCAAACAGACTATCTGTGATTCGCGGGCTGCCGCCTCCCGGCAGACCCGCGTTTTTCTTTTTCAAGTTTTCTTTCCTATAAGTTTCCTTCAAGGAGTTTCCAACATGCTGGAAGAACTGCTGCAAAAGCTCCAGGCCATCACGGCCGAAGCGAAAACGGCCCTCTCCGCGGCCTCGACTCCGGCCGACGTCGAGGCCGTCAAAAACCGCACACTGGGGCGCAACGGCGCGATTACGGCCCTCAGCCCCATGATGGGCAAGCTGCCCGCCGAAGACAAACGCGCCGCCGGCATGGCCTTCAACGAGGCCAAACAGAGTATCCAGGGCGCCCTGAACGAGGCGAACGCACGCCTCAGCGCCAAGGCCGCCGAAGACGCCCCCGCCGTCGACGTCACCCTCCCCGGCCGCATGTGGCCGTTTGGACGCAAGCACCCGATCAGCCAGACCATCGATGCCTGCTGCGCCATCTTCCGCCGCATGGGCTTCATCGCCGTCACCGGACCCGAACTCGAGACCGTGTGGTACAACTTCGACGCCCTGAACGCGCCCGCGAACCATCCGTCCCGCGACCCGCAGGACACCTTCTATCTTCCCGACGGACGCCTTCTCCGCACGCAGACCTCACCGGTCCAGATCCGCACCATGCTCGGCTCCAAGCCCCCCGTGCGCATCGTCTCCCCGGGCCGCTGCTACCGCCGCGACACCCCGGACGCCACGCACGGCGTGCATTTCCACCAGCTCGAGGGCCTCTACATCGACAAGGACGTCTCGCTGGCGGACCTCCGCAGCACCATTCTGAAGTTTGCGAAGGAATACTTCGGCACGGACGTCAAGGTCCGCATGCGTCCGCACTTCTTCCCGTTCACGGAACCCAGCGTGGAATGCGATTTCAGCTGCGTGATGTGCGGCGGCAAGGGCTGCCGCGTCTGCAAGAACTCCGGCTGGCTTGAGATCATGGGCGCGGGCATGGTGAACCCCGCCGTGCTTCGCAACGTCGGCTACGATCCGGAAGAAGTCCAGGGCTTCGCCTTCGGGTTCGGCCTGGAACGCCTGACCATGCTGAAACACCGCATCAGCGACCTCCGCATCTTCTCGGACAACGACCTGCGGTTCCTCAAACAGTTCTGAGAAAGGAAGACTGACATGAAACTTTCCCTGTTTAGACTGAAACACTACATCGACATCAGCCTTTCCCCGGAAAAACTCGCCAACGCGCTCACCATGGCGGGACTTGAGGTCGAAGAGATCGAAACGATCGGCAAGATCCCGGACGGCGTGATCGTCGCCAAGATCATTTCCCGCCGCAAACACGAGAACTCCGACCACCTCTCCATCTGCGAAGTCTTCACCGGCTCCGAAACGCTTCAGATTGTCTGCGGCGCGCCGAACTGCGACACCGGAAACATCGTCCCGCTGGCCACCATCGGAACAGTTTTCAAGGACGACGAAGGCGGCGCTTTCACGATCAAGAAGGGCAAGATCCGCGGCGTGGAATCCTTCGGCATGATGTGCTCCGCCAAGGAGCTCGGCCTCAGCGAGGACCACAAGGGCCTCATGCTGCTCCCCGGCACGTTCGAGATCGGCAAGCCGCTTCAGGATTACGTCCCCACCGACACCGTCTATACGCTCGAAATCACGCCGAACCGCCCCGACTGGCTCTCCTACTGGGGCGTCGCGCGCGACATCGCCGCGCTCGTCGGCGGCGAAGTGAAATTCCCCGC
>JAEEGG010022179.1_pt1 | contig 12530 bp, 10 predicted proteins | sample 9134161 | NCBI WGS metagenome assembly JAEEGG01 (sample SAMN16246543, study PRJNA631951) | gut metagenome | biome: gut microbiome; feature: rumen; material: CR-attached | host: Bos | place: Iran: Karaj | collected 2018-10
AGAAAGCTCTGGGTGTGCGACCTCTTGAGGCTTATCAGGGCCGGGGTAATATGTTTGTTCTTCCGGATGAAGCATCTGTATTGGCATTGCGTCCGGATCAGGAAATGCTCAAGGAACTGAAGGGATTTTTTGTAATTGTTACTGCATTATCCTCACGAAAGGGGATTGATTGCGTCAGCAGAGTATTCTCTCCGATACTTGATGTCTCCGAACAGCAGATTACAGGAGATTCCTGCTGTATGCTGACCCCGTACTGGTGTAATCGTCTCGGAAAGAACGAGCTTATTTGTCAGCAGTTGTCAGAAAGAGGAGGTACAGTACACTCAGAATTCTGTGATGGTTTAGTAAAGGTTTCCGGAAAGGTGGTGCTGTACTCGAGAGGCGATATTCTTGAAGAATAGAATACATCAATTTGTAAATTATGGTTGTTGCTTTATAAATATGTTTGATTTTCTTATAACTCAAATTCTCCGTTAAAGAACTGATTCATCCAATACAGCTATCTAAAAATATGCAGAAATCCTTTGCTGTGCACTGAAAAAGGGCTTTCGTCCCGCTACTCTTAAGTAGCGGGGTTCAGAGCTGGAATTGTTCTATGAAAAATCTTGTTTTTTTCAGTAGCTTTTTTTAAGTTAAGTAACAAAAATATTCACTTGTATGATAAACTAACACATAGTTCCGACGATCCGTCCTGAGTGTTTGATGTATAAAAACGCCCGGGAGGGGGAGTCGTGATTTTTTTGGGTGTGTCGTAAAGACATGGAGCTTTCTTTTAGTAATTTATTCTTTGGAAAAACAATGATAAATATTAAGAAAGGATTGGATCTCCCTATTAGTGGTAAACCGGAAAATGTGGTTAATGCCGCCAACAATGTTGTTAAGCATGTAGCCATTCTGGGATCAGACTTTCATGGGCTTAAACCGTCTATGCAGGTTGAAGTCGGTGACGCCGTAGACAAAGGGCAGGTTCTTTTTACCGATAAAAAGAATCCTGGCGTTTGTTATACCGCCCCGGTTCCCGGCAAGGTAGTAGCCATTAATCGCGGTGAGAAAAGAGTATTCCAATCTTTAGTTATTGAATTAGATTCTACAATCGTCGGCTGCAGAAAGTTTAATGCTTATCCGAACGAGGAACTGTCCACTCTTGGTCGTGAAACTGTTGCTAAACAGCTTATCGAATCAGGTGCATGGGTGGCGTTTAAAACCCGTCCGTACAGCAAAACCCCTGCTGTTGATGCGGTACCTGAACATATTTTTGTTACAGCCATGGATACCAACCCTTTAGCTGGGGATCCGAAGGTTGTAATCAGCAGTCATGCAAAGGATTTCTGTGACGGTCTTGATGTTATCAGTAATCTTACCGGTGGAAACGTATACGTCTGCAAGAATGAAAACTCTCTGCCGACTGAATATCATTCTACCAGGATTCAGGAAAGAACATTTACCGGAAAGCATCCTGCAGGTCTTGCCGGCACACATATTCATTTCGTATCAAGAGCTTCTGAAGAACACGTTATGTGGTCTATCGGCTATCAGGAGGTTATTGCAATAGGTCATCTGTTCAGAACCGGTGAAATCTACAATGAAAGAATCATCAGTCTCGCAGGTCCTAACGTAATTAATCCAAGACTGGTGAGAACCATCCAGGGTGCATGTATCTCCGAACTTACAGCTAATGAATTATCCGGTACAAACTACCGTGTGATTTCCGGCTCTGTATTTAACGGTAATACTGCTGAAGGTGCCTTTGACTACCTGGGTAGATTCCATCAGCAGGTGAGCGTTATCCCTGAAGGTAACAAGCGTGAGTTCCTCGGCTGGTTAATGCCTGGTGCTAAGAAGCATTCTGTTACCAGAACTATGCTGAGCTGTTTATTCCCTCCTAGAGATTTCGAAATCAATACTGCTGTTAACGGCGGTTCAAGAGCCATGGTGCCAATCAGTTCATATGAAAGAGTAATGCCGCTGGATATTATTCCATCCATGCTTCTTCGTGCTATTGAAATTGGTGATACCGATGCTGCAAAGCTTCTTGGCTGTCTCGAACTCGATGAAGAAGATTTGGCTTTGTGTACTTATGTATGCCCTGGCAAGACTGAGTATGGAAGACTGCTCAGAAAGTGCTTAACCAAGATTGAGCTGGAAGGGTAGAGGGGTAAAAGATGATTCTTTCAATATTAAACAAGTTGGAACCTCTCTTTTCAAAGGGCGGTAAGTTTGAAAGGCTGTATCCTTTATTTGAAGGTACTTCCACTTTCTTCTACACACCGGGTAAGGTTACTCACAACACTACAACTCACGTACGCGATTTCATCGATTTCAAGCGTATGATGATTATGGTATTCTTTGCCGTATTCCCATGTATGTTCTGGGGCTGGTTCAATATCGGCAACCAGACTATAAATGCCATTCAGTCAGCTCCTGAATTAATGAAGCTTGCGTCTGCAAGTTTCAGCCTTTTCAGCGAAAACTGGCATTATGCTATTGTACAGATGCTGGGTGGTACACTGGAGGCTGATGCCGGAATATACAGCAAGATGCTGATAGGTTTTGTATATTTCCTGCCTATCTATGCTGTTTCATTCGGTGTCGGTGCATTCTGGGAAGTACTTTTCTGTATTATCCGTAAGCATGAAGTAAATGAAGGTTTATTTGTTACCTCATTGTTCTTTGCTCTGATTGTTCCTCCAACCATTCCGTTATGGCAGGTCGCTCTAGGTATTTCCTTCGGTGTTATTATCGGTAAGGAAGTGTTTGGCGGTACCGGTCGCAACTTTATGAACCCTGCATTAGTAGGCCGTGCATTCCTGTTCTTTGCATATCCTGCTCAGATTTCCGGTGATGCAGTCTGGGTTCCGGTTGACGGCTATACCGGTGCGACAGCATTAAGCTTCTATTCAAAGAACGGTCATTTACCGGATAACATGTCTTTTGTAGATGCATTTATCGGTAACATGCCTGGATGTATCGGTGAGGTTTCCACTCTCGGTATTCTGATCGGCGGTATTGCTCTGCTTTTAATGCGCATTTCATCAAGCAGGATTGTAATAGGCGGCATTATCGGTCTGATTGTAATGACCATTATCTGCAACATGTTTGTATCACCTAACGGTAATCCGATGCTGAACATGCATTTCCATGAACATCTTGTTCTTGGCGGTTTTGCCTTCGGTATCTTCTTCATGGCAACCGATCCTGTTTCTGCAGCGTTTACCGGTGCGGGTAAGTGGGCTTACGGTATTCTTATCGGGGCGATGGTTGTTCTGATTCGTGTAGTGAATCCTGCCTACCCTGAAGGCGTGATGCTGGCAATTCTTTTTGCCAACTGCTGGGCCCCGCTGTTTGACTATACTGTTTCACAGTTCGGTATCAATCGTCGTAAGCGTATTGCGGCAAGACCAAAAGTTATCAGGGGAGAGTAATTTAAGATGGCTAATAAAGATAGTACATTAAGAACCTTCACTGTAATAGGTTTGTTGTGTTTCGTGTGTTCCATTCTTGTTTGCGGCACAGTAGTTGTACTGAAGCCTCTTCAGGAAAAGGAAATGAATGCCGATCGTGAAAAGAGCGTTCTAGAAGCTGCCGGTATTGATTACTCCGGAAGTAACGTTTCTGAAGTCTTTGCTCAGAAGATTGAAGCTAAGCTTCTCGATCTTAAGACTAGTGCCTATGTTGATTCAAAAACAATGAGAGAAATAGTACAGTGTGATGAAAAGAAATCAGATTCAGACTGTGCCGGTTCTTATAATTTCGTTTCTGAATCAAAACTTCCTGAAAAGAACGTTGTCATTCCTAAAAAAGCAAGTGCTAGTAAGGATGAGAACTTAAAGTCAGGTGAGGAAGATAGTGCTGACAAGGTACGTGCTAGTAAGGATGAGAACTTAAAGCCTGGTGAGGAAGACATTGCTGATATCAAGGTACGTGCTAGATATATGCCGGTTTATCTTGTAAAGGACAACGATCAGGTTTCTGAAGTTGTACTGCCGTTCTACGGTCAGGGTCTGTGGTCAACCATGTACGGTTATCTCGCAGTAGATGCTGACGGTTCAACCATTAAGGGTGTTAAGTATTACAGCCAGGGTGAAACCGCAGGTCTGGGAGCTGAGGTTACCAATCCGGCATATACCGGAAAGTGGATAGCCAAGAAGCTATACGAAAACGGAGAATACAAGTTTAAGGTCACTAAGGGTGCTGACAAGACCAGTCCTTATCAGGTAGATGCCATCTCCGGTGCTACTTTAACCAGTGACGGTGTTAATAATTCAGTTAAGTACTGGTTCGAAAAGGTATATGCAGATTACCTTCGCGGGCTTAATCATAAGTAAGAGGTGAGATAATGAGTAACGATTTACCTTCCTCAAAAGAGGTTTTTGTAAGACCGCTGATTAAGGATAATCCGGTAATGATTCAGGTACTCGGTATCTGTTCATCACTGGCTGTTACCTCTAATATGAAGACTGCTCTGGTTATGAGTCTGGCTTTAACATTTGTTACTGCATTCTCAAACCTCATTATTTCTTCTATTCGTAAACAGATTCCTAACAGCGTGAGAATCATTGCCCAGATGACGGTTATTGCTTCTCTGGTAATCATCGTTGACCAGCTTTTAAAGGCATTCAGCTATGATTTATCAAAGCAGTTATCCGTATTCGTAGGTTTGATTATTACCAACTGTATCGTAATGGGACGTGCAGAAGCTTTTGCAATGAAATATCCTCCGGTACTCTCATTCTTTGACGGTCTGGGAAACGGCTGCGGTTATGCGATTGTGCTTTGTGTATTGGGTACCGTTCGCGAACTGTTTGGTAGCGGTAAGTGGTTTGACATTACTTTAATGCAGACTGTAAATGATGGCGGCTGGTATATTCCGAACGGATTCATGTTAATGCCTCCATGTGCATTCTTCCTTATCGGTTTATTAATCTGGTTGACCAATCAGATATATAAGGGTAATGCCAGCAAGCCGGAGTATGATACCTCTCGTAAGGATGCCTCATAATGGATTATGTTAATTTATTCATAAAGTCTGTCTTTGTGGAAAACCTTGCCCTGAGTTTCTTTCTGGGTATGTGTACATTCCTTGCCGTATCAAAGAAGGTAAAGACAGCCATCGGTTTAGGTATTGCGGTTATTGTTGTTCAGACAATTGCCGTACCTGCCAATAACCTGGTGTATACATATGTGCTTAAGCCGAATGCAATTCAGGTTGGTATCGACCTGTCATTCCTCGGCTTCATCACTTATATCGGTGTAATTGCGGCTCTGGTTCAGATTCTGGAAATGTTTCTTGATAAGTATGTACCAAGCCTGTATTCAGCATTAGGTATCTTCCTGCCGCTGATTACCGTAAACTGTGCTATTTTCGGTGGTGTATCATTCATGGTACAGCGTGAATATAATTTTGCTGAATCTATCGTTTACGGTATCGGTTCAGGTTCATCATGGGCCATTGCCCTGATCCTGCTGGCTGCAATCCGTGAAAAGCTGAAATATGCACATGCTCCAGAAGGTCTTAACGGTCTCGGTCTTGTGTTTATCACAGCCGGTCTGATTGCATTGGGCTTTATGTCCTTCTCTGGTATAAAGCTTTAAGGAGACAGACTGATGTTGACAATATTATATGGTGTTGGTTTATTTATCATAATCGTACTGGCTCTGGTAACAGCCATTATCATTGCCAAGTCATTTATGGTAAACAGCGGTGACGTTACCATCGGTATAAACGGTGATGCTGATAAGGCTATCAAGGTTCCTGCCGGTGACAAGCTCCTCACTGCGCTTGCTAATCAGGGTATATTTATTCCGTCTGCCTGTGGCGGCGGTGGTGCCTGCGGTCAGTGCCGTTGTAAGGTTACTAAAGGCGGCGGTGATGTACTTCCTACTGAACTCGGTCACTTAACCAAGCGTGAAGTCCGTGAAGGATGGAGACTTGCCTGTCAGGTAGGCGTACGTCAGGATATGGAAATTGAACTTCCTGCATCAGTATTCGGTGTTAAGAAGTGGACATGTACTGTTATCTCCAACAACAACGTGGCAACTTTTATCAAGGAACTCCGTTTACAGATTCCTGAAGGAGAGGAAGTTCCGTTCAGAGCCGGCGGTTATATTCAGATTGAAGCTGAGCCTCATGAAGTTAAATACCGTGATTTTGATATTCCGGAAAAGTACCTCGGTGACTGGGACAAGTTTAAGCTTCGCGATTTAGTATCAAAGGTTGATACTCATATTCTGAGAGCTTACTCAATGGCTTCATATCCGGAAGAAAAAGGTCTTATCATGCTGAACGTGAGAATTGCTACTCCGCCTCTTCGTGATTTAACCCTTCCTCCAGGGCAGATGTCCTCATATATCTGGTCTCTGAAGCCTGGTGATAAGGTTACAATTTCAGGTCCGTTCGGTGAATTCTTCGCCAAGGAAACAGATGCTGAAATGGTATTCATCGGTGGTGGTGCAGGTATGGCTCCAATGCGTTCTCATATCTTCGATCAGCTTAAGAGAATTAAGACCAACCGTAAGATCAGCTTCTGGTACGGTGCTCGTTCTCTGAAGGAAATGTTCTATCAGGATGAGTTCGATCAGTTAGCCAAGGAACATCCTAACTTCACCTGGCACATTGCTTTAAGTGATGCCCAGCCTGAAGATAATTGGACCGGCTATACCGGATTTATTCACAATGTTCTTTATGAAAACTATCTTAAGAATCATAAGGCTCCTGAAGATTGTGAATTCTATATGTGCGGACCTCCAATGATGACTAAGTCCACAATCGATATGCTTCACAGCATCGGTGTTGAGGATGAAAACATTCTTCTGGATAACTTCGGTGGTTAATCCATAAATATTCTGATGTAGAGCGGTGTCCTTTCGGATGCCGCTTTTTTTTGGCCCGTACAGGGATTTAGAGACGGCTTCGGCGGGTAGATTAAAAGTAGGCATGCAATATGCATTAAGGAGTGTAATGATAATTTTTGTGGCATGATTCCCCGTTTTTAAGCTTTTTGCTTGGTCAGTCAGAGAGATATGATCTTAAAAGATGCATAATAACTGCACAAATGCTTTGTAATGGGGCTGATTTATTTGTTCATTGCCTTATGGACTTCAGCGTTCAATTTTATCAGATAAACAGGATGTAATTTATATGACAGCGGAAAACACTAATTTTTGGCCTGAAGGAATCATTGACATGCACAATGGCCGGGAGGTCATTGCCAAACAGTCTGATATTCTGCGGGATGATTTTTTTGCAGGAGTCAGTGTTAATGAATTAGTGATTACTAGAACCCTGTTTATTGATGAACTGATGTCCCGTCTTTTTATTCAGTTCGGTTTAGACAAATTTCCGACATTAAGTCTTGTGGCGGTGGGAGGATATGGAAGAACCGATCTGCAGCCTCATTCAGATATCGACATCCTTCTTATCAGCCGTGATGCGATTACGAATGAGCTTAACGAGTGCATTTCAAAGTTCACCAGCCTGCTGTGGGATTTGCGGCTGGATATAGGTCAGTCTGTCCGTACCCTTGAGGAATGTTTTTCAGAAGGCGCCAAGGATGTCACCATTGCCACTAATTATCTTGAATCAAGATTTTTAACCGGTTCTCTAGAGACTTATGAAAATTTCCGTAAAATGGTTGATTCAGATGAATTCTGGCCGGCAGGTGAGTTTTACGAAGCTAAAATGGCTGAACAGAATAAACGCCATTCCTCTCATAAAGATACCATTTACATGCTGGAGCCGGATCTTAAGAATAATCCCGGAGGATTGCGTGATATCCAGAATATCCTGTGGGTGGCTAGAAAAGCTATCGGTATTACCGGCCTCCGTGAACTTTATACCAACGGTCTCCTTACGAGGATGGAATATCTTGAGCTTAAGGAATGTCAGGATTTTTTATGGCGGGTGAGGTTTGCGTTGCATCTTTCTATAAGCAAACCGGATAACCGTCTAACCTTTGACAGACAGCAGAAGGTTGCCCAGAGTCTAGGGTATACCGGTGAGGGTAACGATCCTGTGGAGTCACTGATGAAACGTTTTTATCAGACTCTGCACCGTGTTCTGGAACTTAATGAAATATGTATGCAGCTTCTGGCGGAAAAGATTTATGCCGCGCGTACTACCAACAGCAAGGTTTTTAATCAGTATTTTCTGATAAGAGACAGTCTTATTGATGTTATTGATCCGCAGATCTTTATTTCCAAACCTCAAACCATTCTGGAACTCTTTTTAATACTTACAGAGCATCAGGAATTAACGGGTATCTACGTAAAGTGTATCAGATATCTGCGCAGCGCCAGACGCAGTATTAATTACCATCTGTACGAAAGACCTGAATGCCGGGCAACGTTTATAAAACTTATCAGTAATCCCCGCTCCCTGGTGGTGGCATTGCCTATAATGCACAAGTATCACATCCTGTCAATGTATATGCCTCAATGGGAAAAAATAGTCGGTCTGATGCAGTTTGACATGTTTCATGCCTATACTGTTGATGAACATACTATGAGGGTTTTAAGCAATATCTACCGCTTTACTCATGACAGAAATTCGGAATTCAGTCTGTTCCGGCAGGTGTACAGTCATATTAATTCTCCTGAACTGCTGTTTATAGCCGCTCTTTTCCATGATATAGCCAAGGGAAGAGGAGGGCATCATGCGGAGCTCGGAGCTCCGGAGGCATTGTATTTCTGTCAGCTTCACGGCTATAACCGCTATGAAAGCAAGCTTGTTTCATGGGTGGTACGCAATCATCTTTATATGTCAATGGTGGCTCAGCGCAGGGATATTTCCTCTCCTGAGGTGGTTACGGAGTTTGCCAAGAAGGTCGGTGATGAAATGCAGCTGAACTTCCTCTACTGTCTGACCGTGGCAGATATCTGTGGTACCAATGACACTGAATGGAATAATTACAAGGATACGCTGTTAAGAACACTCTACTTTGAGACCAGGGATGTGCTTCGTAAAGGCCTTGAAAATCCGCCAGATGTCAGTCTGCATGTAAGAGAGAACCAGAAACGGGCTATAGAAATGCTTACCGTTATAGGCATAAGTCCTCTGGATATTTTTAAGATATGGACTAATCTGAAGCTGGATTATTTTATTCGTTATCTTCCGGAGCAGATCGCCTGGCATACCCAGAATATAATCAGTCACACTGATAACAGCAGACCGTTGATCCTGTTCGGTCAGAATCATGCCACCAAAGGGACGGAGTTATTTATTTATGCCAGAAACAGCAGGGGAATGTTTGCCAGAGTAACAGCAGTGCTTGCGGAAAAAAATCTGAATGTACTGGCCTCCAATATTTCCAATACCAATAATAATTTTGCTCTGGATACTTTTACCTTTGTGGATAACAATGACCGGCAGATTGATTTTGACAGGGTTCCGGCTATCAGAAAGGCGCTTACCACTGCTCTTCTGTCTGAAGAATTCAGACATCCTAAGATTAAGCCGGTTTCTCAAAAACTCAAGCAGTTCCGTCATCCGACTATAGTTACATTTCTAGACGAACATAATACCAGTCTTACCTCTTTTGAGATTTCCACTCTGGATATTCCGGGACTACTGGCAAAAATCGCCCAGATATTCAGTGAAAATGAACTGGTTATTCATGCGGCTAAGATTACCACCACCGGCGAGAGAGCCGATGATTTCTTTTCAGTCACAGACAGTAACGGTAAACCGATGAGTGAAGAGGCTAAAGAAATATTAAGAGAACAACTTGTATCACAGCTAGATACACAATTTGATATACAGAAGGATGCACAGATTTAAGGTGCATAATGGAGAAAATAAATGATTGAGCAGTTAAAGTTAATCATTGAACAGGCGTATGAGCGCAGAACGGAAATTACCCCGAAAAACGTTGATCCGGTAACCAGGGTTGCCATTGAGCAGACAATTGAAAAGCTTGATTCCGGTGAAATTCGTGTGGCAGAAAAGGTTAACGATGAATGGGTTGTTAACCAGTGGGTGAAAAAAGCAGTGCTGCTTTATTTCAGAATTAATGAAAATGCAGTAACAGAAAGTGCCGGTAACCGTTATTACGACAAGGTGCCTTTAAAGTTTGCCGATTATACCGCTGAACGCTTCAAGGCTGAAGGAATAAGAGCCGTTCCCGGTTCAATTGTCCGTAAAGGTGCCTATATATCCAAGGATGTGGTACTGATGCCGTCATTTGTAAATATCGGTGGCTATGTAGGTGAGGGAACCATGGTTGATTCATGGGTTACCGTAGGTTCCTGCGCTCAGGTCGGTAAGCATGTTCACCTGTCCGGAGGTGTAGGCATCGGCGGGGTGCTTGAACCTTTGCAGGCTAATCCGACAATTATTGAGGATAACTGCTTTATCGGCGCCCGTTCTGAAATTGTTGAAGGTGTTATTATCGGCGAAGGTTCCGTAATCTCCATGGGAGTGTTTATCAGTAAGTCCACCAAGATTTTTGACCGCACTACAGGTGAGATTTATACTGGTGTGGTTCCACCGGGATCTGTTGTTGTATCCGGCAATCTGCCTTCAAAGACCGGTAACTGCAGTCTTTATGCGGCGGTTATTGTAAAGCATGTGGATGCCAAGACTTTGGGAAAGACAGGATGCAATGAGCTGCTTCGTTCAATTGAGTAGCAGGATCTGAGACTGTACTATAACAAAGAATTAAAAAAAGGAAATCAGCAGGATTTCCTTTTTTGTTAATCAGAATATTTAATACATTTAAAACGGGCCGAGCCCCCGGGTGACGTTATGTTCCCCGATTATTTGCAGGTTATGTAACGTCCAAGTGTTTCCTCTTCTTCGGCACGGAGTGTTAAAACCTCGCAGCCGGTTTCGGTAATTAATATGGTATGTTCAAACTGGGCTGAAGGCTGCTTGTCGGCAGTAGTCACGGTCCAGCCGTCCTTGTGGTTTATTTTAACCTTCCAGGTTCCGGCGTTGAGCATAGGCTCGATGGTAAATGTCATTCCCGGTTTAAGAATAAGGGAGTATGGATTAGGGTAGTAGTGGACAACCTGAGGCTCTTCGTGGAATCCTTCACCGATGCCGTGACCGCAGTAATCCCTTACGACAGAGAAGTTATTGGCGTTGGCAATCTGCTGGATAACCCTGCCGGCTTCAACTAGATTACGGTTTGGTCCCATGGCTCTGATGGCGGCATATAGTGCCTCCTGTGTTACCTTAACCAGCTGGTGGTTTCTTGGGGATGTTTGTCCGACAATGAACATTTTGCTGGTGTCACCGTGCATGCCATCCTTAATTACGGTAACATCAATATTAACGATATCACCGTTGTGAAGCTTGTGATTTCCTGGAATACCGTGACATACTACTTCATTGACAGAAATGCATGTGCACTTCGGATAGCCGTGATATCCTAAACATGCGGATATGGCGTGGCGATCCTCTTCAATGAATTTTAACATGATATCGTCAAGTTCCTGAGTGGTTACTCCGGCTTTTACATAGGGGGCAATCATTTCAATAACTTCAGCAGCAATTTTTCCGGCAATTCTCATTTTTTCAATTTGCGCCGAATTCTTAATAATTACTTTACTCATCATTTTTATCAGATTATTTATTAAAAGGAAATTCAAAAAAAATAATGCCTGACTGCCGGGTAAACGTCAGAAGGCGGTGATGAAATCAAAAATATGATTTCCATAATTCATTTCCTTCATTATACCATTTATGTATCTTTTTTGTTTTTATCCTGATAGGAAAGATTGTCAGTATGGTCGAGCCTGTCCAGGCGTATTACCCGCATCTTTCCGGTCAATAGTGACTATGCGGTTGAAACATGTTTAATTCTGTCCTGCTGCTGATGCAGAAAATCTGAAAACACAGGAAAAATAAAAAAATATCTGTAATCAGTGAAAGAAAATGTCCCCGCGGTTGTATTTAGGAGCAGTACAGTGTATAATCTGCTCGCTTTTTGTTCTGTTTCGGGAAATATTCCGTTTTGATGAACTGTTTTCCCTGAAAAGATCATGGCCCGGTGTCCTGAAGAGAATACCGGAGGTTTATTTTGTAGTACACACATCGGATATTAAAGGTAAATGTGGGGGTGCTTTATATAAGTTCACATTCCCGTCCGATGGAGGATTAACCCCTTTAAGGAAATTAAAATGGCAAAAGTTTCAATTAATGAAATGTTCGAAGCTGGTGTTCATTTCGGTCACCAGACCCGTTACTGGAATCCTAAGATGAAGCAGTATATCTACGGTTCACGCAATGGTGTACATATTATCAACCTCGACAAGACTGAAGCTCTTTTCAACGACGCTTAAAACTTCATCAGCAAGAAAGCTGCCGCTAAGGGTAAGGTTCTTTTTGTTGGTACTAAGCGTACTGCTTCTGAACAGGTTAAGGAATTTGCTTTACAGTGTGGTCAGTTCTACGTTAATCACCGCTGGTTAGGTGGTATGCTTACCAACTACAAGACTGTAAGACAGTCAATCAAGCGTCTTAAGGAACTTGAAACCCAGTCTACCGATGGTACTTTTGACAAGCTTACCAAGAAAGAAGCTCTTGAACG
>JAEEGG010022181.1_pt1 | contig 12529 bp, 10 predicted proteins | sample 9134161 | NCBI WGS metagenome assembly JAEEGG01 (sample SAMN16246543, study PRJNA631951) | gut metagenome | biome: gut microbiome; feature: rumen; material: CR-attached | host: Bos | place: Iran: Karaj | collected 2018-10
CCTGCCCTGCCTGCAGGGCAGGATTTTCCTTCCGGTAACGTCGAGACGGAAATTTGCTTTCTTCTTGACAAAATCTGGATTGCGGACCTACTGTGGGGCAGGCGCCAGCAAACCATATGACGCCGCAGAAGACCAACGCCTTTTCCATTTCCGCACATTCTGGAGGCAGGCATGCAGGCCCACGAATACTTCATCGCCATCCTGAACAAGGCCATCGAGAAGGCCGGATCTGCGAGCCGGCTTGCCAGGGCCCTCAACGTTGCGCCCAACATGATCACCCGCTGGAGCAAGGGCGAACGCTTTCCCAACCTGAAGAGCATCCAGCCCGTCTTCGACTACGTCAACGAGGAGTTCCGCACGGGCGACGCCATCGTGGACAAGACCGTGCGCTTCGTGAATCCCCGCCTTGTCAAGGCCGCCGAGCAGCTCGAGGAGCCCGATGCAGACGACTTTCTGGCAGCGCCCGTTGTGGGCGAGGTGGGCGCCGGCCCCGGCTATTTCGACCAGAACCAGGTCAAGCGCTGGATGCTCGCCGACATGACCCATCCCGCCATACGCGGCCGCCGCAACCTCATCGCCGTGGAAATAGGCCGGGGCTCCAACTCCATGCTCCCCCTGCTCCATCCCGGCGACGTGGTGCTCGTGGACAGGGACGACAGGGACGTGTCCTACCCGGGACGCATCATGCTGGTGCGCGATCCCGACGGCGCCGGCATGGTCAAGCGCGTGAAGATGGAGCGGCATCCCCGCATAGGCTGGCAGATAGTCTACTTCTCCGACAATGCCTCTGCCAATCCGCCCCTGATCTACAGTCTGGACGAGGACTTCGACGGCAGCATGGAAAACGCCATCGTCGGCCGCGTCGTCTTCGCCATGCAGGACGTGAAGAACCGCTAGCGTCATAACTGCCGTCCTGCCGTCCGCGCAGCCTGGAAGGCATTGCCTGCCTGGGGCTCTGGCAGGTGCACTGCACCCTTCTTCTTGGGCCATGCGCCTCGCAGAGAAGCCATGCCGGGCTTTTGCCAGCAGCCAAGGGGGTTGCAGGCAGAAGGACGGCATGCCGCATCAGCAGAGGCTGGGGCTTGCAGCATGCTGCCTGAAATGCCTAGGGCGCTACCGCTTGCGCCAGCTGCACGGGCGGCCTGGCATGGCTGGGCATGTCTTGCTAGGTTTCCGATGGAATGCACACTGCAGAAGCAATAGCCATTAATTATTTGCAAGGGAAAAGAGAATGCAGCAATTGCAAGTATGCCTTCACAATGTTTTAGCTGGCATCCTTACTGAAGACGACAAAGATATGTTGTCTTTTTCGTACTTGCAGAATTATAGCGGTCCTCCCTTGTCTCTATCTTTGCCTATACGAAGAGAGCCATATGACAATAGGGAGGTGCGACGATTTTTCACATGTTTTATGCCTGACAGGCAGTTTTTCCTGCGACTTATCAATGAACGGCATGGCATGCCTTCTCATTTAATGTCTTTTTTGAAAGGTTTGGTGCCGATTGCGCAGGTGCCATTACCTTTAGTCCCGTGAAGACGGACTATGACGGGGAGAGAGATGTCACGAACAATATAGACCAGTGGCTTGCCATGCCGGACGATGCATGCCGTCCGTCGCTTTTTTCAACGTGCCGAGCCCGTCTTTCCATTGCAGGCACCCAGGACAAGCTGCCGTGCATCGCACGAGGAGGGCGCTACATTCTTCCTGCGCCGGGAACGCCGACGACGCATATTGTGAAGCCTCCGTCGCCCTTTTTCCCGGGACTGCCGGAAAACGAGGCCTTCTGCCTTGACCTTGCCAGCGCCTGCGGGCTGCCCTGCGCGGAAAGCGGCCTTGATTTCCGCAGAGACGGCGTCCTTTTCGTGACGAAGCGCTGGGACCGCAGGTCGCGGCAGGACAGGATAGAGCGCATCCATCAGGAGGACATGCGCCAGGTGCTTGGACTGCGTCCTGAAAGCAAGTATCAGGAGAGCGGGGACTACGGGGGCTTGCCGGCCATCTTCGAGGCCGCCCGCAGGCACGGCATCAAGGGGCCGGGTGGAACGGATCCCGCCATGTTCCTGGCCATGGCCGCCGTCTTCAGCTGGCTTGCGGGCAACTGCGACGCGCACGCCGGCAACTTTGCCGTGCTGCACGGGCCTGAAGGGCCTCAGTTCGCCCCGCTCTACGACATTGTCTGCACGCGCGTCTACCCAAATCTTGCCACGGAACTTGCCATGACCATAGGCGGAGCATCGGATGCCCAGGCTGTCAGGGAGGAGGACTTTGTCCAGCTCGCCGGAGAACTAGATCTAGCCCCTGAATGCTTGCTTGCCGAGGCGCACAGGCAGAAGGAGGCCCTCCGTCGCCGTCTTGCGGCACGGCCTGCGTCAGGGATGGGCGCTGAAGTGGCCCGCTTCGTTGAAGAGCGCTGCGCCGACGTCGACTGCTGGCAGGATCCGCGCCCACGCGCAGAGTGCACCCAGCCCTTCGCGCCTCCTTCGTCCGTCCCGCAGCGCTGATAGTGCCGCTTTGCCTTCCGGACAGGGATGCCCTGCCGGTATCCTCGCGCCGTGGGAGCCGGCAGAGGGGAGAGCGTGCAGGGCGCGTCCCGGAGCCGGATGCCAGGCCGGATGTCAGCGACAGTCCGGCTTGGCATGTGCGGGCGGTTTGCGTGCATGGAAGCCTTCGGCACGCCGCGAAGCGGCAGAGGGGCGCGACAGGCAGGACGGCCGCTGACTCAGGCTGGAACCGGCGCTTTGCCGCTACTTGCAGAAGAAGACCGGGGCCTTGCGCTCGCAGGGCTTGGTCTCGTGCTTCCTGAAGCCCATGGAAAGCGTGGCCACGAGCTTGAAGTTTGCCGGGACCTTGTGGGCCTGCTTGAATTCGGGATCGTCAAAGAGGGCTTCGGCAAAGCCTATCCAGCAGGTGCCTATGCCCTGCTCCTCGGCCAGGAGCATGAGGTTGCCGGCAACGAGGCTGCAGTCGTAGACGCACCAGGGCGAGGCCGTGTCGCCGTAGATGACGAGCACGGTGCCGGCGTGGTTGAAGATGCTGTACTTCTCGTTCTTGAGCCAGCTTTCGTACTGCGCGAACTCAGGGTATGCGGCGATGTTTTCGCAGACCTTCTTCTTGATCTGTTCGGAGAGGGCATCGATTTCGGCCTTGTCCTGGAGCAGGGCAAAGCCCCAGGGCTGGAGGCCCGATCCCGTCGGCGCCTTGACGGCGAGTTCGACCAGGGCTTCGATGGTCTCAGGGGAAATGGGGGCGTCGGTGTAGCTTCTGACGCTGCGGCGCTGAAGAATGGCGTCTTTGAGTTCCATGGGGTGGCTCCTTGCTTGGGGGGTGGCGGCAGTCGATTTTGCCATGGCTGGCAGAGGCGAGGGCGTCGCGCGGGACCTGCATGGGCAAGCGCTGCGTAAAAAGGGCCTGCCGGGAACGCCGGCCCTGGGCGCTCCCGGCAGAGGCGAAAGAGGGGATGTCAGGCTAGAGGACCTTGAGTTCGTACTGGCGCGAGCCCATGCCGATGGCTTCGCCGTGGGAGAGCTGGATCTGGCCCGTGGTGTGCGGCCAGCGGGCCGTGAAGATGTCCCTGCCCTTCAGGTCGAGGTCGGCCAGCAGCGGGGCCTTCTGGACAAGGTCGAAGCAGGCCTGGTCGAGGGCCACGGGATCGGTGGAGGCGAGTATGCCCACGTCGGCGATGAGCGGGCGGTCGGACCAGCCGGCGCAGTCGCAGTCGGGGGTGACGTTCATCACGAAGTTGACGTAGCAGACGTGGTCCTCCTTGCCCTTGACCGCGCCGTAGCCGTACTCGGTGAGGCGTTCGGTGAAGAGGGGCACGTCCGTTGCCCAGTCGATCTCCACGGCCTTCTGCTCGCAGACGGTCATGCACTCGAAGCAGCCTATGCATCTGCTCTTGTCGCAGACGCACTTCTTGTCCTTGAGGGACATGGCCTGCTCGGGACAGGCCTTGACGCAGGTGCCGCAGCCTATGCACTTCTCGGCGTTGACCTGCACCGAGGTGGCATGCTGCTCGCGCTTGCCGAGCTTGGAGGCGCCGCCCATGGCGAGGTTCTTGATGGCGCCGCCGAAGCCGGCCATTTCGTGGCCCTTGAAGTGGGAGAGCACCACCATGGCCGGCGCCCTGGCGATCTCCGTGGCGATGCGCACGGCATGGAAGTGCTTGCCGTCGACGACCACGGGCACGTCGTTCTCGCCGTAGAGGCCGTCGGCGATGATGACGGGGCAGTTGACCACGCTCGGGGCGAAGCCATGGCGCACCGCCGTTTCGAGGTGGTCCACGGCGTTATGGCGGGAGCCCGAGTAGAGGGTGGTGGTGTCGGTCAGGAAGGGCTTGGCGCCGGCCTCGCGGATTTTGTCCACCACGATGCGCACGAGCTGGGGGTTGAGGTGGGTGTCGTTGCCCATCTCGCCGAAGTGCAGCTTCACGGCGCAGGGCTCGCCCTGGACCACGCGGTCCTTGAGGCCCACCAGGGCCAGCAGGCGCGCCACTTTGGCCTCCTTGGTCTGGTGGTGGTTGCGGCAGGACATGGAATAGAAGTAGACGGTAGAAGCCATGTTGTCTCCTTGGCTTGCGGGTGGCTTGGGGGTTGCCCGGAATACGCCGAGGCCCGGCGGGGCGCCCTCACCGCCAAGTATGCCAAATCACAAAAAAAGTAAATATTTTCCGGCAGTAAGCTAAAGGAAGCGGATCGTCCCTGGCCTTGCCTGCCGGCTGCGGGAGAAATGCCTTGCCTGGGCTTGTCTGGCCTGCCAGCAATTGCAGGCAGTTGGGGGTGCTGGGCTGGGGCCGCCTGTGCCTGCCCTGAGCGCTTCAGGCAAGATTGCTCCTGGCGCTTGAGCCAGCCTTGAAGGCTGCAGACAGGCTGGAGCTTCAAGCTTCAGTTGAAGGGCCATTGCCTGCCAGCCTGAAAAAGGCTAGAAAGCGGAGGACACGAGCCAGAGAGGAAGCCATGGACATACGACAAAGCTACGTGGTCAAAACCGATGCCAAGCGCCGCATCCTGCTGCGCGGCAAGCCCTACCCCTACTACCGCGTCCGCGAGTTCAGCAACGGCTGCCTTTTGCTGGAGCCGCGCGAGATGGTTGCCCCCCAGGGGATCACGGCAGGCGATCTGGAGGATCTGGAGAACATGGCCGAGGCCTTCCCCAGAGGCGAAGATGACGCCGACTGAGGAACAGGCTCGTCAGCCCAAAGCCCATGCGGCCGGCGCTGTCCTGTCAGAAGCCGTCCCCCCGGGCTCTGCCTCTGCGGAGGCGGGCGCCTGTCCTGTCCAGGCCGTGGCAGGGCATCCCGCCCTCGGGCCCGCCAGAGAGGCGTCGGCCCGCGCCTCGCTGGCAGGGCTGGTGCTCAGGCCTGAGATCCTTGCCCGCCTGGAGGCCGTCGTCCAGGAGAACAGCCGCGCCGACGTCCTTTTCTCAAGAGGCCTTGCGCCCTGCCGGCGCCTTTTGATGGCAGGTCCCGACGGCTGCGGACGGCGTCTTGCGGCCCGCTACATAGCCTCCCGTCTGGGGCTTCCCGTGGCCAGCTTCGATCTGGCCCTGCTGCTGGGCCTGCCCCGCGCCAAGGCCAGGCGCAGCATAGAGAACCTCTTTGCCAAGGCAGACCAGGCCCGCTCCTGCTTCCTGCTCCCGGGATTTGGCAGCCTCCTGGCAGCCTCCCGCGCCCAGCCTCCGCTGGGGCTCGCTGAAGCCCTGCTCCACGAGCTTGCCGGCGACGCATCGGCCAGCCTCTTCTTCGTCCTTGCGGGCGCAGATGTCCTTGGCGAAGCCGATGTGACGCGGGCCTTCGACGACGCGCTCGCCTTCGCCCTGCCCGATCCGGCGGCCGCCGTAGAGCTGGTGCGCCGCAGCCTCGGGGACTTTGCCGGTACCCTTCCTTCCCGCCCTGCCCTGCTCGAAGCCTGTCGCGGACTCAGCCACAGGAGCATAGCCCTCGCCTGCCAGGACGAGCTCAAGGCCTGCGTGCTCGCCGGACAGACAACGGTGGATCCGGCCTCTCTCCTGCGATCTCTGCGGCGCAGGGCCTTTGCCGAATAGCGGCCTTGCGGACAGCCGGGCAGCCCGAAGAGCCGGGCAGTCGCCCCCTGAAGACGCGAAAAAGGCCGGAAGCCAGAGGCTCCCGGCCGGAATGGCGCCTTGGGGCGGGCTGCTAGAGCACGTATTTGGAGATGTAGGACACGACCTCGGCAGGCGTGTCGAGCATGACGGAATACTTGTCGATTTCGGCCTCGGTGATGAAGCCCCGGCCGGCCATCTGGGCCCGCAGCCAGTCCACGAAGCCCTTCCAGTAGGTGCTGTCGTAGAGGATGATGGGGAAGGGCTTGATGCGCTGGGTCTGGGCCAGGACGAAGGCCTCGCAGAGCTCGTCGATGGTGCCCATGCCGCCGGGCATGACCACGTAGGCCTTGGCGTACTTCACGAACATGAGCTTGCGGGTGAAGAAGTAGCGGAAGTTGCAGCGGATGCGCACGTACTCGTTGCAGCCCTGCTCGTGAGGCAGGTGGATGTGCAGGCCGATGGAGGGGCCGCCGCCCTCGACGGCGCCCTTGTTGGCCGCTTCCATGATGCCGGGCCCGCCGCCGCTGATGATGCCGAAGCCGGCTTCAGCGAGAGCCTTGGCGAGGGCCACCGTGTCCTTGTACTCCTGCTCGTCGGGCTTGACGCGGGCAGAGCCGAAGATGGAAATGCAGTTTTCCTTGATGTCGTTGAGCGTGTCGAAGGCATTCACCAGTTCGCCGAGGATGCGGAAGGTGCGCCAGGACTCGGTGGTCGTGTTGAGCTCGTCGATGATGCTGCGCTGAAACTCAGGCATGGGGAACTCCTGCGTGGAAGGCCGGGCCTTCCGTTGTGGTTCGTTGAAGAAGGCTGCTGAACGATGCATTTGGCCTTGAACCTGCAGGAAAAGCGCGTTGCCGTCAAGGTGTGGATCGTCCGTGTTCAGCCGGCCTGCCTTGCGTTCCCCGCGTTTCGGACTGCTTGCGGAGCAGGACGGCATGCGGCAGCATCAAGGCTTGTGAATTTTGCGGCAAGCCCCCCTGGCGGGGCTCGCCACCAAACGCGAGACCGGATGCCCGACGGCGTGACCGAAAGGCCCGGCAGGAGGAAAAGTGCCAATGGAAGACAAGCGCACGCAGGCGCCCGCATCCCCCGCATCCCTCGACAGCCTCGTGGCGCGCGTGGGCCGGGCCCAGCGCATCTTCGCCGGCTTCACGCAGGAGCAGGTGGACGCCGTGTTCCAGCATGCGGCCGCCAGAGCCGTTGCGGCCCGCATCGAGCTCGCCCGTCTGGCCGTCGAGGAGACGGGCATGGGCGTGCTGGAGGACAAGGTCGTGAAGAACCACTTCGCGGCCGAGCACGTCTACAGCAAGTACAAGGACACGCGCACCTGCGGCGTGCTCGAGGACGATCCCGCAGGGGGCTTCCGCCAGATAGCGGCCCCCGTCGGCGTCGTGGCCGGCATCGTCCCCAGCACCAATCCCACATCCACGGCCATTTTCAAGGCCCTGCTCTGCCTGAAGACCCGCAACGGCATCGTCTTCTCGCCCCACCCGGCAGCCAGGCGCTCCACCATAGCCGCAGCCAGGCTCCTGCACGAGGCCGCCGTGGAGGCCGGCGCACCCGAAGGCATCATAGGCTGGATAGAGGAGCCCTCGTCCGAACTCTCGGCCAGGCTCATGGGGCATCCCGGCATAGCCCTCATCCTCGCCACCGGCGGGCCCGGCATGGTCAAGGCCGCCTACAGCTCCGGCACGCCGGCCATAGGCGTCGGCGCCGGCAACACGCCCTGCCTCATCGACGAGACCGCAGACCTGCGCATGGCCGTCAACTCCGTCCTGCTCAGCAAGACCTTCGACAACGGCATGATCTGCGCCTCGGAACAGACCCTAGTCTGCGTGGAGAGCATTGCGGACAAGGTGAAAGAGGAGCTCGTCTTCCGCGGGGCCTGGTTCGCCGCGCCCGACGAGGCGGAAAAGCTCTGCGCCGTCCTCTTCAGGAACGGGCGCCTCAATAGCGCCGTCGTCGGCCAGCCGGCCTCGAAGATAGCCGCCATGGCAGGCATAGCCATTCCCGCCTCCGCCAAGGTCGTCGTCGCCGAGCGCGCGTGCGTGTCCCCGGACGATCCCTTTGCCCACGAGAAGCTCTCGCCGGTGCTCGGCTTCTACCGGGCCCCAGACTTCGAATCCGCCATGGCCACGGCCCACAGCCTCGTGCTGCTGGGCGGCGCAGGCCACACCTCGGTGCTCTACACGGGCGATGCCGCCCGCGTGCAGGCCTTCGAGGATCGCATGCCCACGGGCCGCGTGCTCGTCAACATGCCGGCCTCCCAGGGCGCCATCGGCGATGTCTACAACTTCCGCGTCCCGCCCTCCCTCACCTTGGGCTGCGGCAGCTGGGGCGGCAATTCCGTGAGCGAAAACATTGGAGTGAAGCACCTGATGAACGTCAAGACCGTGGCCTGCCGCCGCGAGAACATGCTCTGGTACCGCGTTCCGCAGCGCATCTACTTCAAGCCGGACTGCCTGGCCCAGGCCTTGCAGGAGTTTGCGGGAAGAAAGCGCGCCCTGCTCGTCACCGACGATCCCCTCGTCGCCCTCGGCCTCGCCGACAGGGTGGTGCGCCTTCTCGAGGAGATGGGCTTGAGCGTGCGCGTCTTCAGCCAGGTCAGGCCCGATCCCGGCATGGACTGCGTCAGGAGCTGCCTTGAGCTTGCCCGCGCCTTCCAGCCCGACATGTTCGTTGCCCTGGGCGGCGGCTCGCCCATGGACGCGGCCAAGATGGCCTGGCTGCTCTACGAGGTGCCGGACATGAAGGTCGAGGATCTTGCCCTGCGCTTCCAGGACATCAGAAAGCGCGTGGCCTCCTTCCCCCGCGGGGGCCGGAAGGCCGTCATGGTCTGCATCCCGACCACCTCGGGCACGGGCTCCGAGGTCACGCCCTTCGCCGTGGTCAGCGACGAAGCCACGGGCCAGAAGCTGGCCATCACCGACTACGCGCTCACGCCCGACATGGCCATCGTCGATCCCGACCTGGCCCGGGGCATGCCCGACTCCCTGGCCGCGGCCTCAGGCATCGACGTCCTCACCCACGCCGTCGAGGCCTACACCTCGGTCATGGCCAGCAACATGGCCGACGGCCATGCCGTGGAGGCTGTGCGCCTGGTCTTCAAGTATCTTGGCGACTCGGTGAACCACGGCGAGCGCTTCGAGCAGGCCAGGGAGAAGATGCACTATGCGGCCACCATCGCCGGCATGGCCTTCGGCAACGCCTTCCTCGGCGTCTGCCACTCCCTTGCCCACGCCCTGGGCTCGGCCTTCCACATCGCGCACGGGCTGGCCAACGCCCTCCTGCTCTCCTACGTCATCGAGTACAACGCCACCGACCAGCCCGCCAAGCAGGGCATGCTCCCCCAGTACAAGTACCCCTGGGTGAAGGGCCGCTACGCGCGCCTCTGCGACATGCTCCACCTGGCAGACGATCTCGAGGGCGACTCCCCTGACATCCGCCAGGCCAAGACCGCCCGCCTTGTCCGGGCCATCGAGGCCCTCAAGCGGGACTGCCGCATCCCCGGCTCCATACGCGAGGCCGGCATCGAGGAGTCCGCATTCCTGGCGAAGCTCGACGAGATGGCCCTGGCAGCCTTCGACGACCAGTGCACCTCGGCCAATCCCCGCTACCCCCTCGTCGACGAGCTCAAGGAACTCTACCGCAAGGCCTACTACGGCGAGCCGCTGGCCAGCCTCACGGAGGCTGAGGCGGCAGGATAGCAGTCCGACTTCCGCTCCTCTAGCCTTGTAGAGCCGCAAGGGCGCCTTTCCCGCAGCAGGGAGAGGCGCCCTTCGTTGTCTGGGGCCCCGGAGCCAGGCTGGCGCGGCCACCTGCCGAAGTCCGCCGCGTCCGGGATGCCGGAGACCTTGGGGCCAGCACGGGCCAGCGCTGGCGAGGGTGGCAGTCTTTCCCAATCAGCACATTTTTGCTTGCAAGTTTTTCCCAAAATATGCCAAGGTGCTCCTGTCCGAGGGAATGACAGGGAACGCCCTCTGCCGATCCCCTGCCCTCCCCTTGCCGGCTGAGCAGGTCTTGGCCTTGGTGCTGCACATCCCTCCCCCTGACAGGAGCATAGCCATGATCGTCGAAAGCGCTGTTCTGGAAAACTACGGCCCCTTTCTCAGCTGCCGTGCCAGCCTGAAGGCTGGCGGATGCGCCGGCGTGCCGGAGCTATCCCAGAAGGCTCCCTCTGGCGCTGCCTGCGGCGGTTCGGCCTGGCTTATCGCCGGCGGGAGCAGGCTGGAGCAGAGCTGCTTTCTGGACGGGCTGGCACGTCTGCTGTCCTGCTTCGTCCAGGCCATGCGCCGAAGCCGGCGGGCCGGCGTCCTTGCGGGCCTGCCTTCCCCTCTCCCTTCCCCCCTGCCAGTCCCCTCTGCCGGTGGCCTGCAGCCTGTTCCTGACGATCAGGCTGACCCGGCAGGCGTTGTGCCTGCCCTGTCCAGCCTTGCCTGCACGGTGCGCGACGGCAGAAGCATCTTTGGCTGGCGCTTGGCCAAGGCCGGGGAGGGATCCCGCACGCGCAGGGCCAGCGCCCTGGGCGATGCCCGCTTCCTCGCAGGGCTCTATCTGCAGCGCAGAGTCAGGGACGCGTCCTGCTCCCTGCCCCTTGTCGCCTGCTATCCCCGGGACCGCCGGCTCTTTGCCGGGACAGGAAAGCGGAGCAGGGACGCGGCCGGCCCGAAGGCCTCCGGCGCCTGCCATGCCTACCATGCCTACGATGCCTGCGGTGCCGGCCTGGGCGCGCCGGCTGCCCTGTGCCGCTTCCTGGCCCTGCTGTCAGACGGCCATTCGGGCGAAGCGTCGGGGAACGCCCCTGACGGCGGCCCTGCGCCGTCCCCGCTTCCCATCCCGAAGGCCACGTCCCCGGAGCGGCTGAAGGCCTGCATCCTCGGTGCCCTCCAGAGCCTCTTTCCGGACTGCACGGACCTTGAGCTGCAGGCTGGCCTCAGCCCGCGCCTCCTGCTCGTCCGGGAAGGGCGCCTGCGCGACCTGGCCTTTCTGCCCCGGGGCGATGCCCTGCTAGGCGCTCTGGCCGCCGATCTGGCCTGCCGGCTGGCCCTGCTCAATCCCGCCCTGGCCAATCCTCTGGAGGGCGGTGGCATCGTGCTCGTCGACGGACTTGATCTGGACCTGCCAGCCCTCGATGCCCAGCCCCCCGCTGATCCGGCCCTCAACGATCTGGTCTGGCCTCGTCCTTCGCTCTCGCTCGCCAGCGCCGTGCGGGGCCTGCGGGCGGCCTTTCCCGGCTGCCAGTTCGTCTTCACGCAAGGCTCTGCTTCGGGCCGTCCTGCAGCTGCAGAGCTTGGCCTTGCCCTTGCCGAAGCCTGCGGGGTCCTGCCCTGCGTGCTCGCGCTGGAACGCCGGCAGCCTGCCAGCGGGGCTGCCTGAGCGCCAGGTCTCCCCTGCTCTCCTGCTCCCCTAGCACCCTCTGGTCTCGCACTAGGGGGCATCTGGACACCTTGCGGGGCGCTCCGCGCCGAAAGCTGCGCTTATTCCAGAAATATAGCTTTAAAGTCAATGACTTGTGCACGGGACCGCTAGCGCGCTTCCTCAAGGCGCCTGCGGGCCCAGAAAGAAAAACAACATTTTTTTACCAAAAGGGAAAAATATGCTTGCCATATATTCCCAAAACAAGTAATACTGTCCCTGCCGGCAGGAAGCGGGCGGATGTCCCTCCCGCAAGCCTGGCGGAAGTCCGAAGCGCCCCGGGATTGCCGGGAGGCGCACGCATCAACGCCGCCGTCGACCGGAAGCCCGGCAGGAGCCGGAGCTCGAGAACCAACTGAAGCCTGCATCCGGCGGCAAGGAGTACACGCCATGACCAGCCAGCTTTCTTCCGCGTACCGCATTGTTCCCGCCTCCATCCTTCCCTGTGCCGTGCCTCTTGCCAGCGCGTCCGAAGCCGCTGTGGCAGAAGCCTCCGCGCCGGCAGCCTGCTCCCGCAGGCATCTGCTTGAGAACGTCGCCGTCCTTGCCTCTACAGCCGTCGTCGGCCTGTGCCTTGTCGCCGTGATCACGGTCTCCGTCTGCTGGCACGGCCTCTACCTCGACGCCCGTGCCGGCGCGCTGGACAGCACCCTTGACCGGGGCTTCGAACCCGCTGTCCTCGAGGTTGTCGCAACCCCTGGCCAGGCTGGCAGAGCCGGCATGGCGCCGGTGCGCGGCTAGGAACCAGTCCGCCAGGTCCATCACCATCTCCAGCCCTGTCCAGTACATTTCGCCGCTGGCTGGCTCCAGCTGTCTGAATTCCCTCTCTGTCAGCGCATGGTCTCGCACTATGGGGCAAACAGCACTTTTCAGGGATCGCGCCTGGTGGTGCGGGGCGCAGCTTTGACCAAGGACGGCACGGTTCGTCGTTTTTCCTGCCTGTTTTCGGCGTGTTGCTGAAGTTCTGCCCTGCCCCTGGTCCTTGCCTCTGGCCTTCGGGCAGGGCTTGCGGCACTGGGCCCGAGCACGCAGGGCAAGGCAGGGAATGGTCTC
>JAEEGG010022182.1_pt1 | contig 12528 bp, 10 predicted proteins | sample 9134161 | NCBI WGS metagenome assembly JAEEGG01 (sample SAMN16246543, study PRJNA631951) | gut metagenome | biome: gut microbiome; feature: rumen; material: CR-attached | host: Bos | place: Iran: Karaj | collected 2018-10
GACGGTGCGGTCCAGAGCGCCGGTGCGGCGGAACTCATTGACAAAGTATTCGGATTCCTCGAAGGTGATGCCGATGGCGGCAAAAACGACGGCGAAGGGGTCGCTGGTGCCCAGCACCTTCGCCTGACGGGCGATCTGCGCGGCCAGGTTGGCGTGGGGGAGACCGGAGCCGGAGAAGATGGGCAGCTTCTGCCCGCGAACCAGAGTGTTCAGCCCGTCAATGGCAGAGATGCCGGTCTGAATAAACTCGGAGGGGTAGTCCCGGGCGGCGGGATTCATGGGCAGCCCGTTGATGTCCTCGTATTTTTCCGCGAGGATCTCGGGACCGTCGTCGATGGGGCGGCCCAGACCGTCGAAGACGCGGCCGAGCATGTCCTCGGACACGCCCAGCTCCATGCTGCGGCCCAGGAAGCGGACTTTGCTGCTCTCCAGGTTCAGGCCGGTGGAGGATTCGAAGAGCTGGACCAGGGCGTTGCCGCCGTTGATCTCCAGCACCTTGCAGCGGCGCTTCTCGCCGTTCTTTAACTCGATCTCGCCCAGTTCATCGTAGGCGACGTTTTCCACGCCGGTGACCAGCATCAGGGGGCCGGCGACTTCCTGTATGGTACGGTATTCCTTCGGCATCACTCATCCTCCTTTTCCAGCAGGCCGTCCATCTCCACGCGAAGCTGCGCCATGACCTTTTCGAAAGCCGGCATGACGTCTTTTTCGGGCGTGTACTTGAAGCGGCCGATCTCCTCGCGGATCGGCAGGTTCACCAGGGCTTCGATATCGGCGCCCTTGTTCAGAAGCTCGCAGCCGGCGTGATAGTAGGCCAGCACCAGCTTCATCATGCGGTACTGCTTTTCCAGCGAGGTGTAGGTGTCGATCTCGTGGAAGGAGTTCTGGTGCAGGAAGTCTTCGCGGATGGAGCGGGCCGCTTCCAGCTTTAAGCGCTCGGGAGCGGAAAGGGCGTCCATACCGACCAGCTGCACGATCTCCTGCAGTTCGGCTTCTTCCTGCAGCAGGCGCATCATATGGGTCCGGCAGTCCATCCAGTCCGGATAGACGTTCTCGTTGAACCAGGTCTCCATGTTGTCCAGATACAGGGAGTAGCTGGTCAGCCAGTTGATGGCCGGGAAGTGGCGTTTGTAGGCGAGCGCCGAATCCAGGCTCCAGAACACCTTGACGATGCGGAGCGTCGCCTGCGAGACGGGCTCGGAGATATCGCCGCCGGCGGGGGAGACCGCGCCGATGACGGACAGGGCGCCGAAGCGCTCCTCGCTGCCTAAGGTCTGCACCATACCGGCGCGTTCGTAGAACTGGGCCAGACGGGAGCCGAGGTAGGCGGGGTAGCCTTCTTCACCGGGCATCTCCTGCAGACGGCCGCTCATCTCGCGGAGGGCTTCGGCCCAGCGGGAGGTGGAGTCGGCCATGAGCGCCACGGAGTAGCCCATGTCGCGGAAGTATTCCGCCACGGTGATACCGGTATAAATGGAGGCTTCGCGGGCCGCCACGGGCATGTCGGAGGTGTTGGCGATCAGCACGGTCCGCTCCATCAGGGAACGGCCGGTCTTCGGGTCCTTCAGCTCCGGGAATTCATTTAAAACGTCGGTCATCTCGTTGCCGCGTTCGCCGCAGCCGATATAGACCACGATATCCGCGTCCGCCCACTTGGCCAGCTGGTGCTGGATGACCGTCTTGCCGGAGCCGAAAGGCCCAGGCACGGCGGCCACGCCGCCCTTGGCGATAGGGAACATGGTATCGACCACCCGCTGGCCGGTAATGAGCGGCTGCTTGGGCGGAATCTTCTTTTTATAGGGACGGCCCTGGCGGACCGGCCATTTCTGCATCAGGCTGAGCTCTTTGTCGCCGTCCTCGGTCTCCAGGATGCAGACGGTCTCGGTGACGGTGAAATCGCCCTCGGTGATGGACTTGACCGTGCCCTTCATTTTCGGCGGCACCATGATCTTATGCAGCACCACCTCGGTCTCCTGGACCGTGCCAAGCACGTCGCCGCCCTGGACCTCGTCGCCGGCGGCGGCCGTGGGCGTAAAGTGCCATTTGATGTTCCGCTTTAAGGAAGGCACTTCCACGCCCCGGGTCAGCAGGTTGCTGCCGGTGGCGGCCAGGATATCGTCCAGAGGACGCTGGATCCCGTCGTAGATGCTCCGGATCAGGCCTGGGCCGAGCTCGACGCTCAGGGGCATTCCGGTGGATTCCACCGGCGTGCCGGGACCTAAACCGGAGGTCTCTTCATAGACCTGGATGGATGCCTCGTCCCCGTGCATTTCAATGATCTCACCGATCAGGCGCCGTTCGGAAACGCGGACCACGTCGTACATGTTCGCGTCGCGCATTCCGGTGGCGATAACCAGAGGACCGGCTACTTTTTTAATAATCCCTGTGCTCATAAGGCGCTAGTTCCTTTCTGCATGTACCTCTTGCCGAGACGCGGGGGCGCTCAGCCTTCTTTGAATATGATATCGGAGCCCACAGCGCGCTCCACGGATCTTTTCACGTTAGCCATGCCGATCCCCGTGTTCCCGAAGGCGCCGGGAATCGGGATGATGGCAGGCAGAAGAGCGGTGTCGTAGCCGGCGATGACCTCCTTCATTTCGGTGGCCAGCGCTTCGGTGATATAGACGACCGCGGTTTCCTCCTCCGACAGCTTCTTTAAGACGCGGGCGCCTTCCTCGGCGTCCGTGACGGGGCAGACTTTAAGCCCCAGGGCGGCAAAGCCGTAAATGCTGTCATAATCTCCCATTACGGCAATGTTATACATAAGAATTCCTCAGACTTTCCCGCAGGACGTTCTCCGGCAGGCCGTTCAGCTTGCCGGACAGAAGAAGCCGGACGCACTTGATCTCGTTTTCCCGGGCGATGACGTAGGCCACCAGGGGACCCGGCTTTTCGGATTCGTAAAGCTGGGGACGGATCCGTTCGATCAGCAGGTTGTCGCAGGCGCATTCGAAGGCGCTCATGGACTGGGAGAGAGCCGGCGCCAGCGAGGCGTAGGGGGTCAGGGCCAGATAGTCGGACACGGCCTGCCGTCCGTTTAAGGCGGCTTCCGTCAGATCCGCCAGATCCAGTCCGGGGACCTCCACCAGCATCTCTTTGATCGTCTCCCCGTCCCGTCCGCTTCGAGCGGCGCGCAGCGCGCAGCGGATATCCGCGCTGACGGCCGTGACCTGGGCATACTCGTTCAGGACGGGATCCTCCGCTTCCTTGCCGGCCTTTAACAGTGCTTTTAGGGCGGCGCGGTCCAGAATGATGTCGCAGAGCTGGCCGTCGCCGGTGCGGGCCAGCACCTCCGTCGCCTGTGCGGCGGCTTCGGCCATCTCCTCCGGCAGCTGCTCGGGATCCTGCTCCTCCAGCGCGCGGCGGATCTTTGCGGACGGGATCGTTCCGCCCTCCACGAACAGCCGCTCCGCATCCAGCGCGGAATCCGTATAGATCTGCTTGACGGCCGCCTTCAGGTTCTGATAGTCCCGGGACAGCCGAAGCGTGTTCAGCAGCGGGGACTGCGGCAGCAGCTCCTCCATCAGATCCCAGGTGGCTTTTTCCTCCGCCTGCAGCAGGGCTTCCGCGTTTTTCGGCGCATCCGGACCGCCCCAGCCCTTATCCTTCAGGAAATTCAGGGCTGCGGCATAGGAGGGCTCGGCCAGAAGCTGCTCGAAATCGGCTTTGGTCAGCAGCCCTGTCTCCATGACCCGGATGCGGGCATCCTCAAAAATGTAGTCTTTTTTCATAATCAATCGAATAAAACGGCGCAGACCGCGTCCTTGAGCTCGTCGGCGCGCGCTTCAAAGATCGCCTCAAAGGAGCCGTTTTCCACGACGCCGCCGTAATTCAGGAGGAATCCGCCGTCGATGCGGGCCGGTTCCTTCGACAGCGCAAGACTTCCGCCTGCGGCGGCGGCGATCTCGGCGGCTTTTGCTTCAAAGTCCGCCGGCAGACGCTTTAAGTCTTTTGCATTCAGCTCCAGGCGGCCGTCCGCGGCCCGGACCTGCTTTTCCAGCTGCCGGAGCAGGAAGGCAAAATATTCCTCAGCCGGCAGGTTTTTCAGGCTTTCGTACGCGTTTGCAAGCGCTTCGTTCACCAGCTCTCCGCGGACCTTCAGGGCGGCCCGGCGCTTCTGCATGGCAAGCGAAGCCTCCAGGCGGCTCTCCGCATCCTTCCGGAAAGCCTCAGCCTTTGCTTTGCTGGCTTCGGCGAACTGTGCCGCGTCCTTTTCGGCTAAAGCGGTAATGGTTCCGGCTTCCTGCCGGGCGGCCTCCAGGATCTTTCCCGATTCCTCCTCGGCCTGTTCGGCGATGTGCCGGAGAATTTTTTCGGTTCCGGTCATGCCGGCCTCCTTCCCTGTTCTTACAGATTCGATACCGTTAAAATGGAGACCAGCAGAGCCAGGATGGCGTAGGTCTCGACCATGGCGGGCAGCAGCATGGCTTTACCGAAGGTCTTGGGGTTCTTCGCCAGAAGACCGATGGACGCCACGGACGTTTTGCCCTGATGGATCGCGGACAGAAGGCCCACAAAAGCGATGGGCAGGCAGGCCGCCAGATACAGAAGGCCGGTCCGCGCATCAGGCGCTTCTCCGCCTAAGACGCCGATCTTGCCCAGCGCGACGAATGCGACCAGCAGGCCGTAGATGCCCTGCGTACCGGGCAGCAGCTGCAGGATCAGCACCTTGGCAAAGAGCTCCGGCTTTTCGGTCAGCACGCCGGCCGCCGCACGGCCGCCCATGCCCACGCCGATGGCGGAGCCGATGCCGGCCAGAAGCGTTGCCAGCGCAACGCCCAGCAGCGCGTACACGATGCCCAGCTGATCGTTTAAGAGTGCGGGAGCCGCTTCAGCCGCCGCGGGGGCGCCGGTCGTCAAGGCTAACGATAACAGATTACCCATTTCAAGTTTCCTCCATATGATAATATTTCGTAGTGTCCGTGGTCAGGGGCTCGTAGGCTTCCCCGCCGCCGTCATAAAATTTTCCGAAGAATTCCACGTACTGCAGACGGTTGGTGTGCACGTACGCGCCCAAAAGGTTGATGGCCATGTTCAGGGCATGGCCCACCAGGAAGATGATGATGAACAGGATCGCGCCCTTTACGCCGCCGCCGAACATGGAGGCCATGCTGTTGATAACGGAGGCGATGACGCCGGTCGCGAGACCCAGGGCGAGCAGACGCGAGTAGGATAAGACGTCCGAGAGCCAGCCCGTGATGCCGTAGAGCTCATAGGCGCCGAGCGCCAGTCTGAGGCCGAAGTTCTTGCGGTCCCAGGCGGCGAAGAGCAGCAGGCCGACCGCGCCGATGAGCGCCAGGATCTTCGCGGCGCTCTGGACCGGTTCCGGGATCGGGATGGGGCTGCCGGAGATGGACGCGAACAGATCCGAAGGCAGCAGCATCAGGATCAGGCCGATGAGCAGCAGGAACCAGCTTAAAACGCTGCCGATGAAGTCCATCACGCGCTTCTGCTTTAAGAGCTGCCAGCCTTTTAAGCCCAAGCCCACGAAGAGGTGCAGCACGCCGAAAAGGAAGCTGTAGACCAGCAGCTTCATGGGCTTTTCCAGCGGCGCGAACCACAGCGGCTTAAAGACCTGCACGTCCTTCGGCACGCCGAAGAAGGTGTGGGCAATAACGTCGATCGCATCGCCGAAGAAGCCGCCGAAGAGGATGCCCCAGAGGAAGGTGGAAACGCCGCACCAGAAGAACATGGTCATCATCTGCTTCGTGGAGCGGCTCATCTTCGGGAATTTCTTCAGCACCAGGCCGCAGCCGACGATCATTAAAAGACCGTAGCCCGCGTCGGAGAGCATCAGGCCGAAGAGGAAATAGTAGAAGATGGCCATGATGCCCGTCGGATCCACTTCGCCCTCGCCGGGCAGGCCGTAGGATTCCACCACGCTTTCCGTCGGGGCGGCAAAGCGGTTGTTGTGCAGCGCGACCGGCACCGCCTCCTCCGGTGCGGCGTCGATCAGGGAAACGCTGACGGTGTATTTATCCTCCAGCTGCTTTTTTAAGGCCTCGGCCCGGTTCGCCGGGACGTAGCCGCTCAGGAAAAAGCTGCGGCTGCCCTCGCCGGTCTTGGCCAGCGCGGCCAGACGGCCGGCTTCCAGCTGGCTTTCGTCATATAAGAACTGGAGCGCGTCGCGCCCCGGGGCGGCGGCCCGGATGGCGGCCTTTAATTCCTCCCCTTCGGTGACGGCGGCGGCTTTTTCAAACTGCAGGTCTTCCTTTGCCTCGGCCGGCGTCTTGTCGCTGACCAGGATCGGCTTGGCGAAGCCTTTCTTGCGCAGCAGATCTTCGACCGCCGGAGCATCCTCCTTTAAGCACAGCAGGACCAGCGGCGTCTGTGTGGCGTCGCCCTTTAAAAGCTCCAGCTCGTAGGTATCAAATCCGGGCAGGCCCGCAGCCAGCGCATCTTTTAAGCTTTCCTCCGTCCAGGCGCCGGGCAAGGCGCCGATCAGGACCCGGCAGCGGCCGGTTTCGGACGTGTTCAGGGGCATATCCAGCCCTTCCCAGGGGACCAGTCCCTCCAGAAGGACCTGCGCCCGCGCCGCCTTGGCCGCCGCCTCGCCGATGCCCTTCTGCTTTTCCAGAAGGGATTCCGCGAGAGCCGCCGCCTGCGGAAGCGAGAGGGCTTTTTCCTGCCACGCGTCGGCGCTCAGTTCCCTGCCGCCTTTCAGCGAGGCAAACATCCCCTCGTCCGCCGGCGCATACTCGTTCAGGAGCTTCAGGGCGTTGTCCGCCAGTTGGGCCTGCTTTTCCGCGCGCGTCAGCTTTTCCTTTACCTCGGGGGCGGAAAGCGTTTCCTCCTCCATCTTTGACAGATGGAAGAGGCGCCGGCGCTGCAGTTCCTTTAAGACGGCGTCCTGCTCCTCGCGCATGCCCGCGATCAGCATTTTTTGCATGGAAACGACAGACATTATTCCTCCTCGCCTCTCCTCAACAGGAACAGGACCGCTTCGGAAGCCAGCCGGCTCTTATCGGCGGCCGCTTCGCGCAGGGCGCTTTCTTCCTGACGGATCGCTTCCTCGTTCAGCCGCGCGGCTTCGGCGGCTTTTGCCTTGGCTTCTTCCTGGCAGCGCGCCATAAGCGCGGCGGCCTTTTCGCGCGCTTCTTCCTTTAAACGAACGGCTCCGTCTTTGGCTTCGGCAAGGATCTGGGCGGCTTTTTCTTTGGAAGCCCGGATCTGCAGATCTGCCTGCGCCTCTTCGGCCAGAACCGATTCAATGATTACGTTTGCCATATGCGTGCACCTCTTTTGCCGGGTTCGGATCGATGTGTCGGATATCATTTCCTATAATATCACGGAACAGGCGGAAAAATCAACGGAAAATTAAGCGAAGTTCCGGCAGACTTATTATAGTGAAGAAAAAGCGGGAAACGGCGCTTCTCAGCGGACGGAAAGCGCCTTCGGCACAAACGCTCTTTCCCCGCGGGCCGCTTTGTGCTATACTTATGCCAGAGCTTACGGATCCGAAGGAGGAAGGCGGAATGCCCCTTCATTACAACGCTTTCATATCGTACAAGCACGCGCCGGCGGATATCGCAGTGGCGAAGGATATCCAGCATCAGCTGGAGCATTACCGCGTTCCGAAGGCGGTCCGGCAGAAGACCGGCCGGGAGAAGATCGAGCGCATCTTCCGGGACCAGGAGGAGCTGCCGATCACCAGCGACTTAAGCAAGGATATCGACGAAGCCCTGCAGGACGCGGAGTTCCTGATCGTCATCTGCTCCAGCTCCACGAAGCTTTCCACCTGGGTGCCGCGGGAGATCGCCCGCTTTCTGGAATTTCATGACCGGGACCACGTCCTGACCGTGCTGGTGGACGGGGAGCCGAACGAGGTGATCCCGCAGATCCTGCTGGAGGAAACGCTTGCCGAGACCGACGAAAACGGCACGGAGCAGACGTATACGAAGATCTACGAGCCGCTTTCCTGCGATTACCGGGGAAGCCTGCGGCAGGCAAGGAAGACCGAGATCCCGCGCCTGGCGGCCGCGCTTTTAGGCTGTTCCTACGACGAGCTGGTGATGCGGGCCAGACAGTACAGGCTCCGGCGGCTGACGGCTTTCGCCGCAGCCGGCGGCATCCTGGCCCTCGGCGCGATCACCTACCTCATCTGGAGCAACCGGCAGATCCAAAGCAATTACGAGCGGGCCGAGGAGAACCGCATCCTCGCGGAAACGAACTATCAGAAAGCGGAGGAGAACCGGCTGCTCGCCGAAGCCAACTATCAGAAAGCCGAGGAAAACCGGCAGCTGGCGGAGGAAAACTACGAGGAGGCCCAGGCCAATCTGCTGCAGGCCCGCCGCAGCCAGATCACGCTGCTGGCCAACGAATCCATCAAGGCGTTCAACCGCGAGGAGCGCATCCTGGCGGTGCAGCTGGCGCTGGAGGCCCTGCCCGGAGAAGGGCGGGAGGACTGGCCGCGGATGGCTCTGGCCGAGTACGCCCTCACGCGGGCCCTGAAAACCTATACCCCCTATTATTCCGGCGCCCCCTTCGCGGCCGTCTGGGACATGGAGATGCGCGGCAATATCATGGATTTCAAGATCCAGCGGGACAAAAATCTTCTGTACGCTTACGACTTTTACGGCGATATCTGCGCCTGGGATCTGGCCGAATATAAAACCCTGTTCCATCTGACGCCCGGCCGGAGCATCAATTCCATTTCGATCCTGAACCACGGCGGCCTGACCGACCTGCTGGTGGACGACGAAAGCGGCATTTCCCTGCTGGACGGCTTAAGCGGCGAGACCAAATGGAACTTCGACGGGAAGATCTTTAATGAGGCTCGGACTCTCCTTCATTCCTGCACCGCCGCGCAGGTGGAGGAAAGGCTTTACGTTTTCATCCGGGCTTCCCGGCCGAAGGACGCATCCCTGTTAAGCGATTCCGTGGATTTCTTTACCGTCTGCCGGCTTGATCCGGAAAGCGGAAAGATCCTCTGGCAGAGTGAAGATAAAGAAGGAAGGCTTTCGCAGCAGGTCCGCTGCGCCGGCGGGGAGGACGGCGAAAGCCTCTGTTTCTGCAGCGGCTGGGACAATGAAGGCCTGCTGTACGCCTGCGGACCGGAAAACGGCGAGATCAAAGAGATCCCGCTTGCCTGGGAGTTTATGAGCGTGGCCCATCTTTTCGAGCCGGCGGACGGGCAGATCGTTCTGTACGGGGTAACGTCCGACGAAGACCATCTGGGCTCCGACGTAATCAGCGGCACCACCATGCTGGTCCCGCTCAACGCTTCGCTCCTTTGCGCCGATTTAAGCAGCGGGGAAACGGTCTGGACGGGCGGCTTCAGGTCCACCGCCCTTCATTATCTGAATGAGGAACGCAGCTGCTGGGTCATGGAGCATGAGGATCCTCACGGGCAGATGCGTTCCCTGCTGATGATCATCCACGGGCAGACCGTCCGCTTCTTTGACCGGAAGGACGGCAGCCTGTACGAGGAATACACGCTGGACGCCGCGCCGGTCAGCGTCAACACGGCGGTGGACGGCAGCATGTTCGTCTCCGTCCTGCGCAACGGCAACCTGATCCAGTACACCCTGGATGAGGAAAAACAGTACTCGTTCAGCATGATCGGGGCGGATCACGTGTACGAGACGGTGATGTGCTTCCCGCACAACGGCCAGATGAGTTTTACCGTCAAGACCGACCGTACGAAGCTGCAGCTGTTTGAATATCTTTTCGACGAGGAGGACCGGGATTTCGAAAACGGCGCCGGCTATCAGCACCTGAGCGACACCCGCTGCGGCCTGCACGGGGACCGGTATTTCGCCGTGTGCGATCAGCCCGACTACAGCGGGCCCTGGACCGTGGATCTGTACGATCTGGAGAGCAAAGCGCTGTGCTTCCATCTGGACCGGCCGTTTGCGGGCTACGGCGTTTCGGTCCTGGGAACGGACCCTTCGGGGCGCTTTCTGCTGCTGACGCAGAACCTGCCGTACCAGGTGCTGGTCTTTGACACGCTAAACGGCGATCCCGCGCAGGAGGCCGTTTTCTGTTACGACCCCCAGAAGGAGACCGGCCTTCCGTTCCACCAGTGCCGCCTCTTCGGGGACCGGATCTGCCTGCTGCAGCATCAATATGGCTGGGACAAAAGCGAGGTGTTTCTGCAGTTTCTCCGGCTGGAGGCGGACGGCAGCCTGCGCGCGGAAGAGCGCGTAAGCGTTCCGCTGGATCCGGACACGCATTACTTTACCCAGTTCGCGGGTTCGGACGAGGAGGGCCGCTTCGTCTCCCTGATGCAGTATTACGCCGGATCTCCCGACGAAGCGATCATTACGCACGTGTACGACCGGGAGCGCGGCGAATGGCTGAATACCGGCTTTCAGGCCGAAAAGAACGATATCGCCCTGGATCATCTGCCGGCGCAGGACCTGATCGCCCTGACGGACACGAAAAAGGTGCAGGTCCTTACCCGGGCGGGAGAGCTTCTGTATACGGTAAGCGATCCGACCCGGACCGTGGAAGCCTTCCGCTTCTGCCCGGCCGAAAAGTCCGGCCTGGCGGAGGATCTGCTTCTGATCGTGACCCGGGACGAGGACTACCGGATGGACCGCTACCGGGCTTCGGACGGCAGCTTCCTCGGCAGCACGGACGTGGCTTACTATGACGATGACGTGTCGGTCTCCGCCTGGTCCGTTACGGCAGACGAGGTGGTGCTGAAGCTGGATGACGTCATCAACTTTATCGACACGCGGGAGTGGATCTCCACCGGCGCCGCGCCGCTGTGCATGGCGTACTCCCCGTCGCAGCGCATGCTCATCTCGCGGGAATACCGGGGAACGAACCGGCCGGTCTGGTATCCCCGCTACAGCCTGGAGGAGCTGATCCGGAAAGGCCGCGATTTCCTGAAAGGGCTGGAAATGTCTGAAAGCAACCGCTCCGTCTACGGGATCGGAGAGTAAGCCGGCGGGAAAACAGTCAGGCGTGATCTGAAATATATAGCAGGAGGCATCTTATGAAATACGACTTTACGAGCATCATTTCCCGGGAAGGTCTTGACTCCCTGGCGGTGGAAGGCCCCGCCGCCGGCTTCGGCCCCAAGGCTCCCGAGCCGCCGTACGATTTTATCCCCATGTGGGTGGCGGACATGAACTTTCCGACCGCGCCGTCCATCGTCCGGGAGATCACGGAGCGCGCGCAGCATCCGCTCTTCGGCTATTTCCTTGCCTCACAGGACTATTACGAGGCGATCTTCCGCTGGCAGGCCCGCCACGGCGTAAAGGGCCTCACGAAGGGCAATATCGGCTACCAGAACGGCGTGCTCGGCGGCGTCGCCTCGCTGATCCGGCTATGCACGCAGAGCGGCGAAAAGATCCTCATGCACAGCCCGGCCTATATCGGCTTCACCGAAGTCTTAAAGAGCCTGGGCCGCGAAGCGGAGCTTTCGCCTTTAAAGAAGGACGCGCAGGGCGTCTGGCGCATGGATCTGGAGGACATGGAGCGGCGCCTTAAGGAAAACCGCATCCACTTCGCCATTTTCTGCTCGCCGCACAATCCGACGGGCCGCGTCTGGACGAGGGAAGAGATCGCGGCCGCCATGGCGCTTTTTGAAAAGTACGACTGCACCGTGGCCTCGGACGAGATCTGGTCCGACCTGGTGCTGCCGGGACACGTCCACGTCCCCACGCAGAGCGTCAGTGAGGATGCGAAGATGCGCACCGTCGCCTTCTACTCGCCCAGCAAAGGCTTCAACCTTTCCGGCCTGTGGAGCAGCTATCATATCGTTTACAACAGGACCCTGCGCGACCGCCTGCGCCTCGTGGGCGAAAACACCCACTACAACAACCTCAACGTCCTGTCCATGCACGCCACCGTCGGCGCCTACAGCAGCGAAGGCGCCGCCTGGCTGGAGGAACTCCGGCAGGTGCTGCAGGAAAACATCGATTACGTTTGCGGCTTCGCCAAAGAAAACCTGCCCGGCACGGCCATTTCCCGCCCTGAAAGCACCTATCTCATCTTCATGGACTGCCGCGCCTACTGCGAGCGGACCGGCCGCAGCATGGACGAGCTGATCGCCGCCTGCTGGCGCGTCGGCGTAGGCCTCCAGGACGGCCGCCCCTTCTTCGAGCCTTACGGCCTGCGGATCAACCTGGCCCTGCCGAAGGCAAGGGTGGAAGAGGCCATGCGGAGGCTGAAGGAGGAGGTGTTTGTGTAGAGAGCAAGAAGGGCATTATTATCTCGCTGCTCGGTGAGGGCTGGACAAAAGCGTTGAAGAATATCGGACAGAAGGTGCAGAAATAAAGAAAAAGCGCGGCTTGCAGAAGGCTGTCAGCTCAGTTGATAGGACCTTGCAAGCTGCGCTTGCATTTCCGGAATAATGATGCTATAATGCCTTCAGCCTTCCGGACAGGAGGGTTTATCGGTGTTATCCGAAAATCAACAATGAAACAGGAGAGATCACGGTCTCTATGGAAGAAAACAAGGCAAATAAAGCCGGCGGCAAGGAACGCGTTTCCCGCAGCCGCGAGGCAGCCATCAGGCGGAAGCTGCGCTTTGACCTGCCGGACATTTGGTAGGCGGTGCCTTTGTCGCAATTGA
>JAEEGG010022185.1_pt1 | contig 12526 bp, 1 predicted proteins | sample 9134161 | NCBI WGS metagenome assembly JAEEGG01 (sample SAMN16246543, study PRJNA631951) | gut metagenome | biome: gut microbiome; feature: rumen; material: CR-attached | host: Bos | place: Iran: Karaj | collected 2018-10
CGATAAGGACCACCACTACTACATCGACCATAAAGATGTACACGAGCGTTTGAAGGTAGAGCCAAAGATTTACATCAATGACTACAGCGAAAGCTCGGAGAACGGTCTCGACCTGTTCAAGGATCTGTATGACCTGTCACTGGTCACCAACTCGTCGAGTGCAGGTACTGACGGCTACACCGTTGCTGATGGAAAGATTACGGCAGCAACTGGCGAGGCTAATGAGAGCCTCATAGGACAGTATCTGCTGAACGAGCGCGTCAAAGGAGGAAAGAAACTGGAGTTCTTCCTGCGTACGGATATTGCCCATCCTGAGACATGGACACCAATAGGAACCGACGAACAATGCTTCGAGGGAACGCTGCACGGTGATGGTCATACCATCAGCGGTCTGGACAACTCGTTGTTCAACAACCTCTGTGGTAGCGTCTATAACCTTGGTGTTACTGGTACGTTCAATAGCGCTGGTGTAGTAGATAAGGGTACCGGTTATGTAGAAAGTGCTTGGGTTAAGACAACAGCTACAGAAGCGGTAACGGGAACGAAACCTTATGCCGTCTTTGGTGCTCCATCAGATACCAAGGGCTATCAGGTTGTCAACTCTTACTTCTGGAATGGCAACAACAGCTTGTTTAACACAAGCACTGAAGATGGTGTTACCACTTCCGGTGGTGCCCGTGGTAAATCTCGTGCTATGACTGCTCAGGAGTTCTACAACGGTACGGTGGCTTACAACCTGAACAACTTCTACCTGTACAAGCGCTATAGCGACCAGAAGACAACTTCAGGCGATGAGAAGCAGAGGTACAGCTACTTCACCATCGGCGATGATAATAAGTTAGTGCTGCAGAACAACCACTACTACAGTGAGCATACCGACCTCTGCTCTACTGGCCACATAGATGATAGCGGCAACGCCATTATGTATGTGGAGGACCGCTTTGCCGATGGTGACTTCCGCTATGCAGGTGGTACCATCCCCGATACCGAGGACGAGCGTTACTATACTTGGACGGAAACAGATGAGGAAACGGGAGTAGAAACCGTACGAAGCGAATTCTTCCCCATCTGGCCCGACGACTACATCTTCTTTGGACAGAAGCTGACCTACGACTGGGCAGTGGAGGCTCATCAGGAAGTGCCGACGGCTGTGGTTCGCGATGGTGGACGTCTGTCCTACGGTGACAATGCCAACCGCGTCTATCGTGCTCCGGCATACTATCGCTCGAAGACGATGGGTGTGGCTCACTTCAACCCGCAGGCATATCTGGCACAGACTCGGAAGAATGTTCCGGCTACGTTGGCATATCCGCAAATGACAGCCATTGACTTCAAGGGACACTATGGGGCCAATGAGGCCTATGGGGCTTATGGGCTGGGCTGGAACACCCAGACTGGGCAGTTCTACGCTCCGCTGCTCGACGACGATGGTCTGAGAGGCATCATCAACTGTGACGAGACACAGAACCTGCTGGCTTATGCTCCTGCCGAGGCTGAGAACAAGAAGACCTACGATGTGCTGGAAGCTTACTTCACAGAGCCCATTTATGAGGAGCACTATAACAACGATGAAGGCTATCGCCTCGTACGTGAGGCTGCTACAGCAACCGTCCATGGTCACCTGGTACAGAACGATCTGAAGGCCACCAACGACCATCTGCTGGTTGACCATCAGGACTTCAATGCTCCGGTTGCCTACGACTTCGATGCAGACCACCTGATGTGGTATCAGCGCATTCCTACTGACGAGGAGTATGTTGACTTGGAGAAGGGTTGGCAGGGCATCAGCGTACCGTTCACTGCCGAGTTGGTAACCACCAACGAGAAGGGTGAGATTACCCACTTCTACAGCGGCAGCGACGAGAGCCATAATGAAACTGGCACGAAGACGAAGAAAGGTCATGAGTACTGGCTACGTCAGCTGACCGATGGTGAAGACATGACACTGAAGCCAGAAACCACAGGTACCTTGGAAGCTAACTTCCACTATCCTGCTGCTGCCGGTGACAACAAGACCGTTGGCAACACCTTCCTGTGGGATTACTATTATAAGAACGAGCCTGTCCACGACCAGCAGGACAAGAATGCGGACACCTACTTGCAGTACCGTCAGTACTACAACAGTGAGCGCACCTATACTAACTATCCGTTGCTGTCAGCTGCTATGCCATACATCATCGGTCTGCCAGGTAAGACTTACTATGAGTTCGACCTCAGCGGTAATTTCGAGGCTGAGAATACGGCAGTGCCCATCACTAAGATTGGTAAGCAGATTCTCTCGTTCGTCTCCAACAAGCGTGAGCACATCGATGTCAGCGATGATGAGATAAAGAGGGCTGAAACGACGGTGAAATATAGTGGACAGAACTACACCTTCAAGCCCAGCTATCTGAACGAGACCTTGGAGGTAGGTGCTACCAATACCCATTACGCACTCAACACGACAGGTAGTAGCTTCGACAAGACCGTCGCTGCAACGAATGTCAGCGCCTTCCGTCCGTACTTCACCGGTCCTGCTGATGCTCCAGCAAGACAGTTTGTCGCTCAGCGCATCGCCTTCGGTAGCACTGATGGTGAGATATACGACGGTCCCGAGTCAGCTCTTGGTGGTCTCGAGATTTACGTGAAGGATCATCGCATCATCACCACGTCGCACCTGAAGGAGGCTGTGGTCATCAGCATCGTCAATGTCGGCGGCATCTCGCTTGCCAACTACGTGCTGCAGCCGGGTGAGACCGTCGAGACCCGCGTCCAGAACACTGGCGTATATATCGTGAACAAGAAAAAAGTCTTTGTGAAATAAACCACGGATTACACGAAATAAAACACACAACATAGATGTTAGTACGATGCTGAGAGCTGAGAAAAGACATAAAATATGAGCAAGAAAGAGGCACTAAAGATATTTGATAATAATAATGTTCGCGTCGTTTGGGATGACGAACAACAGGAATGGTATTTCTGCGTTGTTGATGTCATAGAGGTTCTGACTGATAGCATTAATCCAACAGACTACCTCAAAAAGATGCGCAAAAGAGATCCTGAACTGAATGTCTATATGGGGACAAATTGTCCCCAGGTACTGATGACGACCCCAACGGGGAAACGTCGTAAGACCCTAGGATATGGACAGAATGCTGACGTCGCCAAACGAGGCGGAAATGTGGCAAAAGCTGCCCGCAATCAGTTAGAATCACAACTTGGTCATTCTGTTGTAACATCACTTAATGCAAAGGACTATTTTAAGAGTATAGAGCAAAAAGAGAATGAACAATTGGACAGTAATAGTGACGATAAATAAAAACAATATATGACACACACTATGAATATAACATACAGATGTAAGAAGCAAGTAACGAGGTTGATGGCAAGGTGTACCCAAGGTGCAACCAAGGTGTACCCAAGGTGTACCCAAGCTCTAAGCAGGCTCATGAGTATGCGTAGGAGCAGCTTAGGAGCAGGCAAGGAGCAGCTTAGGAGCAGCTTAGGAGCAGCTAAGGAGCACCAAAGGAGCACCAAAGGAGCACCAAAGGAGCACCTAAGGAGCACCAAAGGAGCACTTTGGAGTATGCCTACGCTATGCCTCCGCTCTGCCGTGATGGTCATCTTAATGATGGTTGTAGGGGGAAATGAAGCATTGGCGCAGACCGACTTTTCGGGTACGTATTTTATTGCAAATGACGCAAATCATGCTGCTGCTATTGATACACGGTGGTACTTAGTACCTGGAGCGGATCCACATCAACCCCACTATGCTGACGCTTATTTTAGTGATGAGTATTGCAATAAATCAGGTAAAGGCGATTATAAAACAACCTATGGTGACCCTGAAAAGCCTTTCCTTACCACTTACCAGACCAATCAAGACTTAAACTCCATCTGGATTATCAGTTCTGCTGGCGATGGGTCTTATTATATCAAACATGCCAAAACGGGCAAGTACATTATCTATGAGCCGCCTTACCAGAGTGCAACAAACCGTAAGTCTATGCACCTTGAAAGTACAGAAACTCCTGGAGAAAATGCCAAGTTTACCATTACTGGTAGCTTAAGCGGTCCCATCAATATCAACCCTAAAAGCGTCACTTCCGGTAATAAGTACTTCAACCCTGCAACAGGCGTTGGAAACCGTGCTTATTACTATGCTCCTACAGGAGAGTACTGGCACGATGGAATGATTGGACTTTGGAGTGGTAGTGATGGTAATTCCAGATGGTGGTTTGAGAAAACCGTCATTCCACCTACCATCACATACAATGAAGAAACAGGTGAAGCAACGATAACCTCGGTGACGGGCACAACTATTCATTATGAGTTTGATGGTACTGTACCAACGAGCAGCAGCGCAACATATTCAGACCCTGTATCGATGGCTGGACATACTATCATCAAGGCTATTGCTGTGGATGCTCAAAGTACAACCTCAAATGTCGTTACGCTGACTTTGAAAGATTTTACCTACCATATCTTGTATAAGGATAAAACAGAGGCTATTCGAGCAACAAAGAGGCAGGCTGTTGGTAAGCAGCTGAGTGAAAGTTATACGGATATTCCCGCTGCCATCCGTAGCCCGTATTTAGATGGTGAGACCATTACGTTCTACAACGATGCGGATTGTGCGGAAGAGCATAAAATTTCCGAGACACCATCTGCAACGAGTGACATCTATGTAAGATATACGACGACTCATCTGGATGGCAAGTTCCTACATCTTCAAGGAGCCCGTGCCCTGAACATTACGATAAATGGTGACTACATCTCCGACAGCGGAACGGCAGGTAGTGGTGCGTTTGCACATAAACCAGGCGCTACTGAAGACGAAAAGATGACCAGACCCTACTTGTGGTACCTCTTAGGAAATGATCCATACGCCATAGAGATTAGGAATGCTCAAACAAACAACTATATAGGATATACCACTCCATCAACGCTTTCATTAGAAACAGCACCGACGAATAAGAAGTTTATCCTTATGACGGGCAGTGATCCTGGTGTTTATACGGGTGACGGCGAACACTACGAACAGATGGAGCTGATGGCGGCTACAGGCGATGGCAACTACTATCGCATCAGCCGCTCGGTTGATGCCTTTAGCCTCAGCACCACTACTACTGGTGATGCTACCCTACAGATAACTGCAGCTCCCAACAGTTCTTCTGCTACTTACAACCTGATTGACCAGGCTGGTAAGATATTGCTAACCAAGACTAGCAAATTAGATAACGTGGTAATACCAGATGAATGGGTGAGCCCGATGGTTGAGACATATAACTATTGGAAAGTCGGCGCTTTCGACATCTATGGTACAGGAGATAATACAGTCTATAAACTCAAGGATAATCCAGAGGCATACCGTATCACAACTCCTACGGATGTGGATGACGGCATGATTTATATCACTTACGAAGTGAACAACACCATCACCTTCGACATCTCTGACGATGATGCCGTTCACAACGAACTATATCCCGCCTATAGACTTAAGTTCTATGGTGGTGAGAAATTCCTGCAAGAGAACGGAAAAGACGGTCTTGATGGCACTGCACAAAAGGCAGAATACCCCTACTCCAATGGTGATGCTATGCTGTATGTCTATAGCGAAACCAAGCGAGAAACGCAATTCAACTCTGGCGCCAGCACCCGTGCCCGTTGGTTGTGGTATGCTGTCAGCCCTCAAGCAGCAAAAGTCAACACCGGCTCAGGAGAGGTTGATGTTACTCCAGACTATCACGGTGACCCCTATCATGTGAAGATTATGAGCCACTCTTCTCAGGCTTCGAGCCATAACTACTTCCGCACCTACGTGGTGAACTATGGCGGTAGCAACCATGTGGTAACGGGTGTGACCACAAAGAACGAGAATGTAGATGCGTCTCACGACAACCAGCTCCCGACAGAGTATATGATTCTGAGTGCTCCTAACGACAGATATAAGTTGGTTACTGTTGATGAGATTTCTGATGGAACAACAACAGAGCGTCGCACGGTGAACACCTTCGAGCAGTACTGGAAGAACAATCCCACTGTTCAGAACAGGTTGGGTGACGCGAAAGTCGCTGCTTCAGAAAGCACTACCGGCGACGGCATCCAACTCACAACAGCACAAGCATCCCTGTTGACTGGCTGGCATACCTACAAGGCTTGGGCGAACGCCGCACCTTGGGTGTCATGGAGCGACGAAGGAGGAAGTGGCAAGCAATATCATAACAAGCACCACTGGTTCCAGACCATTGACATGGGCTCTACCGGTGAGTTCACCTTCGAGGCTACCACCCTTGAGCCGGAAGTCATCCTTCTCGACAATCACGGTTGGGAAATCATGCGTATGCCTTTGTCTGATGCCGCTAAGCTGAAGAAATACGACAGCCCGATGGTAGAGACCTATCATTGGTATCCTACTGCTGCCAAAGTGACTGGCTATCACAAATATAAGGTTAGCGACCCGGAAATTACTGTATATTATTCGTATGAAGAAGGTGGTAAGACCAAGTGGGGCAACAGTGGTTATCACTATACCCACACGTCAAAATCACTTGCCGACACCCCATACCTCCATTTTACTGAACATGGTTGGGAGGAACAGCCTGCCAGTGTAAAGACCGACTTCTATGTTACATACGATGTTAGCCCAGCTTACGCACGATACTATTCTGGTGCTGCGACCGAAGCTGCTGCTACCGTCACTGCTTTCTGGGTAAAGCAAGGTGACGACTATGCCTACATCAATGAAAGCAATCAACTGACCACCACTACCGACCCTACCACTTTACCAGATGTTGAATTTGCGGAATGGTATGTGAAGCCTTACTTCGACATTGATGTTGAAATGGGCTACCAGTACGATGTGGAAGAAGATGATGGAGCAGGTGGCACCTACACACCAAACAAAACCCAAAAGGATGTCCAGAACTACGAAGAGGGCAGGAACGGCTTCGATCCTTATAACGTTCAGTTCCAGAACGTCAAGAAAGAGTACTATTATTTTAAGACCAATACCACAGGTTCTTACCTTGCTGGCGGTTGGGAGGGAACCTCATCAAACCTGAGCTTGCAGAACTTGCATGGTGAAGGAACCACACAAGAAAATGTTGACGGTTACGACCAGACCAAGCTGAGCATCACTAATGCCACCTTCATGGTGGTGAAGGACGAAAGCGGTAACATGCTACTGATGCCTCGTTTCGACCATACGAAGGTGGTGAACTCTTTTACTGATCCTTATCTGTCAGCTCCTAATGTTGCTACGCAGACCTTGGAGCTCACTATGGCTCCCAAGGTGATTTATAACTCTAATGAATTTGCAGCACTCAACGGTCAATATACTTTGGCTTCAACCTTTACATTTGATGAAGATTTTGAGTCATTAGGCACATCAGATTATCCTTTTACAGGTTCTATTGATGGTGGTCTTCATCCCATCTCAGGTCTTAAAAAGCCTCTGATAGCATACGCGGAAAATGCTATTATCAAGAACGTCATCCTGGATGAGGTTGACATCACCACCGATGGCAATGCTGGTGCTATTGTTGCCAATGCCACAGGCGAAACTCGTATCTACAACTGCGGTATCAATGGCGGTAGCGTCGCTGGAACTGACAGTGTTGGTGGTATTGTAGGTGTGCTCGATGGATATTCTCGCGTCATCCATTGCTATAGTTATGCTACTATCACTGGTGGTGGCGATGTCGGTGGTATCGTGGGCTATAACAATTATGCTTCTAATGCTTCTAACATCAGGACCATGGTGATGAACTGCATCTTCTATGGCGATATCACGGGAGGTACTAAGGTCTCTCCTGTTTATGGCGGCAAAAATATTAACAACCTAAACAGTGGAGGTCTGAACACTTTTAACTATTATGCATACGATGAGCTGAAAACAAAAGCCATTACTGACTACAACTGTGCTTTGGCCATTGAGGAGAAGAACCTGAAGCGCTTCGAGTTTTATCGTCTGTTACTCAACAGCAACCGCCGCTTGGCGGCATACTATGCCTCAACCAGTGCTGGCGATGTCCACGAAGAAGACATGATGAAGTTCGTGCTGGAAACGGCAGACCGTTCTATCGCAGAACCTAAGCCTTATCCAATATTGAAAGATCAGGACTATTATCCTTCTATCATCAACTATGATGTGGAGAATGCGCCTGATAGTGCTTCTGTAGGACGCAATCATGGTGGAAAATTAGGCAGGACGCTTTCGGTAACGATTAATCAAGGTAGTGGCGCTCCTGATGGCGCAAGCATCACCAATGGTAGCCTTTCCTTGCAACGTACCGATAAGGACTTTGACCGCTTTAACTTCAACTACGACAAGGTACAGTTGCCTTATTATAACGATGTAGGCACGAAGAACTATACAGGAAACAAGGTGGTAACCGGTTGGAAGATAACAGCCATTACTGCTGTTGATGGTGACCCATACACTTCAGCAAACTATCCTACCTCTGGTATCAAGGACTTCCCCGATCACAACTATGCAGACCGTAAGAGTTCAAACAAAGACCTTTACAGCGTCAGTAAGCGTGTATTCTCTCAGGGAGCTTACTTTGATGTGCCTTACGGTGTGACTTCTATTACTATCGAACCTTACTGGGGTAATGCAGTTTACGTGGCTGATGAATATCTTGATGTGGTTTATAACACTGGTTATACTGCTCAGAAAGTGAGTCAGTTAGGTCAACAGTTCCCGACAGGAAAGATTACCATCAACGGCAGCGAACAGGATGTTTATACTTCCATCAGTGCTGCTATTGATGGTAAAAGTTCCTCGTCGGTCTATGACCTTGCCGTCGTACTGGTGGGCAACTTGCACCAAGGTGATGTACCATCCAAAGAATCCAAGGCTTTCACCATCATGTCAGTGGATTTGAATCATGACAACGAACCGGACTACAGCATGATCTACCACCATGATAACCGTCAACAGGTTTGCCCCATCCGCTTCGACTTCCTGAATATACCAGGTACTGCCCAGGCGCAGAAGCCTAATGGAGCAGAACTCTTGAAGAATTTCACCATTTTCCTAATGAAAGGATGGTTCGAGACGACGAACACTTGTATTGTATATTCCAACCAGGTAGAATACGAGAACAAACAAAATAATACCACCAAGGTTGATGCCCCCCTGATTCTGCTTGGCGGCGACTTTGAACAGTTTGTATCTACACGTGCAGAAGCTGTTGCTGGTAAAACCTACTATATCCATGTAGGCAGTAATGTCAAGATTGATAACTTCGGTTTGGGCACTCATGGTGACGGTAATAAAGGAACCCCCCACATACCAGTGTCAGTAACCGGTGGTGAATTCAAGGGATTCTATTTGACTGGTACATATAACCCTAATGCAGCTGAAATGACCGACAATGCGGAGTGCTACATCAGCGGTGGACACTTTGTGGAAGCAGCCGGCGCCTGTCAGGAACCCATCAATGGCAACGTACACTGGCAAATCTATAATGCAGATATCGATGCTTTCTATGGTGGCGGCATCAACGATGCCCGCCCTATTAAGGGTACCATTACCACCGATATCTATAATAGTCATGTAACCCTTTTCTGCGGTGGCCCGAAGTTTGGTAACATGACTGCAGGTAAGGCTGTGACCACTAATGCTGAGGGATGCGTCTTCGACGAGTATTTCGGTGCCGGTTATGGCGGTCTGTCCTATTCCAGACAGAAGTATATCGACGAAAGCGGATTTAAATTTGGGTCAAATCCCTATACCACCGATAAAGAACTATATTTTGATGGACAAAAAACGAATGCGAGCAACAGCCATCCAGACTATGGTAAGAAAGGACCTGGCGTAGCCATCGACTTTGACTATGAGTTCTTTGTATGGTCAACAGGAAAGACGGGTGCCCGTATGTATGTGAAGTTTGCATCTTTCTCGCTGGCACAGTGCGACAATGTTTTCTCAAATCTTAAGGGATGTACCGTTAACCATAACTTCTATGGTGGCGGCAGCTTGGGCAAGGTCGTGGGTAAGGCGACTTCGGTTCTTGATGGTTGTACTGTTCACGGCAATGTGTTTGGCGGTGGCTATTCAGGCACACTGCCAACGTTAGAGGTAAGAGATGCCGGTTTTACCCAGATTCCAAAATTTAACAGTAACTCAGGTATATTTGAGCCTGGTGTATTTTCAGGAACGACCACCTATACCTGGAAGAATGCCGAAGAAGCTGGTGTTACACTCACCAACGGTGGTGAAGGTAGTGACAAGACAAATCATTACATCTACACGAATCAAAACCTGACCGTATTGGGACAGGTAGGCGAAACCGACCTGACCATCAAGGGAAATACCTCTGTTACAGGAAATGTCTTTGGAGGTGGCGACGAGTCTGCCATTACCGCCAGTGCTACGGCAACGGGTAATACCAAGGTGACGATAGAAGAAAACGACACGCATGAGACTCCGACCGTTAACAATGTCTATGGTGGTGGTAATACTGCTGATGTAGATGGTAACACCGAGGTACACATGATGAATGGTACCGTGAGCCACGATATCTATGGTGGTGGTCGTGGTGAGACAACAATAGTTGGCGGTGACGTCAAGGTGAACATCGGCGGAAAGACCGGTGAGGCTCCCAGCATCACCTACTCTGGTACCGGCCTCGTGGAAGGTTACGTCTATGGCGGTTCGGCACTTGGTGCTGTAAATACGACAGACGGCAAGACCACAACGGTCAACGTCTATGGCGGTACTGTGAATGGTAGCGTCTTTGGTGGCGGTCTGGGACAAGAGGGAGTTGCCGAAGTAGCTGAATCAGGAACACCTGGTGATCCTGGCTATATCGCTCCTCAGGCAGCCATACCAGAAATCGTAGCCCTGAGCCAGGGTAACGTTTTAGTAAATGTTGAAGGCGGTACAGTAAAGACTGCCGTCTATGGCGGTAGTAACGTCAACGGTGTGTTAGAGAAGGATGCCACGGTGAAGCTGATTGGTGGAACAATAGGCAGCGACTGGGGTGAGACACCTCCTAATCCTTTACCTGATGTTGTCTTTGGCGGTGGTAAGGGTGCACCTACACTGGTAAATGGCAATGTGACTGTGAACGTTGGAGAAGAAGGACAGAATGTAGCTACTGGTGCAACCATCTATGGTCATGTCTATGGCGGTGGTGCATTAGGTAATATCAATGCAAGCAAGCCGGAGAGCGTTGTTATTTTCGATGCTACCAAGAAGACACTCGTCAACTTGTATGCCGGTACTATCAATGGCTATGCCTACGGTGGTGGCTTAGGTGACTTAGCAAGTTTAGGTGAAGGTCATGCTGATACTCCAGCATACGTCGGTGGTGATGTAACAGTAACCCTCGACGGAGCAAAGGTACAGCAAGTCTTTGGTGCTAACAATATCAATGGTACTCCAAAGGGGCATGTCTTGGTACATGTGAAGCGGACGGTGGATAGTGCGAAAGATGATTCCAAGACGCGTGAGCAAAGAACAACCTACGACGTACAAGCTGTCTATGGTGGTGGTAACATGGCTGACTATGTGCCTACGGATACCGAAAATGGTTATGCCGAAGTGCTGATTGAAGGCTGTCAGAAGACGAGCATCAATTATGTCTATGGCGGTGGTAACGCTGCTGCCGTTCCCGCAACAGATGTCACCGTAAAGGGTACTTACATTATCAACACACTGTATGGTGGTGGTAATGGTGCAGACCCAGACAAACCAGGGGCAGATGTGGGTATCTACAAGGACGGTGAGACACCTACCAACTATGGTACAGGTAAGGCTGTAACCAAGCTTCTTGGTGGTTATATCAATACTGTCTATGGTGGTAGTAACACCAAGGGTGATGTCCGTGGCGGTACAGATGTCCGCACGAAGAAGCAAGGTCAAGTCATTACTGGCGACTGCTGTACAGAACTGAATGTCGGTAATATCTACGGTGCAGGTAGTCATGCTGACGTTGCGGGTGATGTTAATATCATTCTGGAGTGTATGCCAGAAGATTATGTGGCTGCTGTTTATGGCGGTGCTGAGGAAGCCGTCATTGAAGGTAATGTCACACTGACCGTGACCAGCGGTAAGTTCGGTCGCGTGTTCGGTGGTAACAACAAGGGTGGTAGTATTCAAGGTTCTATTACGGTTGTTGCCAAAGAAGAAGGATGTAAGCCTTTGGAAATAGGTGAACTCTATGGTGGTGGTAATGAAGCCCCTTACTCTCACTTCGGATGTACAAAAGATGGTAATACTTGGACACCAAAAACTACGGGTACAGACTATACCGAAGGAAAAGATCATGCCATTGAGGTGATAGTTGAATCATGTACTTCTATCGGTAAGGTTTTCGGTGGTGGTAATGAGGCTACAGTTATTGGTAATACACATGTAGATATTAATTTGTTCCGAGGCTTGGTCGATGGTGATCCTGATTTCCGTCCTCTTGGAAAAATTGGACAGGTTTTCGGTGGTGGTAATTTGGCCAAAGTAATAGGTAACACGACAGTAGATATTGGTACAGACAGGGAATATGTAAATCCTGAAACAGGTACCGTAGATGAA
>JAEEGG010022187.1_pt1 | contig 12525 bp, 12 predicted proteins | sample 9134161 | NCBI WGS metagenome assembly JAEEGG01 (sample SAMN16246543, study PRJNA631951) | gut metagenome | biome: gut microbiome; feature: rumen; material: CR-attached | host: Bos | place: Iran: Karaj | collected 2018-10
TTCCATAAATCAGGCGGCGCCATGACATAAAAAATAAAAAACTGCGTCTTTTATTTTGTTCTGTCCATGACTTGCACTAATTTTCCATAAATCAGGCGGCGTCATGACATAAAAAATAAAAAACTGTGTCTTTTATTTTGTTCTGTCCATGACTTGCACTAATTTTGTCAAATTCTTACAAATACGTCTGTCATTATGCTGTTCTCGGAGAAAATCAAACAACTGCGCATCAGCAGCGGCAAGTTACAGAAAGACCTTGCCAAGGCCATCGGTGTCGATGTGCCTGCCTACAGCCGATATGAACACGGCGAGCGCCGGCCAAAACGCGAGCAGGTGCTCAGACTCGCACGCATCTTTAAGACCGACCCCGACGAACTGGTTGCAGCCTGGCTTGCCGACGAAGCCTACTCCCGCATCGCTCACGATAAGATGGCAAACCGTGCCGCCACTTTATTGAAGGGAATGTTTGAAGGAGCCGAGGACGTTGAAGACTCCGAAGACACTGAGAGCACAAAGAGCAATCAACAGCTTCCTGACCGTGATATCGTATTCCGCATGGGTCGGTCAGTCATGCCCCACATCGAACAGGGTGATGCCGCCATCGTAATGAACCACATCGAGAACGAAAGCATTGACTGCATCGTTACCACCCCACCCTATTGGCGACGTCGCACTCAGGGCACCGAAAGCATCACGGCAGCCACAGCCGACGAGTTCATCAACCAACTGCTGCAAACCATGTCACAAGCATGGCGCGTGCTCAAGCCACAGGGATCATTGTGGCTCAACATGGGCGATGACACGACCGACGGCTTTGTTCAAGGTATTCCCTGGCGCATAGTCCTCGCCATGATGGACCGTCAAGGCTGGCAACTTGTCAATGAAGTCGTATGGAACAAGACCACCACTTCTCCCCAAGGAAGCCAAGACCACTTGCGCAAGGTGCATGAGTTCATGTTCCACCTGGTCAAGAACGACGATTTCTATTATAATGATGACGAACTGCGTCACACCTATGCCCGAATTGTCCGTAACGACGACAAAGGACGCAAAAAATCAGGCAAAGTCAAGGATCAATACCTGCAGCCCGAGAGCGAACACGGCATGGTGCCTGGCGATGTGTGGACCATCGGTGTACAGCGTTCGGGCATCGCCCACTACTGCGTGGCCCCTGACATGCTTTATCGCTTGCCTATCGTCGCCACATGCCCCAAAGGCGGCATTGTGCTCGACCCCTACTGCGGCACTGGTACGGCATGCAAAATCGCCTACGAGATGAACCGCCGCAGCATCGGCATCGACATCAACCCCGACTATGTGAAACGGGCGCGCGCCAGCATTGAAGTAAAACCGCTCAGCCTCTTCTAGAGTATCCGACAAATCTAGAACGGCCACATTATCTGGTATATCTAGGTTTTTTTGTAATTTTGCAGCCTGAAAATTACAATTCTTGCATGATTTCTATTCAAGGACTTAAGGTGGAATTTGGCAGCCAGGTGCTGTTCGAGAACATCAGCTATGTCGTTAACAAGCGTGACAAAATAGCGTTGGTGGGCAAGAACGGCGCGGGCAAGACCACCATGCTGAAAATCATTACCGGCGAGCAAATGCCCACCAGTGGCACTGTCGCGCGCCAGGCCGACATCACGATAGGTTACCTGCCGCAACAGATGGTGCTCAAGGATGAACTCACCGTCAAGCAGGAGGCTCAGCGAGCCTTTGAACACCTGCAACAGATGGATGCAGCCATCGAACGTATGAACCAGGAACTTGCCACACGCACCGACTATGATAGTGAGGACTATCAGGAACTTATCGAGCGTGTGGCCGAGAAAACCGAATTGCGCTCGCTGATGCAGAGTGAGAATATTGAAGCTGAGATAGAGAAGACACTCTTGGGCTTGGGATTTGAACGCAGTGACTTTGACCGCCCGACCAGCGAGTTCAGCGGCGGATGGCGTATGCGTATCGAACTGGCAAAACTGCTGTTGCGCAGGCCTGACGTGCTACTGCTCGATGAGCCGACCAACCATCTGGACATCGAGTCTATCCAGTGGTTGGAGGCTTTCCTGAAGAATCGCAATGGTGCCTTGCTGCTCGTCTCCCACGACCGCGCCTTCATCGACAACGTGACGAACCGCACCATCGAGATTTCATTAGGCAAGATTTATGATTACAAGGTGAGCTACAGCCAGTTTGTAGAGTTGCGCAAGGAACGCGTGGAGCAGCAGATGCGCGCCTACGAGAACCAGCAGAAGCTCATCCATGATACCGAAGACTTTATCGAGCGGTTCCGCTACAAAGCAACAAAGGCTGTTCAAGTACAGAGCCGCATCAAGATGCTGGAGAAGTTGGAACGTATCGAGGTCGATGAGGTGGACCGCTCACGCATGAGACTGAAATTTCCTCCCGCTCCCCGCAGCGGCGACTACCCCGTCATTGCCGAGGACCTGCGTAAGGACTACGGCAACTTGAACGTTTTCCATGACGTGACCTTCACTATCAAACGCGGCGAGAAAGTCGCCTTTGTCGGAAAGAACGGCGCGGGTAAATCGACTCTGGTCAAGTGCATCATGGGGGAAATCCCCTTTGACGGAAAACTGCAGATCGGACACAATGTCAAAATTGGCTATTTCGCCCAGAATCAGGCACAGCTGCTTGACGAGACGCTGACGGTTCATGATACCATCGACTATGTCGCCGTGGGAGATATCCGCACCCGCATCAACGACATCCTGGGTGCCTTTATGTTCGGAGGCAAGAACGCCGACAAGAAGGTCAAAGTGCTGAGTGGTGGCGAGAAAAGCCGACTGGCAATGATACGACTACTGTTGCAGCCTGTTAACCTGCTTATCCTTGATGAGCCGACCAACCACCTGGATATGCCCAGCAAGGACGTGCTGAAAGAAGCCATTCAGGCCTTTGACGGAACGGTGATTGTCGTGTCCCATGACCGTGATTTCCTGAACGGCATCGTCAGCAAGGTATATGAGTTCGGCGAACATCGCGTGCGTGAGCACTTGGGCGGCATCTACGACTTCCTGCAGAAGAAGCAACTGGATACTCTGCAACAGTTAGAAATCAAGAACGCTCCCACTCCTATTGACAATTTAGAGACGCAAAATCTTGCGTCTCCCGCCAGCCAAGGCAAAATGGATTACCAGCGGCAAAAGGAACGTGAGCGTCTCATCCGTCAGGCCGAGAAAAAGGTGAAGACCCTGGAAGCCCGCATCGCCGAGCTGGAACAGCAACTCGCCGACATTGAGGACAAACTGTCCACCGCCTCCACCGAGGATCTGGACATCTACTATACCCACTCCAAGATTTCCCGCGAACTTGAAGAAGTCATGGCCCAATGGGAAACAGCAGGAGAAGAGTTAGAGAAAGTAAAAAGTTAAAATTGTAGGGCCTCGCCTTGGCGTGGCCGCTATCAGTAGCAATAAGATGTTAAAAGCCGTTGTTATCCATAGCCAGAACGCAAACGACGAGGAGTTGAGGCGGCTCTATGAGACAGCGTTCCCTGAAGGTGAGCAGATACCCTACGACGACCTCATTCATCTGCTTGACGTCATGGACATTGACTATACGGCCTACTATGACGGCGAGATGTTTGTGGGACTGACGATGGTATTGCGCCTGCCCAAGTATAATTGGGTATGGTACTTCGCCGTTCGCGAGGAGTTGCGAGGAAAAGGCTACGGTCAGATCATATTCACCTCTATGGTCAACAGCTACCGCAACGGCAGCCCATACATCATGGATATCGAGTCACCCTTTCAACCCGATGCACCAAATCCCGAACAGCGGCAAAGGCGATACGCCTTCTACCTGCGCAACGGCATGAAAGACACGGGTACCAACCGCACCTACAACAACATCACTTTCACCATCTTGTCCAACAGCGACGAGCCTTTCACCAAGCAGGACTATGACGACATCGTCGCCCCCCTGCGTGCCGCTTGGGACAATATGCCCGGCAAACAATAAGACTATTTAACCTTTCCCGTTTGCCCATATTGACGCAACACAGTATTTTTGCGGTCATGAAATGGGTACTATCCATAGTTATGGCGTTGTGTGTCCTCGTTGGGGTCGCACAAGAGAATCAGGGCCTTAATCTTCATTTTGACCAGAGCAAGATCAGCCCTCAGTTCACTATGCCCGAACTGCCCACAACCATTTCACCCACGACCAATATCAAGCCCACCTTCAACGCGACCATCCCCACTGCCGCCGACCTCAAGATGGATTACCAAAACCGATGGGCCGACTCGCTAGCCATTTACCATCAGGACTGGAACAATCATCCGTTGACTGACCTGCCCCGCTTCCATTATGACACCAACCCCTATGCCCGCGACTGGTCAACGGGCGGCATCATCACCCGTTTGGGCGGCGGTTACTTAACTGGCAGCGGCAGCCACACGACCTATCCAGGCATGGGTAACACGGCGAGTGCCAGCGTAGCCTTCACCATGCCCATGGGCGACCGCTTGCAAGTCACCGCAGGCGTTACGGGTAGCAAATACCACTTCGACCGCGTAGCATGGAACGACTATGGCGTGTTCGGCAATGCTTCATTCCGTCTCAACGACCGCTTGTCGCTCAACGCATTCGGACAATACTATATCAATCAGCAATTCCACTCGGTAGCTGCGATGCCGTTCTTGGGTAGCACTTCCTACGGCGGCACCTTGGGCTGGAAAGCCAGCGATAATTTCTCCCTCGACGTGGGCGCTCGCCGCATCTATGATCCCTACACACGCCAGTGGCGCACCTTGCCCGTCGTACAACCCACCTTCAATCTGTTTGGGGCTCCCATATCTTTTGACGCTGGCCCGTTAATCTATCAACTGCTTGACAACATCTTCGGCAGTGGTAAGAATAACCGCGACTGGGGCGACCCGCGTTACCGCCCTGTCACAGCCCCCGGTGCCATCATGAGCCAGCCCGGCTTTAACCCCAATAGCCCGGTCCCCATCCCCGACCCCTTCCGCCACTGACCTTGCAAGACAGCTAAGAGCCGCCAATGTATTGTCTCCATTTATTGTTTTAGCGATTTTTAGGAGTATGGATTTTGGCAGGTGAGAAAATGTGCGTAAATTTGCACGTTAAACCAGTATGTAATGGTTTTCCATCAACTGGTGTGGTAAAAACATGGTAAAAAAGAGTACAATAGAGGATATTATACGGGAGGATTTGGCTGATATTTGGTCTATCTTGAACAGCGAGGAGAAGCATCTTATCGCCGAGAATTTCGTCATCCACACCTTCCGTAAAGGCCAGATCATCTATGCCGAGAAAGACGAGCCGCAGTTCCTTTGGTGCCTCATCAAGGGAAAGGTGAAACGGTTCAAGAACGGCATCGGCGGCAAGCAGCAGATCCTGCGCCTCTACCGTCCCATCCAGTACTTCGGTTATCGCGCCTGGTTCGCCAAGGAACCTTACGTGGCCAGCACGATGGCCATTGAGCCGTCACAGGTGGGATGTCTTCCCATGACTGTCGTGAAGCGACTCATCGACGGCAACATGAAACTGGCATGGTTCTTTATCCACGAACTGTCCAAGCACCTGGGCGGCAGTGACTCCAAGGTGGTGACGTTGACCCAGAAACACATCCGCGGCCGCCTGGCCGAGGCGCTGTGCATGCTGGTGGACAACTACGGCTACGAGGACGATGGCAAGACATTGAAGATCTACATGGCCCGCGAGGACCTCGCCAATCTGTCGAACATGACCACTGCCAATGCCATCCGCACCCTCTCGACCTTCGCTCAGGAACGCATCATCACCGTTGACGGTCGCCGCATCCGCATCGTTGACGAGCCCACGTTGCGCAACATCAGCCGCTTCGGCTAACGCTACACGACGCTATGATTATCGCCCAACAAAAACGCCAAGAAAATATCGCCGAATATCTTCTCTACCTCTGGCAGGTGGAGGACTTGTTGCGTGCCTGCCACTTGGACATCGACACGGTGGACAAGGCTGTCATCGCACGTTATGACGTGGACGAGAAGACCCGTCACGACATCCGTGAGTGGTACGAGTCGCTCATCAAGATGATGGAGCTGGAGAACGTGCGTGAGCGGGGCCATATCCGCGTGTGCCACAATGTGCTCATTCGCTTGAACGACCTGCACCAGCAATTGCTTGCCGACCAAGGTCGCTTTCCCGAATATCATGCCGACTACTACCGCACGTTGCCCTTCATCGTGCAGTTGCGTGCCTCCCTGCCCGAGCAGGAGCGTCCCAGCGAACTGGAGACCTGTTTCAATGCGCTCTATGGCGTGATGATGCTGCACCTCCAGGGCAAGGAGATTTCTCAGGACACAGCCGCCGCTATCAGCCAGATTTCCCACTTCATCGGCATGCTTGCCGCCTATTACAAGCGCGATGAGGAGAAGCCGTTGTTTGGCGACGATTTAAATGACATGGACAGCTAACGATGGAAGCAACCAATATACTCATCACTGGTGCTAACGGCCAATTGGGCCACGAGATGCGCAATGTGTTGGCCGACGACCAGCGTTTCAACGCCATCTTCACCGATGTGGCTGGCGACAACATCGTCACACTTGACATCACTGACGAGGCCGCCGTTGAACAAATGGTCTCCAACCACAACATCAAGGTCATCGTTAACTGCGCTGCCTACACCGCCGTTGATGCTGCCGAGGACAACGAACCGCTGGCTGCACGACTCAACGCCGACGCTGTCGGCATCCTTGCCCGCGTCGCCAAGCGCCACGGTGCACGCATGGTACACATCTCGACCGACTATGTCTTTGACGGGCAAAGTTGCATTCCCTACACCGAGGAAATGCCCACTTGTCCCCAATCGGCCTACGGACACACCAAACTAGACGGTGAGCGACAGTTGCTCAATGCGCTAGGTGACGATGCCGTCGTCCTGCGCACCGCATGGCTCTACTCGCCCTACGGCAAGAATTTCGTCAAGACGATGCTCTCCTTGGGCAAGGATAAGCCTGCTTTGAAGGTCGTTTTTGACCAGGTAGGTTCTCCCACCTGTGCCCGCGATCTCGCCCGTGCCATCGTCACCGTCTTGAGTGCCGAGCAGTGGCATGGCGGTATCTACCACTTCAGCAACGAGGGTGTTATCTCATGGTATGACTTCACCAAGGCCATCCACCTGCTGGCAGGCATCACCACCTGTGACGTGCAGCCCTGCCACAGCGACGAATTCCCTGCCAAGGCCCACCGCCCCGCCTATAGCGTGCTTGACAAGACCAAGTTCAAGACCACCTTCGGCGTGACTGTCCCTTACTGGCTCGACAGCCTCAAGGAAACCCTCAAACTTCTTTAAACTTTAAACTATAAAACAATAAACTAGAATAAATGTCACTGACTACTGAAATCACCCGCCGCCGCACCTTTGCCATCATCAGTCACCCTGATGCCGGCAAGACAACCTTGACCGAGAAGCTGTTGCTCTTCGGTGGAGCTATCCATGTGGCTGGCGCCGTGAAATCCAATAAGATCAAGAAAACCGCCACCAGCGACTGGATGGAGATTGAGAAACAGCGTGGTATCTCGGTCGCCACTTCAGTGATGGGATTCAACTACGGCGATTACAAGATTAACATCCTCGACACCCCTGGCCACCAGGATTTCGCCGAGGATACCTACCGCACTCTGACGGCGGTTGACAGCGTTATCATCGTGGTCGATGTCGCCAAGGGCGTAGAGACCCAGACGCGCAAACTGATGGAGGTGTGCCGCATGCGCAACACGCCGGTCATCATCTTTGTCAACAAACTCGACCGCGAGGGCCGCGACCCGTTCGACATCCTTGACGAGTTGGAGCAGGAATTGAAGATTGACGTACGTCCCTTGAGTTGGCCCATCAACATCGGCGCCCACTTCAAGGGTGTCTATAACATCTATGAGCACAACATCAGCCTGTTCAAGCCCGACAAGCAGCACGTTACCGACCGCGTCGATATCAACGACATCAACGATCCCGCCATCGACCAGGCCGTAGGCAAGGCCGATGCCGAGAAGTTGCGTGCCGATATCGAACTCATCGATGGTGTCTATCCCGACTTCAACACGCTGGATTACCTGGATGCCAAGGTGGCTCCCGTGTTCTTCGGCTCAGCGCTGAATACCTTCGGCGTCAAAGAGTTGCTGGACTGCTTCGTACGTATTGCCCCGTCACCCCGCCCCGTGAGTGCCATCGAGCGCACCGTGGAGCCTGGCGAAGACAAGTTCACGGGCTTTGTGTTCAAGATCCACGCTAATATGGATCCTAACCACCGCAGCTGTATTGCCTTTGTCAAGGTGTGCTCGGGCGTGTTCCAGCGCAACGGCAACTACAAGCACGTGCGCAGCGGCAAGAGTTACCGCTTCAGTGCTCCGACAGCCTTCATGGCGCAGAAAAAGGAAATCATCGACGAGGTATATCCAGGTGATATCGTGGGCCTGCCCGACAATGGCATCTTCAAGATTGGTGACACCCTCACCGAGGGCGAGGACCTCCACTTCCGCGGCCTGCCCAGTTTCTCTCCCGAGATGTTCAAGTACATCGAGAACTCCGACCCGATGAAGACCAAGCAGCTCAACAAGGGCCTTGAACAGTTGATGGATGAAGGCGTGGCCCAGATGTTCATCAACCAGTTCAACAACCGCAAAATCATCGGCACCGTGGGACAACTGCAGTTTGAGGTCATCCAATACCGACTGCTGCACGAGTATGGCGCACAGTGCCGTTGGGAACCCATCCACCTGTACAAGGCGTGCTGGATCGAGAGCGACGATGATGACGCGCTCGAAGCCTTCAAGAAGCGCAAGCACCAGTTCATGGCACTCGACTTGGAGGGCCGTGACGTGTTCCTAGCCGACAGCAACTACGTCCTGCAGATGGCGCAACAGGACTTCCCGAAAATTACCTTCCACTTCACAAGCGAATTCTAATATCAGACACAACACTAATTACTGTCAACTGAAAACTGACAACTAAAAACTGAAACGACAGCAATGGAAAGATTGAGAAAACTGTACAAACAATATGTGGGCAGTGAACCCACCGAGGTTGTCCTCATGGATAAAGCGGGCTCCAACCGCCAGTATTATCGCCTAAACGGTGAGCGTTCTATCGTGGGCGTCATCGGTGAGTCGCGCGAGGAGAACGACGCCTTTATCTATATAGCCCGCCACTTCCGTGAGCAAGGGTTATCGGTGCCCGAGGTCTTTGGCGTGAGCGAGGATCACATGGCCTATATTCAGGAAGACTTGGGCAAGAAGCCCGAGAACATCCTGTGGAACAAAATACGCCGCAGTGCCTTGACGCATGCCTTCACCAGCGGTGAGAAGGAACTGCTGCGTCGCACCATGCGCGGGCTGGTGGACATCCAGTTCAAGGGGGCACAGGGATTTGACTACAACAATTGCTACCCCGCCAAGTGCTTTGATGAGCGTTCCATCAAGTGGGACTTGAACTACTTCAAGTACTGCTTCCTCAAGGCAACCGGCGTGGTATTCAACGAGGATAAGCTGGAAAATGACTTTGAAAAATTGACCCGCGACCTGCTGGCAGTACCCAGCGACACCTTCATGTACCGTGACTTCCAGTCGCGCAACGTGATGCTCGTGGGCGATGCCGACCACCCTGCCGACTGCAAGCTGGCCTACATCGACTTCCAGGGAGGCCGCAAGGGCCCGTATTACTATGACGTTGCCTCCTTTGTATGGCAGGCACGCGCCAAATATCCTGATGATCTGAAGAAAGACCTCGTTAAGGCCTACATGGAGAAACTCAAGGAGTATGTTCCCCAACTCGACGAGAAGGAATTCCATGACAACCTGCGCTTGTTCGTGCTCTTCCGCACTCTGCAGGTGCTCGGTGCCTATGGTTTCCGCGGCTATTTCGAAAAGAAGCCCGACTTCATGAAGAACAGCATCGTGCCCGCTGTGGCCAACCTGCGCAAGCTGGTCATCGACAAGCCGTTCACGCAATATCCTTATCTGAGCCTCGTCATTGACGAGCTGGTCAACCTCAAGGACTTTGTCAGCGAAGACAAGGGTCTGACCGTAAGGGTGATGAGTTTCGCCTACAAGAAAGGCATTCCTCACGACGCATCGGGCAACGGTGGTGGTTTCGTATTTGACTGCCGCGCATTGAACAACCCTGGCAAGTATGACAAGTACAAGGCCTTCACTGGCTTGGACAAGAACGTCATCGAGTTCCTGCAGAAGGAGAGCACCATCGACAAGTGGCTGGAGCATGTCTATGCCCTGGTTGACGAATCGGTAGAGCGCTATGTGAAGCGTAGTTTCACCGACCTGATGGTTTGCTTCGGCTGCACGGGCGGACAGCACCGCTCGGTCTATGCTGCTGAACACCTCGCTGAGCACATCCACGATAAGTTCAACGTTCGCGTTGAGCTGTCTCACCGTGAGCAGCCCGATCACGAGCGTACCCTTAATCCGATTGACAAACAATGAAAGCACTGATTTTTGCGGCAGGTCTTGGCACACGACTGCGCCCATTGACTGATGACCGCCCCAAGGCGATGGTCGAGATTGCCGGCAAACCCATGCTGCAACACGTTATTGAACGTGTAGCGGATGCAGGTTTTGACGACATCACCATCAACATTCACCACTATGGCCAGATGATCATCGACTTCCTGGAGAAGCATGACAACTTCGGGCTCAACCTGCACATTAGCGACGAGCGCGGCCTACTGCTCGATACGGGTGGCGGCATCCTCAAGGCACGCCAGTGGCTGGATGGCGATGAGCCATTCCTGGTTCACAATACCGACATCATCAGCACGCTGGACCTGAAGGCATTCTACAATTACCACGTCGAGCATGATGCATTGGCGACCATCCTCGTCAAGGAACGCAAGACACAGCGTTATTTCCTCTTTGACGAAAACGACCGCCTGTGCGGATGGACCAACAAGGCGACAGGCGAGTACAAGCCCGACCCCGAGAAACTGCAGGGCCGCAACCTGCGAGAATTGGCCTTCGGTGGCCTGCATGTGATTTCACCGCGCATCTTCCCCCATCTGGAGCGTTACCGCCGTCAGGAAGGTGAGAAATTCTCCATCACGCCTTTCTACGTCAACGAGTGCAAGCACCACCTCATCCACGGCTATCACCCGGATACCGACTACCAATGGCTTGACATCGGCAAGCCCGAAACTCTGGCTCAAGCCCAAGAATTGTTGGGCGCTGATTAAACCATCAGGCAGTTTTATCTATCTAAACTGGGAACTGAAAACTAAAAACTGACAACTACATATGAAAAAGACCATCATCATTGCAGCCATCATGCTGCTCGTGGCGGGCACCGTGTCACTCGACGCCCGCACCAAGAAAAAGACGGCCACCAAGAAGGCCGCCACCACCCAAGTCATCTATACTGGTGATATCGCCAGTAAGGTAATCGGCTATAACGGTACTACGCCGCTTAACATCACCGTCAAGAACGGCGTGATCGAGAACATCGAGGTGCTGCCCAACCAGGAGTCCCCCGCCTACCTTAAGCGCGCCAAGGACAAGGTGCTGCCCCAGTACATCGGTAAGACCGTCGCCGAGGCCAAGAAACTCAAGCCCGACATCGCCACCGGTGCAACCTACACCAGCGAAGCCCTCATCAAGAACATCCAGATGGGCCTCGACAACGCCAAGTCCGCTCCTGCAAAGAAAGCTCCTGCAAAGAAAGCTGCAACCAAGAAAGGTACCAAGAAACGCCGCTGACAAGAGCATGACGACTTATCTGGAACTGAAAGTTCCCATCCGCTTCGAAGATTCGTGGTTCAGGCAGTTGAGGAGTTTATTGGATGGTGTCAACATCCGTTGGCAGCGCAATTATTACCATATCACGATTGCCTTTCTCGACTTTGCCCCCGACGGCGTGAACCTGGTGCCGGGACTCAACGAGCGCTTGGGCGATGCCTTTGCTCCTGTCATCACGTTCGACGAGATTGACGCCTTTGCCTCGGGCTATCACAGGCAGGTCATCCATCTCACGACTACTGATGCTCCTGACGACTTCATAGCCTTGGTCAAGGACATTAGGCAATACTTTATCAGCAAGGGCTGCAAGATTCAATCTGATTTCAAACTACATGTCACCCTGGGCAGGGTACAAGACCCAAGGATAAACGTGCACAAGCTCCAGGACATCATCAGTCAAGTGGAGCTCCCGGACATCACCCTCGATCTAACCGAGGTCGATTACCGCATCTTTAAGGACTACGGCAAGCCTCTCGCCCACTGGAAACTGGCGGATTAAACAACCCACACGACTGAGTAAACAGATATATTCAGAATATTGCAAAAAAAGTCCTCATTTTCCATCGCTATTCCAAAAACTTGTTGTATCTTTGCACCGCTTTTTGAAAATAATTTTTTAATAACTATTTGTAATGTACTTAGATTCAGAGAAAAAGAAAGAGATCTTTGGCACTTACGGCAAAAGCAATACTGACACTGGTTCTCCCGAGGCCCAGATAGCATTATTCTCATACCGTATTGCCCACTTGACCG
>JAEEGG010022192.1_pt1 | contig 12522 bp, 11 predicted proteins | sample 9134161 | NCBI WGS metagenome assembly JAEEGG01 (sample SAMN16246543, study PRJNA631951) | gut metagenome | biome: gut microbiome; feature: rumen; material: CR-attached | host: Bos | place: Iran: Karaj | collected 2018-10
ACGTTCACCAGGCCGGTTTCGTCCCTTTCGAAGGACAGGCGGAAGTTTCCGCTCCAGGCCAGTGCGCCGGCTACAACTTCGCCGGAGGTTTCGCTGAATTCCCCAGTATTCAGGGACACCAGGAATGACGGATTTTCCGTCTGCGTGGTCTGCGTCCCGCGCCTGCTCTCGATGACCTTGGTACCAAAGTCCAGCAGTTCCCGGGAGGTCTGCATCTCATAGGCCCAGCCGCCGTGGAAGTGCGTCAGGAGGTATTTATCGGCCTCCAGCGTAAGGGATGCCGATGCCACTTCCAGCAGCTCCACCGGCTTCTTCCCGCCGTTCAGGATCTCCGAGTGCGAACAAATCACGTTTTCCTTCCGGTAGGCATCGTACACCAGCTTTACCTGCAGGTCCGTTACGTAGTCTTTAAGGACGATTTCCGTAGAGGTCACCCCATTTGAGGACGATACCCCGTGCGACAGGTACCGCAGCTCCGTATTGTGGTTGCCATCCGCGTACTTCACGTGGAGAGCGGCCTGGCCAAGGAAGGTCCCGCCCGCGGCAGGGTATGCCGGGGCGCCGTCCCCGCGGCCGGTATCCAGCAAAGTGAACTGCCCGGCGTCCTTCACCGGCGCGCCGTAGTGCCGCAGCACCAGCTGGCGGTCCCGCGTCACGGCCAGCACCAGCTGGCTTTCCGCTGTCTCAATCACTATTGATTGCGGCTCCACGGCCGGAATCTCCACCGTCTGATGTGTAAATTTCTTTGCTTTCCGTGCCTCCGCGGGCATAACCGCCACCGCAAGCAGGGCGGCCAGAAGAAGGAATCGTTTCATATTAGAATGTATGAATTACATTATAACCGTTATCCCACTGCACGTCGTAGTTTGACAGGCGGATGGAGTAAGCTGCCGTTCCCTGAAGTCCGGCAGTCTTGTCCGGCATCCAGATGGCAAGCTTGTCGCCAGTGCATACATCCTGCGGAAGAGTTACGTCAAAGTCATAAGTGTAATTACTACAGGGTGTAATGTTACGGATGTCTTTGATGGAGCCCATATCCATGAGCGCGATAGGTGTTCCGTTATGGATGAGCACCAATTTGCAGGGACGAGGGTAAATAACCGATGCGCTGCCTGTGTTGGAGATATTGAGCTTGAAATTCAGCGTTGTTCCGCTGGCCCATCCGCTTCCTGTGACCTTTGCAGAATTCAGCACAAGGCGGTATCCAAGGGCCTTGCGGATAATCTGATACTGGTCGTTGGCAATCCAGTACTTGACAATCTTGTTGTTGGAAGATGCGTCGTTCAGGTACGAGTAATGATACTGGCCAATGGCGTTCAGCGCCGGAGTCAGGGCGCAGTATGTCTCGTCAACAACATCGACAAAACCCGTTTCTCCGCCAACTGCAAGATGCGCACTCTGCGACTTCCATTCATTCCGTTCCGCATCCGACTTGAATGTGCCCATGTCGTTCGCATCGGCAAGGAAAGCGTCGTTATGGAATGATAGACGCTCGTTTGCGGATGTCCCGTCCCATGATGTAATCTCATCCCAGGAATAAACGCTGTCCGGATGCAGAAAGTAGTTCTTGTAGTAGGGTGTGCGAACGGCCACCTGGATGCCTGAAGGCACAGCCTCAAGCAGCTTGGTGATGATAGCTGCACGGTTGGTGTAATTTGTTACAGCGCTTCCGCTTAACGTTGGTTTGGGGAAGTCCGATCCCGTATAGTACCATTCTCCATAAGTGCCGATAAATCCTGCCTGAACCACATAGATAATGTCCTTGTACGCTTCCAGAGTGGCTGCGATGTCATCAATATGGTCCGGAAGGTGGGCGATCGACGGCTCAGTCGGGGGCGTGTCTTTGTCCCAGTTGTAGGCAAAGCGGATGATGGCTTTCTTGCCTGCCGCCCTCACGTTCCCAAGGATGGTCTCAATTGTGCTCACTGCCCCTGTCAGGTGGTCTGAATTGACATAATCCTTCACATAGAATATGGTGAGGACCAGAGTCTTGTCCGCCTCACAACTTACGGAGGTGGAAGGGCTGCCGCCGTCAAACTTGTATTCGTTGTGCCTGTAGAGGCCCCTTTCCGGGTTCACTGTTTCCGTGAGAGTCTCGTGGTAGGTCTTGTCAATTGAAGCCGATCCTGTAACAAGTACTGAAGCCGGTGCAGAATACTGGGGGACCAAATACATGGGGGTCCCATTGGTAGGGATTATACCAACCTTCTTTTCAGGAGAGTATATGTGGGAATATGCGCCCCCGCTATACTTGGTATCGTCGATGATCACTCCAAGCTTGATAGGATTCACCGTCTGTGCCAGGGCAGCATACATGGTTGCATCCCTGGGAATCCTGAGCTCGTAGTAGACGCTGTTTTGGATACATGCGACGTTGGAGGAAAAATTGCGGTTTGCGCTTAGACTGAATGTCGGATTTCCGTTTTTGACTGCCCATCCGTTTGTGTCTTTTGTTTCACTACTGATAATGGCTTTCAGCTCGGAATACTTGTCCGAGCTCCAGTAGCTTGAGGCCCCGCTTTCATTCCCGATGTAAATACGGATATAGTGATCGTAATCGTGGTCCAAAGTGAGCGACTCCTTGTTTACATCCAGGAAAATGTAGAAATAGTCCGCATCCATCGTGGCCTTCATGCTCTTGATTGCAGGGTAGTCGTCATCGGCATTGTTTGTTGCCGCTACGGAGTTCCAGTCTACCCCGAAAGCCGACCTGTACTCGCACGACAGCGTGGTCAATTTGGTGACTCTGTTGAGTACGACAGGGATGGCGCCGATGTTGGATTGAGTATAAATGGTGGACCCGACGGAGCCGGAGGTGTAATCCTGAATCAGCAGGGAATTGTCTCCCCAGATGGTGCCTTCGGTGTAAGGAACATATACAGAAAAGGCGTTTTCCGATACAGGACAATACCTGACGATGGATTTCTCCGAAGCCGTCTCCGTGGAGGTGGTGCTCCAAGTATAGGGCGAGGACCCTGTTACATCGAAACTGCCGCTCAGCTTCGAAGTAGCAGCGGTGAAGGTGAATTTGACCTTGGAAACCCCGGCCGGAATGTTGTTTACGGTGAATTTCACCGCTCCTGTCATCTGGGTGAAAGAGAAGTTGTCACCGCCTCCGTTCACACCATACATTGGAATATCTGCCGATTCTGGAATGCCTATATAACTCTTTTCTCCGGCCACTTGGAAATGATACTTGCCTTCCGAGTATGAATGGCTTGGGCTGGCAGGGAAAAGAGCGACACTGCCAATCTCTGCTGTTGCAGGAATGCTTCCGGTAAACGTTGCTGAAGCGCTACCTCCGGAGTCTATGTTGAAAGTGTAGAACCCATTATTTGAAGGATATGATGCATCAGTACAGTAGATAGAGATAGCGTCTCCATCACTCCATGCAAAAGTTTTCTCTCCTGCATAAGTAGTCTTGCTCTGCGATTCTTCTGTAGATGCTGAGATAGTAACCGTTTTGTATCCCTGGGGAATATCAACCGGCTCATTTGGCCCGTCAATTATTTCAGGTTCTACAAATGTACATGCTGCGACAAACGCGGTCGTAAGAGCCATAGAGGCAAATGATAAAAACTTTTTCATGATTTCAGCCTCCATTTTAAAAAGGGTTCCATTCTTCCGGTTCATTCATGTTGCTTCCAGAGCCACCCGGCGACATGACGCTCATTTCCAGGCTGAAGCGGATCACTTCAGTTTCTGGTGAAACATAGGTTTGGTTCATATCCGATGATTGGTTATTGTCTTGTGTAGTTCTTACAAAGATAGCAAATCCCAATCATGAATACAACACGTACCCCGTGCTATTTGAGGCACTTGATGAACGTTTCCGGAAGGCAGATGTTCTCCACACCTATCGCGTTTGCAAACAGCGGGGCGATTTCCCTGTCCCTGAAGCCTACAATTCCGCAGCCAATCCTGGTTACATAGAAGAATAACTCCGGATGGGCTTTTGCAAAAGAAATGAACTCAGTGACATACGGTTCGATTGTTTCCACGCCGCCCTGCATTGTGGGAATGGCATAGCTCTGGCCACGCAGCCCCACTCCGCAGCCCATCACGGCCCCGAACAGCCTGAACGCCACCCTGGCCGCCCCGCCGCCGTGCATTCCGGCAAGGTTGGACCCGAAGACAAAGACCTCGTCCTTCCCCAGCGCGTCTATGAACTCCGGCGTAAAGGCCGGCCTTTCAACGCCATTATATGTTCTCTTAACGTCCATAACAGGTGCGAATCTAGTAAAAAACCGCGAATTGTCACACCGGAACGGCACCCTACGGCTCAGTGATAACGTTGTCATGGCCTTTCTGGCAATAATCAATAGTACCCTTTACCAACAGAGCAACAGCCCCAACATAAGCAGCAACTGAAATAACAATCTCAAACATAGCTTCATTTTATTTGTTGCTGCAAAGATATAGCCCGCTTGCGCCAAACCGCTGCACAGGCGGAAAATTCTGTAGCCCGTGGAGGTAAATTGCAGTGATTCAGCATGTTAGCCGTTTGTCTATGGGCGTTTTATCCCATGGGTAAATGCGTAAAGCCCTGAGGAGCAATCTGTTACCCCCACGCCGTTTGGACTGAAACTGAGGGAGGAATGCCTAAAAAAAGAGGTCAACTCATTTTTTGAGTCAACCTCTTTGTACAATGAATCGTATTGATTACGGCGCTACGTAATCCGGAAGGTCAACTGCCAGCAGGCTGCCGCTTCCCGGTGCATACATATAGTAATCGCCCTGTGTTCCGCCCCATGCATAGTACTGATAGTAAACCAGGCATCCGATATGGGCGGTTCCGGTTCCACTGGAGAGATAAGTCTTGGCAGACCGGTTGAGTTTGATTTCATAGTAATTCATGCCATTAAGGCTGACAGCCTGAGAATCATTATAAATAGGGTCTCCGGAAGTGCTGAATTTGGCATCTCCGCTTCTAAGAAGCCAGCCAACCCCCACTTCCTCGGTAAATGTGTTAGGGGCAGTTCCCCACATCCAAGATGTAGAAGTACTTACGCTTTCTTCACCAAGGTAAAGCTTAAAGTAATTGGAGTAATCGTAACCCTTAATAAGCTTAGAATCGTCAACGCCAAGGAAAACATACAAATAACTGTCATCTGCGGCAGCCTTGAAGGCTGTTATTCCATCATGACCGGTAGATGTTGCGCCAACTGCAGATACAGGTGCACTTGCCCAGTTAATGCCAAATTTAGACATTAGAGGGGAACCTACGCCATAAGCGGACAGGTCTTTGGAAGGTACCACCACCATCTTGCCCCATGCAACCCCAGATGCGGTAAGAGTGCTCTTTGCGGATGCCTGATAAATGGTAAAGTCGTAGTTGTCTCCCGTATCCATGTTCTTGAGCGTTATCTTAGGCTTGAATGTTTCCCATCCACGATAGGAGACATAGAACTCAACCGTGTTGGAAGTTACGTTCTTGATGTAAGAGACAGTCTTTGAACCGCTGCCATCATAATGCTGTAGATAGTACTCTGAGCCATCCAATTTGACGGGAGAACTGCCTGAAAGGTAATAACCGTTCCCTATGTTCTCTATGGTAAACTTCACTTTGGACACGGCTGAAAGACCCGTGAAGGTGAACTTGTAGCATGTGCTCAAGTGCTTGAAGGTGAAGTTGTTGGAGCCGTCTCCGCGGCCCTCCATAGGGATGTTTGCGGAAACGTGCTCGCTGGGATCGGTAAAGTCTACCGTACCGGGGATATAGAACGATATGGGATTAGTCTCTCCAGCGGTATAGGTATGGTTTGCGCTGGCGGGATAGAGGGCCCACTTGACGCCATCGTCCGATGAGCCGATTGTCCACCCAGCGTCCACGGTTCCGGTAAAGGTTGCCGATGCGCTGCCGCCCGTGGAGGTGGTCAGTGTGTAGAACTTGTTCTCCGTATCTTTGTGGAAGAGAACGGAAATCTGGTCTCCCGCGCTCCATGAGAATGTCTGATTGTCCGCATAGGCAGTCTTTGTGGCTTCAGACTGATCCATTGAGGCGTTCAGTGTGAACTCATAAGTTGCAGGCTGTGCTTCTATGTTCTCGGGAACGATGACAGCTTCTTTGTTGCAGGCGATTGCTAAAAGACCCGCAGAAATGATTAAGATGAAATACTTTTTCATAATGCAGCCCTCCTAGAATAAAGAATCAAAGTCTCCGCCGATGATAACCGGAGTGCCCAGGTCCGACCCCAGCGCATCCCCGCCAAAAGAATCAAGGAAGTTACACTCCAACGCAATTCGGAGCACTTCCGTGTCAGGATGTAAGTATTCTTTTTTCATATGGTTTAGTTGGTTATTGTCTTGTGTGAAAGTTCTTACAAAGATAAGTAATCACATTCATGAATGCAACTCATGGCCGGAATAAACACTTTCGTGTGGTTTCGTCGAGGGATTCACGGATCACTTTTGCCGTCTTGACCGTTGGTTGTGTTTTTGACTACTTTTTTGTCAAAGCGTCAATGCAAAAACAAAGAAGGCGACTCAATGAGTCACCTTCAAGAGAATACAATTATTTTGTCTATTAGTACCAACGAGGATCTCCGATGGGACCAGAGGTTGCGGAAGCAGTACGTGCAGGAGATGTGGCACCAAGGGTGAAGTCGCTGCTGGCTGCGTTAGTGAAGAGGGGATCAGCGTCGGAGCAATTACTCTTAGTAGCACCACCATTACGAATACCATTCGTGCTACCTGTATAGTTTAAATTGATGTTGTAATTGATTTGGCCTTTTGCGCTATCACCAAAATAAACACCACGTTGAGCAGTTGACGTTGGCATTACAAAGATGCAGTTAGAAACAGAATTTGATGTCTGAGTAGATGCTTTCACTGTTACGGCACCGTAGTCAGTATTCATTGGAAGGCAGTTATAAAAAGTGCAATGGTCAACCGATACAACAACATCTGATCCTCGAAGATCGAAGATTCCCGCCCAGTAGCTTTCAGAGTCTGTAGTAATGTTGGCTATAGTCGAATTAGTAAGCGTGAATGATCCAACAGCGCCCTCGGAGAAGAAGCAGCTTTTCTTGATATCATGGAAATAACAGTTGTTGAAGGTGACAGTTGCAAACTTAGAGGAGCTCGAACAATAGATGGCAGAACCGTTACGGGAGAAGTTATAAACCTCGCAGTTTTCAAGTATTAAGCGGTTATTGGCATCGTCGTCACCCGCATACATAAGGTGTTCGTAGCCACCTGTTACCAGAGTAGCATCGAATTTGATGTCAATGAATTCAGCTTTACTTCCGCCTGCTACTCTTACGGGCCTTTTGGTCTTAATAATAACATCTGCACCTGATGCGGCACGGACGGTGATATGCTTGCCAAAGAACTCAATATAATTGGTGCTCTCAGTAGCATAAGTACCTGATGCCATTTCAATAATATCGCCATCAATGGCATCGTTTAAAGTGTAGCGAAGAGCATCTGCGTTATAACCATCAGTAGATGTGCTGAAACTGATTATTCGGCTCATCGTTACAGCGAGGTTATTATACAGTTTACCAACTGCCAGAGTGATACCACTCTTTTTGTATTCATAGTTCTTTGAGGCCGTTGAAGCGGTGATAACCATCTCTTTATTGTCTACGGGCAACATGGCAACATATATGCCTGTTGTGCCGAAGGTTCCGGCAGAAGGGGTAACTGTATATGTGTTTGTACCATCAGTGATGGTGATAGTGGTGATGCCGTCAATCTCAGCAGCGGGAGATCCGTGTTTAGGCGTAAACTTACCGATGAGGACCTGGTTGGTCATCGTTACCAATGCATCGGTGCTGCATGTGGCTCCGTCTGTCACAAGAGTGCCGGTACCGGTTGCGGCATCATAGTTGGCGCTGATGTCGGCAATAGTGCCGTGCTGGGCTGCCAGTTTGCTTGCATCAAGATCACCAGAAGCATCGGCCAATCCGGCAGGATAGACGAATTTCACGGTGCTGCCGTCCTTGGCACTGGTAAGTGTTGCGGAGATAGGTGCTGAACCGTCACCCCTTGGTGTACCTACCGTAGCGGTAGCGGAGGCATAAGAATCATCGGATTTCTGATAATAAACATTAATCTCCTCACCTGCTACCCATGCGGTTACGCCATCGGAACCAACAGATTTGGTTGCGTCTTTAGCGGCGACGGAGGCAGTGAAGGTCATTTCTACGGGTTGTGCCTCATCGATTTTCTCCTCAGGAGTCTGGATATCGGATTCAATTACTTTGTTGCAGGAGAATACAAACATCCCCATCGCGAGCAGAACTGCTGCAAAAATGCTGTGCTTTTTCATAATTCTCTTCGTTTTAAGGGTTGTTTTAAGCAAAAGGATTGGAATCATCCTCGTCATAAATACTACGGCCGCCTAACCCGCTTGTGCAGACGACACCTTCAAAACATACATCAACGACGAAAGTCGTGGGAGATTCGTAATAATCTTTCTTGTTCATATTGAATTGATTGGTTATAAATTAGCATTTTGGTCGTTTGCAAAAATAGTAATTCATATTTCTTAATCGAAATGTCGAAAGGAGAAAACGAAGGTGCTATTATGGCCTTGGGCGATAAAATATTGATTATTAATTAATTGTGTCTATAAAAAATTGTTACTGATAGTTTCGTTTAAACATCGTTAATTGCCCAATCCATACCTGTTTTTGTCTCAAATCCGTTTATGTTTCTACCCACAATTGACGCAGGTCCGGTGAGAAGAAGGTGACGTACGTCAGAAAATAGTGGGGTGACGTACGTCAGGAATCGGCCTCACAGGGCGTATGGTGACGCAGGTTCGGTGGGTAAAAGGTGACGTACGTCAAAACCAACCTGCGTCATGGAAATGCCCAGGAAACCGTGGCCCCAGGTGATAGCCATGTTACGTCAGGGCATGAAAACGGGCAAAAACGTGGCCGCAGATGACAGGCATGTCACGCCAGGCCACGGAAACGCGGGAAACCGTGGCCTGGGGTGCGGAACGGTGCGGAAACGTTCGGAAAGATGCTGAAAGGAACCCTACGGGGCGGAGTTGTAGACGCTGTCAAGCGTGTATGAGGCGTCTTTGGTGGTGATGGCACGGACCATGATTCCTACCAGTTCCTTGGCGGTGTTGTCCGTGAAGGAGCCGGTGGCGTGGTCTATGTAGGCGTGCTTTTCAGGGCCGGTGCCCTTGGCGCCGTTGTCCCAGAGCAGCATGGGAAGTTTGTGGTCTGCCGCGGACTTGCAGAAATACTCGATATAGTACTTCTGGAAGGGGAGGTCATCGGCCTCATGGCGGGAGCAACCCATCTCTCCTAGATATACGGGAATGCCGTTGTCAATGTACTTTGCCTTGAGCTGGTCGAAGACGCCGCGCACGGCGCCCTCATCGTCTTTGCTGCAGCGGAGGGAGCTCTCTGCGGTGTGCCCCCACCTTCTTACAAGGGGATTGTTGAGCGTATAGTTGTACGGATCGTAGTCGTGGACGGCTACCATGAGGCGGTTGGCGCTGGTATAGTCCTTGGGCAGCACAAGACCCTTCATTGTGAAGCCGGGGCTTGCGGCGTATCCGGGCACGCCAAGCCAGCGCGTGGCGTTGTTGCCGCCGGTAGAACGGACCGCGTCTACGAATACCTGATTCCACTCGTTGAGGACCTTGTACTGGGCGTCGGGATTCTTCTTGAAGGCATCGCTATAGCCCCAGCCGCCGTCCTGGATCTCGTTCATGGACTCGAAGATGAGCCACTCTCCCTTGGACTGGAAGCGCTTGGCTATCTGTGTCCAGAAGCAGAAGATCTCGTCCTTTGTCTTCTCATGGATGCCGGGAGTGAGGTACGCCCTGGCAATGTCCAGCCAGTAGCTTTCGTCGTGATGGGTGTTAAGGATGGCCACGAGGCCGGCCTTTTCCGCATAGCCCACAATCTCTTCCACTCTGGAAAGCCAGGCTTCGTCAATAGTGTATGTGGGGGCAGAGCCTATATGACCTTGCCAAGTGGTGCAGATTCGGATGGATTTGAATCCGGCGGCTTTGACTCCGTTCATGGTGGCCTGAGTACACTTGGGATTACCCCACACGGTTTCTGAGGAAACGCCGTCATTGATGGCGTCCAGGTGGTTGCCCATGTTCCAGCCCGGGCCTATCGCCTCAAAGACGATGTCCGGCGTAATGGCGGTAGTGTTGGCCGTTGCCGGTGCCGCAAAGGCCACCTGGGTCACTGTGACCGTAGCTTTCTCCCTGTCGCAGGTAATGTTTATGTTGCCGGACTTGGCGGAAGTCCTGTTGGGGCCGGCAACAAGCTTTATGGTAAATTCTTTGGACGATGAAGTCTTGCCCACCTCCACGCTGCACCAGTCGCAGTTGGAAAGGGCCGTGGGGAGTTTGGGGGCCGTTATGGTTATGCTCTGCTCTCCTCCCGCCTGGTCAAAGCTGACCGAGGTCTGGTTGACTATGAGCGAGGCCTGGGCTGTCTCTCCCTGATTGATAGGGGAGACCATACCGTTGTCGTTGCAGGAGGCTGCCAGCAGTGTGGCGGCAATTGCCAAAAGGATTGTTTTGAATGTGATCATACGCAAATATAAGTATTATTTTTTCAATAAGGCTTCCATGTTTCAAAAGTATTATCTTTTGATTCTTTTGTGTTTGCTCTCACGTGGAAAATGAGTAATTTTGTATACTATGAATAAAACTATGACCTTACTGCTTGCCGCGCTTATTGCGGCGGCATGTGCAAACAAACCTGCAGATACCCCCAAAGACCTCCTCATGAGGCAGCTACTCACCCTTGCAGAGGAAGGAAAGATTGCCTACGGCCACCAGGACGATCCGCCCTACGGCCACTCCTGGAAGGTGGAAGACTGGGAAACGGATCCCCTGGACCGCTCGGACGTAAAGGACGTCACCGGATACTACCCTCTGGTGATGGGCTTCGACCTCGGAGACATTGAGCACGGGGCCTCTGAGAATCTGGACGGCGTCCCCTTCGGCCTCATCCGCAAGGCGGCGCTGCAGCATATTGAGCGCGGGGGCATCGTCACGCTTTCCTGGCATCCGGACAACATCCTTACCGGCGGGGACGCCTGGGACGTGTCGTCAGACCAGGTGGTAAAGTCCGTCCTCCCCGGCGGGGAAAAGCATACCGAGTTCATGGAATGGCTGCGCCGCGGGGCGGATTTTGTGGAGAGTCTGGGCAATGTAGCCGTCATCTTCCGTCCCTGGCATGAGAACACCGGCAGCTGGTTCTGGTGGGGCGCCAAGCTCTGCACCACGCAGGAGTTCATAGAACTTTTCCGCATGACCTGGGTCTACTTCGTGAAAGACCGCGGCCTCACAAACCTGGTCTGGTGCTACTCCCCGGACGGCTGGGCATCGGACATAGAGGGTTATATGGAACGATACCCCGGCGACGAGTTCGTAGACCTCCTGGGCCTGGATACATATGCATACACGGAGTATGAGAGCAAGGAATCCGCCGTACGCTTCACGGAGTGCCTCAAGACGGACCTTGCGTCCCTGAACGCCGTGAGCGTGGAGCACAGGAAGCCCATCTGCCTCAGTGAAACCGGCCTTGAGGGTATTCCTGACCCCAAGTGGTGGACGGAGGTGCTTTATCCCGCAGTGAAGGATTTCCCCATAACATACCTTCTTACCTGGCGCAACGCCTGGGACAAGCCCGGCCACTTCTATGCGGCCTGGAAGGGTTTTGAGAACGAGGCGGATTTCAAGGCATTCGCGGAACTGGATCAGATAGTGTTTCTTGGAGAATAACGGAATATGAACTTCGACCAAAGACTGGCCTGGCTCAAGGAAAACCACAGGCAACTCATAGAGAAAAAGAACGCCCCCATAGAGGGCAACGGCATATTCGAGCGCTGGCAGAACCCCGTTCTCACGGCCGCCCACGCCCCGCTGGAGTGGAGGTATGACCTCAATAAGGCAACCAATCCTTACCTCATGGAACGCATAGGCGTAAACGCCGCGTTCAATGCCGGCGCCATCAAGTGGAAGGATAAATATGTGGTTGTGGCCCGCGTGGAGGGCAACGACCGCAAGTCCTTCTTTGCCGTTGCGGAAAGCCCTAACGGCGTGGACAACTTCCGTTTCTGGCCCCGTCCCATAACAATGCCTGAGTGGGGTGAGCCCGCCACAAACGTGTACGACATGCGTCTCACGGCCCATGAAGACGGCTGGATCTACGGCATCTTCTGCGTGGAGCGCAAGGATCACAGTGCGGAGGGAGACCTCTCAGCGGCAACGGCCGCGGCAGGAGTTGCCCGCACCAAGGATCTGATTAACTGGGAAAGGCTCCCGGACATAAAGTCCTCCTCCCAGCAGCGCAACGTGGTGCTGCACCCGGAGTTCGTGAACGGCAAATATGCGCTGTACACCCGCCCGCAGGACGGCTTCATAGATGCCGGCAGCGGCGGCGGAATAGGCTGGGCCCTGGTAGACACCATGGACGGCGCCGTAATCAAGGATGAGAAGATTATAAACCGCCGATTCTACCATACCATCAAGGAAGTAAAGAACGGCGAGGGTCCGCATCCCATCAAGACTCCCAAGGGCTGGCT
>JAEEGG010022199.1_pt1 | contig 12520 bp, 14 predicted proteins | sample 9134161 | NCBI WGS metagenome assembly JAEEGG01 (sample SAMN16246543, study PRJNA631951) | gut metagenome | biome: gut microbiome; feature: rumen; material: CR-attached | host: Bos | place: Iran: Karaj | collected 2018-10
GCAAAGGTACACTTTTTTTCTGAAATGAGAAAATGAAAGCATGAAAAAATGAAAAAAAAGACGATTTTTCTCTTATTTTCTTGCATATACAAGGAATTTTCCCTACCTTTGCATCAAGAAACAACAAATAAACATCAAGTGAGATGATTAACAGAGAGATTATCAGAAACAAAATTGTTCAGTTAACCTATGCCTACTATTTAAACGGTAACAAGAACATTGACACGGCTGAAAAGGAACTTTTTTTCAGTCTGTCCAAAGCGTATGACCTTTACAATCACCTGTTGTCGCTGATTGTCGCAGTGACCAAAGAGGCACAGCGCAGACTCGAAGTGACTCAGGGCAGAGCCAAGCGCGAAGGCACGGAAGAGCCCTCGCAGAAGTTTGCCTACAACCGCTTTGCCATCCAACTGCAGGAGAACAAGGCGCTGAATGAGTTCATCGGCAACCAGAAGACCAACTGGGCAGACACCCCTGTCCCAGGACAACTCTTCGAGACCATCGAACAGAGCCAGATCTACAAGGACTACATGGCCAGCAGCGAAGACACGTACGATGCCGACCGTGAGCTGTGGCGCAAGCTCTACAAGACGTTCATCCAGGAGAACCCCGACCTCGACAACGTGCTCGAGGACCAGAGCCTCTACTGGAACGACGACAAGGAGATTGTGGACACCTTCGTGCTGAAGACCATCAAACGCTTCGCCGAACAGAACGGCACCAAGCAGGAACTGCTGCCCGAATGGGACAGCGACGAGGAGAAGGAGTTTGCCCGCAAGCTGTTCCGCTCCGCCATCCTCAATGAAGTGGAGTATCAGCACTACATGAACGAGGTGTCACGCAACTGGGACCTCTCCCGTCTGGCCTACATGGACATCGTCATCATGCAGATTGCCATCGCCGAGCTAATGACCTTCCCCAACATTCCCGTCAGCGTGACCATCAACGAGTTTGTCGACATCGCCAAGCTCTATTCTACCTCGAAGAGTGGCGGTTACATCAACGGCATGCTCGATGCCATCGCCCGCAACCTCATCAGGACCAACCGTCTGATGAAGCACATGGATCCGCAGAAGGGCAGCCAGGAAGCCCCCACCCCGGATGAAGCTCCGGCAGAGATCAATGCCGTGCCCGTGAAGATGAGGCATCGCAAGTGCATTATCCGTAAAGACAACGACGAGAAAAAGGATTAAAATATAATATAATTAAGGTATAGAAATGACAAACATCATCATCGCTGCACAGTCAGCACAGGGAGGTGGCATGAGCATGATCATCATGATGGTCGCCATCTTTGCCATCATGTATTTCTTCATGATCAAGCCCCAGCAGAAGAAACAGAAGGAGATCCAGAAGTTCCAGAACGAACTGACCGAGGGCACGCAGGTCGTCACCGGCGGCGGCATCTACGGCACCGTGAAGAGCATCGACCTGGCCAAGAACACCGTCGACGTGAAGATTGCACGCGACGTGGTCATCACCGTCGACAAGGGCTCCGTCTTCAAAGATCCTTCCAGCACCCCGCAGCCGCAGAAATAGAGAGAAAGAAATAGCCACCACCGCGTATGACCTTTCGAAGCGTATGGCGAGCCATCAGGGAGTTCCTGTTCACGAAAGCGAGCAAGGAATTCTTGATATTCCTGTTCTTCCTGGCTCTCTCGGGCATCTTCTGGCTGTCTCTGACACTCAACGAGACCTATGAACGCGAATTCGCCGTTCCCGTCTCTGTCGTTGGCATCCCCAAGAATGCCGTCCTCACTTCCGACGAGGTCGACACCGTCCGTGTCACCATCCGCGACAAGGGCATCATCCTCGTAGCCTATCTATACGGTGAGACCCTCAGCCGCATCGACCTGCCTTTCCGCAACTATACGCACAACAACGGCACAGGCCTCATCCCGGCCTCGGAGATACAGAAGTACATCTACCAGCGGCTGGGCAGCAGTTCGAAGATCACCGCCATCAAACCCGAGAAGATGGAGTTCTATTACAGCTACGGTTCCAAGAAACAGGTGCCCGTTCGTTGGAGCGGGCGTGTCATTCCCGAAGAACTCTACTTCATCTCGCGGGTGACATACAGTCCTGACAGCGTCACCATCTTTGCGTCGGAAGAGAAGCTCGACAGCATCAGCATGGTCTATACCGAACAGCTGAACTACGCCAACTTCCGCGACACGCTGACCGTAGACTGCAACCTGGCGAAGCTCAAGGGGGTGAAGACCGTTCCCGACCATGTACGTGTGAGTTTCTACACCGACGTGCTGACCGAGGAGCGCATCTCCGGCATCCCCATCGTCGGCATCAATTTGCCCGAGGGTAAGGCGCTGCGCACCTTCCCCGCCAAAATCTCCGTCAGTTTCGTGGCAGGCGTCAGCGTCTACCGCAACCTGAAACCGGAGGACTTCACCGTCATTGTCGACTACAACGAGATACAGCGCAATCCCTCGGAGAAGTGCCGCATCTATCTGAAAGATACGCCAAGCGGCATCTCACGGGTGAAACTGGAGACCACCATGGTTGACTATCTCATCGAATCACAGGAATGAAAATCGGCATCACAGGAGGTATCGGAAGCGGCAAGAGCTATGTCTGCCGGCTTTTGGAACAGCGGGGCTATACGGTCTACGACTGCGACAGCGCCGCCAAGCGGCTCATCCGCACCTCACCTTTCATCCGTCGGCGTCTCACCGCCCTCATCGGACCGGAAACGTATTTTAAGGAGTCAGGAGACGGGAGTCAGGAGACAGGAGAATACATCCTCAATAAGAAGGCCGTGGCAGAGTTTCTGCTGAAATCCGAAGATAATACAAAAGCCATCGACCGCATTGTGCATCCCGCCGTCTTCCGCGACTTCATCGAGAGCGGCATGGAGTGGATGGAGAGCGCCATCATCTACGAGTCGGGCATCTACCGCCTCGTCGACCGCGTCATCGCCGTCACAGCTCCTGAGGAACTGCGCATCCAGCGCGTCATAGCCCGCGACGAGATCTCACGGGAGAAGGTGCTCGAATGGATGAGCCGCCAGTTGCCGCAGGAAGAGGTCAGGCAGCGCGCGGACTTCGAGATCGTCAACGACGGACAGGCAGACATCAACCGGCAACTGGATGACATATTGGGAAAAATATATCATATATCAAAGTAATAATTAATAATAAACAAAGAAACAATAAAGTATGCAACAGACCATTTTAGCCATTTCCGGCAAACCCGGACTCTACAAACTCGTTACCCGGGGTAAGAACAACCTCATCGTCGAGGCACTCGATACGACGCACCGCCGCATGCCTGCGTTCTCCACAGACCGTATCACGTCGCTGGCCGACATCGCCATGTTCACCGAGACTGACGACATCCCCCTGATGGACGTCTTAGAGAACCTCAAAACCCTTGAAGCAGGCAAGAAAGCCTCCGTCGACCCCAAGAAGGCTTCCACGAAGGAATTGCAGGACTACTTCACGAAGGTGCTGCCCGAGTGGGACCGCGACCGTGTCCACGTCAGCGACATCAAAAAGCTCATCAGCTGGTACAATATACTGATTGAAGCCGGCATTACCGACTTCAAGGAAGAGATGCAACCCACCGCAGGCGATAACATCGACGATCGGAAAACCCAGGAATAAGCATATGCTACAATCACAAAGGCGGGGCCATTCTTATCAGAACGCGCCCCGCCTTTATGATTATCTCGTCTTTAGAACTTGGCCATCTTAATGGCCACCACCGCACACTCGTCGCCCTTGTTGCCCAATCGGCCTCCGGCGCGGTCCTTGGCCTGCTGAAGATCATTCGTCGTCAGCAGGCCAAAAACTACGGGTATGTTACTGGTGGCATTCAGACGGGCAATGCCCTCTGTCACCCCCTGGCAGATATAATCGAAATGGGGCGTCTCACCACGGATCACGCTGCCGAGGATAATCACGGCATCGTAACCGTCGTTGAGCGTCATCTGGTGAGCGCCGTAGATCAGCTCAAACGAACCAGGAACGGTCTTCACATGGATATTCTCGGGCAGGGCACCATGCTTCTCCAACGTGGAGACACAGCCGTCGAGCAGCGCCCCGGTAATCTCGGGATTCCACTCGGCGACAACCACACCGAAGATCATGTTCGATGCGTCAGGCACCTGTTGTGCATTATACTCTGACAGGTTCTTTGTAGCCATCTGTAAACTGTAAACAGATTACTCTGAACAGCGCTCGATATAAGCGTCGATCGTCTGATAAGCCATCGAGTTGTAGTACTTCTCCTTCACTGTCTGATACAGTTTCAGAGCTTCGTCCTTCTTACCCTGGCTCTCGAGAATCTCACCAGCCTGAATCAGGAACGTGGGAGACAGCGAGTTGTTGTCAGCCTTCTCAGCAGCCTTCTTCAACGTGGCCACAGCTTTGTCCAGCAGGTTCTGGTAGGCATAGGCATTACCCAGTGCTCCGAGGGCGGCAGGAGAGATCATCTGGTCATCGGCACCGTCATAATTCTCCAGATACTTCACGGCTTCATCCCACTTGCCGAGCTGGGCGTTGCAGAGTCCGGCATAGAGGTTTGCCAAGTTACCGGCAGCGGTGCTGCTATAGTCACTGGCCAGCTTGACGAAGCCCTTATAGCCTGTGCTGTCACCCAGGAGAGCCTTCTCGAACTGACCCTGGGCGAAATACTCCTGACCCTTGGCGATGGCCGTGGAAGCCTTCTGCTCGTTGGGTTCTGAAATATAAGTCTTGTAAAGTACGACACCAGCGATGATGACAATCAGAGCCACCACAGCGTCGATGATGGCCTTCTTGTACTTCAGGAAGAAAGCCTCACTCTTGTTCAGGGTCTCCTCCATCGTAGGAGCTGCCTGAGGTTGATTTTTTGTTGTTGCCATTATAATATTTGTATTATTTTTCGAAAATCGGCTGCAAAGTTACAAAAAAAAAGTAAAAGTGAAAAACGAAAAGTGAAAAATTTGCTTCCGCTGCATAAAATTATCCGTTATCCATTATCCATTATCCATTTTTTTCGTACCTTTGCACTATGATTTTAGAGAAACTGTCGCTCATCAACTATAAGAACATCCGGGAGGCCACGCTCGACCTCTCGCCGAAGATTAACTGCATGATCGGCAGCAACGGCGTCGGTAAGACCAACATTCTCGATGCCGTCTACTTCCTCTCCTTCTGCCACTCCGCCTCCAATCCCATCGACTCCGCCGTCATCCGCCACGGCGAGGATTTCCTGATGCTCGAGGGGAACTATGGCGAAGTCACCATTTCCTGTGGCATGAAGCGTGGCACGAAGAAGCACTTCCGTCGCGACAAGAAGGAGTACCGCCGTCTCTCCGAGCACATCGGCCTCATCCCCTTAGTGATGGTATCCCCCTCCGACACCCTCCTCATCGACGGTGGCAGCGAGGAGCGCCGACGGCTCATGGACATGGTCATCTCACAATACAACCACACCTACATGGAGTCAGTCAACCGTTACAACAAGGCCCTGCAGCAGCGCAACACCATGCTCAAACTGGAAACGGAGCCCGATCCCGATGTCATCAGCCTCTGGGAAGAGCAGATGGCCGTCGAGGGTGAGCGCATCTACCAGCGACGCGACGCCTTCGTCCGCGAACTCACCCCCATCTTCCAGCGCTACTACGAACGCATCTCCGGCAACCGCGAACAGGTCGCCATCGAATACGTCTCCCATTGCCAGCGGGGGCCCCTCCTTGAGGTCATCCAGCGCGACCGCGCCAAAGACCGCATCATGGGCTACTCCCTGCACGGTGTCCACCGCGACGACCTCATCTTCACCCTTGGCGGCCATCCCATCCGCCGCGAAGGTAGCCAAGGTCAGCACAAAACCTTCGTCGTCGCACTGAAGCTTGCTCAGTTCGACTTCCTCCGTCGTACCAACGGCGGCAACACCCCTATCCTACTCCTCGATGACATCTTCGACAAGCTCGATGCCAGCCGTGTCGAACAGATCGTCACCCTCGTCGCCGGAGAGGAGTTCGGTCAGATCTTCATCACCGACACCAACCGTTCGCATCTCGACCAGATCCTCGCCGCCTCCTCCCACGACTACAAGATCTTCCACGTCAATAATGGTGAAGTAAATGTTCAAACGCAATAGCACACTTATTAAGGACATCATCCTCAAGAACCTCCGAGATCAAGGATTAGAGACGCCCCTCCTCCAGAAGCGCCTCATCGACTCATGGCCCGAGGTCATGGGCGACGCCATCGCATCATATACCGCCAACCTCTGCATCCGCAACCAGACGCTCTTCGTTCACCTCACCAGTCCCGCCCTTCGCATGGAGCTCTCCATGCAGCGTCAGGACATCGTCCGCCGCCTCAACGAACACGTCGGCAACCAAGTGATCGCCGACGTGAAGTTCAATTGAATCTACAGTTCCTATAACAGGTATATCGTCTGTCTCATCATCTTATTATCTGCATATTCTTTGTGTCCATCAAATGACGGTCAGTGAGTTTGAGGTTGGGGATGACGGGCAGCGCCATGAAGGCCATGGTGATGAAGGGCGACTTCATCGTACAGCCAATGTCGCGCACCATCTCGCAGAGCATCATCGTTCGGAAAGCTATCTCATACCCCGACAACGGAGCCATCAGGCCGGCAATGGGCAGCGGGATGTCGTTCTCCTCGTCGGCACTGACCACCACCAGTCCGCCCCCCATCTCAATGACTCGGTTGACAGCCCGCACGATGTACCCGTCGTTGGATCCTATGGCCACAATGTTATGGCAGTCGTGAGCCACCGAGCCGGCGATGGCCCCATTGGAGATGCCGAACCCGTGTATCAGCCCTACCATAGGCTTTGCCCCAGGCTGATAGCGGTTGTAGACCACTATTTTCTCTACCTCCAGCCATGGATGGGTGTCGCTGAACATACTTGCTCCCATGTGCCATACTTCGTGTCCGGTGACCAGGCTGCCGTCTTTCGCGTTGATGATATGTTCGGCATCGCCAGGCTTGACTTGGTAGAAGATGTCTTCTTCTGTGATGGGTGCAGCCACGAAGTTGTTGGGATAATCCTGATTGGCATTCATGTCAAACACCTCGTTGGCCATGTCGACGGCTTCGCTGGTACGCTCCAACAACAGTCTATAGGTGCTGATGTCGTACATGGTCGATGTCACGTCCTCCCTCAGTGTACGCTCTGCCTCGTCGAGTGCACTCTCCTCGCGCTCCACCCATGCCTTAGCGGCTGCATGGCGGCTCCGTGATCCATCAGCGGCACACTGAGCGTGACGGCTCCAAGGGCATACAGCTTCTGGTCGCGGAATGCATGGCCTAGCACATTGTCCACCTGCTGCATACCCACATTGACATCGAGGGCAACGTTGATGCCCTTCTCCTTGTATGCCTTCTGCTCCTGATGGCGCGACTCGGTGAGGGTGGCTATCTGGTGCTGGTAGACGGGACTGTTGGCTAGGGCCATGTCAATGGCCTGGGCGGTCGAAAGTTTGATGTTTTTGGGATTGCGCGGATACTCGAGGCGCATCGTCGGTGACAGACTGTCGCCGCAGAGTCTCAGGAAGGAAGCTAACTGTGTGCGGGCCACCTCTTCCTCAGTACGGGCCATGGCCAGTGCGTTGGCGACATTGACGCGTTGCAGTTCCATTGAGCGCAGTTCGGCTATGGTCACCATCGCGATACTGGCTTTCTCGCGGGCGATGGCACAGAGTGTGTCGGCTGTCTGCAAGTTGCTCTGGTACATTTCCAACTCCCCTTGTGTGCAGACCAGTCGGAAGAAGCGCTGTGTCACCTCTTCGGCAAGTCGTACTCGTGCTGGCTCTGGAAGGCGATGATCGTACTGTCCTGTGCCTGGCGGATGGCCTGCTCAAGGCTCAGCTGCGGCTGAGCCTTGCAATGGATAATGGACAATGGATAATTGCTACGCACAGCAAGAGCCGCAACAGCCATTTCCCAGATTCTATTATCTTATTCCTGTATGTAATCATAATTATCAACTCTCAATTCTCATTGAATCAGATCTTTCACTTTCTCATAGGGACCGTCGGCCGCCACACGCCCGTTGCGCAGCACGATGACGCGGTTGCACTGCTGGATAGTGCTCAGGCGGTGAGCAATGACAATACGCGTACATTTTAGTTTGGCGAGATTCTCAACAACGATGTGCTGGCTGATATTGTCGAGTGCCGATGTAGCCTCGTCGAGGAAGAGTACCGTGGGTTTTCTTACCAATGCACGGGCAATCAGTATTCGCTGCCGTTGTCCGCCCGACACGCCTTTACCGTCAACAGTGATGGGTGTATCCATGCCTAAGGGGAACTGGCGGATGTCACCGTCGAGGGCAGCCAGATGGGCGGCCTCCCAGGCATCATCGTCTGTCAACAGCGGATCATTGAAGATGATATTGTCGCGGATGGTACCCTCAATGAGCTGGCCGTCTTGCATACAGATGCCGATGCAGTACCGTCTTAGGCTGCGCAGATTAATGTCGCTCAGGTCATACTGGTCGTAGAAGACGGATCCGGCCAAGGGATGTTCCAGTCCAAGCATAAGGCGCATCAGCGTGCTCTTGCCGCAGCCAGAACCTCCGACAAGTGCCACGTAGTCACCACTGTTGATGGTCAGGTTGAGACCATCGAAGAGCAGGGGCATGTTTTCGGCATAGCGAAACTTCAGGCCACGTATCTCCATCTGGCCCGTTATGCTCTTTACCACCTGGCGGTTGTCCTTGAATTCAGGCATTGCCGCCATGATAGGCTGGCAAAGTCGTATCTCAGGTAACAAGCGAGCCCCATCCTTTGTAATATTCTGCAGCTGCATCATCGCTTCGTTGACAAGCATCAGTACAGCGCAATAGGCAATATAGTCGGAGAGTGACAGACCATAATACCAGGCAGCCCACATGGTTACTATCATGGGCATCAGTTTCATGCAATAGGAAATGCCGTTTACATAGAAACTGGCTATGGGTTGACGACAGCTGTATATCTCTGATGGAGCATATGCCTTTGCCCACTGAAGGAAGGCCCGGAACTCTGCACCACTGGTCTTGAGTTTCTGGATGCCAGAGAACAAGTCGAACAGTGTACCTACAAGATGTGAGCCTTCATTGTTCACGTTCAATTGCACTCTCCTCGTATAGTAAAAAACCAGTACAATGGTAGCAAATTGTATGATCATGACAACGATGCCAGTATAAAATAATGGGCCGCCATAGATGAAGAACTGCACGAACATAATGCCGGAAAAGAGGAAGGTGAGTATGGTCGATAAAAAGCTGACTGTGAGATTAGAACTGACACGTGATATCGACAACAGGCGGTTGGATAGGTCGCCGGGTGAGAACTTCTTGGCAAATGTGGCGGGCAACAGCAGTAGGCGCGACATGAAGGCCGTTTGCAGCGCATGCTCCACCTTGTCCTTGATACGAACAACTACCAAGTTGCGAGCAATCTGTACCATCGCCAGGCCAATGGCAGCGCTGAATAGTAGCGTGACAATGGGCACAATCTGGCTGGCATCGCCCGAGGGGATGACCTCCGAGAAGATCAGTTTGCACACGTATGGTGTGAACATGGTCAGCAAAATAACACTTACGCAAGCCACCAGGCTGTAAAGGAAATCATACTTGCAGAGACTACTCACGGCATAACGTACAATTCCCTTGACGGTCAGTTCACCGTCTGAAAAAGGAAAGCAGGCAATCACTGCCTTTTTCTTCAGCAGGTGGGCACTTTTGCTCGCCCTCATGCCCTCGCCTGTCTTGGGATGGACGAAAGTATAGTCCGTGAAGCCGGGTACGAGTATAACAGGCGAGTCGTCATCGGCCATAAATCCTAACATATAGCCCGTACAAAGGCGCCACCAGCCTTCGGTCAGCTTGATACTACGGAAAAAGACGTTATATTTATCAAGCAATGTCTCTATCTGCTCTAAGTCCTGGGGCAAGTCCACGCTTGATTCCATCTGCTTCCACAGCTTACGGTCTATCATGGAACGCAGGATTTCCAACGTCTTCTTCATGGCCCTGCGGTCACCGTCCATGCGCTGGGACAACTGCTGAAGGAATAAATTCGTTTCCATGGTGTCAGGCGTATTTTAAGAGATTGCTATACAGACCGTCCATCTGTCTCAGTTCGTCGTGAGTACCATGCTGGGTGATGCGTCCGTGTTCTACCACGTAAATCTGGTCGCAACCGGCAATGGTCTCCAACCGGTGGGCAATCATGACCATGGTCATACCCATGTCGTAGAGATGCTTCATCAACTTAGCCTCTGTCTGGGGATCCAAGGCAGAGGTGGCCTCATCCATCAGCAGGATGGTGGGCTCCTTAGCCAGTGCTGTGGCTATCTCGATGCGCTGCCGCTGTCCGCCGCTGAAGTTCTTGCCGCGCTCCATGACGGCTCCCTGATAGGCACCCGGACGTTCCAGAATCTCGTGGTGTATCTGCGCATCATTGCATGCCAGCACCATGGCAAAGTTCTCTATCGACTCGTCCCACATCTTCACGTTGTCTGCAATAGTGCCCTCAAAGAGCACCACGTCCTGATTGATGACCGATACCGAGTTGACAAACGTCATACGTTCGATGTCCTTGCGCGGCTTGCCGTCAAATAGCACCTCACCCTCCCAGGGTTCATACAGCCCTGACACGAGGCTCAGTACCGTGCTCTTACCACAGCCCGAGGGGCCTACCAGGGCTATGCGCTCACCAGCCTTGATCTTCAACGAGAAATGGTTGAGGATGGGTGGCAGGCTGCGGTCGTAGCCGAAGGTGACATCGCGCAACTCTATCTCTCCCGTCAGTTTCGCTATATCAGGCAGATCGTCGCCTTCAGGCAGGCTCAACTCTGCGCTTTCCTGACCAAAGTCAGTCACGTCCTTGATACGCTGGATGCTCGAGTGGGCTCTTAGTATGCCCATGATGCTTTCAATGGTTTTATTGATGGGAAAGACAGCCTCGTTAATCATTCCCTGCGAGGCCAGAATCATACCAGGTGTCAGTTCACCATCCATGACATACCAGGCACCCATACATAGTATAGAAGCATTGGTGAGTTGTAGCATCAGCTGCGGTACAACACTCAGGAAGATGGTATTCGTCGAGGATTTGACGCGGGCATTGATTGATTGCGTATAGATTTCTTCCCAGCGTTCAAAGAAATACTGCTCGCTTCCTAACGACTTGATCGTTTCCAGATTGCTCATGCCCGTCATCGTGACATTCTGAAGTCGTGCCTCCGTCACCTCCAGATCCATAGCATACTGCTTCTGCAGCTTGGAAGTGGTACGCATCACATAAAGCAGCATGAGAACAGCGAAAATCTCTAATATAGCCAGTTTCCAACTATAAGATATAAGGATATAACAGCATAGAATAGGTACAAGCATTAAGACCAGAGCAGGCGATGCAGTGTCCAGCGACTTAACTGTTTTTGATATGCTTGTATAGCGTGCCACCAGTTCGCCTGCTGTGAATTGGGTCAGAAGTGACAACGGCAGCCGAAACACAGTCCATATATATTTCGTAGATAAAGTAATGATGATTCTTGCATAACTCTTTCTGCGTATGACGGAGAACGATGTCCAGATGGCAAGCTCTATCACAAACAACGAGATATAGAACACCATCAGCGGGGCAAACCACTCAGGATTCTTGTGCGTGATGATATTGTCGGTATAGACCTGCTGAAACAACGATGGGAAGATGCGAGTCGGAATATCAAAAAAATAGATAGTGGCACTGGAGAAGATGAACAATATATTGCCCTTAAGGAAAAACTTAAGGGCAGAAACTACCGATAACTTCGACTGGCGACTATACTTTTCCTGCATCATCATTCAAACTTTTGCTTCTGGCTACGGATTTGAGGGCGGGAGGCTTTGTACAGTCACAAATGCTGTCATGCCTAGCGCCAGATGCGGGTGCGGCTGCAGCGTGGCTTCCACGTGTACCATACCATTGTCATCAACCGCACCGACGGCTGAAATCGTAGCAGGATGCTGCTCTGAGGGGAATGCAACGGTAGAGACGGTGAGAATGGCTCCATCCCAATATCTCGGCACTTCATTTTCGAGTACGTCAAAACCCACCTTCGGATGTTCTGCATCCACTATATAGAAAAGGGCTTCGCCCGGCTGGGCCATACCATAGAGCGTGTTCTGGATTTTTACGACATATCCAGAAATGGGGGCGGTAATGGTACAATAGGACAGTTCATGCTCCAGTTCGTGCAACTCGGCCCTCGCTTCGTTGTATCCACTGCTGATACGGGCCATTTTCTTGATGTTTTCCGGAGCTGCATCCAGGTTGTCGTGCTTATAGCCCTGCCCCATCAGAATGGCCTGATATTGGAAATCGGCTCTCTCGAGTTTAGCACGGCTGTGGGCAATCTTCTCACGCAAGGCAGCGTCGCTAAGTCGTGCAACAACCTGGCCTTTCTTGACTTCCTGTCCAACATTCTCTATGGCGAACATGACGATCTGTTCTGAGATACGGCTATAGACAGGCACCTCACGCATCGACTCTATCTTACCCTTGATAGCTGT
>JAEEGG010022207.1_pt1 | contig 12516 bp, 8 predicted proteins | sample 9134161 | NCBI WGS metagenome assembly JAEEGG01 (sample SAMN16246543, study PRJNA631951) | gut metagenome | biome: gut microbiome; feature: rumen; material: CR-attached | host: Bos | place: Iran: Karaj | collected 2018-10
GATCCCTTCTTCTTTTAATTTCGCTATGATCCTGACTTCCGTTGCGATGGATGCATGATCGGTGCCCGGCTGCCAAAGTGCATTATATCCCTGCATTCTCTTAAAACGGATCAGGATATCCTGCATGGTATTATCCAGCGCATGTCCCATATGCAGCTGGCCCGTGATGTTGGGCGGCGGCATCATGACGGTAAACGGCTTCTTATTCGGGTTTACCTCTGCGTGAAAATACTTGTTTTTCATCCATTTGTCATACAACCGCTCCTCGATGTCTTGCGGGTCATATGTCTTTTCCAGTTCTTTCATAATCTGCTCCTCGTTCATGGCATATCTGCCTTTTATGCTAATAGTATGTCCGGCTTCAAAGCCTTGGGTCTCGAAGCCGGAACCTTAGTACGCCAAACTACAGAATAGCTTTGCGGTATTCTTTTTTCTTTCGGCCAATGTACTCATCCAGCAGGTCTTTCCTGCGGACCGCATCTTTCGTGAAGATCGCCGCTGTCGAGCCGGTCGACGCGAACAGATAAGCCTGCGTCTTCGCCTCTTCAAACTCCGCGCGCCACTGCTGCTCTTTCACCGCATCCAGCGACTGCAGGATCTCCTGCGGCATCGGCACGCCGGAAAACAGGGAGAACCGGAAGATCTGTTTCAGGATCTCCTCGTTCTGCTGCTCCTGCCATGCAGACTTAAACGCCTCCATCGCCTCGGTGTTCAGGCCCAGGCGGATGTAAGCCACCGCCATGTGCTGCCGCACCTTGAAGATGAAATCGGGCTGCAACGTCAGATCCTTCTTCGCATAGTCGAAGTAATGATACATATTCAGCGCGCCGAGCACGTAGCCATGCTCCAGCAAAAAGTCAGCCTTTAAAAGCCGCCGCATCGCCGTTCCGTTCCGCTTGAACTCCTCATAGCGGATCTGGAATTCATGTAACTCCGTCTCGTTGTAGAAACGAAACTCTCGCAAGATAAAGAGCAACGTCAATTCCATCGACGGCTTATCCTCGATATACTTGCGGATATGCGCCACATGATCGCCAAGTTTAAGTTCATCCTCCAGGAACTCAAACAGCTCCCTCGAGATGAAGTCATCATCGACGACGACGAAGTTATGATAAATATAATAGCAGAGTTCTTCCGCCGTGTAAATATCTACGCCCAATTCTTTCGTGCGATACGGATGTTTCGCCATCGGGCTCAAACTTAAGATATAGGACCCCATAACCTGTACCTCTCCTTATGTACTGACTACAGCGGTATCTCCCGCTCCACACATGCATCCGATGCCGGGAACATGGTACCGAAGCCCATGTCCTCGATCTTCAGTTTCAGCAGGCTCTCCGACGGGCACGACAGCGACATCTTCACACGCGTCGCGCGCCTCGGCCGCACCGGGAAATTATCGAGGTCCACCTTCACCGTGCGGGACTGCATCTGGTCGATCGCCTGAATGGTCAGGTCGACCGAATCCATGTCGTCAATATAGAACTCCAACTCACTGCCGGCCTGATACCAACGCGTTCCCGCGCTGACCAGCATGACCGGACGCGACAGGCCGTTCACCTGCATGTTGATGCTGACATTCGAAGCGAGTCTGCCATCGCACACGCACATGTACGGGTAAGCCGTCGACTCACGCTGCGTATCCATCGACAGATAGACGGCGCCTTTTGCAAACAGCGGTCCCTCGTAGAATGCCTTTCTGCGGTTGCAGATCACGGGCAATGCTTTCACGCCCCACTGATCCACATGCTCGAAGCCCTTACCCGCCAGGCAGACGGACGAGATGATCTTCTTCGCCAGGAGCCGTTCTGCGCACGAACAGATGATATTGTCCGCCAGGCGTTTGCCCTGCGCGTTCTCCAGGATGCCCAGGTCGAAGCCTTCCTCTAAGCGCTCCGCGCTGATCCGCACGATCTGCGGCTTCATACCGCGCATCACGCGGCACTCCATATATGTAAGTCCCTCTTCGGACAGTTCAAACAAGCTGGCGATGTTCGCATAGACCTCCGGCTTCTGGCTCATCAGGAAATACATGTAAGCCTCGGCGTGGCCGATGATCTGCACCTGATCGTCCGACAGACCGAATTTCTTCGTCGTCGCCAGAATGCACTCGATGATCCGCGCGTCGAGCACGCGCAACGTGAACGTGATGCAGCGGATGGGCGCGTGATCGAACTTCTCGCTCACATAGCCCAGCACCTTCAGGATGAAGATCTCCAGGAGCTCCGACGCCTGATACGTCACATCCTCCAACGTTGCGACACCGCCCTTGCGGGACAGCCGGATGAGTTTATCGACCATGATGCCATCGCTTTCGAGCGCGGTCTTAAAACCGTCCGATCCGATGCGCCATTCGTCCCGGCGGCGGCATTTGCAGACCACCGTGGGGATGTCGCCGAACTGCGCGACCTCGGGATCGGAAAGCGGAATCACGATGGGCTCAGCGGTCTCTTCATCGTATACGCACACCTGTGTATAGGTGTCGCACAGATCAAATCCGATTAATAATCCGTCCATAACCTTCTCCCACTTTACATGACATCAAAATACTTGTTGATCAGTTCGTTTTTCGCCTCACATGCGAGCAATGCTTCTTCGAGGCGTTTATCCTGTCCCTGTGCGTACAGCGTACCGATCTGATTGATCGTATCGAACACGCTCCCCTGGCGCACAAACGACATATCGTTTGACAAAACTTCTTTCTTCACGGTGACGCTCACCGGGCCGGACGCGCTGTCGTGCTCCTCCACGATCGAGTAGTTCATCGTTTCATCCGCGAACAGCACCACCTGTGTCACAAAGATACCATGATACATTTCCTTCATGGCTACCACGTCTTCGTGGTCGCTTCCCACCATGCGGCTGTGGATATATACGCGGCGCGCCCCATTCGCGCGGTGCTCGAGCAGGAACTTTCCGTTCAGTTCCGCCGGACAGGACACCTTCGTCCAGAGTCTTCCGTAGAAGCCGAACATCAGGCCCTTCTTACACAGGCGGTCGAGCAGAAGTTCACAGTAGGAAAGCTGCTCACGTGTCAGGTGTTCGACGCTCGAATAGTAACACAACAGGGCAATATTGCAAAGGTCCAGATCCACGTACGGGCTGTCCTTCAGCATACAATAGTCTTCCAAAACCGCGAAGATACGCTCTTCCATCGGTTTCTCCAGAACGAAGTAACGATACGAGCAAACCACGTAGTACGCGCGCTCCAGGATCTCCGTCACCTTCATCTGGCGGCGGTAAATGTCGTATACATCGTCGAGCTGATCCCAGTCGCCGGAGAACAGTTTCTGTGCGAGGACACGCTCCGCCATCTCGCCGCACGGAATCTTCTGGCGGTTCGCCTCGAACATCACGCGGCACATCATATCACTCGGTCCGTCGTAGTAGGTCAACAGATAAACGAGTGTGGTGGAATTATAAACATTTTTCGTAAACAGGTACAGGCACAGGTAGCCGAGGTGCTCGTCGCCGGCGGCATTTGCCGATTTGATCACGGACGAAAGCACGGTCAGCAGGCTCTCGGGCGCCAGGCCGTTGATGCCGGATACCTTGATATAGTTGTAGACTGCGTCGTAATTCCCCACCTTTACCAGGCACTCGAGCGCCTTGCGGCGATCCTGGTAGGACAGGGTCGACAGGTCGAGCTGCTCCAGCACTTCCTTATCGATGCTTCCGCCGGCGAGCGCGACATCCAGAAGTTTGGATACGATGCGCAGTTTAAACAGTGGATTGAGTTCGGCCACGTGGTACATTTCCCGCAGAAGATCTACGTCCTCCGGTGACAGTTCTTCCTTCACCAGGACTTCCTTCGTACGGCGCAGGCGGAACATAAAGTGGCCGGGATAGACCTGCTCGCAGGTCTCCATCAACTGGCGATCCTCGAAGAGGAGCTCCTTCGTGTACGGTACGTCGAGATAGCGATGGCCGAACGCGTCGATGAAGAAGATCATGCAGTTGTCCATGAACAGGGGCGCGCAGCAAATGCCGTTTTCGAGCGGCAGCGTGTCCTCGTAGTTGAGTTCCGGATAACGAAGCACCATGGACTGCATCTTCGGGTTGCTGCAGGAGAATTCGTACGCCATGAGCAGGTTCGGCAGCACCTTCGCCAGACGCTCGTCGATCATTTCCTGCACGATCAGATGGCGGTACAGCGGAACGAGTTTGCGGCTGATTCGGCCCTCGAGGAGCTTCGTGAGTGCATACTCTTCCATCATCGGGCGGTACTCGCGGTACACCGGGCTGTCCTGCGGATAGAACATGAGGACGTTCTCGTAGAGTTTCTCCTGAAGGTCATCCTTCATGTTGTTGCTATAGGTAAAGAACAACAACACTTCCTTCGGGATGGGCTTTTTATAATCTGCCGGGAGGCAGTACATATAGACTTCATTGAGCGACGTGATAGCCAGATGGCGCTCCACGCCCATCTCGTACCACTGGAAATCTCTCTCATCGCGGTAGCCGCTGCGGATCAGGTAACCCAGCAGCATCTCGAGCATCGCGTCGGTCGGGTATTTTTTGCACAAGTAGGTGAGCAAGCGGCGTGTGAACGGCTTATACTGCTGCTCATGCGAAGCGGCACGCGCCACTTCCACACTCATCTCCTCGGACAGGAGGCCCTTACGCGCTCCGAAGTATACGACCTGTAGTTCGAAGGAGTTCAGAACGCGGAGCAGATCCGGCTGGCTGCGGTAATGTTCGATCGCGAGCAGATACAACAGCGGGCTTCTGCAGCCATTCTTATACAGTTCCTTCAGACGCAACAGCGCCAGGCTGGAATTCTCCTTCAGGGAGGAATCCACCTCCATCAGAAGCATCATCAGAACGGGATCCTGACCATTTTCCGCATAGTACTTATTGATCAATGCGGACGCGGTCTCCATGTGCTCCTTTTCCTGCGTGAACAGTGCGCGCAGATAGAGGTAGAAGCAGTAATGGCGGTTATTGACCAGACGGTTCTGCATGATGGGTTCGCGCACTTCATCCAGCAAAAGATCTGCCTCCTCCGGATGTTTGCGCAGCATATCCACGTAAATGAGCATGAGGCCGTAACCGCAACGATCTGACAGATCTTCGGTCTCCTCACGCAGTTTTTTCAAAGAAGTATACAGGGACTTCAGGCGGCGCTTCTGCTCTGCGAGCGCTTTCAGGCTGACCGCGATGCGATAAGCCACGAAGTCCTGCATCAGGTTGAAGCTGGAACGCTTACGCAGGAAGTCCGAACGGGACGCGAAGCGTGTCAGCTCCTGCTGGGTAATGCTGACACGGAAGGTCTTATCGCCTTTCGCCGTCGTGAACAGGATGTCCGCAACGTTCAGACCCTGGGCAAGCAGATCCGCCTTTATCGTATAACGAAATACATACGTATCATCAACGAAATCATGGGATGTGATATGGTCGGTGGACAGTTCGATATAATCGGCACTACAGGAAACATACAGGTCGCCGTAGCCCCAGGTATTCTTCTGGAGCACGATCTCACCGCCGACGTCTTCCGTCAGCTCAGAGTAGTTTTTGATCGGGTCGCCTTCCATCGTGAACACGAGTGAAGGCTTCGCACCGATACCGGACAGAAACTCCTCGACGCCACGCTCGACATTGCGGTCGGACACGAGGGTCTGGTACAGGGCGATCTGGTCCGGGTTCTTCAGGATGTTCGAATCCATGAAGGCCTTCGAGCGGAAGAAACGATACGCGGCCTCGGGCTCTTTCGCCGTAAAATCGGCAAAATCATAGACAGAACGAATCACGCGGCCCTCGCTGCCGTACACCGGCTCCTCCATAGAGAACGCGAACGGAATCTTAATCACGCCGGCATTCGTCACCAACGTAAAGCCGCCCTCGATCACAGCCTGCGCGGACAATGTATTGGTATTCACCTCATAAAAGATGTCGCAGCTCCGTCCGTAAAAGGTCGGGTGTGCGACGATCACACGGCTGTGCGACGAATACACCACGCCTTTTAAAGCGATTCCATTCGTCGAATCTACGTGAATGGATGCCTTATACGTGATGTCCAACGGCAGTCGTTCTTCGATCTGTACGGGATTTATGGCCAGCGCGGGCGTCGTGATCTCAACCTGTCCGTTAGCCAATTCGCGAATGCGCTCTTTCATGTCCTGTCCTCCGATGCGTATCTTATGACATTCCTCCCTATATTGTATCAAAATTCGTGAGATAGTACAACCGCAAAAAGGAGAAAAAAACGCAAAAAGGCAAAGAAAAGGAGACGGGGAACAATCCCCTGTCTCCTTTTTATTTTATCTTCCGTAGATCACGGCATTGAGATAGTTTCGGGTCGCCACCAGGTCGACCGCGATCACGCTCTTTCCGTCGATGCGGACGCCGGTTCCCATGCCGTCGGCCGGGACGCGCGCCTCATTGATCGTATACTTCAAAAGCGACGGCGCACTCGTGATCAGTGAATTTACATAGCCTCTGTCCAGGTTTGTGGATATCAGGGGCAATGTATTATTCAAAAACGAGTCTATCTCGAAGATGCCCATGCCGCGGAGTTTCGTAGCTACAGCGTTCAGAACCTCTCTCTGGCGCCCCGTGCGCGCATAGTCCGATCCGACGTAGCGGATACGTGAGTAAGCGAGTGCCTGGCGGCCGTTGAGCAGGTTCGCACCGGTCTGACCATCCGGATATTTACTGTCCTCGGGCGCAACGCCGAAGATCCGGTTGATCTCCTTCAGGTAACGGTTTATGTACTGGATCTCATTTTCCTCGATGCCGACGGTAACACCGCCGATGTTATCGATGATCTGAGGGAAACTTACAAAATTCACGCGGGCAAACCCGTCAATGTGGATACCGAAGTTCAGTTCGATGGTCTGCATCAGAAGGTTCGCGCCACCGTACGCATGCGCAGCGTTCAGGCGGTTGTTGCCGCGTCCCGGGATGGCCACGTAACAGTCACGCAACAGTGAAGTCATCGTGATGGTCTTCGCCTTATCATTGATCGAAAGAATGATCATGGTATCGGAGCGTCCCGCGTTGGAATCGCCGCGGGCGTCAATGCCGATCAGCAGGATGTTCTTCACGTCGTCAGAAGTCTGCACAGACGGCAGCTTGATCGGCTTCGAAGGTGCCTTCGTCGGTTTTGTACCGGGATCGCCGGAGCCCCCGGGGTTCGTCGGATCGCCTTCGCTTCCCGCCGGATCTCCGCTCGTTTCGGGATCGCCATTCGTGCCCGGGATCACCAGATTTCCGCTGTCATCTGTAGTTGCATTCTGCAGCTGGTTGAGCAAGTCGTCGATATCCCTCACAACGTCCTGCGGCGAGTCGCTTCCGCTCTCCGTTTCGTCTTCTTCCGGCGGCAGCGTCTCGTCAGGTGCCAATGTCACGTCATCATAAACATAATTTAACAAACCCGAATAACGGTTCGGCAGGATGATAAAATAAAAGATCACACCAACCATCGCCAGGATCGCCAGAAGAAGAAAAACCGTGATGAAGATGCTCATCGCTTTACGGCGTCTCTTCCGCTTCTTCTTCGGCTTTTTCTGCTGAGGGTCTTTCAATCCTTCACTCATATAAATTCTCCTATTCGCTCACAGGTGTTTCCGCGTCGCTTTTGCAGGCTGCTTCGATCCGCGCCCACAGCTCCTCACGCCCCTGCTTAGTTTCGGACGAAAACGCGATCAACACGTCGTCCGGTCGCATGCCCAGCTTCTTGCGGATCAGGTTTACCTGCTTCTGCAACTGGCTGCGGCCTATCTTATCCAGTTTGGTTGCGATCACGACGGGACGGTAGCCTGTCTGTGTGACCCAATCAAACATCTGACAATCTAGTAACGTAGGTTCATGCCGAATATCTACAAGCAAAAAGACTTGTTTCAGGTTTTTCGACATACGAAGATAGCGCTCGATCATACGGCCCCAGCGCTCCTTCTCATCCTTTGATACCTTCGCATACCCGTATCCGGGCAGGTCGACCAGGTATATTTCCTTGCTTATATTATAAAAATTTATCGTTTGGGTCTTTCCGGGCTGGGCAGATGTACGTGCAAACGACTTGCGGTTCATCAGCGCATTGATCAGCGAAGATTTGCCGACGTTTGACCGTCCGGCAAATGCGACCTCCGGCAGGGCTGTCACGGGCAATTTACTCGTAACGCCGCACACAAACTCCAGATCCACACTACGTATGATCATAATTCACCTCACTGCATGAAGGCCGATGCAAGCACATCGTTCATGGCATTCACATAGCAGATGTCCAGACCATCCACGATCTCGCCGGAAAGTTCCGCCACATCGGGGCGGTTCCGGTCCGGTACCAGAACGGTGGTCATGCCGGCCATCTTCGCCGCCAGAAGTTTCTCCTTCAGGCCGCCGATGGGCAGCACGCGTCCGCGCAATGTGACCTCGCCGGTCATGGCTACGTCGCCGCGCACCTCACGCAGGATCACGGCCGACAGAATCGCCGTCGCCAGCGTGATGCCTGCGGACGGACCGTCCTTCGGAACGGCTCCCTCCGGTACATGTACGTGGATGTCGTGCGTCTCAAAGAAATCCGGCGCCACATCGTAGTCCGGCGCCACAAAACGCACGTAACTCAGTGCCGTCATAGCGGATTCCTTCATGACATCGCCCAGTTTACCGGTCAGTTTCAGTTCCCCCTTACCGGGCATGACATTGACCTCGATGTCCAGCGTGTCGCCGCCCGCGCCTGTCCAGGCCAGGCCGTGAACCACGCCGATCTGCGGCACCAGTTCGCCTTTATCATCCGTCCGGCCGCGGCCCAGCAGAGCGCGCGCCTCATCGGGCGTCACGGCAAATACGGTGTCGCGATCTTCCGTCTCCAGAAGTTTTCGCGCGTATTTTCGGCAGATCTCGCTGATGCGGCGCTCCAGCGCACGCACGCCTGCCTCCCGTGTATACTCGCGGATCATTACGAGCAGCGTCTCATCGGAAAATGTCACCTGTCCCGGCTTCAGGCCGTTCTTTTCGACCTGCTTCTTCACCAGGTAATCCTTCGCGATATGCAGTTTCTCATTTTCCGTATAACCCGAAAGTTCGATGATCTCCATGCGGTCGTACAACGGCGCCGGGATGTTCGAAGCATCGTTTGCCGTCGCGATGAACATGACCTTCGACAGGTCCATCGGGACCTCCAGGTAGTGGTCGCGGAACGCATGGTTCTGCTCGTAGTCCAGCACCTCCAGCATCGCGGACGCAGGGTCCCCGTGCAGGTCTTTACTCATTTTGTCGATCTCATCCAGCAGGATCAGCGGATTATTCACACCCGCCTGCTTCATCGCGTTCGCGATGCGTCCGGGCATGGCGCCAACATAGGTCTTGCGGTGTCCGCGGATCTCCGCTTCGTCACGCACGCCGCCCAGACTGATGCGCACGAAGGCGCGCCGCAGGGCACGGGCAATGGATGTCGCCACAGAGGTCTTACCGCATCCGGGCGGGCCGACCAGGCAGATCAGCGTACCCTGCACCTTTTCCGAAAGCAGGTAGACCGCGAGGTAGTCGAGGATGCGTTCCTTCACCTTCTCGAGACCGTAGTGGTCAGCCTCCAGCACCTCTTCCACGCGTTTGATATCGGAAAAGACCTCCCCGCTCTTATTCCAGGGGAGCTCCAACATGGTCTCCAAATACGTCTGAATCACAGCCTTCTCCTGGCTGCCCGGCGGCATGGAACTCATGCGGTTCATCTCTTTCTTCAGTTTCTCCAGAACTTCCTCCGGCGCGTCGAGCTTAGCGATCTTCTGCTCGAGCTCGCTCATCTGCGCCTCTTCGTCGTCGCCGACTTCCTTCTTCAGGGCGCGGATCTGCTCACGGATGAAGAATTCCTTTTGGTTTTTGTCAATGCTCGCCTTCACCTTCTGGTTCAGTTCCTGGCGCAGTGTCTCCACCTGCGTGCGGTCCTTCAAAAACTGCAGAACGATCAACGCACGCTTGGTTTCGTTATTCTCCTCCAGGTAGATCTGCTGCATAGGCGGGCGGCAGAACGGCATGCGGATGACCTGGTTCATCAGCGAAGCCAGATCCGTCGCCGGCGCGTTCATCGCCGTACGATCCGAAATGCCGGCCAGGCGCAACATGTGCGCCCTCTCATCGCGAATGCTTTCGTAGAGCGCCTCACGCTCCTGCTCGGAGATATCCTCCAGGCGCATGATGAGCGGCTGCGATGCCACCAGACCGCTCCAGTATTCATCGCCCTCCATGGAGAGGCGCTTACCGCGGTCCACTACACGCACACGCATGACCAGGTTATCATTGTCATTTTTATACACACGAAGAACGCGCCCGATACCGCCGATATCGTAGACCTCACTCGGCGCCGGATCCGCAGAGGAAACATCCTTCTGCATGAATAATCCGACATAGAGGTCATCGCTCGAAACAGTATCCAGCCCCTCCTCGATACACGTCAGCTTTACGCGCATCCTCTGCGCGACCGCCTTCGATCTGTCCCTTTTTACTTCAATGGTCAGGTCCTGGTCCGGCAGCGGAACGATATCCCGCAGGACCAGAATCGGAACCTCTTTGTAAAACTCTTTCATATAAACTCCCTACAGCAGGCTCATGCGAAAACCTGCCCTATAAACGAACGGCGAGTAGGAGGGGCGCTCCTACTCGGTTCTATTCTCAGAAAAATCTTTGATTTACATGCTCGTGTGCCTTATGCCGGTTCGGGCGCTCCCGCCTGGCTTTCGGCAAATGATTGCGCTCTTCTGCGCTGTGCGATCACTTCGGGATCGCGGTAGGTGTACTCCGGATCGGAGTGCTTCTCCACCGTCTCCTTCGTGATGCGACAGGTCGCGATCGAGTCATCCGACGGAACCTCGTACATGGTGTCCATCATGATGTCTTCCAGGATGGCACGCAGGCCTCTGGCTCCGGTCTTCCGCGCGAGCGAAAGATCCGCGATGGCCAGCAGCGCGTCATCGTCGAACTCAAGTTTAACCTCATCCAGCGACAACATGTACTGGTACTGGCGAACGATCGCGTTCTTCGGCTCGGTCAGAATGCGGACCAAAGCATCGCGATCCAAAAGATCCAGGGATACATTGATCGGAACACGGCCGACGAACTCCGGAATGATACCGAACTTCACGAGATCCTGAGGCAGTACCTCGCGGAACAGTTCGCCTGTATTCTTCTCGACCTTACTCTCCACGTTCGAGTTGAAGCCCATGGACTTCTTACCGATGCGGGCCTCGATGATGCTGTCCAGACCATCGAATGCACCGCCGCAGATAAACAGGATATTCGTAGTGTCAATGTGCAAAAGCTCCTGCTGGGGATGCTTACGTCCGCCCTGCGGGGGAACGCTGGCAACCGTACCTTCCAGGATCTTCAAAAGCGCCTGCTGTACGCCCTCACCGGATACATCACGGGTCACGGAAACATTTTCCGATTTCTTTGCGATTTTATCGATCTCGTCGATGTATACGATACCGTACTGCGCACGCTCGATATCGTAGTCCGCTGCCTGGATCAGTTTCAGCAGGATGTTCTCAACATCCTCGCCGACATAGCCGGCCTCAGTGAGCGTCGTTGCGTCCGCGATGGCAAAAGGAACGTTTAAGATTTTCGCCAAAGACTGTGCCAGGAAGGTCTTACCGCAACCGGTCGGACCGAGCAGCAGGATGTTGGACTTCTGCAGGTCGACTTCGGAATTATCCGCGTGGTTGACGCGCTTATAGTGGTTGTAGACCGCTACGGAGAGCGCCTTCTTCGCCTGCTCCTGTCCTACGACATATTCATCCAGATGACGCTTGATCTCCTTCGGATACATGAGACGCACCAGATCGTAGTCTCCACGGTCCGGCTTCTCGATCATCTCCATACAGAGATTTACGCAGTCTTCACAGATGTAGGTTCCGGCATAGCTTCCGCCGAACAGCCGTCCGCGGACTTCCTTCTCGGTTCTTCCGCAGAAGCCGCAGCGAATGACGTCTTTTGCCTCTTTGTCTTTGTTATCCATGTTTTTCACCTTTCACATGCTTCAATGCCGCCATTTGAGTAATATATCTCACCGGCAACTTTCCTCCCCATGTCCGCATCGGATAGGGGCGAACCATCGGTTCGTATTTGAGATCTTGATTATCTTTTACCGTATGTGTCAGTAGTTCGCGATCACGATCTTCCATCACCATTCTTATCAGTGACTCGTAATAACGGCATCGATCAGGCCGTATTCCTTCGCCTGCTCAGCCGACATATAGTTATCACGCTCGGTATCTCTGGCGATCTCCTCGAGCGGACGGCCGCAGTTTGCAGCCAGGATCGTGTTTAACTTCTCACGGGTCTTCAGGATGTGCTCAGCCGCGATCTGGATCTCGGTCGCCTGACCCTGGGCGCCGCCCAGAGGCTGGTGGATCATGATTTCCGCGTTCGGAAGCGCGTAACGCTTACCCTTTGCACCGCCGGACAGGAGGAAAGCTCCCATGCTGGCTGCCATGCCGATACATACCGTCCGTACCTGCGGCCGGATGTAGCGCATCGTATCATAAATTGCCATGCCCGCGGTCACCGATCCGCCCGGGCTGT
>JAEEGG010022210.1_pt1 | contig 12515 bp, 8 predicted proteins | sample 9134161 | NCBI WGS metagenome assembly JAEEGG01 (sample SAMN16246543, study PRJNA631951) | gut metagenome | biome: gut microbiome; feature: rumen; material: CR-attached | host: Bos | place: Iran: Karaj | collected 2018-10
TCGCCGGACTGGAAGAGGACTTTCGCGCTTGGAAGACCGGAAGCCATCGGACTTTCCTACTGGGACAAGGAAGAGTTGGAACTGGGCATCCCTGAAATAGAGAATGTTACCCACGCCTATTTGATGTGGCAGCCAGCTATCCAGATAACTGATGAGGAGGAATATAAGGGATCCGGTATGCAGACCGATGCTGAATTCTTCGATGTTTTCCCCCAGTACCGGATTATTGAAGGAAGCGCGAAGGATTTCGTGTCAAAGACCGATGTCCTTATCAGTCAGTCTCTTGCCAGGAGGATTGCCAATCAGGGTCTGGTCGGCGGAAAAATCCTGATAAACAAGAAAGAACTGACCATCAAAGGCATATTCAAAGACTTCGACCAAACCTTTTTTATGCCCGTCGATGTGATCACTCACATATCAGACAACTATGCCGCCCAACAGGGAAAGAATTTCGGCGGCATTGGAGCCGTAGCGACTTGGTACATAGTTCGCCCGGACGCTGATTTAGGACAGGTGGAGGCAAAGGTGAAAGCGTTGCTTCACAGAAACTACGACAATAACTGGAGTGCGGAGAGAGTGGAGCAATGGGGATCATACCGAATGGACAAGGCCTTCTTCCACAAGTCTAACGGCCTCACCCGCATGGGAAGTCTTCAGATGCTGAGACTGCTCACTATCGTGGTTTTGTTGCTGCTGTTGTCCGCCATATTCAATTATGTGAATCTCAATCTCGCCCTCACAGGAAAACGCTCAAAAGAAATGGCGACCCGCAGGCTCCTCGGCGCGGACAAAAAAGACATACTCAGGAATAGTATTCTTGAATCCATCTCCTTTACCGCCATCTGCTTCGCCGCCGCCCTTTTGCTGGCCTACTTGCTGACGCCGATGATGAATGGTCTTGTGTCTTCAAGAGATGCCAGGATGGCGGCAACCGGAATGGGTGAAATGACCGTCAGAATATCCTTCATGCTGACTCCAGGATACATAGCAGCCTACATTGCCGGCATTCTTCTGCTTGGAACCATCGCTGGCCTTTTACCAGCCTTCGCCGCATCCCGTTACGAGCCAATAGATGTCATAAAGGGAACCTTCAGACGCCGGACCAAGATGGTTTTGAGCAAAATATTCATTATCATCCAGAATGTGATAACCGTGTTTTTGATATCCATGGCCCTTATCTTGGGAGTCCAGATGCGGCACATGCTTTCCCGACCGACACATTCTGCCGTCGATAATAGGTTCTATCTCGAATTCAACGCGAGGGACGATAACATGGCTAAACTGTTGAAGGATAAAATTGAAGCTTTATCATGCGTCTCCAAGGTCGGAGTGGGTGTGGGATTGCCTGGTACCATGTTCGCCACCCTGGGGATCAACTCTGATGAAGAGCATCATGTGGATATGCCTGTGATCCTCTGTGACACAACTTACTTCAGATTACTGGGAATGGAGATACTGGAAGACTTCGGACATCCGCTTGGAAATTCCGTTTGGATGAGTGAATCGGCGTTCAATGCGGCTAATGTTTCGGACACATCGACCGTTTTCGCTCGGAGAATCAATTTCAACAATGTTACACCTGATTACATCGGAGGAATAGTCCACGACTTTCCGACAGACAAGGCATCCCAGTCGGAAATAAACCCTAATGGAGCCATCATCGTGGGAAAGGATAACTTGATGTATGCCAGCTGTATGTTAATAGGAACGATTGGGGAGGACAAGTCGTATGAAGACCAGATCATGAAGGCGTATGGGGAATATACCCGCGAGCAGTTTGGAGTGGAACAGACCTCCTGGATCTACGGATTCATAAGGGACTTAAACAGAAGACAGCTGGAGCCAGAGCGGAGGACCTTGCGCCTGGTGGAACTCTTTGCCGTGCTGGCGGTATTGATCTCCCTGCTGGGCCTGCTGGCCATGAGCACCTACTTCGCGGATGAGAACACAAAGCAGATCGCGGTGCGGAAGGTATTCGGCTCAGATGTCACTCGTGAGACCTGGCGGACGGTCCGAAGTTACATAGTGCTGGTGGGAGTGGCTTGCATCATCGGCATTCCACTGGCCATCTGGGCTGCACGTATTTACCTGCAACGATTTGCCTACCGGATTGAGGGTTACGGTTGGGTGTTCATAGTGGCCGTTATCATCTCGCTGGCAATCGCGTTCGGCTCCGTCCTTTGGCAGACCCTCCGCGCCGCCCGTACCAACCCCGCCACGGAACTGAAGAAGGAATAATTTTAAACTAACGAATTATGAAATTATTATCACGGAACAAACTGAACACATTGGTCGAGGCGGTTGGTCTGGTCATTTCTTTCACTGTGTTCATCGTGCTGATGAGCCAGGTGTGGTTCGACGTGACGTTCGACAGATCATACCAGGGAAGCGGGCGGATTTATTTGTTCGAAAGGCCTCAGAGCCGTACAAGGGATCAGGCGCCTTACCAGATTCTCATGAACAGGCCCCAGATCCAGGCGATCAGGGATGCTTCTCCGGAAGTGGAGGCAGTAGGGACTATGAGCGTATCTATGCTGGTCGATCCCAACAATGGCACCCCGATGGAGTTCCCTGTGGCGGCATTGGTTGATAATGATTTCGTGAATGTTTTCCCTTTCCGCATGGTGGCGGGAACGGTAAACGGCTTTGACAACCCTGAATCCCTTTTGCTGTCAGAAACCTCGGCCAAGACCTTATTCGGAGGAAGTGGCCAGGCTGTAGGAAAGCATCTGAAATTGGAAAGGGACGGGATCCAGGAAGTTACCGTCATAGGTGTTTTCAAGGATTTCCCGGTCAACTCGCTCATTGCGGGAATCGGAGCATTCGGGCAGCTTGACGACTTGTACGCCGGGAACAATGACCCGAACTATGAGTCCTTCGAGGCTTTTGTCAAGCTCCGCAAAGGAGCGGATCCTAAGACGGTCGCACCCGTCCTTGCCAAGGCCTTCGAGAGAAACTGGGTCCTGTGGGAGGACCAGGACACTCCTTCGGACATAAGGGAACGAGTCCTGAATGATTCAAGGCTTGTCACCTTGCATTCAGCGCATTACGATCCATTCTTAAACAGTGCTGGAAGCCGTAGCCGGGACTTCATACTGACAGCTATCGCGCTTATATTCCTAATCGTCGGTCTTCTTAACGTCTTCAATCTTACTAATGCCGAGCTCCCGTTCCGCATACAGGGCAACAGCGTCCGGAAGATCTTCGGGGCTGACAACTCCCAGATTCTGGGAAAAGACCTGATGAAAGCCGCCATCCTCTGCCTGCTGTCTTTTGGAGTAGCGCTGATCATCACCATATTCGTGTCCAACTCACCTCTGGCATCATTCCTCACTGTTCCCCTTAGGATCGGAACGCTTCGTCCGGTACTCATTTGTTGCCTCCTGGTGGCATTGGCCGGATCGCTTCTTGTCACGTACCTGCCATCCCGCTATGGCAACTCCTTCTCCCCTTCCTCTGTACTGAAAGGAAGGATCAGCCTGTCAGGGAAGGGCAAGGAGTTCAGGACAGGAACCTTGGCCCTTCAATTCCTGCTCTCATTCCTGTTCATCGAAGTCGGCCTGATGATAGGAATACAGAACAATTATGTCTCGAATTTCGATCTTGGATTCCAGATAAAGGACATAGCACACTGCTGGCTTGGTTTTGAAACCGCGGCCAAAAAAGAGACGGTCAGGGAAGAATTGCTGAAAGACAAGGATATTGTGGACATCGCTTTTGCCAACCAGTCTATTCTGATGGAATCCCCTATATTGAACACCAGGGAATCCAATGGGGTCACCGCCCGTTTCGCAGGGATTGATGTCAGTCCTAACTATCTGGATTTCTTTAGTTTCGATATTGTGGAAGGGAGAGGCTTCACTGAAGAAGATGGAGAGGCCTCAACAGGGGTGTATGTGGTGAATGAGGCTTTCATGAGAGCTTATCCGGAGATCAAGGTAGGATCTCACATGAAAGGAATCAGGGTCGCTTGTCCTGATACGGATGCGGAGATTGTCGGAGTCGTTAAAGACTTCAATTATCAAGACCTGACATACCCGATAGAACCTTTCGCATTCTATTGTTCCGGCGAACCGAGTCAAGAAGGAGACCTGACACCAAGATATTTCCGGGCTGAAGTGAAAACCGTTGAAGGGAAATCAGGAGAAGTGGCCGGAAGGTTGGCTGGAATCCTGCACAAAATAGGAGGGACAAAGGATGCCAGGGTGTCCCTTCTCATTTCGTCCGCGAAGAAACTCTATAGCGGGAATGCAGCGGAGAGTGCCTTGGTAAAGACATCCTCCATCTTCTCGCTGCTGCTCGCACTTCTGGGAATATTCGGACTCGTCTATCTTGAGGCTCAGACCATCCGCAAAGAAGTAGCGATCCGGAAAGTCATGGGAGCATCCACCAAAGACCTGATTTGGATGATGGCTCGGAAGTATATTGTTTTCGGGACTGCTGTGTTCGCTGTCTCCGTTCCTCTGGGAATATGGATAATCAGCCTCTGGATGGAGCAGTTCTCCGAGAAGGCGCCCGTCCCGGTCTGGATATTCATTCTCGCCTGGCTTATCGTCATCGGGACCACCGTTGCCGTCATCTCATCCATGGCCCTGGTAGTCTCCCGCACCAACCCCGCCACGGAACTGAAGAAGGAATAATATGTTTTATTTGAAACCAATACGTGGCCTAGGCTCGTTCTTCTTCTCCTCAATCCTTGCGGAGAGCTCGCCTATTGCCATGTATAGGTTGTCAATGTCGTGTCTCACATCTTCTGAAAGATCATTCATGGCCTCCAAGTTATCCTCCTGCTCTTGTTTTAGCAGATCGACCTTTGCCTTGAGTTCTTCAAGTTTCAAAGAGACAGAAGAAGCCGCAAGCAAGTACTCTCGGACCCGGACAAAAGCCCGCATGATGGCGATGTTGGCTTGTATGGCAACATCGCTGTTTAATAAGCCAGATAGCATGGCTACTCCTTGTTCTGTGAAGGCAAAAGGTGGCGCGGAGTCCTTTCTTTTTGATGATATCACAAATTGTGATGACATCTCCCTGACCTCTTCCACCGTTAATTGGAACATAAAATCAGATGGGAATCTTTTCAGGTTTCTCTTGACTGATTGGTTTAGTACCCTGGTCTCCACTTGGTACAACTTTGCCAGATCGAAGTCCAGCATCACCTTCTTTCCACGGATTTCATGGATCAGGTCTTGAATAAGAATCATTTTGTTTGACATAGTTTAAATATTAAGAAACAATACTCCGTAAAGATAACGATTATTCCCGGCAATATGAAAAGCTACCTGAAATTCCTTTCTCGAAACAAGTTGTACACGGCCATTGAGGCGGTGGGGCTTGTGGTTAGCCTGGCGTTTGTGCTGCTGACAGGTCACTTCGTGTGGCAGCAAAGGCAAATGACCAGGAACGTCCCGGACTATAAGGATGTATATACCTTCTACCGGTCGATGCGGGGTAGTTCCGGCGTCGGATTCTCATGGGGAACCGCCCTACAGGCGAAGGAGGATATTCCTGAAGTGGAGAAGGCGGCCATGTTCTGGAAAGCAATGTCAGAAGAAGAGAGCACCATCGACATTGACGGAACTAAATACCATGTAGAGGAGTGCATGGTCGGTGGAGACTTTTTCGACATATTCCCGGCCGAGTTCGAGGCGGGGAATGCGGCAACCCTGAACGATGCCTCTAACGCCATCATTTCCAGGTCTTTCGCCAACCTGCTCGGGGGCGAGTCGGTCGCCATCGGCAAGGTTATCGACGGGAAATACACCATTGGCGCTATCATCAAAGACACCCCTAATCCGATATTCGGGGAACCGGATGTGATTATCAGCATCGAGAACCTCACCAACAGGAAAAACAGGCCGCACATGCTGGATGTGATTCCGTTTGTGAAAGTCAGGAAAGGGACCGACAGGGCGGAGCTCGAGGTTAAGGCGGATTCCCTGGCAGCAAAGGCCTTCGACGCTTTTGGAGCTAGGATCTTCTTGGAAGACAGCGGATTAGTCAGGTACGATGAGGTCTGGTACTCATCAGCCAACAACCAGAGCCTTAAAAGCGGAAGCCGTTTCTACACGAGGATTATCCTGCTGATTACAATCATCCTGCTTGTCTCCGCGATATTCAATTACATCAACCTTTGCGTGTCCATGACCGGCAAACGGGCTAAGGAGATGGCTACCAGAAGGGTGCTGGGAGCCTCGAAAGAGAGCCTGTTCGGGAACCGGATCCTGGAGTCGGTCCTGTTCACGACCGTCTGCTTCCTGCTCGCGATCCTTCTCGCGGAGGCACTGACACCTTGGTTCAACCGGATCATCGGCGGGAGCGTGCAGGTGCGGATCAGGTATTCCCCGGGATGGTTGGCGGTATATGCGATATTCATCCTACTTGTATCATTTATCCAGGGAAGTCTTCCTGCATGGATAAGTACCAGATTCCCAGCGATTTCCGTTGTTAAGGGAGAGTTTCGGGCGAAGAACAAACACGTGTTCAGCAAGGTGTTCATAGTCCTGCAGCACGTGTTCTCCATCATCCTTCTGGCGTTGGCCGTCGTGATGGGGCTGCAAGTGTCACATATGGTTAACCGCCCGTTCGGAGCCAATGTGGACAATGATTTTTATGTCCAACTGGATGATCCGGGACTTGCCAATGCTTTCGAGGAAAAAGCGGCGTCACTGCCCTGCGTCAGCAGGATCGGACACAGCACCTATTTCCCCGGGTTGGTCGAGGAAATGGTCACCGAGGACAGTGAAGGCAAGCTCCTTACCTTGGCGGTTCTCAATTGCGACGCCACGGCATTTGGCATGTTCGGGTTTGACATCAAGGAGAAGTTTGAGGAGCCAGCTGTGGGTACGGTGTGGATCTCGGAGAAGGAGATGACACGCTTCGGTGTGGACAGGAACACGGAGGATCTCGGGCAACATCACATCATGGGCCGCTCTATCGGAGGAATCATCGGGGATTTCGCCCCGAACGATGTGCTGAGGTACGACTCCGGAACCGGTAGTTACGTTATCATAGGACATTCCGAGGAACAGTACGGCTTGTTGATCGAGACTACAGGCGACAAAAAGGAGGCACGGAAGAGCCTTTATGGACTTTACAGGGATCTTTGCGTCGAGCGTATCGGGATTGAGGACAAGCCTTACATGTTCGATTACATTCCTTCAATCATTTCCGAGCAGCTGTCAGAAGTGAGGGACAGGCTGTCGCTGGTACGACTGTTTATGTTGCTGAGCCTGCTTCTTTCGGCTCTCGGCCTGATCGCGATGAGTGGCTATTATGCCGACGAGAATTCCCGTGACATCGCGGTGCGTAAGGTGTTCGGCAGCACCGTTGAAGGAGAGGTCAAGAAGACTGTTTTTGAATATCTCGTATTGATGGCGATTGCTACCGTTATCGCCGTGCCTGTAGCGGTCTGGCTGGCTGGAAAGCTGCTGGAGCAATATTCCTACAGGATTTCGGGCTATAGTTGGGTCTTCATCGTCGCGGTCATCGCCGCCGCCCTCATCGCCCTGCTTTCCGTCCTCTGGCAGACCCTCAAAGCAGCCCGCACCAACCCCGCCACAGAATTGAAAAAGGAATAGATCCTTCGCTAACGCTCAGGATGACAACTACGCTCAGAATGACATATTATTTGAAACCTATACGTGGCCTCGGCTCATTCTTCTTCTCCTCAATCTTTGAAGAGATCTCGCCTATTGCCAAGTATAGGTTGTCAATGTCTTGTCTTAGATCTTCAGACAGATCGTTCATTGCTTCCAAGTTTTCCTCCTGTTCTTGTTTCAGCAGGTCAACTCTGGCCCTAAGCTCTTTCAATTCCAATGTAACCGAAGAAGCTGCCAACAAATATTCCCGGACCCTGACAAAAGCGCGCATAATGGCGATATTGGCTTTTATTGCCACTTCACTTCTTAATACCGATGAAAGCATCGCTACACCTTGTTCAGTGAAAGCGAAAGGTGGATATTTAGGGTACTTGCCTTTCGAAGACTCGTTTAAGGTCACAAATTGTGACCTTAAACTGGTTTTCAATGACTTATACTCTTCCTCAGATAACGTGAACATAAAATCATCTGGAAATCGATCCAGATTCCTACGCACCGCCTGCTTCAAGGCTTTTGTCTCCACTTGGTACAACTTTGCCAGATCGAAGTCCAGCATGATTTTCTTCCCACGGATTTCATGGATAAGGTCTTGAACAAGAATTATTTCGTCTTTCATAATCAAAAAGTTTAGACAATAACAATACAAATATAACATTTTCCCCAACAATGAGAAGCTACCTGAAATTCTTAAGTAGAAACAAACTGTACACGGCTATTGAGGCGGTGGGTCTGGCCGTGAGCCTGGCGTTCGTGATCATAATCGGAAGCTATGTGTGGCAACAGTTCGCTGTGACACGTGAGAATCCGTACAGGGAAAGTATTTATGTTCCCGGGCTACCCAATTATCCCTCGCTAACCTACGCGTTCCCGGATGTCATTACAGAAATACCTGAAATAGAGGTTGTTTCCCGGTATTGCGCCGTCGCTCCAACCTATGGGAAAAATGAAGTGTTATGGGGCGGGGCCGTTGATCGTCAATTCTTCGATTTGTTCCCCAACTATCGATTTGTGGAAGGAAGCCCCGATGTGCTGTCCTCTCCTTCGAATATCATTGTGACGGAATCCTTCGCCAGGAAAAAGGATCTTTCGCTCGGGGACAGGCTGGATCTTAATGGAGAGGAATATACCGTCGCGGCCATTGTCGAGGACTCCCATGGAACGGTCATGAAGGTGGACGAGGCTTTTCTTCCTGTCGAGAATTACAAGGACTATTGGCAACCTTTTGACAACTTCGGCAGTACCATCTGTTTCATCAAGGTTCTTCCCGGCACGGACCGGCAAACGCTGTACGACAAGCTGGAGGCTGTTTGCAAAAAGGTGTATCCGGAGATGTACGGACACGCGTTTTTCGATCATTTGGAACTATCCCGTTATGATGAGCTGTTTTTCAAGGACACGGGAAACCAATTCCTGCATGGGGACCTGAAAACCATTCGGACGCTTCTTCTGGTGGGACTTCTCCTGCTGCTTTCCGCCATATTCAATTATGTCAATCTCTCCGTCGCTCTTACGGGCAAAAGGGCGAAGGAAATGGCTGTAAGACAACTGATTGGGGCCTTGAAAAGACGTGTCGTGGGCAAATATATAGCCGAATCCATATTATTCACGGCAATATGTTTCGCGGCAGGCCTGTTGTTGGCCGAGGCCTTCAGCCCTATGATGAACCGGTTGCTGAGCAATCCGGATATACCTATCAGAGTTGCCTGGTCGCCTGGTTATCTCCTCGCTTATGTGGGAATCGTCCTGGTAGTCGGTGCCATTTGCGGCGTCGTCCCTGCCGTGATGGCCGGAAAATACAATCCGTTGGAGGTGATGAAAGGAGACTATCGGCGCAAGAGCAAGATGGTTTTCAGCAAGGTATTCATTGTCCTGCAGAACGCTCTGGCGGTGATCTTGATCGCTCTTGCCATCACGATGGAGGCGCAGATGCGTAAGACGCAGAGCAGGCCGATGCATATTGACATAAAAGACAAGTTCAGTCTGTCTTTCATCACGAGGGAAGATCAAACGCCCCTGAAAGACGCTCTGGAGCGCCTTCCTTTCGTTAAACGCGTTGGCAGATGCTCCGGCACACCCGGCATCGGCACCGGAGGGCAGTACAGCAAGACAAGGGACGGTCAGGATATCATGTACCGTCTGTACAGTATGGACAGCACAGCCTTCCAGATGTTCAATTTTGAGATACTTAAGGATTATAATGCCCCTTTGTTCAACAGTGTGTGGTTCTCTGACGCGAGCTTTTCCGCCACCGGTTTTGACGATGACTATCATGATATCACCGTGCTGTCCCAGCGAAACAGCAGTTGCGCGAATCTAGCTGGTGTATTCAAAGCTTTTCCTATCAATAACGCCAATATGGGAGAAGAGGAATATGCCGTGGTATCCGTTGTCCGGCCGGAAGACATTTGGGTGGGCAGCTATCTGATTGAGACCACGGGAGACAGGAAGGAGGCATATTCCAAGATCATGGAGACTTATGAGGAATTCGCAAAGGATCGTGAAGTGATTCTGAATTACCCTTCCTGGATTGACGAGACCATCGCCGAGGCCTGGAAGCCGGCTCGGAACAACATGCGCCTCGTGGAAATCTTCATGCTGCTTTCAATCATTATCTCTCTGCTGGGCCTGCTGGCTATGAGCACTTATTACGCAGACGAGAAATCCCGCGACATTGCCGTCCGGAAGGTCTTCGGAGGTACTGTTGACTCCGAGGCTTGGCGCACGATCCGGGACTATATGGTCCTGGTTGGCATCGCCTGCGTCATCGGAATCCCGATAGCCGTCTATGCCGCCCAGGAATATCTTAAAGATTTCATTTACAGGCTGGAGGGCTATTGGTGGATATTCGTGGCGGCGGTTGTCGTCACTCTTGGAATCTCCTTATTGTCAGTACTTTGGCAAACCCTAAAAGCCGCCAAGACGAATCCGGCGGTTAAACTCAAGAAAGAGTAACATTAGGCCTTCCCGGCCTGCTGAACGCTTACTTCAGGAGCTTCTTGATCGCGTTCCAGGCCCACAAAAGGACCACGGCTCCGATGACAGCGCTGATGATCTGGCCATACCACTGTGACCAGAAGGATCCGTCCGCGCCAATAAGGCCAAGCAGCCAGCCGCCTACAAAGCCTCCGAGAAGACCAATGATGATGTTCCAGATGAGGCCGCCCTTATCTTTGATCACAAAGAAACCGGCAAGCCAGCCCGCGATGGCTCCAAAGAGCAAAGTGAGAATGATATTCATTGTATTAAGTTATTAATTTGGATAAATATAAGCATTTTTTGTATTTTTATGTTTTGAATAAATAATTAATCATTAATATGAAAAAGATCATTCTTACTCTCGCCCTTGTGTGCGTGACTGTTCTTGCCTTCGGGCAGAACAAAATTCTTCGTCCCAGAATTGAGCTAGCGGAAGTGGAGACTGAAATAGACGAGGCCTTCACCACCGAGTTGGAAGTTTTCTACATGAATGATGAGACTCCCCGCATGTATTACCTCTCCCTAGGACATCTTGGAATCGGCACTGACATTATCCAGCTCCAATTCGACCCCGTTTATGAGTTGTTCATCCCCCTCGGAGGCACTCTTGAAGAGGCTATCGCCAAGATGCAGGAAATCAAGGACTTCTACAAGGCTCCCAGAAAATCGACCATGGAGCTTGAGGGTTGCTTCGCTGTGGCATATCCTTCCAAGGAGATCATCCCTGTAAAAGTCACAAGAAGGCAGTTTGTTACCAAAGTTATGGAGTTCAGCCTCCCTACCACGGCTGACGTGACTCTCGTGCGCGCCACCCATATCGGCAAGAACGACTTCAGTAGCCTTCTCGGCTCACTCAAGCTCTACAAAAAACTGCATCCGAAAGAGAAATAATCATTAGAGACTTCAACACCGCCGAGATACTCGGCGGTTTTTTTATATTCATCAGCACACACGACATGCCCAAGAAATATGAAAAAGGAACTTGACCCCAAAGAGACCACGCGAGCAAAGGCGTTCAGGTTGTGGATGAATTCGCCCATGCCGATGGTGACGCTTACAAAGACCTTCGACGTGACACGGCTGTGTAAGGCGAGCCGTCGGCGCGGGCTGAAATTCAATATGCTCTTGTGCTGGTGCGTCGGCAAGGCGGCATCGAGGATCGAGGAGTTTTACCTGTCGCCCCAGAACGGGAAACTGTACAAGTACGACCGCCTGGTCATAAATATGGTCGTAGAGAACATCGTTGGCGGGCTTGATTTCTGCGACATTGCCGTTACCGACGATCTGGAGCGGTTCAATGCCGATTACATTCAGCAGACAAAGACCACCAGCCAAACCTGCCAGGACTTCCTGGACGATGATGCCGCCAAAGTCGGCACATCGGCTGTAACAGGTACGGAACTAGATTGCATTATCAACCAGTATGGCTTAATCAACAATCCTTTCCTGGCATGGGGCAAATATCGTAAAGGCTGGCTCAAAACCACGCTCCCCATCTCCTTCCAATTCCATCATGTCCAGATGGACGGTGGACACGTATGCCGTTTCCTCAACAACCTGCAGGACGAAATTAACCAGTTATGAACCCCACTTTCGGAAATATCCTGAAGAAACTTTGACATATAGCAGCAATTCGCTACAACGATACGGCTAGTTAATTAAATGGCCGTAGTTCTTTGCGATTTCTTAGTTATAAATGTGCGAATAATTATATGCTATCGGATGTGATTGGGGTCCATTATGTACTTTTTACATCCGTTCTGATGTAGTTTTAGCGCAAGCAAAAATAGTCAATAAGAATAAACAGATTTGTTTAATTTATTTTGATTGTATATCTTTGCGGTGATGCAAAGTATGAGCAACATATCAGTACCTAGCGTGGGAGAGGTAATCCGAGGGCGGATAGCTGAACTTGGAATCAGCCAGACAGAACTGGCTGCC
>JAEEGG010022214.1_pt1 | contig 12513 bp, 12 predicted proteins | sample 9134161 | NCBI WGS metagenome assembly JAEEGG01 (sample SAMN16246543, study PRJNA631951) | gut metagenome | biome: gut microbiome; feature: rumen; material: CR-attached | host: Bos | place: Iran: Karaj | collected 2018-10
ATGTTTTTAATTTTAAAATGAGTATCTTCGCAGAATCATTTAAGAGAATTTATAGAAATGGGAATGAAATCGCCACGAAAAAGAAACTTCGAGGCTGGCATCCTGACCGATGACCCAGAAATGGTTGAAGCAGCCATCGAGCAGTTTGATAATGTGTGGATAGGAAAGTTCTGCAAGGAATGTGGCCGTAGAGAGTATTGTTCAGACCCAATTAAGTGAAGTGTTATGAAGTGGATTGTATTATCAGATAATCGAAGCAATGACAGCCGTCTTTCTATAGAGCATGGCCTTTCTATCCTGTTGGAAACGGAGAGGTATAGGATTCTGCTTGATACTGGAGCAAGTGACGTGTTTATCAAAAATGCAGAGCTGTTGGGCATAGACCTCAGTACCATTGACTACGTTTTCATTTCTCACGGTCATAGCGACCATGCAGGAGGCTTACGGTATTTCTTGGAGCAGAATCGACAAGCAAAGGTTATTGTTTCGCCTGATGCAATGAACAGAAAGTTCTACTCTAAACGCGGAAATCTGCATAGCATAACGACGGCGTGGCCAGAGAGCATAAGGGACTGGCTTATAACTGTAGATAAGACATGCGAGATTGCTGACGGTCTCTGTGTCATAGCCCATATACCTCATATTCACCAAATGCCCAAAGGGAACAAACACCTATTTGTGGAAGGTGCTAATGGTGAATATGTGAATGATGATTTCCGTCACGAACTGGCTCTATATACCGATGGCTTTTTGTTCACTGGCTGCGCTCATAGTGGTCTGGAGAATATTCTTGCTGCTTGTCCCTATCCTGTAAATTCTGTAGTAGGAGGCTTCCACTTGCTCGATGGTCAGGAATCGGAAGAAGAACTAAAGGCACTGGCTAAAAGACTGAAGGAAAACGATTCAGCAACGCAGTTCTATACAAGCCATTGCACAGGTGATAATGTGTTTGAGGTGATGAAGGGCGTGATGGGTGAACAGCTACAGTCATTTAGATGTGGAACTATAATAAGAAACAATTATTTATAATAATGATGAAGAAAATAGCAATTCCAACACGAGAAGGCATGGTTGATGACCACTTTGGCCACTGTGCCTATTATACAGTAGTTTCGCTCGACGAGCAGAATCAGGTTTTGAACAAAGAACGGCTAGATTCGCCAGAAGGTTGCGGATGCAAGTCAAACATTGCCTCTGTCATGCAGGAAATGGGCATTACTTTGATGCTTGCTGGCAATATGGGCATGGGTGCCTATAATAAACTATCTGCACATGGCATCGCAGTCGTCAGAGGCTGTCACGGAAAAGTGGATGATGTGCTCAGGTCTTATCAAAATGGAGAGCTACAGGATTCTTTGGAGTCTTGCGACCATCATAACTGTACTCACCATGAAGAGAAACCTGTGTATGTAATTCCATCCTTTGCCAAAAAGAGAGGTGAATAGGATAGAGCGAGAGAAGCAGACAGTCCGAAAGATGATTGAGCTATATTGCCGTCATCGTCTGAAGGAGGACGCTATGCCAGAGGAATATCAACTTCTGGCTGAATATGCTTATCGTCGTTTGGATCATTGCAGATATGGTGAGAAAAAGACCGCTTGCAAGGACTGTCCCACTCATTGCTATGCGCCGAAAGAACGTGAGGCCATCCGTGAAGTGATGCGCTGGGTTGGGCCAAGAATGATATGGTTTGCCCCCAAGGATGCCATTTTACATATACTCAAAAAGTGATTATATATGGAAACAAGAAAACATATAGCAGCAGAGAAGAAGAGGTGCAACAGCCATAATTGCGCCCAGGCAATTCTACACACTTATGCAGATATAGCAGGTGTTAGTGAGGATGAAGCCATGAACATTGCCGGGGCTTTTGGTGGTGGTATGGGAAATATGGAAGGAACTTGTGGCGCACTTGTTGGAGCTGGTCTCGTTTTGGGATTGGTTAATAAGGATAAGGTAAAGTCCATGAAACAGATGCGGCAGATTATGACCAAGTTCCAGGAAAGAAACGGAGCCACCCAATGCAAGCTACTGAAAGGACGGAGCAGCGAGAGCCATCAAGCTTGCTTGAATGGCCGAGTCGTGACGGACTTCGACAAAGTCAAAGGCATTGGAACAAAGGTGGTGTTGCGTGAATGTCCTGACTGTGTAGCCGATGCAGCAGAGTTTCTTGAAGAACAATTAAATGGGTAGGATTCAAATATGCAGATAATACTCGCTTCCGCAAAGATAATGAATGACAAGCTAAAGTCTGTTCCTGGCGTTAGTCTGTCATTACCTCGTTTCAAGAATGAGGCTCAGGCTTTTGCAAAGGATATGGCTCAGTATTCTACAGAGACGATTGCCGAAATGCTGGGCTGTAGTCAACAGATTGCCGTTCAGAACAGGATGCGGTTAATGCGATTCTTTGAAGATTCCCCCAAACTTCCAGCTATCCTCGCTTATCACGGTCAGGCATACAAACATCTGAAGGCTGAAACGCTGAATGTAGATGACCTCACTTACTCACAAGGGAAGCTCTGGATAACCTCATTCCTCTACGGCTTGTTACGTCCGCTTGATGGTATTCTGCCTTATCGGATGGAAGGAAATGTAGAGTTACCCAGCGGAAAGGCTCAGAATCTGTTTGGGTTTTGGAAGAGCCGCCTAACTGATATTCTGATTGATAGCGTGAAAGCAGATGACGGAATTCTGATACACCTTGCAACAGAGGAATACCAGCACCTGTTTGACTGGCAGCGTGTCCGTAAAGAAGTCCGAATCATTCAGCCTTTGTTCTACGTTAGAAAAGGGACTGAGTTGAAGATTCAGGCTGTATGGGCTAAGACATGCCGGGGAGCCATGACGAGGTTCATCATTGAGAATCGAATCACTACCCCCGATGACCTATCTTCATTCAGCTATGAGGGTTTTGAATATGAACCATCTTTAGGAGAACCAGATTATCCGCATTTCATCAAGCAATGAGCAGAATAGAACGAGAGAAGCAGATTGTCCGAAAGATGATAGAGCTTTATTGCCGTCATCGGTTGAACCAGGACACTATGCCAGAAGAATATCAACATCTGGCAGAGTTTGCTTGTCGCCGTCTAGATCATTGCAAGTATGGGGAGAATAAGACTGCTTGCAAGAAATGTCCCACCCATTGCTATGCCCCTAAAGAGCGTGAACAAATTCGTGAAATCATGCGCTGGGTCGGGCCTAGGATGATACTCTATGCTCCAAAAGATGCTCTTCACCATACTTGGGATAATATCAAGACATGGCTACAGTCGCTGTCATTCCGTACTGGTGTGATAGTATTACTGTGCTGCATCCCTTTCTATATTCTATCCTTTGCCCAAATGCTACTCCCAATAAGTGCCGCTGCAAAAGGAGTGTTATGGACTATACTCTTCGGCCTGGCTAAGACTTGTCAGTATAGCGGCCTTACAATTCTTGGAGTAGAGGGCTACAATAGGGTGAAGAATTGGATTAAACGGAGAAAAGACGATGGAGAAGATTAAGTGTACCATAGAGCGCATTACGTTCCAGAATCCTGAGAACGGCTATTCTGTCCTTCAGGCTACCATCAAGGGCTACAGGGATGAACAGACACTTGTGGGAACATTCCATGAGGTTACTGTTGGTACTGTCCTGACGGTGGAGGGTACATGGAGAGTTGACAAGAGATATGGCCGGGCGCCATGGCGCAGCCACAGCCTAAGGTTCTGGGGTCGAGTTTCGCTCGGAAAATGAGGAGACCTGCCTCGCGCGCGCAATATATACGCGCGCATGACCGTTTGGTGCTTGCACCTCTTGCACCAAACGGAGGCCTTAGCTGCCCAACCAGCCACTCCCCTCCCCCATCTCAAAGTGCATAAATATGCATTTCTGCGGAGCCGCCCCGTGAGAAAAAGTGGCCGCCCCGTGAAAAAATGGAGGCGACTTTTTTTCGCGGGGCGGCTCCACGTGGGAGAATCACGCCCTCATGGGCCAACAGCACGCCGTTATGCATAAATATACACGCAAAGTGAATAAATATGCAGGATGAAACAAATAGAAAAGCATGAGACAAATAGAAACATTCATCTCAAACCCGCCACCTCGCATTATCGATGGAGGGCGAACGTGGTGCAAGTGGTGCAAGCACCTTTCAGTCACGCGCGCATATATATATATAGATTTTCAGGCTGAATCGCTATCCTCTGCCGCGTAAAAACGTGCGCGCGTACATAAGAGCGAATTGTTAACAAACAAGAAAAAAGGCAACGTTTGCGCTTTTTTCTTTGCCGTTTGAAATATGTTTTGTATCTTTGCGGCAAAATTAGCAAACCAACTAAACATTTCTTTTTATTAACTAACAAACAAAATTTATGAAAAAAATCTTTACCTTAGCAATTGCCCTTCTGGGGCTCGCCGGAGTTGCCAACGCAGCAACGGTCGATGACATAGCAGTGTGCAAGCACAGCTATGTGATGGTGGCAGATGACTACACCAACAACGGAACAGGCTCACGCGCAAAGGGCACCATCTTTGGCGATGGTTTCTTCCTTGATGTGACGGGCGGTTCGGTGAACAACGGCAAAGGAAGCGTCAATCTCTCTGTGGTTGATGCCCTCGGACCCGACGGCACCCCACTCTACGTCACCCAGGAAATAGTCGACAAGTATGGCGAGTATGGAACACACCTTAACTCCCTGCGTCTGAAGAACACGCAGGACATGATTGCCATGCGCCTCACCGCGAAGTCGAAGCTCATCTTCTTCCTGCAGGGAAACAACAAGACCGGAAAAGAAGCTCGCTATCCCCGTGTGTCAAAGAACTCAGACCTGAGCGATGCCATCAACCCGGCTCCCGATGAGAATTTCACCGAGTCTACCGTCAGCGGTTTCCGCCTTGATGTGGTTATCCCCGATGACGGCCTCTACTACATCGGTTCCTACAACGGCGACATGTTCCTGAGCTATGTCATTGTTGAGGCCATGGAGGCTCCCGGCACTCCTACCGTGAAGGTGGGCGACCAGACCTTCGAGGGCGGCCTGTGGTTCCGCGAGGTAACCTGCAAGGCTAACCCCGCTACCGAGGAAGGCTCCACAGAGCAGATTCCCACCGTGGTGACCTACACCACCGACGGCTCTACTCCCACTGCTGAAAGCCCCGTGTACACAGGCCCCATCAAGTGCTATCAGGACATGAGCGTGAAGTTCCAGGCATTCCTCGACTTCGGCGATGGCAAACCAAGCGCTGACTTTATTTGCGACGGTGCCGACAACGAGGGTATCGTGAGCTTCCAGTTCGATGCTCCCACTATCGAAGCCAACGGTGCTTCCTTCAACATCACTTCGCCCTACGCCGAGCAGAACGGCACCAACTTCTACCAGCTGAATGGCGGCGAAGCAGTGCAGGGCAACGGCGCCACACTGACAGAGAGCGCCACCGTGAGCGCCTATACCAAGATAGCCAACGGCACATACGGCACCTTCACCTCGAAGAGCACTACAAAGGACGTGTACGTGCTGAACCCCATTAAGGAGAAGAAGACCATCAAGGTGAATGCCGGCGACGTGGTGGTGGACGATGAGGCTACCGCCAGCGACCCGAACGGCCAGACCGTCTACACCATCGAGGGCGGCGCCATTAGCGCAGACAAGATGGACTTCTTTGTGAAAGGCCTCACATTTGGCGTGGTGGCCGACCCCGAATACCAGATTGACGGCGAGACCCGCTACATCAAGATGAGCAATACGAACATCACCTTCCAGGTGGCCGAGGGCGACTCAGTGAACGTGAAGGTTGTTTGCTCGAAGAACTCGTGCAAGAACCTCGAGGCCGACGATGCTGCTGAGGACAAGCAGGTGGACGGCTGCACTCCCGACCGCAGCTGCTATGTCAACGTGAGCGGTACGAACTACTGCCACAGAGATGCAGAAGGCAAGGCACAGTGCGACCTCAAGCTCTATCCCGACGTGGCCAACGTCATCGAGTTCGGACTGCCCGCTGGCACGTACACCTTCCAGAAGTACTCCGGCACTGGCAACATACTCATCTACAGCATTGAGATTGAGCCCGTGAGCGCTGCTCCCGCAGAGACCGAGACCGTGCTGTGGGAAGGCGAGGCATTGGTGAACGGTTGGGGCGATCAGCCCGTCTTCTTGAGCGATGGCGGCAAGGAGCTGACCGAGAACAACGCCCAGGCTGGCGACCGTCTGCGCATCTACTGCTCTGCTCCCGACGACAACTGGCAGGTGGAATTCATGGATGGACACTGGGGAGGCATGTACTTCCGCTATGCTCCTAAGGATCAAGGTCCTGAAGAAGACGGAAGCCCAAGAGCATACGAGATTGTTGACATCTCCAAGGGATATTTCGACTTTACCATCACAGAAGAGTTCATGACCAAGGCCACTGCTGCTCAGGGCTGGGGCGGTGCGTTCCTGCTCAATGGCGACGGCAACCTTACCGTGACCAAGGTGACGCTGGTGAAGAGCGGTGCTTCTGCCATCGACGCCGTGCCGACCGAGAAGGTATTCAACGGTGTCATCTACAACCTCGCCGGACAGAAGGTGGACGAGTTCTACAAGGGCGTAGTCATCAAGAACGGAAAGAAGGTTATGCAGAAGTAATCTACTCAGCAGAACACAACATGAAAGGCGGGCGCTCACAGAGGGCGCCTGCCTTTTTTCTTGCCCAATTGTTTGGACGATTCAGAATAAATGCCTACCTTTGCACCACACTAACAGCATCTATGGGAAAATTCATCAACAGAGGAAACGAAGCCTTTAAAAGCTATCTGAGCGGAGAATATGTAGACAAGACGGAGCTGATAGGCTTTGTCAACTCCACCATCAACACAGTATTCAAGCTTACCTGCGTCACGCGCCCGCGCCGCTTCGGCAAGTCGATGGCAGCACAAATGCTCTATGCCTACTACGACAAGTCGGCCGACTCAAAGCAGCTCTTCTCGCAATTCAAGATTGCCAGCGATCCGTCGTTTGAACAGCACCTGAACAAGTATCCCGCCATTGCCATCGACATCACGGGATTCACAACAAGGTATGCTGGCAACAAAGACATTGTGAGTATAATACAAAAGGCCATCATCAAGGATGTAGCAAAAGCATATCCCCACATCCCCGTGGAAGACGATGCAGACCTGATGGACTATCTCTTGGACATTGCAGAAGAAACGGGCGAGAAATTTGTGCTCATCATCGACGAATGGGATGCACTGTGCCGTGAGGCTGCCGACAAGCCCGAGCTGATGAACGAATACGTGAACATGTTGCGGCGGCTCTTTAAGAACATCGACACCCCACGCGTATTTGCCTGCGTCTACATGACCGGCATCCTGCCCATCAAGCAATATGGAACGCAGTCAGCCCTGAACGATTTCAAGGAGTTCTCGATGGCTGAGCCTGGACATTTAGCAGGACACATCGGATTCACAAATGGAGAGGTGAAATTGTTATGCGACAAGTACGACATGGACTATGAGATGTTGAAGGGTTGGTATGACGGATATGGCTTCGGACCAGGCTATCCTGCGGTGTTTAATCCCAATTCTGTGATGGAAGCTTGTAGGCGTCACACTTTTGGCAGCTATTGGTCACGCACATCGGCCTTTGAAGCCTTGCAGACATATATCGATTTGAATCTTGACAACATCAGAGAGGCGTTGGAGAGAATAATGATGGGTGAGAAACTGACAGTACGCACACTGCGCTTCAATTTCGACGTGAAGTCAATATCCGACACCGACGAGCTTTTCACCCTGCTCATACACTTAGGCTACCTGTCGTATAATGTGGAGGATCTGACAGTGAGCATCCCCAATAAGGAGATACGCATGGAGTTCACCGAGGCCATACGTGGCAGCAGGAGCCACAAGGAACTCGCAGCCATCGTACGCATGAGCGACGAGCTTTTAGAGGCCACCCTCAACCGCAACGAGGTAAAGGTGGCACGGATGATAGAGCAGATACACAACCACCAGGCAGGCCCCGACTACTACAACAACGAGCAGGCCCTGCGCTCGGTGGTGAAGATGGGCTATCTCAGTGCCATCGACAAATTCGTCACCATTCAGGAACTGCCTACGGGCAAAGGCTATGCCGACATGGTGTTTATTCCACGAAAGAACATCGGCAAGGCCGCCATGGTGGTGGAGCTGAAATGGAACCATGCCGCTAACACTGCCATCAGTCAGATAAAGGAACGCGACTATCCCGACATTCTGCGCGGTTTCACAGACAACATCCTGCTGGTAGGAATCACCTACGATGACAAAAGCAAACAGCATAGCTGCCAAATAGAAAGCATCTGACATAGAACTACTTTACACCAACTAACTACTTTAAAAACAATGAACATCCTAAAAAGAATTTGTGCTGCGGGCGCACTGCTTGCCATCATGGGCACGGCGGCACAGGCACAAGAGCAGCTGCCCGCATTCCCCGGTGCCGAGGGATTCGGACGCTACGTCACCGGCGGCCGCGGCGGCAAGGTCATCCACGTGAAGAACCTCAACGACAGCGGCACTGGCTCGCTGCGACAGGCACTGCAGCAGTCGGGAGCGAAAATCATCATCTTCGACGTCTCCGGCACCATACACCTGCAGTCGGAACTCACCATTACCAGCAACACCACCATTGCAGGGCAGTCGGCTCCCGGCGACGGCATCTGCATAGCCGACTATCCCTGCAACATCAGCGGCAACAACGTCATAGTAAGATACTTGCGCTTCCGCCTCGGCAACAAGAACGTGCTGAAAGACGGTGCCGACGGATGGGACGGATTCGGCGGATTCGACAAGCAGGACTGGATGATAGACCACTGCTCCGTCAGCTGGAGCATCGACGAGTGCCTGAGCGTGCTCGGCAACAAGAACACCACCGTGCAGTGGTGCCTCGTGGCACAGAGCCTCGTGAACAGCGGACACTCAAAGGGCGCACACGGCTACGGCGGCAACTGGGGAGGCAGCGGAGCATCGTTCCACCATAACCTCATAGCTCACCACACCAGCCGCACACCACGACTGGGACCGCGCCCCACCACACAGCTCGACGAGCGTATGGACATGCGCAACAACGTGGTCTATAACTTTGGCGGCAACGGCTGCTACGGTGGAGAGGGCATGACGGTGAACATAGTAAACAACTACTACAAGCCCGGACCAGGAACGCCCACCGACAAGAAGGGCAAGCGCATAGCCGGCATAGGCATTCGCACCAACAACTACATCAGCCAGTATCCCGCCTACGCTCCCGCACTGCACCTCTGGGGCAAATACTATGTCACGGGCAACGTCAACTCGAAGTACAGCGACGTAACCAACAACAACTGGCAGATAGGCATCATTGACCAGGTGAACGGCTCAGACTGCGACGGCACCTGGACACAGGCCACGCGCGACAGCATACGCCTGGCATCGCCCATGCCCTTCGTCTGCACCACCACACACACTGCACAGCAGGCCTACGAGCGCGTGCTCGACTATGCCGGCGCCTCGCTACAGCGCGACAGCTTCGACGCAGAGATGGTGAGCGATGCACGCCAGGGCAAGGCAAGCCACACCGGGGCAGGACTGAGCAGCGGCTTCATCAACACACAGAACGACAACAAGCCCGCCGGAGCACCCGCCACATGGAGCGCCTGGCCCACCCTGAACAGCACCGAGCCGCCCGCCGACAGCGATAAAGACGGCATACCCGACGAGTGGGAGACGGCACACGGACTGAACCCGAAGAACGCACTCGACGGGAACTACTTCACCGACGAGGGATACACCAACTTAGAGGTGTACCTCAACTCTATCGTGGCACACATCACTGCCGCACAGAACGAGGGCGGCGAGCAGCAGGGCTATGTCGTCAACGTGGGCGAGACACAGTACACAGAATACGAGATAAGCGGACAGACCAGCAACGGCGACTGGACCTTCAGCGGAGGATTCAAGATGAACCAGACGGGAAGCCCCGCCACCGGCAGCTATGCCACCATAAAATACTCGGCCAACAAGCAGTATAAGCTCACACTGCCCAAGAACGTGCCCTTCAAGGCCGTCACACTCTACGGCTACAGCAACGTAGACGGCAGCACCAGCTACCTGAGCGAGATGAACGGCCATGCCTACGGCGACAACGACTACGTGTTTCCCGCACGCAATGCTACGCCCAGCACCGTGACCCACCACATAGACTTCGACCAACCCGTGAGCAACAGCCTCTCCTTCACCGTGAAGGGCAACCAGACCTGCCTGAAGCTGACGCTGCACGTTGACCAGACGGCAGCCATCAGCCCCGTGGACCACTCGGGTCTTAACCATCGCCAACACTCCAACGACATCCATACACTCGATGGGCGGCTCATGGCATCGCCACAACACAAAGGAGTGTACATCAAGGACGGACGCAAATACTTAGGAGGTGAGAGCAAATAGACCTACCATCTGGCACACCCTTCCCGCCGCCTTGCTGCTCCTGCTCGTAGCAGCCTGCTCCCGTCATGAGGAGCGGCTGCGGCAGCTGGAGCTGCTGGAGGCGCGCAACAGCGCCGACTCCATGATGACCGACAATGCGCTGGCCGAGGCCCTCGCCAGCTACTTCGACGACGGCGGCACGCCCAACGAGCGCATGCGCGCCCACTACATCCTCGCCCGCACCTACGCCGACCTCGGCGAGACGCCAGCCGCCCTCCAGGCCTTCCTCGACGCCGCCGACGCCGCCGATACTACAGCCGCCGACTGCGACTGGGCGAAGCTGAGCAGGGTGCATGCACAGAGTGCCATTATCTACCGTCAACAGGTGCAACCACGCAGTCTGCTTAATGAATTGCGGATGGCGCAGCTGTTCGCCCAACGAGGCAGTGACACCGTCATGGCAATTGAATGCTATGCGCAAATGGCTGAGGCATATAGCCTTATGCATAGACCTGACTCAGTCATTATAATCAGGGAGAATGCCTCGCGAATGTTTAAGGAAATACATCGTGAAGAAGAAGCTGCACGTGTTTTGGGACCTGCAATAACAGCATCGCTACAGCTCAATGACACTTCCCGTGCCCGACGATTTATTGACATCTATGAACAGTCGTCGGAAGTAATTGACGAGAACAGAAACCTTCGCAAAGGGCGTCTCACATATTACTACATAAAAGCGAAATACTATCTGGCAGTCAACAAAATTGATTCTGCTGAAATACAGTTGCGCTCCCTTCAGAGACGCGGTTTTACCCTTAACCATCAGATTGCAGCCAGTAAGGGATTGCAGGAATTGTATGAACAATTAGGTGTTTCCGACTCCATAGCCAAATATGCCAGCCTTGGCTATCAACTGAACGACTCAGCTTATTCTCTTGCAGAGATGGAGAACATACAGCGGCTGAAAGCCTCTTACGACTATCAGCGAAATAAGGATCTTGCCGAAAAGAAAATAGCCGCAGCTGATAAACTGCGATTCTGGCTTTTGTTAACATTGAGCATTACCGTATTCTTGTTGATGGCAGCAGCCCTGTTTGTACTCAACTACAGGAAAGAAAAGAAGCTGAAAAAACAGAAATATGAGCAATGTCTGGATGAGTTGGAAAAAGCTCAGATAAGACAGATGGAGCTCCTTTCAGAGAATGAGGCATCAGGCAAGGTTATCAACATGCTGAGAGATGAATTGGCAGCGTTGAAGCAGCGCGTTGAAAACTTCAAACTAAAGCAGCCAGCCAACCCGCGAGAAATAGACCGTAAGCTTCAAAACTCCGCTGTGGTGGAACGTCTGAAATCCTATCTTGCGGAAAATCCGCCGCTTGAAGCCACCATTGCAGACATGAAAGAGTTGCGGTCTCTGCTTAATGAGATTATACCAACGTTTTATGAATCATTGAATAAGGAAGGCCGTATCTTGCGTCCTATTGAGTACGATATATGCGTATTGATTCGTTCCAAGTTCTCTCCAGCTGAAATCTCAAAACTAACAAACAGGAGCGACAGCTATATAGCAAATACGAGAAGACGTGTCTTTGAAAAAATATATGGTCAAAAAGGACATCCTTCCGACCTGGACGCAGTAATAATGAAACTATATTGAAAAGCGGGTTAAGCAGTAACAAAGCCACAGACAATTAACATATAGCTTAGACTTGACCTTACAAAACCTTACATAACGCATTTTGTAAGGTTTTGTAAGGTCTTTTGAAAACAATACTTTTTTCTCGGTACTGTTTTTTTGCTAATTTTGCCCCTGATTTATTCACATTATTAACATCAAAACATTAACTTTATGAAAAAGATTCGACCTATAGCTCATTTTGCAGGCTAAAACCTCTCTCAAAGCTCGATATACGCTGGTGTTTTTAGAAACCAAGCTACCTTCAGTTATGAATATTTCTGACATTTGGGTTTTCTTTGGCATTGCTAAATCTCTTGGAATGTTTATGTTAAACAGAGAATACGCAATAAAGGATTTTGGCAAATCAAGGCTTTTTAGCCTGCAAAATGAGCTATACGCCTAAAAACCGTGTCCGTCCGTTGCCAAGATCTGCACC
>JAEEGG010022215.1_pt1 | contig 12513 bp, 9 predicted proteins | sample 9134161 | NCBI WGS metagenome assembly JAEEGG01 (sample SAMN16246543, study PRJNA631951) | gut metagenome | biome: gut microbiome; feature: rumen; material: CR-attached | host: Bos | place: Iran: Karaj | collected 2018-10
GGTTGGTGGTGGTCCCTTGGGGACGGGGGTTGGTGGACCATTGGGGTTCATGGTCCACAACCCCCGTCCCCAAGGGACCACCACCAACCCCCGTCCCCCCTGGTCCACTTTTCTGTACCGGAACGTTATCACCCGGCCTTGGTTATGAGCGAAACGAATTCTTCGCTGGGTATGGGACGTGAGAAGTAATAGCCCTGAATGAAGTCGATGTGCTCCGAACGCATGGACTCGAGCTCGTGCTCACTTTCGATACCTTCCGCCACGACATGAAGTCCGAGGTCGTGAGCCATCTTGACAGTGGTGGCCACAACGTGCTTGGCTTTGTTCTCCACGAAGTATGCTTTGATCATGTCCATATCAAGCTTGATTATGGACACGGGCATCTCAACAACGTACATGAGGTTACTCTGGCCTTTTCCGAAGTCGTCGAGCGAGAAAGAAACACCGTGCTCGAGGAAAAGCTTCATCGTGTCGAGAAGAGTGTTCTTTGCATCGATCGAAGCGGTCTCGGTGATCTCAAGGTTGATCTTGGCGGGATCAACACCGTAGCGAGATGTGATCTCGACGAATTTATCAAAGAGGTCCGCCTGCTTAAACTGTGCCACCGAGAGGTTGACCTCGATATAATCGAGTGTCTCGGAGACTTCCTTGCGGTTTGAGAGGAGTGAGCAGACCTTTTCGAGGACGCGGTCGCCGATCCTGATGATCAGACCGGTATCCTCGGCTACGGGGATGAACTCACCGGGTGATATGAGCGATCCGTCAGCGCGTCTGATACGTGCAAGTGCTTCGCAGGAGACGTAGCAGTTACGTTCCGTAGAGAAGATGGGCTGGTAGAAGACTTCAAGCCTGTCCTCATCAAGTGCGCTTCTGATCTCGGCCGCAACTTCGTGATAACGGTAATATTTCATGAGGTGTTCGTCGTCCACGTTCTGGATGACGAGGCTTGCGGTCGATGAGGATGCCTCACGTGTCATGTGGATAAGCGAGAACAGCGAGTCTGAGTTCTTGACGAGCGTACAATCGGGAAGAGTCACAACAGAAACTCTTGCTTTGGTACGCGAGCGTTCTTTGGCGATGCGTGCGAGGTTGGCGCGGTAATAATCACGGTACTCGGTAACAACCTTCTCTGCGATATCCTTGGTCCTCGAGAGCATGACCAGTTCGTTCTCGATGTTCTTGTATACGGCGATGTTACGGTACCGGCGAAGGAATGTTGCTGTATTCATCATGATGTCGGAGGAGGTTCCCACCGTCGCATCGTTTACTGTATCTTCAAAATAGAAAGATGTCACGCAGTAATCCTCGGATCTTTCAAAGACCTGATCGAGGAAGAGCAGAAGAGCGTGGGAGTTAAAGCAGCCCACACGCTTATCGTGCAACGAGGCTGGATTCTCAAGCAGGAAGAAGAGGATGAGCACACCGAGCATCATCGAAAATCCGATGATCAGAAGTCCCGAATTAAGGAACTGGACGGTTGCGGTGACAAGCCAGAGAACCATCCACGATGAAGTTGCGATAAAGCGCCGTTTGTTGAGTTTGTCGCGCTTGGTGAGGATAAGGTAGATCGTCGTGAGTATATAAATGAAGGCGAATACGTACGTAACCGTAGTTGCGGGACCCATGCTGTACACTACTCTGTCTTTGTGGTACCAGGAAATGGGTGTCATGAGAACTGTGATCGCCTGGATGGGCAGAATGGTGAATACTATACGGATAGCTTTGTGATATGTGGCCTCGGCGAGCAGTTCCGTCAGAATATAATCAAGTCCCGCGAATGCCATGCATATGATGGACGCAAGATAAAGCTTGCATGATGCTTCAACGAGCCAGTAGGGGAGAGTGTCATCATTGCAGATGAAGATAACCGAGAGGATGTCGAGAAGCAGGCAGACGAATGCGCCGATAAGGATACGGGCAAATACGCGCTCGGTAAAAAGGCCGATCTTCCTGCTGCAGAAGAAGAACAGCATGATCAATACGATGACAAGGATCGAGCTTGTCTGCACCTGAATGTTATACACGACCATTTCCGCCTTTCAGTCATTTTCTCCCACTATTACTGATAATAATACCATTAGGATTACGAAAATACAAGCGCGAAAACAAGAGAAAAGCATACTCGGCTCCACGAATCGAAAGTTTGCCGCGAGACACACCCGAAACGTGAAAAATCATTAAAACGCCGGTCTGTATGACATGAAGAAGGGATGTCTGTTCACCTTGCGCGCCTCAGTTATCAAAGAGCTGCATGTCCGTTTCTGTGCGAGCACCTGATATCGCGATCTGTATGTCTGTATCCTTGCAGGCCTCTGATATTTCGATCGGTGTGTCGGTATCCTTGCAAGCTCCTGATATCGCAGATCGGAAAATCGTGCTTGACTACGGAAGCGCCACGTTGTATATTAGACGGGAAATCAAAGTTTATGAATCCGGGAGTTACCATGAGAGGACGTTCATTTACAAACTACAGCTTTTTCTTCGCCTTTAGCAACAACAATCTAAAGGCTTTTGTGCTGTAGACTGATTTCACATAAACATGAGACATCGGGACTGTGCAGTACAGAGCGTGCTGGACAGTTATTTTTTTACCGATCCGAAACTGATCGGATGCGTCCGGAGGGCTCTGTCACCGGTACCGGATCAGAAACAGAGAAAATTTCAGGAGGAAGAACTATGAATCTTAAGGATTACAGAACAAAGATCGACGGGATCGACAAACAGCTCGTGGAGCTTTTCAGACAGAGACTCGAGGTCTGCAAGGAGATCGGTGAGTACAAGGCACAGAACGGGATGCCTCTTTCCGATCCGGCCAGAGAGCGCGAGAAGCTTTACGAAGTATCGGGTCTTGTTGAGGAGGATCTTCAGCGCTATACCTCACAGCTTTACTCCACGATCTTCGATCTGAGCAAGGCTTACCAGTCACGCTCACTTGCCGCTACGGGCGAGCTTGAGAAGAAGATCCTTGAAGCCATTGAAAAGACACCCAAGGAGTTCCCCGAGCGTGCCATGATCGCTTGCCAGGGCGTAGAGGGTGCATTCTCCCAGATCGCGTGCGAGAGACTCTTTAATCTCCCCGGGATCATGTACTTCGAGAATTTCAATGCTGTTTTTACCGCTATCGAAAAGGGTCTGTGCAAGTACGGAGTTCTTCCTATTGAAAACAGCACCGCCGGTTCGGTAAACAAGGTGTATGACCTTATGATGAAGCATCGCTTCAGTATCGTGCGCTCGATCCGGATCAAGGTTGAGCACTGCCTTGTTGCAAAGAAGGGCACAAAGCTTTCCGAGATCAAGGAGATCATCTCCCACGAACAGGCGATAAACCAGAGCAGTGAGTTCATTAAGAGTCTCGGCAATGTCAAGGTTACCGTATATGAGAACACCGCCGCTGCCGCAAAAGCAGTTAAAGAGTCTGACCGCAACGATATCGCGGCGATCTGCTCACACAGATGTGCCGAGCTTTACGGGCTCGAGAGCCTCAAGGACAATATCCAGGACAGCAATAACAACTTCACCCGCTTCATCTGTATCTCGCGTGAGCTCGAGATCTACCCCGGAGCCGACAGGACGAGTATCATGGCTGTCACCACACATACACCCGGAGCCCTTTGCAAGCTCCTTGCCCGTTTCTACGCTTTCGGTGTCAACCTGACCAAGCTCGAGAGCCGTCCTCTGCCCGACAAGAGCTTCGAGTTCATGTTCTACTTCGATATCGAAAAGAGCGTTTATTCACCCGATTTCGTAAGGATGCTTTCCGAGATCGCGAGTCTGTGCGACAAGTTCGACTACCTGGGAAGTTACAACGAGATCGTATAACAGGAATGTTTGCATTATATCCGTGTATTGAGAAAGAATGTTTGCATGGGTAGTTTTGATTGACAATTGACACACGATGCTCTATACTCGTAACCGCATGAATTTTGGATTAGCCGGGAGTAATTCGCTCGACCGGTATTCATAGAACAAAACATATCTAACAGGAGGTTTCTCAATGTCAACAAAAGCTATGTACAAGATTAGCGAGATCGGCAAGGGAAAAGTTGGTTTCTCAACAACCCGTTCGATCATTGAAGCAGCTTTCTACGGCAACAACGTAGTTAAAGTCAACACATTAAAGGAAGCTTACAACCTTGCTAAGAATTCACCCGGAACAGTCGTTACCGACATGCCCATCTACAGAGGCGAAGAGTTCGGTCTTGACAGCGATGCAAAGGTTCTTCTTTTCAACGACGGTGCAGTTACAGGCCGTTACGCAGTAGCACGCCGTATCAAGGGCGAGCCCGGTGTGGATGAGAAGAAGCTCGATAAGGTTGTTATGGACGCAATCTACAAGACACGCTGGAAGAAGATGTACCATGCAACTTGCTACGTTGGACTTGATCCCGAGTTCATGGCAAAGGCTCACCTTCTTATTCCCGAAGGCGAGGAGAATCTTCTTTACAACTGGATGCTCAACTTCCAGTACATGTCTGACAGCTACAACAAGATGTACAAAGAGTCCAAGCCCATCGCTGACGGCAATGAGCCCGACATCTACATCTTCTCGGATCCCCAGTGGGCACCCGTTCCCGCTCCCGATGTTGATTACAGCTGCTTAAGCGATGATCTTACACTCTGCTACTTCGATACAAACGCTAACTGCGCTGCTATCCTTGGTATGAAGTACTTCGGCGAGCACAAGAAGGGCACTCTTACAATGGCATGGGCACTTGCAAACCGTAACGGTTACGCTTCCTGCCACGGCGGACAGAAGGAGTACTCACTTGAGGGCGGCAAGAAGTTCGTTGCTTCCGTATACGGTCTTTCGGGATCAGGTAAGTCTACTCTTACACATGCTAAGCATGGTGGAAAGTACGACGCATTCGGCGGCATCAAGGTTCTTCATGATGACGCATTCATCATCAACTCAGACACATGTGCATCTATCGCACTTGAGCCTACATACTTCGACAAGACAAACGACTATCCTACAGGCTGTCCTGACAACAAGTACCTCCTTACAGTTCAGAACTGCTCATGTACAATGGATGAGGATGGCAAGATCCAGCTCGTAACCGAGGATATCCGTAACGGTAACGGCCGTGCTATCAAGTCAAAGCTTTGGTCACCCAACCGCGTTGACAAGATCGACAGCCCCGTTAACGCAATCTTCTGGATCATGAAGGATCCTACACTTCCTCCCATCGTTAAGCTTAAGGGCTCGGCTCTTGCAGCTGTTATGGGTGCTACACTTGCTACAAAGACATCAAGTGCAGAGCGTGTTAAGGCCGGCACAGATATGAACGCTATCCGTATCGTACCTTATGCAAATCCTTTCAGAACATATCCTCTTGCCAACGACTACGAGAAGTTCTTCAAGCTCGTTGATGAGAAGAACGTAGCTTGCTACATCGTTAACACAGGTGACTTCATGGGCAAGAAGTGCCAGAAGGAAGACACACTCGGAATCCTTGAGACCATCGTTGAAGGCAAGGGCAAGTTCGAGCAGTGGGGACCTTTCGAGGACATCGAGATCATGAATGACTGGGCAGGCAAGACAGGTGACTTCACACCTGACTTCAACGACGCTGATTACAAGGCACAGCTTAAGGCTTCCCTTCAGACCAGAGTTGACGCCGTTAAGGGCTTCGCTGAGAAGAAGGAAGGCTATGACAAGCTTCCCGATGCAGCACTTGCAGCACTCGAGAAACTCGTTAAAGCTCTTGACTGATCTTTAGAATAAGATTACCTAAGGGATGGACCCTTGGGGACGGGGGTTATGGACCATTGAAGTGCATGGTCCACAACCCCCGTCCCCAGGGGTCCATCTTGTGATACTGTAAAAATTCCTATAAAAAATGAAATACTTCCCTTGTAAAAACAGAAATTCAGGATTAGAATGCTAATAAGAATGATAAATTCGGTAACTAAATTAATTGAAAGGAAGCAGTATGGGAACAGAAAGGAAAACATTTCTCCCGTTACTGATCGACATGGGAAAGGCACATAAAAAGTATTGCATGAGCCGGTTCTCGCAGCTCGGTCTTACGACGGGACAGCCTAAGGTCCTGACGGTTTTGTCGGCCAAGGAGGGGTATCTTCAGAAGGAGCTTGCAGCGAGGTGTGCGGTTGAACCCGCGACGATGACCTCGCTCCTTAATAACATGGAACGCAAGGATCTCATCAAACGCGAGACTGTTTATGTCTCCGGCGGTAAGAGAGCGTTCGCGATCTATCTTACCGACCACGGTAAGGAAGTGGCAGAGGAAGTGGCTGCCATAGCAAAAGAAGCAGAAGAGAAGTCGTTCGAAGGAGTAGAAGACAAGAAGGAAGGATTCCTTTCGGTTATGTCTGAGATAATCAAGAACCTGTCCCTGATCCTGCTTGTTGCGGTTGTATCGATCTCGCTTTCGGCATGCTCGGGATCGGACAAAGCACAAACACAGGACAAAACACCCGAGACAACCACTCAAAAGGAAGACACCATGACTACAGACAATAAGGCCGATACAGAAACAGTTCAGCCGGAAGTAAATGAGCCGGCTCCCACAGAGGCTCCCGCAACACCCACGCCTACTCCCGAACTTGTAAAGCTCGTTCCCGATCAGGCTCCCGTAGCAGATCCCGTCGACAAGATTCCGGATGAGTATCTTGTGTACGATCTTGAGGGCAAGAAAGGAACAGTAGAAAAGTTCACGTACACAACCAAGGATTATGCCGGAGACGGCAGTGATCTTGAGAAGGAAGCCTTCATCTACCTCCCCATTGATTACGACAGCTCGAAGAAGTACAACGTTTTATTCCTTCTTCACGGTATCGGAGGGAGTATCCATGAGTGGGGCCTTAACTCGGCAGAGTCTTCGAAGGTCTGCACCATGATGGACAATCTTACTAACGAAGGCAAGATCGAGCCCTTTATCATCGTTACACCCAACGGTCGTTCCGGAAAGGATTACAAGAATACCTCGTTTGACGTAATGGCTCTTTTCTACGAGTTCGGCAAAGAGCTTCGCAACGATCTGATCCCTTATATCGATGCTAAATACTCTACATACGGGACAAAGGCTGACGGTAGCCCTGAGGATCCCGAGGAAGCAAGAAAGCACAGAGCATGCGCAGGCCTTTCAATGGGTGGCATGCAGACCATCAACATCGGTATGTGCGAGTGCATGGATCTCTTCGGATACTTCGGAACATACTCCGCAGCACCCACATCGTACGAAGGACCTAAGATCGTTGAGACTCTCGACAAGGATTTCCCTGACGAGCAGATCTACTTCTCATACAATATCTGCGGTACAGACGACACAACAGCTTTCGCCAGTGCAACGGCAGCTGTCAAGGGCCTTGATGCCAGAACCGACAGGCTTGAGGATCATGTGAACTACCTCTGGCAGGAAAGACCCGGAGGACACGGATGGGATATCTGGTATCTCGGATTCTATAATTCCGCTAGGATCTTCTTCGGAAATGCGTACAGATAAGCCGGCATAATCTAATAATGTACATACGGCAGTTCCTGCCCTGTAAGGTTTACAGGGCGCGGGACTGCCTGTTTCGTGTCAAGAATATCAGCATTGTCTTTTTTCACAAATTTTAGCTGTGTGTTTTGTGCAAAATTGTCCTTGCATTATTGCGGGACGCATGATAGAATGGACACCTGTGATATATTTTTCCTTGTTACCCGCAGGACGGGTAGCCAGAGACCAAAAGGAGGTGCAAGCAACTATGAACAAGTACGAGTTAGCCTTAGTTGTCAATGCAAAAATCGAGGATGAGGCCAGAGCAGCCGTAGTCGATGAGATCAAAGACATGATCACCAAGTTCGGTGGCAAGGATCTTAAGGTCGACGATTGGGGCAAGAAGAGACTGGCTTACGAAATCCAGAAGATGAATGAAGGCAATTATTACTTCATCCAATTCGACGCTGAAGCATCAACTCCCGCTGAACTTGAGCAGAGACTCAGGATCAAGGATAACGTGCTCAGATACTTATGCATTAGACAGGACGAAGAGTAAGGAGGTCCACTAATGAACAAAGTCATTTTAATGGGAAGACTGACAAGAGATCCCGAAGTCAGATACGGAGACAATCAGAAAGCAGTCGGCAGATTCAGTATCGCAGTTGACCGCAGATTTACAAGAGAAGGCGATCCCACAGCGGATTTCTTCAATTGTACGGCATTCGGCAAGCAGGCCGAGTTCGTTGAGAAGTATCTGAAAAAAGGAACAAAGATGCTCGTCACAGGCCGTATCCAGAATGATAATTACACCAATAAGGAAGGCCAGACAGTATACAGTGTACAGATAATCGTTGATGAACTTGAATTTGCAGAGAGTAAAGGAAGCTCTGACGGGGCACAGACCGGACGCGCTTCATCGGCTCCTTCGGGCGCAGCTCCCGCAGAAGGCTTCATGAACATTCCCAATGGAATCGACGACGAATTACCGTTTAACTAAGTCACATAAGAATTGGACAGGAGGAAAGTAACATGCCGTTTGCTAAGAACAAGGAGCAGTCCGATAGAGAAGCTCCTGTAAGAAAGAGAATCATCAGAAGAAAGAAAAAGGTTTGCAGCTTCTGCGTAGAAGCCGGTGCAGTTATCGATTACAAGGATGTTAACAGACTCAAGAAGTACATCTCTGAGCGTGGTAAGATCCTTCCCAGAAGAATCAGCGGAACATGCGCAAAGCATCAGAGAGCTCTGACAGTTGCCATCAAGCGCGCTCGTCATCTTTCACTTTTACCTTATTCTGTAGAATGATCTTGATTTAAGCATCAGAGGGACATCCCGGAAGGGCTGTCCCTCTTTTAATTTTTGAAAAATTGTGGTAAAATAATTTCGATTGCGGGAAGGTACCGGAAGTTCTCAGTTGGCCCGGTTGCGGTCACGTAACGGGAGAAGAAACGGAAGAGGAGGTCTTATGCGGATCAAGGGGAATATGCGCAACATCATATCGATGCTCCTACAAGTGCCTTTGTATATGTGCGTCTTGCTGGTGATCATGGACATTTATCTCTTCACCATCAACACGGATGCGGGGATCACCGGTCTTATTTTCACGGCTGTTTACGCGGTGATCTGTGCGGCTTTCTTTGTGATTAGATGGAAGAAGCTGGACAGGGAGCTTGTTAAGTTCGGTATCGGCTTCGACCAGGCACAGCGTAAGCTTCTCAGTGAGATGTCCGTACCTTACGTCATCATTGACGAAGAGGGCTGCATCCTCTGGGCGGACAGCGAATTCCTTCGCCTCTCGGGTGAGAGGATCAAGAACAGACAGCATATCGACGAGATCATCCCCGAACTCAACTTCTCTGTTTTCCCGCCTGTGGACGGCAAGAGCGAAGTGTCTTTTGATTTCAGGGAGATGAACTTCAAGGCGCATCTGAGATCCTTCGAGATGGACGGACTCGATGACGGCTCGTTCTGGAATTCGGAGAAGCGCAGGCCTTCCGGCGGCAAGTCGGGCAGGGCGATCGGCATCTACCTTTACGACGAAACACTGATCAGGAAATTACAGAAGGACATCCAGGACCAGGAACTGGCGATCGGACTCCTTTACATAGACAACTACGACGAAGCGCTCGAAAGTATCGACGAGGTCCGCAGGTCACTGCTGACTGCCCTCGTTAACAGGAAGATCAACAAGTTCTTCCAGAACTACGACACGGTCATCAAGAACATCGAAAAAGACAAATACATCCTTGTGTTCCAGAGACAGTACCTTGAGAAGCTCAAGGCCACCAAGTTCCCGATCCTCGACGAAGTTCGAAGCGTCAATATCGGTAACGATATGTCCGTGACCATAAGTCTTGGTATCGGAGTAAGGAACGGAACGTACATCCGCACGTATGATGCAGCCAGAGCTGCGATCGATCTTGCCCTCGGACGAGGCGGCGATCAGGTCGTTATAAAGGGCGGCGAGAACATCGAGTATTACGGCGGTAAATCAGGCTCCGTTGAGAAGAACACGAAGGTTAAGGCCCGTGTTAAGGCACATGCCCTCAGGGAGCTCATCGAGAGCAAGGATAAGATCTTCATCATGGGTCACTCTATGCCCGATATCGATGCGTTCGGATCGGCAGTCGGAGTGTACAGGATTGCGAAGGGCCTTAATAAAGAGGCACACATCGTCCTTGACCAGATAACAAGCTCGCTCGAGATAATGGTCGACAGGTTCCGCAACAACAGTGACTACGACGGGATGATCATCTCGTCCCAGCAGGCGCTTGAAGCGATCGATCCCCTTTCGATCGTGATCGTGGTCGATGTCAACAGGCCGAGCCATACCGAGTGCCCCGAGCTTCTTGAAAAAGCTAAGCAGGTCGTGGTGCTCGATCACCACAGACAGTCTTCGGAAGTAATCGCCAATCCGTCGCTTTCGTACATTGAGACGGCGGCATCGTCCGCGTGCGAGGTTATTGCCGAGATCATCCAGTATATCGGCGATGATATCAAGCTTAAGCAGATCGAGGCGGACGCCATGTTCGCAGGCGTCATGATAGACTCCAACGGTTTCGTTACCAAGACCGGTATCAGAACGTTTGAAGCGGCAGCGTACCTGCGCAGATGCGGCGCCGACGTTACCAGGATCAGGAAAGCGTTCCGTACCGACATGCCCGAGTACCTCGCGAAAGCGCGCTCGATCGCTTCCGCACAAATGTTTATGGGATGCTACGCGCTCGCCGTTTGTGACGCCGAGGGAGCAGCCAGTCCCACAGTCCTTGGCGCGCAGGTTGCCAATGAGCTCATGGATGTGAGCAACATAAAAGCCAGCTTCGTATTTACCGAATATAACAATATGATCTATGTCAGCGCGAGATCGATCGACGAGGTCAATGTCCAGGTCGTTATGGAGAAACTCGGCGGCGGCGGACACATGAGTGTCGCAGGTGCCCAGTTTACGGACTGTACCCTTGAGGAGGCCATGGACAGAGTCAGGGACGTACTCGCTGCTATGACTGAGGGAGGAGAAATCTGATGCAGATTATTTTACTTGCCGATGTAAAGAGCCTCGGAAAGGAAGGGGACGTAGTTAAGGTCAGTGACGGCTACGCACGTAACTTTATCCTTCCCAAGAAGCTCGGGGTGGAGGCAACACCCAAGAACATGGAAGAGCTTAAAGAGCGCAAGGCTGCGGAAGCAGAACGCCAGAAGGAGATCTACGACGAGGCAAAAGCCTTCGGAGAGAAGCTCTCGGCAGCATCCGTCAAGCTCTCGATCAAAGGAGGACAGGGCGGCAGGACATTCGGTGCCGTTACGGCCAAGGAGATCAGTGCCGCGATCGAAGAACAGCTCCATTTTGATGTGGACAAGAAAAAGATCGTCCTTGCTGAGAATATCAAGAACGCCGGGATCTATCACGTAACCATTAAGCTTCACCCCAAGGTCAGTGTTGAGATGAAGGTTGAGGTAGATGTGATCTGACAGGACGTCGGCCGCGCACCGGCCGGACCGTAAGCGATATTTCAGCAAGTGTAGACAAAGGGACAGTATGGACGAAACGATCATAAAGAGGACTCTGCCTCACAGCAACGAAGCAGAGAACGCCGTGATCGGAGCGATGCTTATCGACCCCGATTGCGTCAGAGAGGTTGGCGACATCCTTCGCGCAGAGGATTTTTACGACTCTACGCTCGGGATGTATTTTGGCTGCATAATCGACCTCGACGCGGCGGGTGTACCGATCGATCAGGTAACAGTGACGGACAAGATACTCGAAAAGGTCGGAAGCGAAAAAGCAGACGAGGTCGGCAGAAAGCTTATGGACATCGTCCTCAATACCCCCACTTCGGCCAACGTCAGACACCATGCTTCGATAGTGGCGGAGAAATCGGTCCTCAGGCGTCTGATCGGTGCCACGAAGGATATTTCGGACAGATGCTACCGGGACGGTGAGCCCGTTCCCGAGATCCTCGCGGCCGGAGAGAAAGCGATCTTCGATATCGCCCAGAACCAGAAGGCGGGCGATGTCCGCTCCACGAAGGATATATTTGTCCAGACCATCATGAACATAGAGGCGGCATCCGAAACACGCGGATCCGTCACCGGAATCCCCAGCGGATTCACTGACCTTGACTACAAAACGGCGGGTTTCCAGCCCTCCGATCTTATACTTGTCGCAGCCAGACCGTCTATGGGCAAGACGGCGTTCGCACTCAACATTGCAGAGCACGCCGTTTTGAAGAGCGACATCACGACAGCGTTTTTCAGTCTGGAGATGTCGAGCGAACAGCTCGCGAACAGACTTCTCTCGATGCATTCAAAGGTCGAGTCCCAGTCCATGAGGACGGGTAACATAAACGAGGACGACTGGACGGAGCTCATCAAGAGTGCCAACCTGCTTGGTAACTCCAAGCTGATCATTGACGAGACGCCCAGTATCACGATCGCCCAGCTGCGTTCGAAGTGCAGAAGATGGAAGGTTGAGAAGGATCTTAAGCTTGTCATCATCGACTACCTGCAGCTCATGTCGGCGGGTCACAGGACAGAGTCGAGACAGAACGAGATCTCGGAGATCTCGCGAGAG
>JAEEGG010022220.1_pt1 | contig 12511 bp, 10 predicted proteins | sample 9134161 | NCBI WGS metagenome assembly JAEEGG01 (sample SAMN16246543, study PRJNA631951) | gut metagenome | biome: gut microbiome; feature: rumen; material: CR-attached | host: Bos | place: Iran: Karaj | collected 2018-10
GATGTTCGCGGTGGGGCTGAACTGCGTGCTGTAGGAGAAGTAGTATTTGCCTTTGTACTTGTGCATGTAGGAGGCTTCGAAGAACTTCGGCACGTTCAGGTGAATGGCTTCCGGGAAGACGCTGATCATGTCCTTGTTGAGCTCGAGGATGCGCGCCTGGTCGTTGCCGTTGCCGCCGTAGTACACGAACGCGCGGCCGTCGTCATCGACGAATCCGGCGGGGTCGAAGAGCCAGCGGGACGCGTAGTTGGAGACGTTGCCGGCGATGAGGGTCTTCTTAAGCGGGTCGGTGTAGGGGCCTTCGGGTTTGTCCGCCACGGCAACGCCGATGGAGGAACCGCCGTCCGGGAAGTAGAGGTAGACTTTGCCGTCGCGGATCGCGGTGCCGGGGGCGTAGCAGTGGCCTGCCCACGGAGCAACGGTCTGGTCCTCTCCGTACGGACCTTTGCCGCGGCCGTAGCCGAAATCGTGGTTGCGGCCGACGGAGAACACGAAACCGTGGTCGGTCCAGTTCTGGAGGTCGTCGGTGGAGACCAGTTCGTAGTCGAACAGGTCGTAGCCGCGCTGGTTCGGGAGGTCGTGGCTGCAGATGATGTAGATGCGATCGTTGAACACGAACGCGTTCGGGTCCGCCGTGTAGACATGGCTGATGACGGGCTGGTCGGCTTTCACGATGCCGGCGGCGCACACGAGCGTGCAGAGGGCCGCGAACATCGCTTTCAGGGTTTTGCTGGACATTGTATTGCTCCTTGCTGTTTGTTGACCGGACCTCCCTGCCGGGGGCATCGGTAGGAAAATCAAAGACGATTGACTGTTTTTGAGGTGAAGCGGCAACGTTTGCCGCCTCCATTCATGCTACTATACAAGCTAGTTTTGTTTTTTCAAGCCCGAAAACAGCCCGAATATGATTTTTTTCCGAAAAAATAAGTTTTTTTCTACGGTATTTATCGAAAAAATAGTCCGTTTCCCTCAAAAAACGTTCGTTCCGTCAGGCAAACGACGATATGGACCGGTCCGGTGAGGAAGCGATCGGACGTGAAACCTTCCCGGAATTGCTTCTTCCGAAAAACAGGCTCGAAAAGTTTCGCCGGTTGCATTTTTCCCCGGTCCGTGGTATAGTATTCCCGGCAAAAACCGCATCAACGCCGTGCAATCAAACAAAAGGAGTGCGCCATGAAAGATCTTTGGAACGAAATCGCGGAACTGCTGACCGCATACGGGATCGCCCATGTCCTGCTGGCCATCCTGGTCCTGTTCGCCGGGTGGATCGTCGCCTGGATTTTACAGAAACTCACGTTCAACTGCGTCCGGAAATGCCGCATCGGGGAACGCCTGAGCATGTGCATTTCGGACGAGGCGGCGGCGCCCGCGGTGCGCGCGGAGAAGGTCGCCGGGCGGATCGTCTTCTGGATCGTCTTCCTGTTTGCCGTAGTGCAGGCGCTGAACCTGCTCAGCCTGCACGACGCCGCGTCGCCGCTCCGCGACGTGCTGTCCGAGGTCGTCGGATACCTGCCGAACCTGTTCGCCGCGGTCATCCTGGGGCTGATCGCCTGGGGAGTGGCTGCAGCGCTCCGCTATGCCTCGCAGCTGCTGATGCACGCGCTGCGTCTGGACGAGAAGGTCGAGGGCGCGGTGGACACGGGCGGACGCGAGTGCAATCTGAGCTTCACGATCGCCACGACGCTGTTCTGGCTGGTGATCCTGGCGTTCGTCCCGGCGATCCTGGGGGCGCTGAAGATCACGGGGCTGGCGAGGCCGTTCGAGACGATGACCGCCGACGTTCTGCGGTATCTGCCGCGCATTTTCGCCGCCGTGCTGATCGTGGCGGCCGGACTTTTCCTCGCCGCCGTGCTTCGCAAGCTCGTGGAACGCCTCATCCTGTCGTCCGGCGGGCTCGGCGACGCCGAACAGTCCGGCGGCAAGCTGTTCTCCCGCGACAGTCTCGCGCGCATCTGCGGCGTGCTGGTGTTCGTCGCCATCGTGATCCCCGTTTCGGCGGCGGCGCTCTCCGCGCTCGGGATCGACGCCCTTACGGAATCGGTCTCGAACCTCTTCACGCGGATGCTGAATTCCGCGGGCAACATCGTGGGCGCTGCCATCGTGATCTTCGTGGCGTTCGCGGTCGGTGCGCTGGTCGCCCGCCTCGTGTCGCGTCTGCTGGCGGACGCCGGACTGGACCGCCGCGTCGGCGAACTCGGCTGGAAGGCGCAGGGTCCCATGACCCCCTCGAACATCGCGGGCAAGCTTCTGTTCGCGGGCATCCTGGTCTTCTCGCTGATCGCCGCCCTGGAGATCCTTCAGCTGGAGGAATCCGCCGGGCTCGTGCGGTCCTTCCTGCCGTTTGCCGGACGCCTTGTGCTCGGCGCGGTGGTCTTCGTGATCGGCATGGCGCTGGCGAACGCTTCGGCGGACTGCGTACGCCGCAACGGCGTGGAGTCGCAGGTCTTCCTGTTCGCGGTCCGCATTGCCGTGCTGTTCTTCGCGGGCGTCGCGGCTCTGACCACGGCGGGGATCGGCGGAGCCGCCGCGCTGCTCGCGTTCGGGATCGTGCTCGGCGCATTTGCCGCCGCGTTCGCGATTGCGTTCGGACTCGGCGGACGCAGTTTCGCGGAACGCAAGCTGGAGGAATGGGACCGGGAACATTCCGGCAAAAACAAGACGGAATGACCGGTTTTTCCGTTGCCGCGCCGCTTGAAACGGTGCGGATTATGCGGGAGAGGACCGTACAGGCGGTTTCCCTCCCGCTTTTTTTCGCTTTTTGTCGGACAAAAGCGGGCTTTTTTCCCGAAAGCGTTTTTATTTTTCATGAATATGATGTATATTATTATTTCGCCAGAAAAACCGTCTCAGTCCGCCGGGAAAAACATGCCGTGAACACGAAGCCGAAAAAGAAAAAGAAGAAAAAATCCGCGCTCGCCATCAATTTCGAGTACGCGGTCTTCCTGTGCGTGACCGCGGCGGTCCGGCTTCTGCCCCTTCACGCGGCCTACGCACTGCTGAACTTCATCGCGTGGTCGGTGCGTCATTTCAATATGCGGCACGGTCCGCGCACGCCGAAGCTGATCCTGCATTCGGGGTTCGTGAAGACGAAGGCGGAGGCGAACAAGCTCGCTTTGGAGAGCCTGAAGCATTTTGCCAAGGTGTACGTCGAGGTCGTGAAGTTCGACCAGATCGTGAACGAGGACAACTTCAGCGAACACATCCGCATCGCGGACGACCCGCTGACGCGCGAGTTCATGGACCCGGCGACCGCGCCGCAGATCATCCTGACCACGGCGCACATCGGCAACTGGGAGCTCGCGGGCGGCCTGCACAGCTACATCACGAAACAGCGCATGACCAGCATCATGCGCCCGCTGGAGAATCCGAAGATCGGTCGCTACGTCTATGCCCGCCGCTGCCGGTTCCTGCACCGGAGTTTTTCCAAGGAGGAGGGCGTGCGTCCGCTGATCCAGGCGCACAAGGCCGGGGAGAACGTCACGATCGTGTCCGACCAGCACGCGACGGAGAAGGAAGGCGTCCTGGTGACGTTCTTCGGCCATCCCGCCATGGCGCAGAAGACGCCGGCGTGGTTGTATCTCCGCACGCGCACCGTGATCGCAATGCCGTACCTGATCCGCGACGACGACGATTTCCATTTCACGTTCTATTGTGCCAGAATGCCCGATTATCAGCCGACCGGCGACACGGAGAAGGACATCCGCGCGGTCGCCCAGCTTTACACGGACATGATCGAACAGCAGATCAGGCGGTTCCCGGAGCAGTGGCTCTGGTCGCACCGGCGCTGGCTGGACTTCGGACGCGGCCCGTACCCGCAGAAACAGAATCCCGCATCTCAGGAGGAAGAAGCATCCCATGACGATCAAGCATCCCCTAAGTGAGTTCAAAAACAACCGTCTTCTGGTTTCGCCGTCGGTCCTGGCATGCAACTTCGCCGAGCTCGCCGCCGAGCTTCAGGCCGCGGAACAGGCCGAGGCGGACATGATCCACCTGGACATCATGGATGGCCACTTCGTCCCGAACATCACGTTCGGCCCGCCCGTTGTGGCTTCGATGCGCAAATGCACGCGCCTGCCGTTCGACGTGCACCTGATGCTGGTCCATCCCGACCGCTACGTCGAGCCGTTCGCGAAGGCGGGCGCCGACCACATCACGTTCCACATCGAAAGCGAATGCGACCCGCTCGCGGTGGTGCGGCAGATCCACGAGCAGGGATGTTCCGCCGGGATCACGCTCAATCCGGGCACTCCGGCCTCCGCGCTCGAAGCGGTCCTGCCCGAGATCGACATGGTGCTGGTGATGTCGGTGGAGCCGGGGTTCGGCGGACAGAAGTTCCAGCCGGAAATGCTCCGCAAGACCACGGAGATCTACGACATGCTCCGCCGCATCGGCAGCCGCGCCCATATCGAGATCGACGGCGGCATCACGCACGACAACGTCAAGGACGCTGCGGCCGCGGGTGCGAACGTCATCGTCGCCGGGACCGCCGTCTTCCGGGCTGCTGAGGGCATTCGGACCGCCATTGCCGAGCTTCACGAAGCGCAGAAGTCCCTGCCGAAAGAGAAGCCCGCGCCCTGATCTTTTCCGAACCTGGCCTTTTCCCTGAAGCCGCCCGATCGTCCGTTCAATTTCATCCGACCGAAAGAAGGTTTCCCGTTATGGACCGTGAACACAAGCTTTTCCCCGCCGACTGGCAGAAGCCGGAATCCGGCGGTTTCGCACGCTGCCTCGTCTGTCCCCGTCACTGCCTCATCGCGGAGGGACGCACCGGATTCTGCGGCGTCCGCCTCAATCAGGGCGGCAGGATCTATTCCATGGCGTACGGCTACCCCTGCGCGCTCCAGATCGACCCGATCGAGAAGAAGCCGCTCCGCCATTTCCGTCCCGGCACCCAGGCGTTTTCCGTCGGGACCTACGGCTGCAATCTCAAATGCGTGTTCTGCCAGAACTGCCATCTCTCGCGCGAGAAGTTCAATCCGCACGCCGCCTACCGCTACTATTCGCCCGAGGAGCTGATCGAGCTCATTCTCCGCCACGGCAGCGAATGCGTCGCGTTCACGTTCAACGAGCCCGCGGTCTGGGCGGAGTACGTGCGCGACTGCGCGATCCTCGCCCGCCGCGAGAAGATCAGCACGATCCTGGTCTCCAACGGATATTTCTCCGACGAGTGCATGCAGGACGTCTTCCCGCTCTTCGACGCCGCCAACATCGACGTGAAGGGCTTCGGCGACTTCTATCCGACCATGTGCTACGGCGAACTGGAACCGGTCAAGCATTCCTGCGAGTTCTTCAAGAAGGTCTGCGGCGGCCACCTCGAACTCACGAACCTCGTGATCCCCGGCAGAAACGATTCGCCGGAGCAGATCGACGGCTTCCTTGACTGGGTCCGCGACGGCCTCGGCATCGACACGCCCGTCCATTTCACGGCCTATCATCCGGCCTATCTGTACCACGAAAGCCCGCGCACGCCGCGTTCCCTGCTGGACAGCATCCAGGCGCATGCGATCGGGCGCGGCTTCCCGAACGTGTACCTCGGGAACATCTGCTGATCCCGGCACTTTCTCCTCAAACAACAGAACCGTCGACTGTTTTCAGCCGGCGGTTTTTTTGTTGCGTTCGAAGACATGAAAACGCCCCCGGATCCGAGGCGGGACCGGGGGCGCGGGAATCAATTCCGCAAAGCGGAGACCGGGAGGACGTCAGTCTTCCAGCATCTTGTCGATGGCGGCGCCCTTCTTGATGAGTTCGGCGGCAGCCTTTTCGGAGAGCCCGAACGTGTTGGCAGCGGCTTCGAGGGCCTCGGTGTGGTCGTCGAAATCGCCTTCGAGGAACTTCACGGAGCCGTCGCCGAACACGACGAAGATGCCGTCGATGAATTCGGTCGGGTCTTCATAGAAGACGACGGTCTCTTCCGGATTCTCGGCCTTTGCCGCCGCGTCCGGCGTGGTCACGAAGACGAACGGGAACTCGTCTTCTTCGGTGTCTTCGGGAACCGGCGTGAATTCCTTCGCCGCCTCGTCCCATTTCACGAAGACGAATTCGGTTTCCTCGTTGAGCGTGAAGAAGACGGTGCCGGCCGGGATTTCGGGCAAATCCTCCGCGGCGGCGTACATTTTCAGCAGGGTGTACACGGCATTCGTTTTTGCCTGGCGTTCCAGATTCTCTGCGGCTTCAAGATCGTTGGAGCTGTTGATAGCCGTGATGACGCTCTGCGTGATCGGGCCGAGGTAGGGCAGGATTCCGGTGATGACGCCGGCGACGGTGCCGGAGTTCAGGAGCGCGACCTGGAGATCGGCGGTGATCGTGGTGAACGTGAGGCCCTCGGCGTCGATCTTCGTGGTGGTGAGGGTGCTGTGAAGTCCCTTCATGAGGTCGAGGGAAGGATTGTTTACGGGGACCGCGCCGCCTACCATGTTGGCCGCAAGCGCGCCGAACGTGTCAGTGAGGCTGGCGATCATCTTGAAGTAGTCTTCGGAAACCCAGGAGAAGCTGGAGAAGTCCTTGTCGGCGAGCGCGACCATTTTGGCGAACTCGGCGTTGGCGGTCAGGTCGGATCCCTTTCCGGCGATGCGGTCACGGATCGCGGCTTCATCGTTGGTGGCGATGAGGTAGTTGCCGGCCTGGAAGATCGCGATGCCTTCCATCGGGACGATCTTGCCGTCCTTCACGAGATCGGGCGAGGACTGGGAGAGGAAGTTTTCCAGCGCCTTCCAGCAGAGGTCGCTCTTCGTGGTGAAGACGAGCGCGAATTTCGGGATCATGTCCGTGATGGCGGCCGCGGGATCTTCGACCTCGGAGACGCCCTGAAGGTCTTCTTCCTTGAACTCGCGGGCTTCCACGTAGAACGAGATGCCGGAGATGCAGTCGAGGAGCTTGTCGGGCTGGATGCCGGAGCTGGCAAGCCCGGAGATCTGCTGGTCGATCATCGCCATGGTGTCTTCATCCAGCGAGGCGCGGAGCTTCTTGTCGATGAAGGCGTAGACCGTGCCGGGTTCCAGTTTCGTGGAAATGGCGACGGCGGATTTCGGGGAGGCGAGCTTGAGCTCAGGCGCGGGGCCCTGGGATGCGCCCTTGCCGATCAGGTCCCAGAAAAGGCCTTTCTGTTCCGGGGCGAATTCGAAATCGATGCAGCGGTAGTAGTCGCCGTTCTTCTTCACGCTGGTGCCGCAGCCGCGGAAGGTCTTCAGTCCCAGTTCGTCGCCGGCAAAGCCGCGGATGTCCGCAAAGATCTTCTTGGCTTCGGGGATGTCCGGGATGATGCCGTCGAACGAATCGAACATCTTGTCGACCATCTGGTAGGCCGCGGCGCCGTCCGTGAAGCTGAACGCGATGCCGCCCTTTTCGAGGCGGGACGTCGTGATGTCGAAGACGGTGGGGGCGGAGCTGGCAGCGCCTCCGAGTCCGGTGACGGCCTTGGGTTCTTCCTTGCCGCAGCCGAGGAACGTGACCGCGGCGAGGACCGGGAGCGAGAACGCCGCGATCCATGCAAATCTGGAATGTTTCATAAGTTTTCTCCTGTGAATATAGGGTTTGTATCGGTTCGGGGGTGCGTTGGGAAACATAATCTACATCCCGAAACCTTGTTTTTCAACCGTATAGCGGAGTTATTAAAGTATATTTTAGAAAAATCCGCCGCGAACCGGACAGCGGCATCCGAATGGCGGACTTCAGACGCCGCGGAACGGGTATTTTCGGGCATTTTCCGTTTTTTTCGGGCTTTTCCGCTTGATTTTTCGTCCGCACAGCCTATTGTTTCTATTGCATGTTTTATCCATACGTATCAAAGAGGCCGTATTATGACACACGATGAAATCAAGGCGTTCATCGCGGACCGTACCCGCGAAGGAAACAGCCTTTCCAAAATTCAGGACATGCTCGCCGAACAGGGCGTGAAGATGACGTTCATGGAACTGCGCCTGATCGCGTCCGAGATCGAGACGACGTTCTGGAAACAGGCCGAACCCGAGGCGGAACCCGCGCCCGAGGAGAAAAAACAGGAACAGGCCGCCGCGCCCGCCGATGCCGACGCCGGAGCGGACGATTTCCCGGAGGATGCCCCGGCCGACGAAGCCCTGCCTGCGGATGAACCCGCGCCTGCCGCCGCTCCTGCCGCCGACGGCGAATCCGCCCCGCGCGGCGTCACCACGGTCACGCTGGACCAGCTCGCCCGTCCCGGATTCCTTGCCACCGGCGGCGTGAAGTTCGGATCCGGCGCGAGCGGGAGCTGGTGCCTCGACCAGATGGGCCGCCTGATGTTCGAGAAGCTCGAAGGCAAGCCGGACCGTCAGGACCTCCAGGAATTCCAGCTGGAACTCCAGCGTATGTTCGCCGGTTGAGCCAGCCTCAAATCCGAATCGTTTTCTGAGAATAAATCACCCTCACATTTCACAATTAAGGAAAGGCGTTACCATGATTTCCAGCATCCTTCCCATCCTCGCGGCCGCCGTCGCGCCCGCCGCCGAAACCGCAACCGAAACCGCGTCCGCAACCGCCGCCGGCGCCCAGCCCAAACAGTCCCTCCTCGAAAGCCAGCTGAGCGAGGCCGACAACGTGGTCCGGCAGATCGACGAACAGGGGATCGGCTTCTTCACGAACCTGTGGAACAACCACAGCGACGACGTGATCCGTTTCGTGAAAGTCGTGATCCTGGCGCTTGTCGTACTCGTGGCCATCAAGCTCTTCTGCGTGGTCGCGAAAAAGCTCATCACCCGTTCCTTCAAGCGCTTCGAGGCGATGGATGAATCCCTCAGCCACGCCACCTACACGATCGTCCGCACGCTCATCTGGGTGATCGGCCTGCTCATCATCCTCGACCTCTTCGGATTCAACACCGCCAGCATCCTGACCGTCCTCGGCGCCGCCGGCCTCGCCATCGGCCTGGCAATGAAGGATTCCCTCAGCAACATCGCCGCGGGCATCATGCTCCTCATCCTGCGTCCCTACAAGCAGGGCGACTACATCGACAGCGGCAGCGTCAGCGGCACCATTGAGCAGATGGGGCTCTTCTCCACCATCCTGAAGACTCCGGACGGGCTTTTCGTCTCCACCCCGAACAGTGTGGTCTTCGGGACCCCGATCAAGAACTACTCACGCAACCCGACCCGCCGTTCGGACATCACGGTCAACATCGCGTATGCCGATTCCCTCCCCGTCGCCGTGAAGGCGATGAAGGAGATCATGGAACGCGAAGAAATGGTCCTGAAGGATCCCGCGCCGGAAGTGCTCGTGTCCGAACTCGCCGACAGCTCCGTGCAGCTTACGCTCCGCTACTGGACCGCCACGGGGGATTACTGGCCCGCCTACTGGACCATCAAAGGCCAGCTCAAGCCCGCGATCGAGGCCGCCGGACTCCGCGTTCCGTTCCCGCAGCGCGTCATCACGTTCGTCAACGCCCCGGAGCAGAAGCCCGGCGCGTAATTCGCCCCGTTCCGTTTTCAAGGCACAAATCAGGGGAGATCCGCTCATCCTGCGGGTCTCCCCTTCATTGTCTCACCTGATTTCATGTTTTTTCGGAAAAAAAACATAAAACGCTTGAAAATTTATCCAAAGGGATATATTTTATACGTGACAGGAGAGACAAAACATGAGTCACCCGATGAACCCGTCCGGACCGGAAAAGAAAAAACATTTCAGACTGCTCGGAAGGGTAAAGGACTTTTTGCGCGGGCAGTCAGGAGACGTTAAGCAAGAGTTCAACAATATTGTTTGGACGCTTGAACGGGACGGCTATCTGAGCTATCCTTATGGGGAGAAAGTCGAGGGTGAGGACCTGTTTGCCATTCGCGTGGTCCAAGCCGGAAACATCCGCGTTTTTTACGTTTACGGTTCCCATGACCGCGTGTGGGGCATTCACGGTTATGTGAAAAAAACCGAATCTATACCGGAAAACGAACTGAAACAAGCACGAAAAATGCTGAAACTGCTGATTCAAGGAGGCGCTTTATGAGAAAAAGACAGGAAGATTGGACTGACGAGGAAATCGCCGCCGACATTGCAGAAATAATTGCCAGGGAAAAGGCCGGCATCCCGGACGAGGACGAACTCGAGCGGGACGCGTATTTCACCGACCCTGCGAATGCGGATGAAATCGCGGCTACGTTCGCCCGCATGGAGCTTGTGCAGGCGATGTACAAAGCCCGCAAGGAGGCCGGACTTTCCCAGAAGGAAATGGCACGGAGGATGCGGACGAAACAGTCTTATATCGCCGCTGTAGAGCGCGGACGGAAAAACATCACGTTCTCCACGCTTGCCAAATACGCCCGTGTTTGCGGAAAGAAAATAGCGTTGCTCTGATACGCCCTTCCACTTTTTTTGCTCAATTCCCGGCGGATTCTTCCTGATCGGTGGTGTTGCAGAGGATGTTCATCGCCATCTTGAAGAGGTGGAACGTGACGTCGGCGTCGTAGGCGGCGCGGTGGGGCCGGCCGGGGAAATTGTCCGGCACGGGGAACGTGGCGCGGAGGAATTCGAGGCTGTAGCTGGAGAGGCCGGGATAGGCGCGGCGGAAGATCGGGATGCTGTCGTAGGCTCCGCCCTGGATCAGCTCCATGCCGCAGCGCGCGAGGCTCTCCTGCATGAACGACAGGTCGAACCGGGCGTTGTGCGCCACGAGGCGCGACTTGCGGGCGAAATCCATGAACCTGAAGCCGGCCTCCTTGAACCTCGGCGCGTCGGCGACCATGGCGTCGTCGATGCCGGTCAGCGCGGTCAGGTGCGGCGGGATCGGCACGCCCGGGTTCACGAGCGTCTGGAACCTCGAAACGGTGCCGTCGGTCTCCACGCGGACCGCGCCGATCTCGATGATGCGGTCGCGGAGCGCGCTGAATCCGGTCGTTTCGAGGTCGAAGACCGTGTAGGGGCCGGAGCTGAGCCAGTTCATGGGGGGATGTCCTGTCAGACCTTGCCGGGCGTCAATCCGTCAGCTGGTTTGCGGCGAGGCCGTAGCCGTGCTTGTTCGAGACGTTGACGGGGCAGGGCTTGACGTCCCAGATCTTTTCGGCGTACTCGCGGATGGAGCGGTCGCTGGAGAAGAATCCCATCATGGCGACATTGTGAAGGGCTTTCCTCTGCCACTCGATCGGCTTGCGGTAGAGCTCCGCGACCTGGTTCTGGACCGCGGCGTAGGAATCGAAGTCGGCGGCGCACATGTAGTTGTCGTAGTCGAGGCTGTCGAGGATTGGCTTGAAAATGTCAAACTCGCCGGGCGAGAAGAAGTTGTTGCGGATGAGCTCGATCGCGCGTTTCAGCAGCGGGGACTTCTCCACGTATTCGCGCGGACGGTAGCTCTGCTCGCGGAGCTGTTTCACTTCGTCGACGTTCAGGCCGAAGATGAAGATGTTGTCGGCACCGACCCGGTCGCGGATCTCGATGTTCGCGCCGTCGAGCGTGCCGATGGTGAGCGCGCCGTTCAGCGCGAACTTCATGTTGCTGGTGCCGGACGCTTCGGTCCCGGCGAGGGAGATCTGCTCGGAGAGGTCGGCTGCGGGGATGATCTTTTCGGCGAGGGAGACGCGGTAGTTGGCGAGGAAAAGCACTTTCAGGCGGTCGCCGATGGCGGGGTCGTTGTTGACGACTTCCGCGACGGAGTTGATGAGCTTGATGATGAGCTTGGCCATGTAGTAGCCCGGGGCGGACTTCGCGCCGAAGATGATGGTGCGCGGGACGAAGTCCATGTTCGGGTCGTCCTTCAGCTGGAGGTACAGCGTGATCGCATGGAGGATGTTCAGGAGCTGGCGCTTGTACTCGTGGAGGCGCTTTACCTGCACGTCGAAGATGGAATCGGGGTTGACCTCGACGCCGTTGTGTTCATAGATGTACTTGGCGAGGACGAGCTTGTTGGCGCGCTTGACCTTCGCGAGTTCGCCGAGGAATTCCTTGTCCTTCTCGAACTTGACGAGCTTTTCGAGCTGGTCGAGATCCTTCGGCCAGGCGTCGCCGATCCGGCTGTCGATGAGGCGGGAGAGGCCGGGGTTTGCCTTCTTCAGCCAGCGGCGCGGCGTGATGCCGTTCGTGACGTTCACGAACTTGCCGGGGAAGAACTCGCTGAAGTCGCGGAACAGGCCGTTTTTCAGCAGCTCGGTATGGAGCGCGGCCACGCCGTTCACATGGTTCGCCGTGGCGACGCACATGTACGCCATGCGGACCATCTTCTCCGGGTGTTCCTGGATGAGGGACATGCGGGCGAGGCGGCAGTTGTCGTCGATATAGCGCGTGGCGACCTGGCGGAGGAAGATGAAGTTGATCTCGTAGATGATCTCGAGGTGGCGCGGGAGAAGCTTTTCGAAGAGCTGCACGGACCATCGTTCGAGCGCCTCGGACATGAGCGTGTGGTTGGTGTAGTTGAAGACGTGCGTGGTGACGTCCCAGGCGTCGTTCCAGGAGAAATTGTGGATGTCGATGAGCAGGCGCATCATCTCCGGGATGGCGAGCGCCGGGTGCGTGTCGTTGAGCTGGACGACAGCCGTCTTCCTCAGGTCTTTCAGGTCGGTCTTGTAGTATTCGGTGCGTCCGA